>Ga0207667_10004599_pt1 | contig 16926 bp, 12 predicted proteins | sample KBSCornC52_FD_184301 | JGI IMG/M metagenome (GOLD analysis project Ga0207667, IMG submission 184301) | Corn rhizosphere microbial communities from Kellogg Biological Station, Michigan, USA - KBS Corn C5-2 (SPAdes) (version 2) | ecosystem: Host-associated > Plants > Roots > Rhizosphere > Soil ...
GTGATTGGCAAACATCACGGCAGCCAGGCGGAATTCAGGCACGCAGCGTAAGCGATCTACGTTGACCAGCATTTGTGGCACGCGACTCAGCACTTTTCGCTGGGGCTGGATTACTTTGCGCCAGAATAGCTGCCTCCTCAAAAGCGCAAGAAAAACTCTAGCGATGGAAAAAGATAATCATGAGACTGCGCAGGAACACGGGTTCCAGGTGAAAATGGGAGTCAGTTGGTAACGTAGGTCCAGTCGCAGCAAAGTTTTCCTTAAGTTGAATAGCCCGGTGGCGGCGCAAAGCCGCCAAGCTCCTTCGCCAGCAGATCAGCAAACGTGATCGGAGTCGCGTCTTCCCAGAACGGCCCCATGATCTGGATTCCCACGGGAAGTCCCTGTGGCGTGCGACCCACCGGAGCCACGGTCGCGGGACAACCGGTAAGTGTTGCCGGAGCAATCCAGTTGAGCATATCCATATAATGGCGGGGGCCGCCAGAGGTTGCGATGGTGCGCTGGTCCTGCGGCTCGCTGTGGTCGTGGGGGAATGCCGTGGTGAAAGCCACAGGTGAGAGAAAGACATCCATCTGATTGAAATATCCCTGCCACTGCGCGCGGTACGCCAGCCGGCGGAAGTTCTGCTGCTGCCAGTCGGCAAACGAGCTAAGCGCGCCTGAGTTTTTTGCCGCCAGCGCATCCGGAAATGCTTTCCGCTCGCGCTCCTGTTCTTCCGGAGGCGCGGTGCTATACAAGAAAGCTTCCAGCAAGAACCTGTAATTGGCCAGTAGCTCTGCCGGCTTCAGTCCTTCGGGCCATCCCGCCTTCGTTTTTGCGCCGGCGCGGCCAAGCCTATCAATCACATTTTCCAGCACAGCTTTTACTTCCGGGGTGGGTGGCGCAATGGGATCGTCGATCACATACCCCACGCGGAAATCTTTTAAGCTGCGCGCGCGAGGCTCGGGCATCTGCCACTTCCAGGCCTTGGCGTCCCAATCCGTGGGCCCGCCCAGAACTTTGAGCGCAGCCAGCAGATCCGAAGCGCTGCGGGCGAGCGGTCCAGCCACTGCCAGAAGCGTGGAAAAATCGGGCGGCGCAGGATTGCCGCCAGGAAGGTGACCCTGCAGGCTCACCAAGTCGAGCGTTGGCTTATGTCCAAAGATGCCGCAGAAGTGTGCTGGCACGCGGATTGAACCGCCAATATCGCTGCCCACGCTGAGATATGCCAGTCCTGCGGCCAGACCGGCGGCGCTTCCGCCCGACGATCCGCCCGGCGTTCGCTTCACATCCCATGGATTATTCGTCTGGCCGTAAATCGGATTGTAACTTTGCCAGTCAGCCAGCCCCACAGGCACATTCGTCGCGCCCAGCAGCACCGCGCCGACGTCAGAGAGCAAATGGTTTACCACGTCAGAGTTCTGCGGCGCTTTGGTATCGCGCAGTGGCGGGAAACCCCACGTGCATGGATGACCCGCCACGGCAAAGCTTTCCTTCACCGTGACAGGAACGCCATGGAAGACGCCGAGAGATTTCCGCTGGGCCAAAGCTGCATCAGCCCTTTTCGCCTGCGCCAGCGCGTCTTCACGCAGCTGGTAAGCAAAAACGTTCAGCTGCGGATTGTAATGATCAATACGGGCAAACATGCGTTCGGTAAGTTCTACCGACGAGACTTTTTTTGCGCGAATGGCTTCTGCTGCCTGCAAGGCCGTGGCAAAGTCGAGTTCATGGGCAACAGGCGCGGCGGAGGCCTTATGCGGCGATGCAGCCGGCGAAGAATTTTGTGTTGCGGCCTTCGATTTCGCGCCGTCAGTTTCGGCAAGAATTCTGGAGGGCGTCAATGCTGTTGATGCAAGGGCCAGCGGGACAGAGCCAAGAAAATCGCGTCGATTCATCTGCGAAATGGTAAAGGGAGCACGAAGAACGCGCAACCCGCAATTCGCGGGTTCCGTGAAATGTTGCAGTCTGTAAGTGGTTAGCGACTGGCCAAAGCGGTCGATCGCAGAAGATGCGCGATAAACGGTTTTAGGCGGGTACCATGTCAGTAGCCACTGTGCGGGCGAAGCATCTGCTCAAGATTTTTGCGCATGCGTCCAGAAACTCGCGCTCCTGAGCGGCTTTGAAAGCAGCCAGGAAGTAGCTTTCCACGTTGAAGATGGCGACGATTTTGTTGCCGGCGATGATGGGGACTGATATTTGCGATTTCACCAGGTCGGATGCCTGAATATAGCGCGGGTCTTCGGCAACGTTATCTGCCGCAATCACCCGGCGGGTTGCGGCCGCCGCGCCGCACAAACCTTCATTCCATGAAATTTTTGCCGTGGGCGTAAAGCTGCCTGTGTGCGGGCCAAGGACCAGCGAGGAAGGATCGTTTTTATCGACCAGGTAGAACCCGGCCCAGTTATAGCGCGGGATATGCAGGTGAACTCGCTGCGAAATCCGCTGCATCATGGCTTCAGGCTCGGCCGCCGATCGGGCGAACTCCTCAAATTCTTTCAAGAGGTACTTATGCGGCATTCGCACAATGTATAACCTCTCCCGCTCACAACCTAGAACTTTGCAAAGAGGTTGCAGTACAAAGGTAATCGCCGGATATCAGGACAAACCAGCCCTAAAACTGACGCTCTCCCCATGGTCCGTCCATTCAATTGAGCAGCAAAAAGTTAGACAGTACAGGCAAGAGTGCCTGCCACAGATATCTCCTATAGGGGGCGAGGGGATTCTCTACCCAATCAAGCCGGAAACGGGGTTAATTGGGGGCCGGCCTGCGCTCCACATTACTGTTTACACCCAGCATTCTTTACACCGTATTCTTCGCACACCGCCACATTTTAGTCTTCAATTTTGGCACTTTCGGCGATTTTGGCAATTTCTTCGGGTGTTCCCGCTAGCCACTCATCGTGAGCTGCCCGCTTTTGTTAATGCCCCAAAAGAGCGCTTCAGCGCTTCCCCTTAATACTCCTCAGTGCCTGTTTACTCTTCCCGTAAGTGCATGAACCTTAGAGGGGAACGGCTGATTGACAATTTCTGTCACCCGGCACACAATCGGCCTACTCAAGTTTTCCCCACTCGCCAGCGGCTGTCCCCCGGCCTCTTTGAGACATGGTGCGCTTGAGACAAATTCATCCAGGACCTGCTACAGACTATGTCGCAAAGGCTAGGCGATCTTCTGGTCAAAGAGAAGATCATCACGCACGACCAACTCGATAAGGCGCTGAAGGCGCAGCGTGAGTCCGGCCCCAATTCACGCCTGGGTTCCACGCTGGTCCACCTGGGATTTGTAAGCGATGAGGAAGTCACGAATTTCCTTTCGCGGCAGTACGGCGTTCCCGCCATTAACCTGCAATATTTTGAAATCGATTCTTCCGTAGTCAAGCTGATTCCGGAAGAGACAGCCAAGCGCTACCAGATTCTTCCGCTCAGCCGCGTTGGCGCGTCACTGACCATTGCCATGGTGGACCCCACGAACGTGTTTGCCATGGACGATATCAAGTTCATGACCGGCTTCAACATTGAGCCGGTGGTGGCGTCAGAATCCGCCATCATGGACGCGATTGAGAAAGCTTACGGCGGTTCGCAGCAGGAATCGAATGTGGATGAGCTGTTGGCCGCAATGGGTGACGAGGCTGACGTTGAACTGCAAGCCGACCAGGATGAGATGGACCTGGCCGAGCTGGAGAAATCGGCCGACGAAGCGCCCATCGTGAAGCTGGTAAATATTGTGATGACGGACGCGGTGAAGCGCGGCGCCAGCGACATCCATATTGAGCCTTACGAAAAAGAATACCGCGTGCGCTTCCGTATTGACGGCGTGCTGCAGCACATTATGTCGCCGCCCATGAAATTGAAGGACGCGATTACGTCTCGCATCAAGATCATGGCCAAGATGGACATCAGCGAAAAGCGCCTGCCGCAGGACGGGCGCATCATGCTGAAGATGCAGATTGGCGGCAAGAAAAAGCAGCTCGACTTCCGCGTGAACTGCCTGCCCACTCTGTGGGGCGAAAAAGTTGTCATGCGGCTGCTGGATAAAGAAAACCTGCGGCTGGATATGACCAAGCTGGGCTTTGAGCCGGAGTCGCTGGAAAAATTCCAGCGCGCCGTGCTCAAGCCTTATGGCATGGTGCTGGTCACCGGTCCAACGGGATCGGGTAAAACCAACACCCTTTATTCTTCCGTCTCACTGCTCAACAAGCCCGACACCAACATTATTACCGCGGAAGATCCGGTTGAGTTCCAGTTGCACGGCGTGAACCAGGTGCAGATGAAAGAATCCATTGGCCTGAATTTTGCCGCCGCGCTGCGCGCCTTTTTGCGGCAGGATCCCAACGTGATTCTGGTGGGCGAGATCCGAGACTTTGAAACCGCTGAAATTGCGATTAAGGCCGCGCTTACCGGACACCTGGTGCTTTCCACGCTGCACACCAACGGCGCGCCGGAAACCATTAGCCGTTTGATGAACATGGGCATTGAGCCTTTTCTTGTGGCGACAGCCGTCCACCTGATCTGCGCGCAACGACTGATCCGGCGCATCTGCGTTGAATGCCGTGAAGAAGTTCCCATGCCGCCGCAGGCCAAGGTTGACGCCGGGTTTACTCCGGAAGAAGCCAAGACTGTGAAGATTTTCAAAGGCAAAGGCTGCTCCGTATGCAACGGAACAGGCTACAAAGGCCGCGCCGGATTGTATGAAGTAATGGAAGTGGATGATGAAATCCGCGAATTGATTTTGATTGGCGCCTCTGCCGTGGAACTGAAGAAGAAAGCAATTGAACGCGGCATGATCACGCTGCGTCGCAGCGGTCTGGTGAAAGTGAAAGAAGGAGTTACCACGCTGGAAGAAGTGGCAAGAGAGACATTGCATTAAAAGCGGCTTTTGGCTATTGGCTCTTAGCCTTTAGCTCTGTATGAAAGATCCAAGCAGCTTCGGCTAAAGGCCAAAAGCCAAAAGCGAAGAGCCAAAAGCCGAGAGAGCCAAGAACGTAAGAAGCCAGAAATCAGTGAGCTAGAAAAAGGAAGCAGAACAGGGAAATCATGAATGTCACACTAAGTGATTTATTGAAAAAGATGCTGGACATGCAAGGCAGTGACCTGCATATCACCACCAACTCACCGCCGCAGGTCCGCGTGCACGGGCATTTGCAGCCGCTGGATATGCCGCCGCTGACGCCGTCGGAAACCAAGCAGCTCTCTTACAGCGTTCTCACTGATGCACAGAAGCATCGCTTTGAAGAAACGCTGGAGCTGGATTTCTCGTTCGGATTGAAAGGGCTGGCCCGCTTCCGCGGCAACTGCTTCAATCAGCGTGGCGCGGTGGGAGCGGTTTACCGCGTGATTCCTTTTGAGATCAAAACATTCCAGCAGTTGAATCTGCCGAACGTGATTTCCAAGTTGTGCGATAAGCCGCGCGGCCTGATTCTGGTCACCGGCCCCACGGGCTCCGGTAAGTCGACGACGCTGGCGGCCATGTTGGACAAGATCAACACAGAGCGCCACGACCACATTATTACCATCGAAGACCCAATTGAATTTGTGCACCAGAACAAGAGCTGCCTGGTAAACCAGCGCGAAGTCCACTCCGACACGCAGTCGTTCTCGAATGCATTGCGCGCTGCGCTGCGTGAAGATCCTGACGTGGTGCTGATCGGCGAAATGCGCGACCTGGAAACGATCGAGTCGGCCCTGCGCATTGCGGAAACCGGCCACTTGACTTTTGGCACCTTGCACACGAATTCGGCTGCTTCCACAATCAACCGTATTATTGACGTTTTTCCGTCGCACCAGCAGTCGCAGATTCGCGCACAGCTTTCCCTGGTGTTGGAAGGGATTCTTTGCCAAACGCTGCTGCCGCGCGTGGGCGGGCAGGGACGCGCCATGGCCATGGAGATCCTTATCCCGAACGCCGCGGTGCGCAACCTGATTCGTGAAGACAAGATCCACCAGGTTTATTCGTCGATGCAGTCAGGGCAAGACAAGTTTGGCATGCAGACGTTTAACCAGTCGCTGGCGACGCTTTATTTCCAGAAAGCCATTACGCTGGAAACCGCGTTGGCGCGCTCTTCCATGCCGGATGAGTTGCAAGACATGATCAATCGTGGAGTTCAGGCGCCGAAAGTTGCCGCGGCCACTCCGCAGCGCAGGTAAAAGTTTTTCCAGCCTCCCCCGGGGCTGGCAAGTGATGTCGGTAGGCAAAAAGGACGAGAGGAGTTCACGGTATGCCGGTATTTACATTCACAGGGACCGACCCCCAGGGCAAGAAAGTTGCCGGGGAACGGTTAGCTGACAGCAAGGCCGCGGTCACCATGCAGTTGCGCCGCGAACGCATTACCCCCGGGGCCATCAAAGAGAAGGGCAAAGAGTTCGCCCTTCCTAAACTCGGCACCGGCAAAGTACCTGTCAAGGACACGGCCGTTTTCTTCCGGCAGTTTTCCGTCATGATTGACGCAGGTCTTCCGCTGGTGCAGTGCCTGGAAATTCTGGCGGCAAACCAGGAAAACCAGATCTTCCAGAAATGCCTGACCGGCGTGCGCCAAAGTGTTGAAGGCGGTTCCACGCTGTCCAACGCCATGCGGCAGTATCCCAAAATCTTTGACGATCTCACCACCAACATGATTGAAGCGGGCGAGGCCGGCGGTATTCTGGATACCATTCTTCAACGCCTGGCTACTTATGTTGAAAAAGCCGTGAAGCTGAAAGCCGCGGTGAAGTCGGCGTTGATTTACCCGATTTCCGTTATCTCCATTGCCGCACTGGTAGTGGGATGTCTGCTCAAATTCGTAGTGCCGATCTTTGCCAATATGTTTATCAGCATGGGCGTTGATCTGCCACTGCCGACAAAGATCGTCATCGGGCTTAGCAATTTTGTCGGACGCTTCTGGTGGCTGGTGCTGGGCGGCATGGTGCTCATCTTTGTGGCAATCAAGTACATCCGCAAAGATCCCAAAGGCCGGTACATGTTTGACAAGATGCTGTTGAACCTGCCCGTCCTTGGCACAGTGCTGCGCAAGATTGCCGTGGCGCGCTTCACACGCACTCTCGGTACGCTGATTACATCGGGCGTTCCCATTCTTGAAGGTTTGACCATTACTGCAAGAACATCAGGAAACGCCGTTCTAGAAGATGCATTGATGAAAGTTCGGAAAGCGGTAGAAGAGGGCCGGACCATTGTTGATCCGCTGAAGGAAAGCGGTGTCTTTCCCAACATGGTTACCCAGATGATCGGAGTCGGTGAAGCCACCGGCGCCATGGACGCCATGTTGCAGAAGATCGCGGACTTCTATGAAGATGAAGTGGACTCTGCAACCAAGGACATGCTCACGCTTTTGGAACCGCTGATGATCGGCTTCCTGGGCGTCGCGGTAGGCGGCATTGTAATTTCTCTTTATATGCCGCTCTTCTCCATGATTGCGAAACTCTCCGGCTAAGCATTCACCGGAGGCGCAATCGTGCGAATAATCTGGCCCGCCTGTTCTGCAGGCGGGTCTTCAAACGAAACACAATAAGAAACAGGCGGAAATGGGAGACATCAGGTTTAACGAGCGGGCGTGGCTGGCATGGCTGGTGAAAGTTCGTGTCATCGTCATCTCGATTCTCCTTGCCGTTGAGCTGCTCATCGCCAAGCTGACGCCCAACAATGTCAACGTCCACTTTTTTGAAACGGTAATCATCGCCTGGTTTATTGTTTCTTTCTTCTTCATGTTGCTGGCCTCGCTGTGGCAGGAATCCAAGCGCCAGGCCATCGTCCAGATTTTTACCGATCTCGCGTTCATCACCGCGCTGGTATACGTCACCGGCGGCATCGACACGTTTTTTAACTTCCTCTATCCGCTGGCGATCATCGTTGCCAGCATTCTGCTGCCTCGTTATTGGGCTTATGTAACGGCGGCTGTTTCTTTTATCTGTTTTGGTGCGCTTCTGGAACTCAGTTACTTTGAGCGCATACCGTCTTTTCAGTATTCCGCGCGTGGCGATCTCAAGTCCCTTCAAGTGGTTATCATCGTCAATTTCTGCGCGTATCTGGCGGTGGCGCATCTCGCGAGTTCGTTGTCTTCAAAGTTACGACAAGCGGGTGTGGAACTGCGCGACAAGAGCGGTGAACTGCTCAGCCTTCAGGCGCTGCATGAAAATGTGATCCATTCGATCCGTAGCGCTCTTATCACCACTGATCTTGAAGGCCGCATCACCTTGATGAACGCTCCCGGACAAAAAGTGCTGGAACGTACCGCGTCCTCTGTGTACGGACGCCACATTTCTGAGCTGTTTCTTGATCCGCTTCCCAATATCGATTCGCTTTCCGTCCAGTGCGAGGTCCGCGGCTTGACGCCATCAGGCCTGGAAAAAACTTTTGACGTAAACGTGACCGCTCTCATCGTGCCGGAGCAGGGGACCATTGGTTACGTTTACACGTTTGAAGACCGCACTGAGTTGCGACGGCTGGAAGGTGAAGTTCGTCGGCGTGATCGTCTTGCCGCCGTAGGACGTTTGGCTGCCGGCATCGCTCATGAAATTCGTAATCCTCTCGCGTCGATTGCCGGATCCATCAACGTGTTGGCTGAAGTCACTCCTTTCAATGAAGAACAGAAAACGCTGGTCAACATCATCACGCGTGAATCCACGCGGCTCAACGCCATCATTTCTGATTTCCTGGTTTATTCCCGCGAAAAGAGTTTCAAGTTCTCGCGCATGGACCTGATCCCGCTGATTGAAGATGCGCTGGTACTTCTCGGTAATCGATCGCAGACCAAAGATCTCATCATCGTGCGCGACTACGCCGTGCCCAACGCGTACGCCGCTGTTGATGCTGACAGAATCAAGCAGGTGTTGTGGAACCTGCTGGAAAACGCTGTGCGCGCCATGCAAGGCAAAGGGACCATTACAGTGTCTGTGCGCGCGGCTGGAGATTTTCTGCGCATCGGCATTCGCGATACCGGCCCGGGCATTGCGCCAAATCTTACCGAGAAAATTTTTGAGCCATTCCAGTCTCAGTTTGAAGGTGGCACCGGTCTGGGATTGGCCATCGTTTATCAAATCGTGCAGGCCCATGGTGCCAGAATTTTTGCCCAGTCAACTCTGGGTAGCGGAGCGGAGTTTATTTTGGAAATCCTTCATGCCAGGGCCGCATCGGTTGAGCCTGAAGATGTGCCGTTGGGCCAGGAGGTCTCGCATGGCTAGCATTCTTGTCTGTGATGACCAGCGCTCGATTTGCGAAATGCTGGATATTTCGCTGCGCAAAGACGGCCATCGCGTTGAAACCGTGAACGGCGGTGAGGCGGCAAAAAAGAAACTGAGCTCCGCCAACTATGAGCTTTTGATTACCGATATCAAGATGCCGCAGACGGACGGCATTGAAGTGCTGCGTTTTGCCCGCCAGTCGTCGCCGGAAACCTCTGTCATTCTTATTACCGCTGTTGAAGATTATGAAGCCGCTGTGCAGGCCGTCAAAGGCGGAGCCTTCGACTACATCCATAAAGGTCCCGGCCTGCTGGAAGAACTAAAACTCGCCGTGGGACGCGCCCTTGAAACCCTGGTGCTTCAACGGGAAAACTTTGCTTTCAAGCGCGATGCCGCCAGCCGCAACTCGCTCGATAACTTTATCGGCAGCAGTCCGGTCATTGAAAAACTGAAAGCTACCATCCGCACCGTTGCCCCCACCGCCAGCACAGTGTTGATTTACGGTGAAAGCGGAACAGGCAAGGAACTCGTCGCACGCGCCGTGCATTCATGTTCCACGCGCGCCTCGGAGCCATTCGTCTCCATCAACTGCGGCGCGTTTCCTGAAACGCTGCTGGAAAGCGAACTCTTTGGATACGTAAAAGGCGCTTTCACCGGAGCCAGCCAGAACAAGCGCGGCCTTTTTGAAGTGGCCAGCGGCGGAACTATTTTTCTCGATGAAATTGGCGAGATGAGTCTCGCCATGCAAGTAAAACTTCTGCGCGTGCTCCAGGAGCGCACCATACGTCCTGTGGGCGGCACGCAAGAAACGCCTGTCGATGTGCGTGTGATCGCCGCCACCAATCGTGATCTGCGTGAGATGATCGCAAATGGCACTTTCCGTGAAGACCTTTATTATCGCGTGAGCGTCATCCCAATCCAGGTGCCCGCGCTGCGTGAGCGCCGCGACGACGTTGAACTGCTCGCCAACCACTTCCTTAAGAAATATTCCACGGCGGCGCAAAAAAGCATTTTGCGGATCTCGCAGGAATCGCTCGACGCGCTCAAGGCCTTTGAATGGCCCGGCAACGTCCGGCAGTTGGAGAACACCATTGAGCGCGCCGTCGCCATGGAAACCGGCAATGAACTCCGGGTCGACCTTGAGGCTGACCGTCCGCGTGCCCGCGCCGCAGCCGCCTCCAGCAACGGCCACAGCAGCCCCGATGTTCCCAGCGATGGAATTGATTTTGAAAAGTACGTTGCCGGCGTTGAACGTTCGCTGATCGAATCAGCCCTGCAACAATCCGGAGGCGTGCAGATCCGCGCCGCCGAGCTGCTCAAGGTTTCCTACCGATCTTTCAGGCATCTGCTGAAGAAGTACGATATCTAGCTTTCTCTGAAATCCCGACCCTGAGCTTGTCGAAGGGGAGGGATCGCTATCAACACGAGAAATCGCCCGGCTCCAGGTTCTTAAATTACCAAATTACTCAATTACTAAATTCTTCTTGATCTGCGGACATCAGCGGAAATCTGCGGCGAAGTCTGTCTTCCCTTTGCGTCCTTCGCGACCTTTGCGGTAAAAGGTTTGGCCAGGTTCTTAAATCACCCAATTACCAATTACTCAATTACCAAATCTTCTTGATCTGCGGCTATCAGCGAAAATCTGCGGCGAAATCTTTTACTGCTCACGGATTCTTCGGCTTCGGTCGCGCGTAATTGTCCATCTCAGCCGTCCACTTCAGAAATCGGCGTAGTTGTTTTCTTTCACGAACCATGAATCCCCAGAATTCCACAAAGCCGATCTTGTCCATCTTCAGGCCGGAATAAGTTTCCATGCGCCAGCGCAGATAGGGGCTGCGCCACGGGGCCAGGCGATGTCCTCGGGTCGAGTTCCAGAAGAATCGTAAGGGTTCGCGCATGTGGTATTGAGCATAAACAACCGCTCTGACCTTTTTGACGCTTCCCAGAAGCCAGTTTCACGGGCATTTGTGATCACGACCCGTCCGAATGGGATACCTTTATACAAGGGCGTTTATCGTTGCTTATTCCTCTTCGAGCAGACAAGGTACGATCACGTGCCTAACCCAAGATATTCACGACAGGTCCTGCTATCTGAGCTGTTCCTTTATCTTTTTTACTTCTTTCGCCATTTCTTCATAGAATTCGCTTTCGATACGCCTCACGAAACGCGTGGTTCGTCCCTTACTAATATCGCGAGTCGGTCTGATCTCGACGCCTTCTTGTTTGGCTTCTTTCGTTGCCCTATCGACAAATTCGTCCAGCATTTTAGGCATGGAGAGTAACATGGCGGCATCATATTGTTTTTCGATTCGCGATATCAGGTAGTTTCTAAGGAACATCTTGTCGTCCACGATTCTCATGGACCAGACAATGGAATTCAGCACGTTGGCGTCAACTCGGTTCCCCACCGTTAGGTCGATCAACTGGATCAATGAAAGGTGAGAGATGACGTTCTCTTCGATTTCCCAGTTTCTGCCCATCTGGACAGCTGCCCGAAGTTTCTTGTCATCGGTCACCAGATAGCTTCGTTGGCCGGAACGGAGTTCGTCTCTGAGTTTCCTGAGCACCCGCGCTTCATGATCCTTTAATATCTCAGGCTTTCTGCGTGCTCCTGGCGCTGCTCGGAACTCTACCTGATCGTAGCCCGCATCCAGGGATGCTTCCATTTCTCCTAGCTCATTGTGCTCGACAGGTGAAGCGGGAGCGGTGTTTACTACAAGAAAATCGCGGTCCCGCAGCCATTTTTCCAGCTCAGATTCAGTGCGATATGGTGCGGCACTGTTGAGCCATTCTTCGAATGGTAGGTTCAGATAGCCTTCGGGACGATTGAGGTAAGCGGCGATAAACGCATTAGTTCCGGTTGGACCAAAATAATCTGAGTATTGTTCGCTCGCCGCAGGTTTCTCTAGCCCAAGCTCTTTGAACTCCTGCCTCGCTAGACTGAGGTGCGATATTACCTCGTTCAGGAAAACATCCGGGACCAACACCGAAAGAGATGTAGAGCTTTGGCGGAGCTTTCGTACCGAGGAATTAAGGCCCCGCGAACTTGGGTGCCCTACTATCACGAGCGGCATCAGGATATTCGAATCCAAGTACAATTTTTCGGGAAGCACAAGATTGTAAAGTGCACTTCTGCCGGTTGTCGTCACGACCTGCACGCCAAATGCCAAGCGGATGAGATCTGAGAGGACCGCTTCTTGCTCAGGATTGGGTTCCGAAAACAGATTGATCAGAGTTCTAACCATTGCGTCACGCTTATCGTGCGTGAGAGTGGGAAAACTCTTCTTAGCAGCGGAGAAGAGATGATCCAAATAGGACCGATCTTCCTTCTCTATGTTGACTGCCGGAGTCATGAATTCTTGGGCTAATTCCCAGGCACGCTCTACAAGCACCGAGCGAATCATTTCCGCGACGTTCTTACGATACTCTGGTTTCAGCTCAATAGATTCCCTCACAAGCAAGCGGCTTTCGAACGAAGCACGCAAAGCGTCAATTGGGTCCGTAGCCGCTGTTTCCGTAGTATTTGCTTTCCAAAGTGGCTCGGTTCCCTCAATTCGGGTAGCGACACGTCGCGATTCAAGTGCGCCGAGCAGGCGTTCGGCCACAGTTTGCGCCTCAGATAGTTCCATCGGCACAACTGACCTGAGAGCCGTTGCGACTTCTCCTATGGTGGCTTCCACTTTCTCTATGCGGGAGAGAACCACCCCTTGTAACACGAGATCACTAAGTGCGGTCTCTTCGTCTCGGGAAAGTTGTGCCACTGCATATGAGATAGCAACAAGGTGCTTCGTCCTGTTATAAGCGATGGACGCTGCCGATGCATCTACTTGTGGTTCGATCGGCGTGGAGGCTGCTCTTGCGATCCCTTCCCAGAGTATTGCGTGATGATTGTCGTCGTTATAGAACTCTACCCGCACCCCGAGCGAGGCCAGCTTTTGTGTGAGCGCTTCAGGAGCGGATTGGGGCAGAAGAGCGTGGTGGGTTTTAGCGGCGACGATCGATTTCTTCGCGATGGTAGCAAGCACGTTGGCGATTGCAGGGTCAACGAACGAAAACCCTAGGAACAGACAGTGGCGATGGGTAAAAGCAAAGTTGAGGAAGTCGATGTAGGAGGCATCTTGTTCTAGCGTGGTGTATGCGCCGCTGGTCAAAACCATTGAAGGCGGATATTCAACTTTTCCGTGGATTCTCGCAATGTAGAACTCTGAGATGAAAGGGCATTCTCTCAGAGGGATATCCGACGGGCCAGCTGTTCGAGCAGCTCTACCATGAGCTTTGGCATATGCATTGGCGAGGGTTGTGTCAAAGTTAGTCGTGATGATCGCTTCAAATGGCAGCCTGACCAGAGGTAGAAGCGGATCAGGATTAGGCTCTGGATCAACAAAAGGTTGCGCGAGCGCTTTGAACTTATCCGCTGGCGGGAGCCTGTCGCATTGGTCGAGAAATGCAAATGCCTCGGGATACCTTTGGGCACGTATGCGCGATCGCATTAGCGCCGCGATCTCCGGTTCATATTTCTCGGCAAACGTGGCAATCCTTTCACCGTATTGGTTCCAATCAGGCAGGTTAACGCGCTTTCCAATTCCGGCGCCCGCGAAGAGCAGTAGTCCTTCTTCGGAGCAGCGCTCGACAAAGAAATCTGAAACAGCAATTGCCGAATCTAGCATTTGCACTCCGCAAACTGAGGCTGTAGAGCTTAGGAACTTTGAGTCCAGTATAATTCCAACACACTGGCTTTCTGAATCAAATTAGTGCCAAGTCTGCCCCGTGGCCAGACGCTCTCGACGGGCACTTCCGCTTGGGCGGAGCCCGGCAGTCCAAAATGCACATTTCCGGGCTGGTAACAACAAGTCGGCTTCTGGGAACGCAGCAGCGCATGCGTTGACGCTTGCTCCCGTCCTAGGCCATCCTTCTTTAAGCTGATATAAGGAAGGATTGCCACGCGAGCGTGATTGAGACGGCCGCATTGATAAGCCCCGGCAACGCTTACCATCCCATTTGGTCCATCCGCCCAAGGATGATCGTGCTGTATTTATTCATGCGCTCGGGGCGTCGCTTCAGGGGAGCGGGCAGAATTGCAGCAAGCCGTGCCGCCTCTTCCCGGCCGATATTCCGGGCTGCGGTTCCGTTGTAATAATGGCACGCCGAATCCGCGCCGTAAATGCCAGGGCCCCATTCCACCTCGTTCAGGTATAGCTCCAGAATGCGCTGTTTGCCCAGGACCAATTCGGCCACTGGTACCAGCGTGGCCTCTGCGCCCTTTCGGAGGAAAGAACGGCCTGTTCCGAAAAACAGGTTTTTAACGAGTTGCTGGGTGAGGGTGGAAGCTCCACGCGTGCGTTCGCCTTCCAAATCGCTTTCGGCAGCTATTTGCATCTCATGCCAGTCGAATCCGTGGTGCTGGTAAAAGTGTGCGTCCTCTGCGGCGATTACGGCATGTTGGAGATTGGGCGAGATTTCTCTGAGGCGAATGAATTTGTAGCGTTTGTGATACGGCTTCTGGTGAATCCAGGCCTGCAGGCGACGCTGGATGTGTACCGCGGTTGTGGGTGGATCGATCCACCGGGCTGCCACAAGCATCAGCGCGGCAAGCAACCAGAGAAGCCCCAAGCCAATGACGAACCATCGAATGAAGGGTCGGAGGAGGCGCGTCCGAAGAGGCGGCTTGGCCTGCGTGGTCGGCAAGACCTGCGTAGTTGGCAATTCAGTCACATTTCAGAATAAAGCCTGCCGGGTTGCCGATGATGCGCTCTCCAGGAGTTGCCCTTTTCATCGCAAGCCGTCGAACATATGACGGCAGAGATGGGTTGCATAAACGATAAAAGCGAGATTGATAGCAGAGGCGAGGATCGATAAAGATTCCCCCACGCCGGCAGCGATCTTCTTTGCGGTGGATCCCGCATGGTTGCGGAAGAACATCAGAAGCGTAATCAGCGCTATGACTCCAAACACCACGGCAAGACTGCGGTTTTCGCAGTAAGTGTGCACAGACAGAACTGGCAAAAACAAGGACAGCACGAAAATCAGGAGAGAGGTTGAGAGTAGTAGGAGCGTTCGGTCGTTCTTCACGGGCAATTTTACGTCCCTTTGCTTCATTAGTTCGGGCCTTTCGCGATTCAACAACTGAGAAAAATATCCCGCTCACGGCAGTAGAAAACTGTGGCTTAGGAATCGCGCATGTGATATTGAGTATAAACACCCAGTCATTCTGCCAGCTAAGCAGCGCTAGACTAGCCAAAGTCAGCTTTCGAGTGGGCACGACTCGGAAAGGGACTCGGAATGCTGTCTTAAGGAATGAAATGGCTGAGATCGCACCCAATAAAAGATACGCGTTTCTGATGGTCGCGGCAGTTGTTCAGCCTATTTCCGTACCATGGCCACATCGTAATGGATCTTTTCCACGCTGCCGTCGTTACCGTGCAATTCCGAATCCATAACGAGTTTCACGGGACACCCCTGCGCCGTGACCCATGCCGTCCCTTTTTGAAAGCCGCCCGTGCCCAGGACGCTTTGGTAGAGCGACTTTTCCGTGTCGGTGCCGCGCGCGGTATCAATGGAATATTTGGTCGCATCATAGCCATTCATTTTTTCCGGGCCTTCACGCACAGTCGCGGAGTTGTTTCTAACGAGCGCGATCGCGCTGGACATTCCGGAGATCCCCATCAGGCTGGACCACGCGCCTTGCCAGCTGGCCGCGTCTGAATGCACGCCGTGAACCGGACTGGACGCACTGTTATTTTTAAAGCTGCCATCGATGGTCTGCGGGGTGATGTCCGCTTCCTCGTGCACAGGGTTCGACGATTCCTTGTTGTAGGAATAGTGGAAGGCCTCTGGCGGATTCTGGATGTGGTCCATCACGCAGTTGAGATTAATTCCCGCGTCCCCGCCGCCCTGCGCAGTCGCGGAATTTGGCTGCGGACTCGGCTTTCCGTCGGTATTCTTCGCTGACGAGCCGGACTTGCATGCAGAGACGGCCAGCAATGCCAATCCTGCCGCCGCAAGAACACCACGCTTAAGAAATGCCCTGCCATCCGTAAAAAATGTCATTTCGATTCTCCTTAAAACCGCTATCCCGCAATCGTCACCGTCACTTCACTCCCTTTATCCGCTATTGCCGCGCGTGAGGCTGCTGCTTTATTCGCGGAAATTTCCAGAAAGCCAGTGCTGCCAAGCAGCGCGAACAACTCTCCCGGCGCGCCTTCAGCGTAGCTGGAAACAAGCTTGGTGACTTCAGCTTTGCCCACGGTGATCTTGAAGGACTTTTGCGATCCATCAAAAATCTGCGGGATATTCTTTGGAGAGATGTTGGTAATCAGGTTGCCGAACTTGTCTGTTTTCAGCACCAAACCTTTCCATGAATTTTCAGCCGTTGCTTTTGGCGCGGGCGCCAGAAAGCGCACGTAATCGGTAATCTCTTCTCCAAACTTGGCGGTATCCACGCCTTTGCTCAGGTAAGCCGCCACCGGCGCAAAAATATCGCGTCCATGGAAGGTGTTGCTTACGGGATGATGAAAATAATGTTCTGAAGTTATGTGACGAACGGTCACGCGCTCTTCGCGCTCATATACCAGTGACAGAACACCGTTATCAGGCGCTACGAATAGATATTGGCCTATTGTTGCAATGATCGGTCTCCGTGGTCCACCCACGCCAGGATCAACCACGACCACATGTACAGTGTCCTTGGGGAAATAGTGGTATGCCTGTGAGACAGCAAGAGCGCCGTCCAAAACGTCAAAGGACTGTACCGCATTGGTGATATCCACCACTTGGGCTGTT
>Ga0207667_10004600_pt1 | contig 16926 bp, 11 predicted proteins | sample KBSCornC52_FD_184301 | JGI IMG/M metagenome (GOLD analysis project Ga0207667, IMG submission 184301) | Corn rhizosphere microbial communities from Kellogg Biological Station, Michigan, USA - KBS Corn C5-2 (SPAdes) (version 2) | ecosystem: Host-associated > Plants > Roots > Rhizosphere > Soil ...
GCATAGCGGCAAAGCCTGTCCAAACCAGCTTTCAGCGAACCGGGTTTACCATCGGCCCTGAAATAGGTTTGCAGTGTTTTTGCCTGGAAGATACCGGTATCGATACTACGCAGCTTCTCCAGTTCGGTGCTTGTTAAAATGGGATGTTTTAAGGCAACTGTATGGCAATGTTTGGGGTCTTCGAGTAATAAGTTGTCGTTATTACCCACGAAGGTAGCCAGACTCATTACCATTCTTTCGCGAATGGGGTCGATGGGCGGGTTGGTTACCTGGGCAAATAACTGTTTGAAATAAGAAGTGATATGTTGTGGCTGATCACTTAATACAGCCAGCGGCACATCGGTACCCATTGAGCCTATCGGTTCTTTACCATCAACAGCCATAGGCGTTATAATGGTTTCAATATCTTCAGTGGAATAACCGAAAGCTTTCTGGTATTTTAAGATCGATGAATCTGAAAGGTGAGTGAACGTTACGCGGGGTTCATCCAGTTCTTCCAAACGAATTTTATATTGGTTCAGCCAGTCGCCGTAAGGTTTGCGAGAGCAGATATCTTTTTTCAGTTCGTCATCGCTGATGATGCGTCCCTGTTCCATATCTACCACAAACATTTTACCGGGTTGCAGACGGCCTTTTTCAATGATGATCGAAGGATCAACAGGTAATGCACCTGTTTCAGAAGCCATGATCACGCGATCGTCGTTGGTAACGCAATATCTTGAGGGGCGCAAACCATTTCTGTCGAGTGTAGCGCCGATTATTTTTCCATCTGTAAATGAAATAGAAGCGGGACCATCCCAGGGTTCCATGATAGAAGCATGGAATTCGTAAAATGCTTTTTTCACGGGATCCATATGGTCATTGCCATCCCATGCTTCAGGAATAAGCATCATCATTACGTGAGGCAGTGAGCGGCCTGTAAGCGCCAGCAGTTCGATCATATTGTCGAGGCAGGCAGAGTCGCTTTGTCCTTCGGTAACGATAGGCAGCAGCATTTCCATTTCTTCTTTGGAGAAATAGGGCGAGGTAAAACCATGCTCACTGGTCTTTAACCAGTTGAGGTTACCCTGAAGCGTGTTTATTTCACCGTTATGAGCGATGAAACGAAAAGGCTGAGCCAGTTTCCAGCTGGGGAAAGTGTTGGTAGCAAAACGGGAGTGAACAAGACCGAAGGCAGAAACCATGCGTTTGTTGCTCAGGTCGGAAAAATAGTGACGAACCTGGCCGCTGGTTAATTGTCCCTTATATACTACGGTTTTGTAAGAAAGCGATGCAATGTAAAAGCCAATAGCATCCTTTTTCACCGTATTGTTTATGGTGTGGCTGGCGTAGTTGCGCAGCACAAATAATCTACGTTCAAAATCATCGGGATTGTTGATATGATCGGGGCAGGCTATGAATACCTGTTCCATTTCAGGCTCAACGCTTAATGCCGAAGGACCGATACCCTCGGGATTTACGGGCACCTTTCGGTAAACCAGCACTTCGAGGCCCATTTTTTCAGCAGCGCGATTGAAAATATCGCGGCACTCTTCACGTAAACGGATTTCACGGGGGAAGAAGATCACACCCACTCCGTAACGCCCGAATGCAGGTAAATGTACGCCCAGCTTAATGCACTCATCAAAGAAAAACTCATGTGGCGTTTGGATCATAATGCCGGCGCCATCGCCCGTATTATTTTCACAGCCGCAGGCTCCGCGATGCTCCATATTTTCCAATACGGTTAAAGCATCACCGATGTTCTGATGACTTTTGTGCCCCTTAATATTTGCTACGAAACCAATGCCGCAGGCATCACGCTCAAAGGAAGGATGATATAAACCCTGGTTACTTGCCATGGAAATGCATAGTTTTTATAAAATATTCAATAAATAGTCAGTTTCTCTGTATATTTTCTAAACAGATAGCAAGCAACCGAATGAAATTACGAAAAAAAGTCCGTAGTAAGCCGCATTTCATGCAATTTTTTCTTCAAAAAATACATGAAATATATTAATGAAAACCTGATAAAACAGTGGCTGGACGCGACTTTTATATTATCTGCGTAATATGGCAAAGCTCAAGGGTACGAGCAGGACAGCTATTTTCTTTTCTCAATGTAGTGGGCAACAAATTTACATATTTTCTTTCTTTTAACCTTACGATTGTTCATTAACTCAAATTTGCCCGAGGCGCCTGGTAATTGAAAACAGTTGCCGGGCTGGTTTGGTTCAAAGGCTGAAAGTTGAGAGGTTGGTAAGTTGACACGTTGAAAAGTCAATTAGTCAAACGTTCATCTGGCTTATCTGGCTAAGCTGGTAACCTTACCATTCATTAACCCATCAATCGGAGCCAATTACTTATCCACAATTTTAATTCATTCCAACTTTCGTTACTCCTGCTGCTTTGTAAGTTAACCGGTGAACGTATACATATTCCCAAAGCTAATATCACAACTTATGTGGCTGCTATTTAAGGTTCTATACTTACACGCGTTTTAAATCAATATATCTAACTATAACTGTACGGTTATACGCAGCTTTACTTTCGTTCGTTTAGTGGTTTGAGTTATTCATCTTTGTTAACAACTTTTTTGCTTTACAGGTTTGTCTGCTAAGCTATATCGTTGTAACTTTGCAGCGCAAAAAACAATAACTGACCCCTACGCCCTGCCATCTCACTGCTGCAGTTTATCCTAACCATTGTTGTTAACAGCCATAGTTAACTTTTTTCCAGAAATACTTATAACCATAAATCAATCAATTTATGAATCAGGATGCTATGCCCGGTTTTGTTAAGCTATCTAAAGAAGAGCTATTAGAGCTCACTACTGAAGTTCAGGAAACCATTGCATTCAATGAAATGCCGGATAAAAAGGCACATAGATCTTTTACCGCAGCTCAGCTTTGGTTTCGCCGCCGCTATATGCGGTCAGCTTCAAAAAGGATCCGCAAATAACAATACCCGGGTTAATTATGACCTTACTTTCCGGTATCTGTTGAAAAACCACAATGACATAGCTAACGGGCGATTTATATTGCTGTTACCTAAAAATATCCGACTGTGAAACCGTGATCTTAACCAGTATTCATGAAAAACCAATCCGATACTATGAAAGCGATTCATCGCTAAATCAGATTCAAACAACCATATCGGTCTTAGTATTAACTATGATGTAACCAGTATCTATGAAAGCCAAAGAAGATGCAATATCCGGAGTGAACAAACCATGCTAAAATCCAATACGTACGAAGAGCCGTTCCTTAAAAATTGATAGCGACTCATACTCAACACAAGTTATATAAGTGGATTCGAATAAAATATCCGTCTTATGTTAACAATGAACAAATCCAATACCTGAAAAGCCGCTTACTAACTTCAGCGTTCCCGCTGTTATCACAGTATCCCTTAAAAGATCAACCGTCGGATATCATGACAGAAGCCTTCCGGTAACGGAGGGCTTTTTGTTTTAGCCCTGTAAAGTATAAGACAAGAGTAGGACTACGAACTTTCTTCTCTTTGGGTCCTCGGATTCTCCTCTTTGGGTCCTCGGGCGCCGAGGAGGCAAAGAGGTCCCATAGAGGTTGCATCAAGGCCAATCGCAGCGGCATCTATACCAAATACCCAAAGAGTGTATCGTTTTTATTCAATGCTGTATAGTTGATGTTATACCGTTGCATATTTTGTAAAAGAAGATCGTAATCCTCACGATTCTTTAACTCAATACCTACAAGGGCCGGCCCATCCTCCTTGTTATGTTTTTGCATATACTCAAAACGCGTGATGTCATCATTAGGCCCTAATACGTGGTTTACAAATTCTTTTAAAGCGCCGGGACGCTGTGCAAAGCGAACCAGGAAATAGTGCTTTAATCCTTCATACTGCAGGCTACGTTCTTTTATTTCCTGCATACGGTCAATGTCATTGTTACTTCCGCTAACAATACAAACAACGGTTTTACCTTTAATAGCATCTGCATAATCATCCAGCGCGGCAATTGATAAGGCGCCGGCAGGTTCTACAACAATAGCATCTTCATTATATAGTTTCAGAATGGTAGAGCAAACTTTTCCTTCGGGTACCAGGTGCATATCATCCAGTACCTCTTTACAAATGGGAAAGGTGATGTCTCCTACCCTTTTAACAGCAGCGCCATCTACAAAACGATCAATTTCATTAAGCGTAACAGGCGCGCCTGCTTTTAAAGCCTCATACATTGAAGGAGCTCCTTCGGGTTCAAGGCCAATAATTTTTGTTTTGGGAGAATAGGTTTTCAGATATGATCCTACACCGGCACTTAATCCGCCACCACCTACGGGAACAAACAGATAATCAACATCTGACTGTTCTTCCAGAATTTCAACAGCTACGGTACCCTGCCCCTCGATGATACGGTAATCATCAAATGGAGGAACGAAGGTCATACCATTTTCTTTCGTATATTTTTTCGCGGCTATAGCGCAATCGTCGAATGTATCGCCGATGAGTTGTATTTCGATATTTTCCTCACCAAACATTTTGGTTTGATTTACCTTTTGTTTGGGAGTAATGATCGGCATAAAAACCACGCCTTTTACATTCAGTTTTTTGCACGAGAAGGCAAAACCCTGGGCATGATTGCCGGCACTGGCACATACTACGCCCCGCTGTAATTCCTCAGCTGTTAAACTGCTCATCATATTATAAGCGCCGCGCAGTTTATACGAACGTACTACCTGCAGATCCTCTCTCTTCAGATAAACGCTGCATTGGTATTTGCGCGACAGGTTGTGGTTGTACATCAGCGGTGTTTTGTTCACCACTTTCTTCAGCCGCAACGCTGCCTTGTGAAATTCCAGCTCAGGTTTAGTATATGTCGATGCGCCCATGAGTATATAAATTAAAAAAGCCACCGCTGTTTTAGTTATCAGAAAACGCAAAACGCTTAGTGAAAGGCGCAAGCGAAATTCTTGAAATGTGCGGTGGCTAATATGTTCAATTAGCAATTTACAAAAGGCAATTGACAATTTCAGGAAGTTGCCAATTGCCCATTGCTTATTGTATGTGATTAAGCTTCTACCTGCTGATTTTCAGGACGCAGACTGCGAACTACTTTACCGGCCTGCCACATTTCACTTTCACGCAGTTCTTTCAGTTCAGCTTCAAGTTTCTCGCGATAGTCGGGCTGGCTGTTGCTGTCGATAGAACGTTGAGATTCTTTACCGGTAGCAACGCTTTCGTATAATTCTGTGAATACAGGTAATGTTGCATCACGGAATTTCTTCCACCAATCCAATGCTCCGCGTTGAGCAGTGGTAGAACAGTTGGCATACATCCAGTCCATACCATTTTCTGCTACCAGTGGCATCAGTGACTGGGTCAACTCTTCAACTGTTTCGTTGAAAGCTTCTGAAGGCGTATGGCCCTTGCTGCGCAGCACCTGGTATTGTGCAGCAAAAATACCCTGAATACAGCCCATCAGTGTACCTCTTTCGCCGGTTAAATCGCTGTATACTTCTTTTTTGAAATCTGTTTCGAACAGGTAACCGCTACCAACGGCAATACCTAAGGCAACTACTCTTTCTTTTGCTTTGCCGGTAGCATCCTGATAAATAGCATAGCTACTGTTCAGTCCGCGGCCCTGCAGGAACATTCTGCGTAAAGAAGTACCTGAACCTTTGGGAGCAACTAAAAATACATCCACATCTTTGGGAGGGATAATACCGGTTTGCTCGTTGAAGGTGATACCAAAACCGTGAGAAAAATATAATGCTTTACCTGGAGTTAAATGTTTTTTTACAGTTGGCCATAACTGGATCTGGGCAGCATCGCTCAACAAATAGCAAATAATAGTACCACGTTGTAACGCTTCTTCTATTTCGAACAATGTTTCGCCGGGTACAAATCCATCCCGCACAGCTTTATCCCAGGTTTTTGAATTTTTACGTTGACCAACGATTACGTTGATACCGTTGTCTTTTTGGTTCAGCGCCTGGCCGGGGCCCTGTACACCGTATCCGATAACGGCTACAGTTTCATTTTTCAATACCTGTTGCGCTTTGGCAAGTGGGAACTCATCGCGAGTTACTACATTTTCTTCCACCCCGCCGAAATTTAATTTTGCCATTGTTTTTGAATTTTTAAAGCTAAGAGGTTATAAGAGAGAAAGAGATAAAGAGCCCTTTCATTGATTTTCCCTTACTTTCCCAGCTGCGTTTGCTTTTTTAAATTTATTAACAAATATGTGAACTTCAATAAAATGTTGAAGGTGAAGCTTACTTCAAAGTTGGAAATTGACCATTCAACATTGGATATTCTTTACATAGTAAATACTTCATCTCCCTTACCCAGGTACTCATTCTCGATCACTTCTTCACCGGGTTCGGTTTTTTCAAACTCTTTCAGCTTATCGTGGAAACCACTGCTGTCTTTGATAATCGCTACACGGGCGCTGCGCACAAATTCAATCAAACCATACGGTTCCAGTACTTTTACCAGTTTGTCGGTTTCCTCGCGATGACCGGTTGTTTCAAATACGGTATAGTCTTTTCTGATCACAATGGCACGCGCACCGTATTCACGTAACAAGCGTTCAACTTTTACTTTTTCAGCAATTTCATCGGTAGGCACTTTATACAAGGCCAGCTCCTGCCATACAATCTCATCGGGCGTATTGTAATAAGCCTTTAAAACTTCTACCTGTTTTTCGATCTGGCGCACCAGCTTTTTAACCACATCTTCCAGTTCGTTGATCACGATGGTGAAGCGGTGAATACCTTCTACTTCAGAAGGAGAAGTATTTAAACTTTCGATATTGATCTTACGGCGCGAAAAGATGATCGCGATGCGGTTGAGTAAACCAATCTGGTTTTCTGTATATACCGTAACGGTGAATTCCTGTTTCATACTGTCACCCTAAGGTTTTAAATGAATTTGTACTTTAGTTTTCTTTAATGGCCACTACGCGTAATCTTTTATAATCAGCGTACCATTTGTTGTTCTTATACTGTGTTTGCCGCAATGTGCCCTGCACTTCTTCCAGTATTGCATCTTTGCTGTCGTTGTCAATACCTTCAAAAAATGCGCTGCAAAACATATTTAACCAATCCTTGATGCCCTGTTCTGTATCCTTTAATTCAGTTTCGCGGTTATAATGAGCGGCATGGGTAACTCTAAAACCCTGCTTTTCGAGCAAACCGGTGTACTCACTTAAAGAAGGGAAATACCACATTTCTCTGGCAGCATTTTCTTTATATCCATGCTTTATTAAAGCAGACCTTAATGCACCAAGTATCTTCTCATTATTTCCTTTGCCTCCCATTTCAAGCACCAGTCTGCCGCCAGGCTTCAGGTTATTGTACATGCATTCAATGGCGCTTTCCTTATCATTTACCCAGTGCAGTACTGCATTGGAGAACATGGCATCGAACGGTTCATCAAAGGAGAATGATGTTACCGATGCTACCGCGAACGGCAGATGCGGATATTCATTCCTTGCTTTGGCAATCATATCGATCGAACTATCCATGCCTGTTACAAAAGCGCCTGTTGATGCGATAAGGTTGGTTAAATGTCCTGTACCACAACCTACATCCAGAATGCGTTCGCCTTCCTGGGGGGTAAGCATTTGTACCAGGTGTTCGCCGTACTTAAAAACAAAATCATGTTTGTTATCGTACAGTGAGCTGTTCCAGGCAATATTTGTGGCAGTCATTGCTGTTATCTTTTATTATTTTAAACGTATTTCTGCTACACTGCAACCCTGCGGCACCATGGGGAATACGTTGTTTTCTTTTCCTACCATTACTTCGAGCAGGTAAGCGCCTTTTGAATTGAGCATTTCAGACAATGCATTCTTCAAATCGTCGCGTTTTGAAATGCTTTTGCCGGGAATATTATAACCCTTGGCTACCTGTACAAAATCAGGGCTGGCGATGTCAACAAAAGAGTAGCGTTTGTCGTGGAAGAGTTGCTGCCACTGACGCACCATGCCAAGGAACTGGTTGTTCAGTATGAGGATCTTTACACCAATTTCACTTTGCATGATAGTACCCAGTTCCTGAATGGTCATTTGAAAACCACCATCGCCTATAATACCTACTACCGTTCTGTCGGGCGCACCTACTTTGGCTCCCATGGCAGCCGGTAAACCAAAACCCATGGTTCCCAAACCACCTGAAGTGATGTTGCTTTTTGACTTAACAAATTTCGCATAGCGACAGGCTACCATCTGGTGCTGGCCTACGTCGGTTACAATGATTGCATCGCCACCGGTTAATTCGTTGAGGGTTTTAATTACTTCACCCATGGTCATTTGATCGGAGGTGGGATTCAGTTCGGGGTAAATACAGGTTTCCTCTTCCTCCTTCATGTAATCTTTAAAACGCTGCAACCACTGAGGATATACTTTTTGTTCAACCAGTTCGGTTAACATAGGCAATGTTTCTTTACAGTCGCCCCAAACCGGTACGGTTGTTTTTACATTCTTATCAATTTCTGCAGGATCGATATCGAGGTGAATTACTTTGGCCTGCTTGGCATATTTGTCGAGGCGGCCGGTAACGCGGTCATCGAATCGCATACCGATTGCAATGAGCACATCGCATTCGTTGGTCAATACGTTCGGACCATAATTACCATGCATACCCAGCATACCAACATTCAGCGGATGATCTGTAGGGAGCGCACTCAATCCCATGATCGTCCAGGCAGTGGGTATACCTGCTTTTTCAATAAACTTTATAAATTCCTTTTCTGCTTTGCCCAGAATAACACCCTGGCCAAATATTACAAAAGGTTTTTCTGCTTCATTGATCAGTTTGGCAGCTTCGGCAACAAACTCTTTACGTACTATAGGTTTGGGCCTGTAGCTGCGAACGTGATCGCATTTTGTATATCCTTCGTAATCGAACTTCTGTAACTGTGCATTTTTGGTAATGTCAATCAATACCGGGCCGGGTCTTCCACTGCGGGCAATGTAAAAGGCCTTTGCCAGCACGGCAGGAATTTCTGTTGCATCGGTAACCTGGTAATTCCATTTGGTAACCGGTGTAGTAATGTTGATCACATCTGTTTCCTGAAAGGCATCGGTGCCCAGCAAATGAGCAAACACCTGGCCGGTAATGCATACCATTGGTGTACTATCGATCATGGCATCTGCCAAACCTGTAACCAGATTGGTTGCGCCAGGGCCACTGGTTGCAAACACCACACCTACATCACCTTTGGCACGTGCATAACCCTGAGCCGCATGCGTAGCACCCTGCTCATGACGTACGAGTATATGACGTAATTTATCCTGATAATCATACAGCGCATCATAAATAGGCATGATAGCGCCGCCCGGGTACCCAAAAATGGTATCGACACCTTCGGCCAGAAATGCTTCCAACACTGCGACTGAGCCACTGATGTTTTGAATGGCTGGCTTCTTTTCTGTCTTTGTTTTAGGTGCCGTTTGGATTGTACTCATAGACTTTTTTTTGTGATTCAATTATCGTTTGTTTCCTTAGTGCGTGCCGGTATCGGTGACTACGATTCATCGGTTACGCATCCTTCCGAAGCATCTTTTACCTGCTTCGCGTATTTATATAAAATGCCTTTTGTTGCTTTTAACGGAGGCTGCTTCCATTTTGCTTTGCGTAAGGCCAGTTCGGCTTCACTTATCTTAAGCGTTATGGTATTTTTCACAGCATCCAGTTCAATAATGTCATTATCCTGTACCAGTGCAATGGCGCCGCCATCATATGCTTCGGGAGTAATATGGCCTACCACAAAACCATGCGTACCACCACTAAAGCGGCCGTCGGTGATCAGCGCTACGCTTTTGCCCAGGCCTGCACCAATAAGAGCCGATGTGGGTTTAAGCATTTCGGGCATACCGGGCGCACCTTTAGGACCTACGTAACGAATAACAACCACATCACCCGGTTGCACACGTTTATTCTGAATACCGGCAATCAGTTCAAACTCTCCGTCGAATACACGGGCGGGGCCTTCAAAGCGCTCGCCTTCTTTACCGGTGATCTTGGCTACGCTCCCTTTTTCGGCGAGGTTACCGTATAATATATTTAAATGTCCGGTGGGTTTTATTGGTTGTTCGAGCGGGTAAATGATCTTTTGTGTTTCGAAGCTCAGGTCGGGAACACCGGCAAGATTTTCGGCCAATGTTTTACCGGTTACGGTTAAACAATCACCATGCAGTAAACCTTTTTGTAACAGGTATTTCATAACAGCAGGTACACCACCATGATCGTGCAGGTCCTGCATTAAATATTTTCCGCTGGGTTTGAAGTCGGCCAGTACCGGAATCTTATTACTGATCTTTTGAAAGTCATCCTGCGTTAAAGGAACATCAACGCTTTTTGCGATTGCAATCAAATGCAGTACAGCGTTGGTGCTTCCACCGAGTACCATAATAACCGTGATCGCATTTTCAAACGCCTTGCGGGTCATGATATCGCGGGGCTTGATATCTTTTTCCATCAGATGACGGATAGCCCTGGCCGCTTCAAGACATTCCTGTTTCTTTTCTTCACTCAATGCGGGATTGGAAGAGGAGAAAGGCAAACTCATACCCAGTGCCTCAATAGCTGCAGCCATGGTATTGGCAGTATACATACCGCCGCAGGCGCCTGCGCCGGGGCAGGAGTTCTGAACGATGCCTTTAAAATCGGCATCGCTTAACTGGCCTGCAATTTTTTGTCCCAATGCTTCAAAGGCAGAAACAATATTCAGGTCCTGTCCTTTATAATGACCGGGTGCAATGGTACCGCCGTAGACCATAATAGATGGGCGGTTTAAGCGCCCCATAGCCATTAATGAACCGGGCATATTTTTATCGCAACCGGGAATGGTGATCAAAGAGTCGTAATACTGAGCGCCGCAAACTGCTTCAATAGAATCGGCGATGATGTCGCGGCTTACGAGTGAAAAACGCATGCCATCCGTACCGTTCGACATGCCATCGCTTACGCCAATGGTATTGAAGATCAAACCTACCAGATCATTATTCCAAACTTCACCTTTTACAATTTTCGCAAGATCGTTCAGGTGCATGTTACACGTGTTACCGTCGTAGCCCATGCTGGCGATCCCTACCTGTGCTTTCTTCAGATCATCGTCTGTTAAGCCTATGCCATATAACATTGCCTGGGCAGCAGGTTGTGTTACATCCTGCGTAATCGTCTTTGAATATTTGTTTAATTCAGCCATTGTAGTTTTTTATGTTGTCAGCTTTTTGTTCTTTATTCATCGTCCCTTGCGTCGCACACTTCATCTTTTTGTTCTTTGCTCACCTGATTTTCTTTCTATGCAACCGCTTCTTTTGTTACAGGCTTTTCGGTTACTCTGTCTTTATAAGCCTTTTGAATAATCTTTCCTATCGAATCATTCCAGTTTTTAGGAAACACCACATCATCCAGTGAATGCCAGCCGATCACTTCGGCAGCGGTGCCACAGAAGAAAGCGGTATCGGCCTGTTTTAATTCATCGGTAGTGAACAAACGCTCTTCTACCTGTATATTCAGTTCTTTGCAAATTTCAATTACAGTAGCCCTTGTAATGCCGGGTAAAATGTTGCCCAGCGGAGGCGTTACCAGTTTACCGTTCTTTTCAAAAAACATATTGGCGCCGGGCCCTTCTGCTACATTTCCGTTGGTATCTGTTAACAGCGCCTCATCGAAGCCCTGTGCTTTAGCTTCCTGACTGGCCAGAATAGAGTTCACATAATGACCGCTTGCCTTGGCTTCTATTTTAAAACCTTTGGGATTAGGGCGCTGAAAAGAAGATGTCATTACACGAAGTAACTTGTCGCCCAGGAACAATCCCATTTCCCATGCCGCGATCATGATATATGATTCTTTATTCAGGTTGAAGCTCATATTGGCCGGTGCGTATATTACAGGCCGTATGTAGGCATCCTGCAGATTATTTCTGCTTAATACTTCATAGGTAGCTTCGATCAGTTCATCAACATTCCAGTGCCATGGCATATTCAAGGCAGCAGCAGAATTCTTCAACCGCTCGTAATGCTCAACCGGTTTAAAGATCTTTGTTTCGCCTGATGCTGTTTTGTATGATCTTATACCTTCAAATACTGCATAACCATAATGTAAACTCTGGCTATAGTAGTCAGTACTTGCTTCGGATGCTTTTACATAAGCACCGTTGAGGTAAAGAATTGTATCGTTGTTATAGTATGCCATGGTTAAATGATAAGGTTATAAGTTATTAAATACTTCTTCGATACTTCGACCACGCTCAGTATGCTCAGTATCTGTTTACGGCCCTTCGACTACGCTCAGGGCTCAAACAAAAAAACCCGCCTCGTTGGAGGCGGGTTTGTATTTTGATTTTCTTTGTTATACGTTATACACCACCTCCGTGCGTTGCAGGAATAATCACCACCACCACAATAATTATTGCAGTTACTATAGAGATGATGTTATTAATGCTACTTTTTTGCATAAGAGGACTCGTGTGTCACAAATATACACCCGCCGTTTCAAAAAAAGAACTACAGCAAGCAACTTTTTTCTCTGAAATCTGAAGTCTGAGGTCCGAGGTCTGAAGTCAGATAGAGCTTCAGTAATGAGCTTTCTTAACTTTTCCTAAAACATCAAATTTCTGACTTCTGACATCCGACTTCTGGCAGCCGACATCATATAATCGTTGATTTCCTTATCTCTATATTCGCTTTATTCACTCCACCCGGTATACGATTGGCTACAAAATCACTAACCAGTTCACCAATGGTGGAAGTGAAATAAAAATTGATCGGATCAATATCTTTTGTTACAAAACCATTTGTAAGCGTCCATTCTACACCAAGTCGCACAGCCTCTGCCTCTTTCTTCAATCCAAAATGGTCGAGCAACATTGCTGCTGATAAAATAGAACCCAGCGGGTTGGCAATATCTTTGCCGGCTGCCTGCGGGTAGGAACCGTGAATCGGCTCGAACAAAGCGGCTCCTGTACCAACAGATGCCGATGGCAATAAGCCCAGTGAACCACTGATCACGCTGGCTTCATCGCTGATGATATCTCCAAACATATTTTCGGTAAGTATTACATCAAACTGTTTGGGGTTCAGGATGATCTGCATGGCTGCATTATCAACAAACAAATAATCAACCTTTACATCTGCATACTGTTTGGCGATCTCCTGTACTACTTTCCGCCACAATCGGGATGTTTCGAGTACATTGGCTTTATCGACCAGGGTTAACTTTTTGCGGCACTGCCTTGCATACTGAAATGCCAGATGGGCAATGCGCTCAATTTCATCACGCGTATATACGCAATCGTCAGCCGCACGCAAACCATCTTCACTCAGTTCTTTTTTTCCAAAATAAATTCCGCCTGTTAATTCGCGGAAGATTATAAAATCAACTCCTTCCAGCTGTTGCTGTTTTAAAGGAGAAAGGTGTTGCAAAGAGGGGTACGAAATTACAGGTCGAATGTTGGCAAACAATTGTAAGCTCTTCCGCAGTTTTAATAAGCCCTGCTCGGGGCGAACTTTGGCAGAAGGATCGTTATCGTATTTGGGATGGCCGATAGCGCCAAATAATATTGCATCGCTGTTAAGACAGGCTTCAACGGTTTCGTCGGGCAAAGGGCTGCCGGTTTTATCAATGGCATCGGCGCCCATTAAGCAATACCGGTAATAAAACTCATGACCGAATTGCTCAGCAACGGCATTCAACACTTTTACTGCCTGACGGGTAACTTCAGGCCCTATGCCATCGCCTTCTATAACAACAATATTTTTTTCCATAATTAGTGTTTTCAGGGGCGGTATTACGGATTAAATGCGCGTAGCTTCAAAAGCTTCAATATCGGCGCGCAGGCTGAGCAGGTAATCTATATCGTCGTACCCGTTCAGCAAACAAGTTTTTTTATAATTACTAATATCAAATTTCTCCGTTGCTCCGGTTGATGTAATGGTAATGGACTGCTCTTCGAGATTCACTTCCAGTTCGGTATTGGGATCACTTTTAACTGCAGCAAAGATCTGCTGCAGAAAAGATTCGCTTACCTGAACCGGTAATAAAAAGTTATTGAGTGCGTTGTTTTTAAAAATATCGGCAAAGAAGCTGCTCACTACTACATCAAAACCATAATCTTTAATAGCCCAGGCAGCATGTTCACGGCTTGAACCACATCCGAAGTTTTTTGCCGCTACCAGTATCTTCCCTTTGTAAGCGGGATTATTCAGCGGAAAATCAGCTTTCGGTTGCTGCTCGTCGTCATTGGCATAACGCCAGTCGCGAAACAGGTTCTTTCCAAATCCTTCCCTGCTGGTAGCTTTTAAAAAACGCGCAGGAATGATCTGGTCAGTATCGATATTCTCGATATTAACCGGAACAACACTACTCTTTACTATGTTTATCTTCTTGCTCATTTTCGTGAATCGTGAATCGTCAATCGTGAATTAAATACTCACTTATTATCTGTTTCTTTCTATATCAGCTCGCGAACATCTACTACCTGGCCGGTGATGGCGGCGGCGGCGGCAGTTAAGGGGCTGGCCAGTAATGTACGTGCACTGGGTCCCTGACGGCCTTCGAAGTTGCGGTTGCTGGTTGAAATGCAATATTTACCGGCCGGTATTTTATCTTCATTCATACCCAAACAGGCTGAACAGCCTGGCTGGCGTAACTGAAAACCGGCTTCTTCAAATATTTTATCAATACCTTCCTGACGGGCCTGTTTTTCTACCTGCTTACTGCCAGGCACAACCCAAACTTCCACATCGCTGGCTTTTTTCTTTCCTTTTACAAAAGAGGCAACCATGCGCAGGTCTTCAATACGGCCGTTGGTACAACTACCGATAAATACGTAATCGATTTTTTTGCCTTTGATGAAGCTGCCGGGTTGCAGGCTCATATAGTTAAGCGACTTCAAAAATGAAGGACGCTCTGTTTCGCTGATCTCGTTTTCAGCAGGAATATGACCGTTTACGCCAACGCCCATACCGGGGTTGGTACCGTACGTGATCATAGGCTCTATATCAGCAGCTTTGATATTGATCTCTTTATCAAATACTGCATCAGCATCGGAATACAGGGTTTTCCAGTATTCCATTTTGCGGTCCCATTGTGCAGCACCGGGAGAAAACAAGCGGCCTTTGATATAATCAAAAGTGATGTCGTCGGGTGCGATCATTCCGCCACGTGCGCCCATTTCAATACTCATATTGCAAATGGTCATACGGGCTTCCATTGATAAACTGCGAATGGCCGAACCGGCATATTCAACAAAATAACCGGTGGCGCCACTGGCGCTGATCAATGATATAATGTATAAGATGATGTCTTTAGATACAACGCCTTTGTTCAATGTACCTTCTACATTGATGCGCATGAGCTTTGGTTTGCTTTGCATAAGGCATTGCGTAGCCATTACCATTTCTACTTCGCTGGTGCCGATGCCAAAGGCAATAGAGCCAAAAGCGCCATGGGTGCTGGTATGGCTGTCGCCGCAAACGATGGTCATACCCGGCTGGGTAATGCCCAGTTCAGGTCCTATAACATGCACAATACCCTGAAACGGATGGCCGAGACCATACAACTCAATATCGTGTTTGGCGCAGTTTTCAATTAGTTTCTGCACCTGGTTACGCGAAAGCTCGTCTTTTATCGGTAAATGCTGATTAAGCGTAGGAACGTTGTGGTCGGCAGTGGCTACTACCTGTTGGGGGCGAAATACTTTGAGACCTCTTTTTTCCAGTCCCTGAAATGCCTGCGGACTGGTTACTTCGTGTATGAAATGTTTATCGATATATATTACAGAAGGTCCACCGTCAATTTGCTTAACGATGTGCTTGTCCCAGATCTTTTCAAATAATGTCTTACCCATATTCACTTTTTAAAAAAGCGTGGTGCAGACGCACCACGCGTAACAAAAACTACATGATTATGAGAAAATACTGCTCACTAAACTATGGCGGCCTGGTACTGATGGGCTAATGCCTTCAGATCTTCGTCTTCCACCTCTTTCTTCCTGTCTGCAACTTTCAAAAACTCCTGGTATAACACATCCACATCATTTCGTGTGAACTGGTAGCCGAGTTTATGAAAACGATGGGCCAAAGCGCTGCGGCCGCTGCGCGCTGTTAAAACTATTTTACTGCCATCTGCTCCAACCTGTTCGGGGTTAATGATCTCGTAGGTAAGGGCATCTTTCAAAAATCCATCCTGGTGAATACCTGATGAATGTGAAAATGCATTGCTGCCTACGATGGCTTTATTAGCCTGAACCGGCATGCGCATGGTATCTGAAACCAGGCGACTGAGAGCAGTCAGCTTTTGCGTTTTGATATCTGTATAAAAACCGAGGGAGTGATGTTGCTGAATAACCATTACCACTTCTTCGAGCGAAGTATTACCCGCTCTTTCTCCCAATCCGTTGATCGTACACTCTATTTGACGGGCGCCGCTGATGGCTCCTGAGATAGAGTTGGCGGTAGCCAGGCCCAGGTCGTTATGACAATGGCAGCTGATTACAGCTTTATCGATGTTCGGAACATTATTCGCCAGGTAAGCGATCTTTTCGCCATACTGATGCGGCAGGCAATATCCTGTAGTATCAGGAATATTAACCGTGGTAGCACCGGCAGCAATAACTGCTTCTACTACTCTCGCCAGATAATCGTTATCTGTACGGCCGGCATCTTCGGCATAAAACTCTACATCATCTGTATAGTTGCGCGCCCATTTTACACATTGGATAGCCCTTTGTAAAATTTCTTCGCGGGTAGAATTGAATTTCGATTTAATGTGGAAATCGGAAGTTCCGATACCCGTGTGAATGCGTGACCTTTTGGCGGTTTTTAACGCCTCGGCAGCCACTTCAATATCCTTTTGTACTGCACGGCTTAAACCGCAGATCACCGCATTCTTAATAACAGCTCCGATTTCGCTCACGCTTTTAAAATCACCAGGTGAAGAAATCGGAAAACCT
>Ga0207667_10004603_pt1 | contig 16917 bp, 16 predicted proteins | sample KBSCornC52_FD_184301 | JGI IMG/M metagenome (GOLD analysis project Ga0207667, IMG submission 184301) | Corn rhizosphere microbial communities from Kellogg Biological Station, Michigan, USA - KBS Corn C5-2 (SPAdes) (version 2) | ecosystem: Host-associated > Plants > Roots > Rhizosphere > Soil ...
CGCGGCAAAGACCTCGCGCCGTCATGTCCGGCTTCTGCAATATGATCTTTCGGGCCACGCGCCTCGCCTGGTGCATGAATATGCGGTCGCGCTTCCCCTCTATGATGGAAATCTGGTGGCGGCCCAGAGCGAGCTTCTGGCGCTTGACGATCACCGGTTGCTTCTGTTGTGCCGCGACAGCGGCGGCGGCTTCACAGGCAAGCGCGATGCCTCGCATTTCCGCCGTGTCATGATGGTGGATCTGAGCGGTGCGACCGACATTGCCGGTCGTTTCGACGAGCGGGGCGACTCCATCGCGCCCAAGGGCGTGCTGCGCCCGGATATCGTTTCCGCCGGCCTGACCACTGTGCTGGACATGAATGACAATGCCCAGCTGGGCCGCTTCGGCCTGCACAATGGCGCGCCGGACGATAGCCATGATCTTTACGAGAAATGGGAAAGCATGGCTCTGGCGCCAGCGCTCGACCCCAAGGCGGCGGACGATTTCTTCCTCTTCATTGGCAGCGACAATGATTTCATCACCCAACACGGCATGATGGCCGGCAAGCCCTATGCCGACGGATCCGGCGCGAATGTGGACAGCCTGATCCTGGTCTACCGGGTAACGCTGGGGCGGGGGTCATGATCGCCGCCATTGGTATTTGCCTGGCTCTTCCATAAACTGGTGCGGCAACCATGTCCGGCGGCCTCGACGGGCATCGGCACCAGGCGGACAATGATCAAATCCAGAAAGCTCTGGGATATTTCCCAGCCCTTGCGCCCGGCGCTTCCGGTTTGGCCAGGCGATACGGCTTTCACGATTCGGCAACGCTGGACCCATGGCGATGGTAGCCCCGTGAATGTGGCCTCTATCGAGCTTTCCACCCATTCGGGCGCCCATGCCGACGCGCCGTTGCATTACGACCCCGCCGGATTGCCGATCGAAGCGGTGGCGCTGGAGCCTTATCTGGGACCATGCCGGGTGGTGGATGCGCGCGGATGCAAAGACGCCATCGACGCCGATCTGGTGGACGCTCATTGGACGCCTGGCGTCACCCGTATGCTGTTTCGCACCTTCGACCGTTTTCCCATGGAACGCTGGCCGGACAATTTCACCGCCGTCAGCGCCGGAGCCATCCGGGCCTTGAGCGCTCATGGTGTCATTCTGGTGGGCCTGGATTCGCCGTCGCTCGATCCGGAAACCTCTAAAACCATGGATGCCCATCTGGCGGTGCCGCTCGACATGCGGATCCTGGAAGGGTTGGTCCTGGACCATGTTCCGCCCGGCGATTATGAATTGATCGCGTTGCCGCTGCCCCTGGCGGGCCTGGATGCTTCGCCCGTGCGGGCGGTCTTAAGGGAACTGGACTGATGCGGCCGCCGCTGTTCACATTGTCCGGCCGGGGGGCTAGGCTCGCCCGGCAGATAGTTTAAACTTCGAATATATCGGCGGGCGGGGCGATGCCCGTGCCCGGGCAGGCCTGGGGGAGGGATCCGTGTCGATCAAAGACGTGGCGCAGGTGGCCGATCCGGTCATGAATTCCGGCCAAATCAATGTCGGCGGCACGCTGCGGCGGGCGCTGACCGGCCGGCATCTGCAATTCATCGCCATCGGCGGGGCAATCGGCTCCGGCCTGTTCCTGGGATCTGCGGCGGGCATTCACAGCGGGGGGCCGGCTCTCCTGGTGGCGTATATCGTGGGCGGGGCGATGATCTTCTTCATCGCGCGCGCCCTGGGCGAATTGGCGCTGGCCCATCCCAAGGCCACCACCATGGATGCTTTCGCGGAAGATTATATCCATCCGGCTTTCGGCTTTCTGGTCGGCTGGAATTACTGGATGAGTTGGATTCTGGTCGGAATGGTCGACATCACCGCGATGGCCATCTTCGTCAAATTCTGGCTGCCGGACCTGCCGCAATGGATTCCGGCGCTGGTCAGCCTGATGGTTCTCTACGGCATCAATATGCTGGGTGTCCGCCGTTTCGGGGAAATGGAATTTTGGATGGCCTTGATCAAGGTGGTCACGATTATCGGGATGATGATCGCCGGCATATTCCTTCTCTATCAAGGTATCGGGTTGACCGGGGCTCATCCTACCCTGGCCAATATCTGGAACGATGGCGGGCTTTTTCCCACCGGATTGACGGGCTTTCTCACCGCGCTCCCGATCGCATTCTTCGCCTTTGGCGGCAGCGAACTTGTCGGCCTGGCCGCGGCCGAAGCCGAGAATCCGGAGAAAACCCTGCCGCGCGCGATCAATGGCGTGGTGTTGCGGATTCTGATTTTCTATATCGGTTCCCTGACCGTGATCATGGCGCTGGTGCCCTGGCGGCTGATCGTGCCCACGGAAAGTCCGTTCGTCCTGGTCTTCACGCGGGTCGGCCTGCCGGCCACCGCCAGCATCATCAATCTGGTTCTGATTTCCGCGGTGCTGTCGTCCTGCAACAGCGGCGTTTTTGCCGGCGCGCGGACCCTGCAATCGCTGGCCGCCAAGCGCCATGCGCCGGCCATGCTGGCGCGCATTGACAGCCGCGGTGTGCCGGTGACGGGCATCACCATTTCGGCCGCGATCATGTTCCTGGGCGTGATCCTGAATTATTTCGTGCCCGGAAAGGTCATGGAATATATCATTTCGGCGTCGGCGATCCTTTTGATGGGAACCTGGACCAGCATCATCGTCAGCCATATGGGATTCCGCAGCCGGGCACCGAAAGATGCGCCCCGCAAATTTCCCATGCCGCTTTATCCTCTGGCGAGCTGGATCGTGCTCGGCTTCATCGGCGGCATCGCCCTGATCATGGCGACCTATCTGGGCATGTATATTCCCATCGGCTTCGCGGTCGGCTTTTACGTGCTGCTGGGTCTGATCTATGCCCTTTCCGGTGAGCAACGCCGCAGGACCATCGCATGAATCGTGAAATGCCCGACTTCATCCGGGCGCTGGATGATGCCGATCCGCTGCGGGATTTTAGGCGCAAATTCCTGCTGCCTTTCGATGTGATTTATCTGGACGGCAATTCATTGGGCGCGCTGCCGGCGGCGACCGCGCCCCGGCTGGAAGAAGTGGTGCGCCAGGAATGGGGCATGGGGCTGATCCGCAGCTGGAATAGCCATGACTGGATCGGCGCATCGAGGCGGGTCGGCGACAAGATCGCCGCTTTGATCGGGGCCAAGGACGGAGAAGTGGTGGTCGCGGACTCCACCTCGGTCAACATCTTCAAGCTTCTGATGGCCGCAATCGCGGCCCGGCCCGGCAGGAAAGTCATTCTTTCGGAAGCGGGGAATTTTCCCACCGATCTCTATGTCGCCCAGGGCATCGCGGCGTTCCTGCCCCAGGTTTCCGTTCGTGCGGTCGAGCCGGGGCAGATACTGGACGCCATCACGGACGATGTCGCCGTGGTCCTGCTCACCCATGTCCATTACAAGACCGGCGACAAATACGACATGGCCAAGATCACGCGCCGCGCCCATGACCATGGCGCGCTGATGATATGGGACCTTTGCCACAGTGCGGGCGCGGTCGAAGTCGATCTTGGCGCGGTGGATGCCGATTTGGCCCTGGGCTGCGGCTATAAATATCTCAATGGCGGTCCCGGCGCGCCGGCCTTTCTCTACGTCGCCAAGCGCTTGCAGAAAGAGTTATCATCGCCCATCACGGGGTGGCTGGGACATGCCGCGCCTTTTGCCTTTACGGGCGACTATAGCCCGGCGCCTGATATCGGCCGCTTCCTCAGCGGTACCCCGCCCATTCTGGGCCTGACCGCGCTGGAGGTCGGTATCGACCTGTTGGCGGCGGCGCCGCGCGCCCCGTTGTTCGAAAAGGGGCAGAAACTCTGTTCGCTGTTCATTGATCTGGTCGAACAGAATTGCGCCAGTTACGGCATCGAAATCGTAACCGCGCGCGATCCCGATGTACGGGGCAGCCATGTGTCGCTGCGGCACGCGCATGGTTATCCCATTGTCCAGGCCCTAATCGCGCAGGGCGTGATCGGGGATTTCCGGGAGCCTGATATCCTGCGCTTCGGCTTCGCGCCGCTTTATCTCAGCTATGGGGATGTCTGGCGTGCGGCAGACGCCTTGCGGGACATACTGGCCACGGGCCGCTGGGACGATGCCCGCTTCAAGGCGCGCGCCGCAGTCACCTGAAGATTGTTATTTCCGGGTGCGGCCGGTCATGTCTTCCGCCCGGGGCTCGAATTCGGGTTTGGGCTCGGGGTTCCAGCGGAATTTGAAGGCGACGATGGAATAGGTATCTCGGATGCCCGGCACGGTCTGCAGCTTCTTGGTGACGAACTCGCCATAGCTTCTTTCGTCGGGAAGCTCGAATTTCGCCAGAAGATCATAGGTGCCGGAGGTGGAATAGACTTCCGCTGTTTCCGGGAAATTGTCGACCAGATAGGCGGCAACGTCGAATGCCTTGGTCAGCTCGCATTTGATCTGGCAGAAAATGGCCTTCATCGAAAAGTCTCCCGGCACGTTTGAAGCCCTGAGTTTAGACGGCTTCGCGGGTCAGGAGGAGATAAAATTCGCGCTGTCCGGCGTTCCTCGCTTCTTGACTCCGCCCCCCAACCCCGTGAGCTTTATATCTAAAATATACTGGGGTGGGTCATGGGCAGCATGCGCGTCAAGGCCGTCTTCATCGTCTTCGTCATGTTGGCCGCAGCCCCCGGGGCGGCGTCCGCCGCAGCCCAGCGGGCGGATACGGTCTACATCAACGGCAAGATCTACACCGCTGACGCCAAGGACCGGGTGGTGCAGGGGATTGCTGTCGCCGGAAACCGGTTTCTGGCCGTGGGGGACAGCGCCGCTGTCCGCAAATTCATCGGCAGGGGCACCCGGGTTGTCGACCTCAAAGGTCATTTCGTCAGCCCTGGCCTGGCGGACGACCATTTCCACAATGAAGGGGGCGGCAACGGCGTCGACCTTTCGCACGTCCGCACCATGGCGGAATTGCTGACGACGGTCGCCAACGCGGCCGCACAGACAGCCCCCGGCACCCTTCTGATCTCAAATTCCGACTGGCATGAAGCGCAGCTCAAGGAACAGCGGCTGCCCACGGCGCAGGAACTGGACCAGGCCGCGCCCGGCAATCCCGTCGTGCTGGTGCGGGGTGGTCATTCCTACATTCTCAACACGGTTGCTTTCCGCAAATACGACATCAGCAAGGACACGCCGGTGCCGGCTGGCGGCCAGATCAGCCGGGACGCCAATGGCGTTCTGACCGGTGAGTTGTTCGACAATGCCAAGGCGCTGGTGCCTCTGCCGCCGGCCAAAGCGCCGACCATGGACGATATCCTGGCGACTCAGAAAGCGCTCAATCCCTATGGCATCACCGCGGTGCGGATCGCCGGATCCTATAAGGGCGACATGCTCCGCGCCTTGCAGCTGTGGAAGGAAGCGGCCGCGGCCAATGCTTTGAGCTTGCGCTACACCGTCTATATGCCCGGCTTCGAATTTCGCACCCCACAGCAAGTCGACCAGGCCATCGCGCGCTGGGACGTCAACCAGGACGAGGGCGACGATTTCGTCCGCATCGGCGGGATCAAGCTGATCGTTGATGGCGGCTTCGAAGGCGGCCATATCTCAAGGCCCTATCAGGAGCCTTACGGGCGCAGCGGCACTTATTCCGGCCTCACCGTGTCGCCACCCGACGCCTATAATGCGGTGGTGCGCGAGATCAACCGCAAAGGTTGGCGCGCCGCCACCCATGCGGTGGGCGATGCGGCCGTTGATCAGGTGCTGACGGCTTATGAGCTGGCCAACAAGGATGCCTCCATCATCGGCAAGCGCTGGTCGGTCGAGCATGCCTTTGTCGCCCGGCCCGATCTGGTCAAGCGGATGCAGGGTCTGAAGCTGATGGTTTCCGCCCAGGATCATCTTTATCTTGCTGCTCCGGCGCTGAAGAAATATTGGGGCATGGACCTCGCCGCCGACGTGACGCCGGTCAAAACCTATCTCGATGCCGGCCTCCTGGTGGCAGGCGGCACGGATTCGCCGGTGATCCCCTTCAATCCCTTTTGGGAACTTTATCATTTCGCCAGCCGCGATACGATTTCCGACGGCGTTTATGGCGCGGACCAGAAGATCGCATCGCGGACTTTGCTTCTCCGGCTGGACACCATCAATTATGCCAAGCTGATCGGGGAGGAAGATCGCCGCGGTTCGATCGAACCGGGCAAGCTGGCGGATTTCGCCGTTCTGACCGATGATTTCCTCACCGTGCCGGTCGGCAAGATTCCCGGCATCAAGGCTCTGGCCACGTATGTCGGAGGACAGGAAGTCTATCGCGATCCAGGGTATCGTTGAGGGAGGCCGCGTGAGCGACACCAGCTATCGGGCATGGCCCTGGTTCGACGACCAGCACCGCCGCTTTGCCGATCGTCTTGAGGAATGGGCGGCCGCTTCATTGCCGGGGTTGCTGGGCGATCACAAGGATGTGGACGCCATGTGCCGGCGGCTTGTCCTGGCGCTGGGTGAGGCTGGCTGGCTCGGCCCCGCTGTGCCAAAGGACGGCGATGGCTTCGACCTGCGCTCGATCTGCCTGGCGCGCGAGATCCTGGCGCGGCACGCGGCGCTGGCGGATTTCGCTTTCGCGATGCAGGGGTTGGGCACGGGCGCCATCACTCTGTTCGGAACGCCTGCACAGCGCCAGCGATGGCTGGCGGATCCGCGGGCCGGCCGCCATCTGACCGGCTTCGCGCTCTCCGAACCCAATGCCGGATCGGATGTGGCGGCGATGCAGATGACGGCGCGGGAAGCGTCCGGCGGTTTTCACCTCGCCGGCGTCAAGACCTGGATCTCCAATGGCGGCATCGCCGACCAATATGTGGTGTTCGCCAAGGATGGACCCAAATACACGGCCTTCGTGCTCGCCGCCGATACGCCCGGTCTCAGCGTGGCGGAGCGCATCGATGTGATCGCTCCCCATCCCTTGGCAACGTTGCAGTTCGATAATTGCCATGTTTCGCCCGAGGCCGTGATCGGCGAGCGCGGCGCGGGCATGCGCGTGGCGCTGGCAACGCTGGACATATTCCGCCCCAGTGTCGGCGCGGCGGCGCTGGGCCTGGCGCGGCGGGCGCTGGATGAAGCGCTGGCGCGGGCCGTCGACCGGCCCATGTTCGGGGCCCGGCTTGGCGATCTTCAACTGATCCAGGCCAAGGTCGCCGAGATGGCGACCAAAATCGATGCGGCGGCGCTTTTGGTTTATCGCGCCGCCTGGATGCGCGATTGCGGTGGCCAGGCGCGTATCACTCGGGAAGCGGCCATGGCCAAGCTGTTCGCCACCGATGCGGCGCAGGAAATCATCGACGATGCGGTGCAGATCTGGGGCGCTGCCGGCCTGGTCTCGGGCGCGGTGGTGGAAAATCTCTATCGGGAAATCCGCGCCATGCGGATCTATGAAGGCGCCTCGGAAGTCCAGAAAATCGTGATCGCGCGATCCTTGCTGGCGCCAGGCTGATCAATGGCCCGACCGGTCAATCGTCAGACTGATCAATCCGGGACGACGGCGGTGGCTTCGATCTCCACCAGCGCGTCCGGCTCGACCAGCCCGGCCACCCGCACCAGGGTCATGGCGGGGTAGTGGGTGCCGAATACGTCGCGATAGGTCTTGCCGATTTCCTTGAGGTTGCCGTTATAAGCGGCAAGGTCGGTGACGAACCAGTTGATGCGCACCACCGCCTGCGGCGTCGCGCCGGCTTCCTTCAGCAGGCGAACGATATTTTCCAGCGCCTGACGCACCTGGCCGACAAATCCGGATGCGAAGATGCCTTTTTCATCCCAGCCGATCTGGCCGCCAAGAAAAATCGTCGTGCCTTTGGCGGCAATGCCATGGGCATAGCCCTTGGGGCGCGGCCACCCTTCCGGCAGCAGGATGCGGTGGGCGCTCATCGGAAACTGTCCCGGTATGCGATCAGCGCGTCCTTGAGGTCTGGCGGAATGTTGATGGCGTTGTTGGTGTTCAAGGATGTCGTCACCATCACCAGGCGGCAGCGCATGATCTCTTCGATTTCCCTGACACAATGGACCACAAAGATGATCGAAGTGCGCCCGATATGCTCCATCAGCACCGTGAAACTGAGACGGTCGCCCATGAAAGCGGGCTTGAAGAAATCGGTATCCACACTCTTATAACCCAGGCCCACCCGGTCGGTCCGGATCAAGGTGTGATAGTCGATGCGCAGCTGATCGATGAAGAAATCCTCGATCACGCCATTGGCCATGTCGATAAAGCGGGGCGTATAGACGATGCCGGCCGGGTCGCAATCCGAAAAGCGGACATTGCGGCGCGTGGTCCAGGCATCGTCCGGCAGATACCGGGGATGCAGGGGCAGGGGGCGTTCGCGCCCTTTGGGAAGAGGTGGTTTTTCCATTCTCAATTTCCCTGGAATATGGGCTTTTCGCGCGCCGCGAAGGCGCGATAGGCGCGAGCGAAATCTTCCGTCTTCATGCAGAGGGCTTGTGCGACGGCTTCGGCATCGATGGCCGCCTCCAATCCCATCGCCCATTCCATCGCCAGCATTTTTTTGGTCATGCGATGTGCGAAGCTTGGGCCCGCCGCAATTTCCTCCGCCAGCGCTACCGCGCTTTGCGCCAGGGAAGCGGCAGCGACCAAACGGTTGAAGAAACCCCAGCTGAACCCTTCCTCGCCGCTCATGCTGCGGCCAAGAAAGAGAAGCTCGGACGCGCGGCTCAGGCCGATCAGGCGGGGCAGCATCGCGCAGGCTCCCATGTCGCAACCGGCCAGCCCGACGCGATTGAAAAGAAACGCTACCTTTGCGCCCGGCGTGGCAATGCGAAGGTCCGACGCCATCGCCAGGATCGCGCCGGCGCCGGCGCAGACGCCATCAACCGCGGCGATGATGGGCTGGGGACAAGCCCGCATCGCCTTGACCAAATCACCGGTCATCTGGGTGAAATTCAAAAGGCCTTTGGCGTCTTTTTCCAGCAGTGGGCCGATGATCTCGAACACATCGCCGCCGGAGCAGAAATTGCCGCCTTCGCCCGACAGGACAAAGGCTTTGACGGTGTCGTCGGATACCGCCGCGCGAAACAGCTGCACCAGCTCGGCATAGGAATCGAAAGTTAGCGGATTCTTTTTCTCTGGCCGCGCCAGGGTGACATGCGCCACCGCGCCCGATACCGCCAGCTTGAAATGCCGGGGCCGCCATTCGCGCAAGGTTGGGTTGGAGGTCACGATTCCGTGGCTCCGTTAATGGATTTGACAGAATCCTTGAGCTTGCCCAACGATTGGATCAATCCGTCGATATCCTTTGGCGACAGCTGGGCAAAGAATTCGGCGATCCAATCTTCATGCGCGCTGGCGATGCGGTTGAAACTCGCCTGGCCTTTGGCGGTCAGCTTGACGATCTGAACCCGCCGGTCGTTGGGAAGTGAGAAGCGCTTGATATAGCCGGCCTGCACCAGCCGCTCCACCAGGCCGGTGACATTGCCATTGGTGACCATCATGCGTCGCGACAGGTCACCCAGGGTCATGCCCTTAGGCGCGCGTTCCAACTGGGCCAGGAGATCGAAGCGCGGCAAGGTGATGTCGAATTGCTCCGTCAATCGCTTGCGGATGCCCGCCTCGATCAGGTTGGTACAGGTCAGCAGGCGCAGCCACAAGCGCAGCTCGTCCTTATGCGCGTGAGGAGATTCTGTGACCTTGGTCTCGGAATCCAGATGAGCGAGCTTGGAATTCATGCTTCTCCCCCCGCAACCGTGATCGCGGTGCCGGTGATGGCGCCTGACTCGCGCCGGGCCAGAAAGCATACCGCGTCAGCCACTTCTTCGGGAGCGATCATGCGGCCCATGGGGTTGGTCCTGGTTAGTTCGGCACGGGCCGCTTCCGGCGTCCGGCCCGTCTTTGCGACGATGGTTTCGATGCTGGCCCGCGCCATATCCGTATCCGTGAAGCCGGGGCAAACCGCGTTGACGGTGACACCCGTGCTGGCCAGTTCCGTCGCCAAGGCGCGGGTGAGGCCCAGAAGGCCATGCTTGGCCGCGCCATAGGCGCTGGTATAGGGATAGCCTTTCAATGCGGCCGTGGACGCGATGTTGATGATCCGCCCGAATTTGCGCACCACCATGCCGGGCAGCAAGGCGCGCGCCGCCACCACCGGCCCCAGCAGATGGACATCCAGCATGCGTTGGAAATCGGCATTGCTTGTCTTCAGGAAGGGCGCGGAAAGAGCGGTCCCCGCATTGTTGACCAGGATGTCGATGGGCCGGCCCGCGATTTCGGTCATCGTCTTTTCAAAAGTAGAGGCATCGGTCACATCGGCCACAATATAGGCGGCGGCATCGCCGCGCCCGGTCGACGCTTTCAGCGTTTCCGCATTGCGGCCCAGGATCGTGACCCGCACGCCTTCGCGGGTCAGGGCGGCGGCGATCGCGGCGCCGATGCCGCGTCCGCCGCCTGTCACCAGGGCATTGAAACCCTTAAGTTCAGCCATTTGTGCCACTCTGGCGATCCGGTCTAACCTTGACTCCGTCGCGGAGATATTTCAAGCTTAAAGTAACTTCCGGATTGCAATCTTCCGAAATGGCGGGAGAGGCCGTGGATCTGTTACGCACATGAAGATCTCCATTCTCGGCGGTGGCCCGGCCGGTCTCTATTTTTCCATTCTGATCAAAAAGGCGCGCCCGAATTACGAGGTTGCACTGTACGAGCGCAACCGGGCCGACGACACGTTCGGTTTTGGCGTGGTCTTTTCCGATCAGACCCTGGACATCTTCCGCCGCTACGATCCCGCCAGCCATGCGGCCATCCTGGCGAATTTCGCCTATTGGGACGATATCGAAATCCATTTCAAGAATGAGGCGATCCGGGTCGGGGGCAACGGTTTTTGTGGCTGCTCGCGCCACACTTTGCTCCGGCTGCTTCAGGAGCGGGCAAGGGCACTGGGCGTCGTGCTTCATTTCGAGTGGGAGATCGACGATCTGGCGGTGTTCGCGGGCAGCGATCTGATCGTGGCCGCCGACGGCATCAATAGCCGGGTGCGGACCCAGTATGCCGAACATTTCCAGCCGGCCACGGATTTGCGGCCCAACAAATTCGTCTGGCTGGGTTCGACGCGACCCTTCGATGCCTTCACCTTTTTCTTTCGCGAGACCGAATACGGTATCTTCATCGCCCATTGCTATCAGTATGAGCAGGGCCATTCGACCTGGGTGATCGAGACCGACCCCAAGACCTGGGCGCGGGCCGGTCTGGACAGGATGGACGAAGCGCAGTCGGCCCGGTTTCTGGAAGGGGTTTTCGTCCAGGAATTGGATGGGCACAGCCTGATCACCAACCGGTCCCTGTGGCGCAATTTTCCCATGATCCGCAACGCGCGCTGGGTGAAGGACAATATCGTCCTTCTGGGCGACGCCAAGGCCACCGCGCATTTTTCCATCGGCGCCGGCACCAAATTGGCTATGGAAGACGCCATCGCGTTGTTCGAGGCGTTGAAGGCGCATGGCGACGATGTGAAGGCGGCGCTGTCCGGCTTTGAACGGGACCGGCGCGAGGATGTGGAAAAGACCCAGCATGCCGCCAATGTCTCGCTGGTCTGGTTCGAACATCTGGCTCGTTTCTGGAATTACGATCCCATCAAATTCGCCTTCGGCCTGATGACGCGGTCCAAATCCATCACCTATGACAATCTGGCGATGCGCGCGCCCGAATTTGTGCGGGCGGTGACTCGGAATTTCGCGCGCGAGCAGGAAATGTCGGGCCTTCCCATCCGCGGGCCGGACGTGCCGCCCATGTTCCAGCCTTTCCGCCTCAGGCAGATGGTGCTGGATAATCGCGTCGTCCTGTCGCCCATGTGCATGTATTCGGCCGAGGAAGGCCTCCCTGACGACTGGCATCTGGTGCATCTGGGCGCGCGGGCCCTGGGCGGCGCCGGCCTGATCTTCACCGAAATGACGAATGTGTCGCCCGAGGCGCGCATCACCCATGGCTGTGCGGGAATGTATACCGACGTGCAGGAAGCCGCCTGGAAACGGGTGGTCGATTTCGTGCACGGCCATAGCGGCGCGAAAATTTGCATGCAGTTGGGCCACGCCGGGCGCAAGGGCGCGACCAAGCTGATCTGGGACGGCATGGATGAGCCCCTTGAAAAGGGTGGCTGGCCGCTGATCGCGGCGTCCGCGGTGCCTTATTATTCTCACAGCCAGATCCCCCGCGCCATGACGCGCGCCGACATGGACCAGGTGAAGGACGATTTCGTGCGCGCCGCGCGCCGCGCCGAACGAGCCGGCTTCGACATGCTGGAACTGCATTGCGGCCATGGCTATCTGCTCGCGTCTTTCATTTCGCCGCTGACCAATCGGCGCGACGACGAATATGGCGGCAGCCTGGAGAACCGGCTTCGCTATCCCCTGGAAATATTTGCCGCCTTGCGCGATGCCTGGCCTCTCGACAAGCCCATCTCGGTGCGCATCTCCGCCACCGACTGGAAGGAAGGTGGCCTCACGGGCGAGGAATCGGTGGAGGTGGCGCGGCTATTCTCCCAGGCGGGGTGCGATCTGATCGACGTATCCACCGGCCAAACCGTGCATGACGCCGAGCCGGTGTTCGGCCGCATGTTTCAGACTCCCTTTTCCGACAAGATCCGCAACGAAGCCGGCATCGCCACCATGGCGGTGGGCGCGATCACCTCGGCCGATCAGATCAACACCATCCTGGCGGCGGGCCGCGCCGACCTGGTGGCGATCGGGCGGGGACATCTAGTCGATCCGTCCCTGACCTTGCGCGCCGCGGCCTGGTACGGGATCGACCTGTCCGTGCCGCCACAATATGCGCTGGGCTATCGCGCGCAGCTCTCTCTGGCTCGCCGCGAACGCCAGGAGCTGGCGGATCTGCGCCAGCGGGCGCGCCCGCTTGGTGGCCAGATGGCGGACAAATAGACCGCTATTTCGGACGAAGAGCGCTGCGCAGCAATTTGCCCGTCATAGTTTTGGGCAAGGCGTCGCAAAATTCGACGGCGCGGGGATATTTGTAAGGCGCCAGCGTGTGCTTGACATGCTCCTGAAGTGTTTTGGCGAGGTCGGGTCCCGCCACCGCACCCCGCTTTGGCACCACCACCGCCTTGACGATCTGTCCCCGTTCCGAATCCGGCCAGCCGATCACTGCGCATTCTTCCACGTCCGGATGCAGCAGCAGGGCCGCTTCCACTTCCGGCCCGGCGATATTGTAGCCGCCGGAAACGATCATGTCGTCGGCGCGCGCGACGAACCAGTAATAGCCGTCGGCGTCGCGCCGATAGACGTCCCCGGTCATGTTCCAGCCGCCAACCACATAATCGCGCTGACGCGCATCATTGAGATAGCGGCATCCGGTGGGCCCCCGAATGCCCAGCCGGCCGGTGCCGGGACCTTCCAGGGGGCGCAGATTCTGGTCGAACAATTGGGCGGTATAGCCGGGTACCGGCTTGCCGGTGGCGCCGGGACGTATGTCGTTTCCCGCGGCGGAGATGAAGATATGGATCATTTCGGTGCCGCCGATGCCATCGATCAACCGGATGCCGGTGGCCGCGAACCAGCTGTCGGAAATGGCCCTGGACAGGACTTCGCCCGCCGACACGCAGACTTTCAAGCTGGAAAGGTCGAACTCGTTTTTCCAGGCCGTGATCGCGCGATAGGCGGTGGGCGAGGTGAACACATGGGTGGCCCGGTGCCGCTCGATCGCTTCGGCCAGGGCAGTGGGAGTGCCGGCACGCGGCAGGGCGATGGCGGCGCGGAAATAAAGCGGAAACACCAGAAGGCCGCCCAGCCCGAAAGTGAAAGCGATGGACGGGGTTCCGGTAAAGACCGCATCGGGGCCCGCCGGCACTATATGCCGAGCGAAAGTTTCGCACATGGCCAGCACGTCGCGATGAAAATGCATGGTCGCTTTGGGTTGGCCGGTGGTGCCGGAAGTGAAAGCGATCAGGCAGACATCATCCTGGCTGGTGGAAATCGCGGCAAAATGGTCGGGCTTGCCCGCCATCGCGCGCTCCAGTTCAGCCCCGTCGTTGCCATAGGAAACAATGCGGCGCAGCGGGGTCGTGCTGAGAAGTGCTTCAAGATCGCCGGTGAGATCCTCCGAACAGATCGCGAGAGCGATTTGCGCCTTCTCCAGGATCGGTTGCAATTCGCGGCTGCGCAGCATCGGCATGGTGGAGACGGCAATCGCCCCCACCTTCATGACTGCCAGCCAGAGTGCGAACATGATGGGAGAATTGGGGCCCCGCAGCAGAATGCGGTTGCCAGGCACCACGCCCAGTTCGTCCGTCAGAACATGGCAAAGCCGGTTGGTGTGGGCGGCGAGGTCGGCATAGCTCCACACCGTATCGCCCTGGAAGATCGCGGGCTTTTGCGCAACGCCTCCGTCCAGGGCCTTGTCGAGCAGCCAGGCGCCGCAATTGAAGGGGTCGGGAATGCGCAGCTGCGGCAGAGGAAATTCGAAGACCGGCCATTGATCTTCCGGCGGCAGATTTTCCCGGGCGAAGCAATCGCGGTGCTGGGACGGGCGCAGGACCATGGGCCAAGAGCTTTATGCTTAAAATAACTTCCGTCAAGGCCGCGAAACCCGCCGCCGGCCGGCTTCAGGACGGCGCGGCGTCCGCGGCGAGCATCCGGTCCATATGGCGCGAAAGCTTGGTCAGGAGCGTGTCGAGGGATTTCTGCTCGTTCTGGCTGAGCACGGACAGAAATTGCCGTTCCAGGCTCAAGGCCAGTGGCACCACTTCGCTGTAGATGGCCTGGCCCTTGGGCGACAGCGACAGATGGGCGATGCGCCCGTCCTGTGCATGGGCGGTGCGGGTGAGGCGCTTGGCCGCCAGCAAGGATTGCACAGCCCGGCTCACCTGCACCTTGTCCATGGCGGTGCGCTTGGCCACCTCGCGCGCCGACAAGCCGGGCGCCTGGCCCAGGACCGCGATCACCCGCCATTCCGGCACCGACAGGTCGAAGCGTTCGGAATAATGCCGCGCGATCGCGCTGGAAACCCGGTTGGTCAGGACCGACAGCCGGTATGGCACGAAGCCGTCCAGGTCGAGACGCGTCTTATTCGGCATCAGGTTGGCTCGGCATCAGGCTGATTCTCCGGACGGGCGGCGACGAAAGCGGGCAGGCGATAGGCCGCCTCTTCTATCCGCAGCAAGGTGGGATAGGCGGAAAGGTCCATATTCACGCGGCGGGCATTGGTCATCTGCGGCACCAGGCAGATATCCGCGAAAGACGGCGTATCGCCATGGCAGAACACCCCGGTGGCGGGATCCTGCCGCAGCAGGCTTTCCAAGGCCTCGAACCCGATCGCCATCCAATGTCGCTGCCAATCGATGCGCGCCTGGTCATCGGCATGGAGACCGGCCTTGAGATATTGCAGGACACGAAGATTGTTGAGGGGGTGAATATCGCAGGCGATGGAGAGGGCGATCTGGCGCACCCGGGCCCGCGCTCTCGCACCCTGCGGCAGAAGCGGCGGCTCGGGTATCTGTTCTTCCAGATATTCCAGGATGGCCAGCGACTGGCTGATGGCCTGGCCATGATCGATCAGGCTGGGCACCAGCCCAAGCGGATTGATCTTTTTGTAGTCGCTGCCGTGCTGGGCGCCACCATCCTTCAGCAGATGCACGAAGCGCATATCGGCTTTCAGGCCCTTCAGACCCAGCGCGATGCGCACCCGGAACGCGGCCGACGAGCGGAAATAGCTGTAGAGCGTGAGATCAGATCCGGCGGACATGTTGATCGATCGCGCCGAAGATGCTGTGCCCGCCCGCGTCTTTCATCTCGATCCGCACCCGATCGTCGAATTTCAGGAACGGGGTCGATGCTACACCATTTTCGATCTGTTCCAGCATGCGGCGCTCGGCGATGCAGGCCGACCCGGCGGCCCGGTCGCGGTTCGACACCGTTCCCGAGCCAATGATGCTGCCGGCCACCAGCGCACGCGTCTTGGCGGCATGGGCAATCAGCTGGGGGAAATTGAACACCATGTCGGTGCCAGCGTCGGGCGCGCCGAAGGCTTCGTCATTGATGGCGACGTCCAGCGGCCGGTGCACCCGACCATCGCGCCAAGCCGTGCCCAGCTCATCCGGTGTCACCGCCACCGGCGAAAAGGCGCTGGCGGGCTTAGACTGGAAAAAGCCGAAGCCTTTGGCCAATTCCGCCGGGATCAGATTGCGCAGGCTGACATCATTGGCCAGCATCACGAGCTTGATGTGCCGCTCGGCGTCTTCCGCCGTGCAGCCATAAGGCACATCGCCGGTGATCACCGCCACTTCGCCTTCCAGATCGATGCCCCAGGCTTCGTCGGCGGCGAGGATGGGATCCATGGGACCGATGAAACTGTCCGAGCCGCCCTGATACATCAAAGGATCGGTCCAGAAGCTTTGCGGCATCTCCGCCCCGCGGGCCCGGCGCACCAGCTCCACATGGGTGACATAGGCAGAGCCATCGGCCCATTGATAGGCGCGGGGCAGGGGGCTGGCGCAGTTTTGAGTCTCGAAAGGAAAACTGCCTGCGGCTTCATCAGCATTGAGGGCATTATAGAGTATCGCCAATCGCGGGGCCGCCTGATCCCAGTCGTCCAGTACGGCCTGCAGGGTCGGCGCAATGCTATGGGCAAGCACCGCCCGGGCCAGGTCGCGCGATACCACGGCCAGCCTTCCGTCCCGGCCACCCTTCAGCGAAGCCAGTTTCATTTCGGCTTCCAGCTGTCGGCATAGCCCGGATCTTCCTGCGCCTGGGCAGGCGCGCCCATATCCAGGGCATCGCGCGCATCCACCATCACCGCCACTTCGTCGGTCATGGTCTTGGCCGCCTTGGCCCCCGCCGCGAAGGCTTTGGGATGGGGACCATGGGTGAAGCCGCTGGGATGGAAGGTCACCATGCCGGGCCGGATATTGTCGCGGCTGAAGAAATCGCCCGCGTGATAGAAGATCACTTCGTCGAAATCGTCATTG
>Ga0207667_10004605_pt1 | contig 16909 bp, 17 predicted proteins | sample KBSCornC52_FD_184301 | JGI IMG/M metagenome (GOLD analysis project Ga0207667, IMG submission 184301) | Corn rhizosphere microbial communities from Kellogg Biological Station, Michigan, USA - KBS Corn C5-2 (SPAdes) (version 2) | ecosystem: Host-associated > Plants > Roots > Rhizosphere > Soil ...
AGAGTAACCGGTAATGATGATCACACCGGTTTTGGGATATTGGCTTTTTATATTTTTAAGCATTTCGCGGCCGTCGGTATCTTCCAGGCGGAAATCGCATAAAACAAGGTCGAAACCTACATTTTTAAGCAATTCCATACCTCCGGTACCTGTGGCAGCAGTAGTAACGTCAAAACCATTCCGAGTTAAAAACTTGGATAACAGTAGGGATACATTAACTTCATCATCAATGATGAGTATTTTCTTCATAACCGGGATGTACTTTTGACAGGTAAACGTATTTATTGCACGTCAAGTTACACACAAATTTGCTAATTTTTTAAGTGAATTTAATTAAGAGGCTAATTTTTATATTTTTTTTAAGAAATAAGAAAGACGAGAGGCTCATCGCCCCTCGTCTTTTTCAATAGGTAGTGTAATGTGCGTAAAACTATTACTTGGTATCAAATGCGTAAGCTACGCGCAGACCGAAGAAATTAACTTTGCTGTTATCAATTGCGCTGTTAAATTTGGTTGACGCTTCGTAACGTACACCTGCATCAAGGTAGCTTTTGCCACCCAATGGGAACTGATAACCCAATTGAGGAGCATAAACAAATGCTGCGCTCTTGTCAAAACCAACATCTGATTTGTTTAAAGCAAAAGCAGCACCTGCTTCACCCTGAACATAGAAGTGGCTAATTGGGAAATACTTCAAACCAGCTTTTACAGGTAATAACTGGATGTTAGGGGCATCAGCTCCTTGAACCCCCAGAAGATCTTTTTTACCCTGAATGCTGTTGTAGCCCGCATTAACGGTTACGAATAACTGGTGAGGAACAACCGGGATGTCCGCTTGTACTGACCCGCCAATGTTCCAATTATAAGCATCGTTTAATTTTCCTGTCGGGATACCGGCATCAACGCCAACGCTTAAAACAATCCCGTTAGGGCCAGTTGAAGTTTTAGTTGGGGTGGTGGTAGATGTAGTTTGTGCTTTTGCGCCCAGTGCGAATCCGGCAAGAGCTACTACTAAGGCTGAAATTTTGAATGTAGTTTTCATTGTATTACTTATTAATTGTTCATGTGTTTGGTTGAAACACGGAGCAAAGTAAAGCACGAAAAAAACATCACCGTTTCATCTGAATGTCACGATTGTTCAATCGATTGATTAACAATAAGATAAAATTGACCAATTTTCTAATTTGGTCAGGACTGTGTCATAAAAAGGGCCTATTTGCGCTGGAAATCAGGCTTTCGCTTCCCGAGGAAGGCACTGACACCCTCCTTAAAATCGGGTGTATCGAAAGATTTTGCGAAACCTTGTATCTCTTTTTCGTACCCATCAACATCTGGCCGGGTGGCTGAATTGATCACTTCGATAGCAGCTTCAACGGCCATTGGAGAGCGGGTTAGTATCTTATTCATGATCTCTTCGGCCTTTGCGATCAGGTCATCTTGCTGTACTACATAATTGACCAGCCCCCATTGCAAAGCATCCTGGGCAGTGATCATATCGGCGGTGAGGATCATCTCGAAAGCCTTGCCTTTACCTACCAGTTGGGTAAGGCGTTGTGTACCTCCGTAGCCAGGTATCAAACCCAGACTTACTTCAGGTAAGCCCATTTTAGCATTTTCGGAGGCAATGCGGATGTGGCAGGCTAAAGCCAACTCCAATCCACCACCTAACGCAAAGCCGTTGATAGCTGCGATAACAGGTTTCTTGCCATTCTCAATCTGGTTAAACACTAACCGGTGACCATTACGTGCCAACTGCTCGCCTTGTGTAGAATCAAACGAAGAGAACTCGGATATATCGGCGCCTGCTACAAAAGCCTTTGACCCCGCACCGGTAATGATGATACCGCCTACGCGATCATTATTAAATGCATCGTAAATGGCAGTGTGCAACTCGGCAAGTGTGTTTTTATTTAAAGCATTCAGCTTGCTTTCGCGGTTTATGATGATATGCTGAATAGCGCCGTTATAGTCGACAAGAAGATTTTCAAACATGGCAGATAGATTTAAAAGTTACGATGTTCCTTCACCCAATCGGTTATGTACTTAACAATATCTTTAGTACTCGTTCCCGGAGGGAACAGCTCACCCACACCTAATTTCTTCAGCTCGCGCATATCGCTTTCGGGGATGATACCACCGCCGGTCACCAACACATCATCCATTTTCTTCTCTTTGATGATCTGGAGAATTTTAGGGAAGACGGTCATGTGCGCACCTGAAAGAATAGATATACCGATAGCATCAACATCCTCCTGCAAAGCTGTATTCACCACCATTTCAGGCGTCTGGCGCAGACCGGTGTAGATCACTTCCATGCCTGCGTCGCGTAGAGAGGTGGCAATGATACGTGCACCACGATCATGCCCGTCGAGACCCACTTTAGCAACAAGAACACGTATAGGTCGGTTAAAGGTATTACTCATGTAAACCGTATTGGTTGGCGTAAAAGTAAGAAGAAAATGTTGAATGGTTGATTAGGTTAGATTAAGTTGATTGGGTTATGTTTGTTCAAAAAGGAAGGCGTGTCACACTGAGCATAGTCGAAGTGCGGTGCGTAAAGGCCTTACCCGCCAATACTTCGACAGGCTCAGTATGACAGCCCAAACTTGAATTTTAATTCTTATCAATGTGCTGCCAATCGATCGTATCGCGGTCTCCAAAGTATCGCGATACATCTTCTATATCATAAAGTTTAGGTTCATTCTTAACTCCCAACAGCTGTAAGTAACGTAAGTATTCATTATGGTTGCTAAAACCCTTTTCTACATGTTTTTCGGGAGCCAAAACAAACCATGCCTCTTTGGTATTAACTCCATTTAAAATAGTCTTAGTACTATAAAGCATAATGACACCATTGACAACATTTAGTTTTTTGGTGGAGGGAGCAGAAAAAAATGATTCTGAATTTTGGGTTTTTTGTACTATCCAGTCATGACTTCCATTCAAACAAAGAGCTTCGTAAGGTTTTACTAAAGGAAATCTTATATCATCCCAGTCTCCATGGTCTGTATAATAAGGATCGAACTTCTGTTTTTTATTACCGCACGAGCATAAACTCAGTAAGAGTACAATCGTTATTATAGATGATTTCATGAAGTTTAGGCAATTTGAATTGGGTTAAAATTAAGCAAACGACTTTAAAATACCAATCTCTAAAAAGTATTACCTGTCCTAAATTTTTACCCTCTCTGTCATTGCTGCGTTCGACATCTCTCCCTAAGTTTAGGGAGAGAAATTATAAATGAACCTTTAAAAACTCCTCCCTTGGTATCAGGGGAGGCCGGGAGGGGTAAAATCTGCGTCATGCCCCTTTCCGCTTTCACCTTCCCCTATAAATCCCTATTTTTGCGCCATTCTATAATATCATGAGCGAAGAAAGATCATTAAATTTTATTGAGGAGATTGTTGAAGAGAATATCCGTGAGGGACTGCACAGCGGCCGGGTGCTTACCCGTTTCCCGCCGGAGCCTAACGGATACCTGCATATTGGCCACGCCAAATCCATTTGCTTAAACTTTGGTTTGGCTAAACAGTATGGCGGTCAGACTAACCTCCGGTTTGATGATACCAACCCCGTAAAAGAGGATATAGAATATGTGGACAGCATAAAAGAGGATGTTCGCTGGCTGGGTTTCGAGTGGGCCAATGAGCTGTATGCGTCCGACTATTTTGATGTGCTTTATTCATTCGCCATGACGCTGATCCGTGAGGGTTTGGCTTATGTTGATGATAGTACGCCCGAAGAAATCGCCGCTCAGAAAGGTACACCTACACAGCCTGGAGTAGGTAACGAATACAGGAACCGCAGTGTAGAAGAAAACCTTCGCCTGTTTGAGGAAATGAAGGATGGTAAATATCCTGATGGCGCCAAAGTACTGCGTGCCAAGGTAGACCTGGCATCGCCCAACATGCACCTGCGCGATCCGCTGATGTACCGTATAAAACATGCGCATCATCACCGTACAGGCGATAAATGGTGCATTTACCCGATGTATGATTTTGCCCACGGGCAGTCGGATGCGATTGAGGAGATCACCCATTCTATCTGTACGCTGGAATTTGTTCCGCACAGACCGTTGTATGAGTGGTTTATTGATAAGCTGGAGATATTCCCGTCTAAACAATATGAGTTCGCCCGCCTGAACATGAACTATACCGTGATGAGCAAGCGCAAGCTGCTGCAACTGGTAACCGAGGGCCATGTAGATGGCTGGGACGATCCGCGTATGCCCACTATAAGTGGCCTGCGTCGTAGGGGTTATACACCTAAGTCTATTCGCGATTTTTGTGAGCGCATCGGTGTAGCCAAGCGCGAGAATATGATCGACCTTAGCCTGCTGGAGTTTTGCATCCGTGAGGATTTGAACAAAACCGCATGGCGCCGTATGGCCGTGCTCGACCCGATAAAACTGGTGATCACCAATTACCCTGAAGGTCAGGTTGAAGAGATGTGGGGCGAGAATAATCCTGAAGCAGAGGGTGGCGATGGTGGTCGTAACATTCCATTCAGCCGCGAACTTTGGATAGAGCGCGAAGACTTTATGGAAGAACCGCCAAAGAAATTCTTCCGCCTGGGAGTAGGGCTGAGCGTTCGTTTGAAGAGCGCCTACATTGTAACCTGCGAAGGTTTTGATAAGGATGCTGACGGGAACGCAACCACGGTTTATTGCAAATATCTCCCTGAATCAAAATCAGGACATGATACCAGCGGTGTAAACGTAAAGGGGACCATCCATTGGGTGAGTGTGCCTCATGCCAAAACTGCCGAAGTACGCTTGTACGACCGCCTGTTCCAGGTAGATGACCCGTCCAATGAAGATGGCGATTTTAAAGAGTACCTGAATCCAACCAGCTTGCATATTTTGCCAAACACCTATATCGAGCCCGACCTGGCTACTGCTGTTCCGGGTAAAGGATACCAGTTTATTCGTAAAGGTTATTTCACCCTGGATAAAAACTCAACTTCAGATAAGCTTGTGTTTAACCGCACGGTGACGCTGAAGGATGGATGGGTGAAAAAGTAAGTTGGCCGTTATCAGTTTGCAGTTGGCACAATCCTGACTGCAAACTGAAATTCGTATAATTGTATAATGAAAACCTTGTCGCACTTGTGTACTGCTGCAGTAGCTGCTGCTCTCCTGTTTACGTCATGTAAGAAAAGCTCCACGCCGTCGCCCGATAAATCTCAATCCTCTATGGAATTTTGGGCTAACGGGAACCATATTGTTTTCAACGATTGCGAAGAGACCGCCACAGATGTAAATAATTTATCCATAACTGAATTTACAGGCACTTTTTTAATTAACGGCAATCCCGGACCTGCCAGTTTTGAGGTAGATGTTACACATGCACTCTCGGCATTAAAAGTTGGCCAAACGTACCCGATAGCGACATATTTTGGACTGGCCGACCGATCCACCCTTATTTATTACCCAAATAGTACCGACATATTCACTACCCAGTCCGCAAATGCAGAGGGAATTGTAACAATTACCGATGTTACAGATACAACTATTTCGGGAACATTTTCAGGTAAATTATTCGAACCCGGAAACGCTTTGGTATATACCGTTACTGATGGTTCATTTAAAGCGAAGATCAATAAATAGTTGGCAGCTATTGGTTGACCCAAAGCCCTGACTGCAAACTGCAAATCGCCAACTGCACACTGATAACCGGTAACCCTAAACTGAAATTTGCGTATACTTGTGTAATGAAAACCTTATCATATGCGTGCATCAGCTTAGTAGCTATTGCGCTTACTTTTAGTTCTTGCAGTAAAAAGAGCTCTAGTAATCCCACACCCAGCGGCACGGTTTCTTCTATGAAATTAACTGTCAATGGGACTGACCTTAATTTTAATGATTGCGAAGAAACGGAATTTGATACAAATAATGGCTTCAAAAACACCGTTATAACCGGCTACATGGTCACCAATGGCAAGCCGGGCGACGTTAAGTTTGTGGTTTACATAGTTCACGACCCAGCTACCTTAAAAGCAGGCCAAACCTATGTCATAGAACCCTCAAATGTGGTGACTGACAATGTAATATTTTTTTATTGGATTAATAGTACCGACCAATTTTCCAGTCAGTCAGGAAATCCGCACGGAAGTGTGACAATTACCGCTGCCACCTCAACAACCATCTCGGGAACATTCTCCGGTAAGCTGTTTGATCCAGGTGATCTTGGAGGAATCAATCCGCTTTATACCATCACCAACGGTTCATTTACCGCGAAGGTTATTAAGTAGCTGGGCAGTTATCAGTTTGCACAAAACCCTGACTGCAAACTGCAAATCGCCAACTGCACACTGATAACCGGTAACCCTAAACTGAAATTTGCGTATACTTGCGTGATGAAAACCTTATCATACGCATGTATCGCGTTAGCAGCTATCGCGCTCACATTCAGCTCTTGTAAAAAGAGCTCTGATCACCCTACTCCCAACAACACTGTAACTTCTTCCATGAAATTGACAGCCAACGGAACTGCCATTAGTTTTAATAATTGCGGAGAAACATCCTTGTCAGTAAATGATGTTACCCAAACCTTGTTTCTTGGCGTTAACGTAACCAACGGTACGCCGGGGGGCGCTAGCTTTGAACTAAACATTCAACATGATCCGGCTACATTTAAGGCTGGGCAAACCTACCAGGTAGCGTCTTCACCTGGTCAGGCAGATGGTGCAACGTTTTATTATTCAACAAATGGCACTGATGAATTTACCTCTCAACCCGCAAATCCGCAAGGGAGCGTAACTATTACTGAAGTTACATCAACAACCATCTCAGGAACATTCTCGGGCAAGTTGTTTGCGTATGACGATTATGCCGGCGCTACTGTGGCTTATACTATCACTAATGGTTCATTTACCGCTAAACGTCAATAAATAATTTGCGCTTAGCACAATAGTGAATCGCGCATCAAGTAAATTCGAATAGATTCACCCAGTCACATGAAAAAACTTTTACTACAATTAGCATTAGTATTACTTCCATTTGCTGTGTTTGCACAAAGTGAAGGTCCTCTTTATAAGGATTTTGAAAAGGGGGTGAAGAGCCCGCTTCACGTTTATAAATTCAATGATCACCTGTACGTGTTGTCGCAGCCCATTGATGACGAGCATCGTGAATTAGCTGCGGTTGATGATAAAATGCAGTTGCTTTGGCGCATTAATATTCCGGGCATTTCATATAGCACAGCTAAATTTAAAGACCATATACTTGCCATTGGCATGACGGTTAAGAAGAACTTGACCACGATTAATGGTTATTTGATCGACGAAAAAAACGGGAATGTTTTGCTGCAAAAAGTGATTTATGAAGAGCACAGGGAAGGAGGCTTCTATTTGCTGTCATTATCCAGCGAAGACGGTTCTTTTTTTAAAATACTTGCGCGCGGATCGGGTTCGGACAAGTGGGTTAGTACAAGTAGTAAAGAATTTCACGAAACCAAGGATTTGGCACTTATCGATGTGAATGAAAAGCTGGAAGCCAGTGCCTCAAAACTCGATATTCCAGAGGGTAACTATATAGGTGAAACGCACAATAAACAGGGTGATATCTTCCTGTTTTTTTATCAGGAAGATAATACAATTAAGGTGGTCAAATATGACGCAGGAAAAACCACACCAGGAAAGCCCATTATACAAGATATAGAACTACACGACAAAGATGACCTCAAATATACTAACGAAGAATTTGTCGCATCAAATCAAGACCGGAATGTAGTGTATTTTGCGTTAACGCATAGAAATAATGGGAAGGAAAGAGCATTGACGGTCAGCAAATTCGATTTCAATACGAATACAGGAAAAACTACACATGTGGTTTTAGATAAGGACCACATCAAAAATTTAGAAAAAAGTTTTGTCCCCCTTGATAAAGATATGCGCAATCCATCCATCGGTCGTGGTGCGGATATGAGTATTCGGCATGTTGAAGAATATAATGGTACACTGCTGGTTGCACTTTCCGACCCCAATATGGGTGAATACCAGATAGGGGCATCAAACGCGGCCCCCAATGGTGCCAATACCGCTCATTACCTTGGTGCCCGTGCCATTATTATTAATGCGTTTGATCAAAATCTCAAGCCCAAATTTGAGCAGGTTTTACCGGTTGCTTATGCTTCGGTTAAAATTTTAAATGAAGCGTATCATGCTGACGGTAGTAACTATTATATCCTTGCCACTAACAATGATGCTGTTGCTTATAGTCAGCTCGATCTGAACACCGGGAAATTTCTGAAATTTAAAATATTCCACCCCGAGAAATGGCACACCATTGATAGTGATGCACTCTGGTTTAAAGACAGTTTTATTATCCCTTACAGACACCCTGTAGGTATAGTTAACACGCAAAAACACAATGTGGACCTACAACTGAATACTTATTAAAAGATTCGCTTTATTATAAAATTATAACCCAATCACATGAAAAAACTTTTACTACAATTAGCATTTTTATTGCTTCCATTTTTTGCGTTGGCCCAGGGCGACGTCGACGTTTCTAAGGATGTTACGGGGAAAATAAAAAATATAGTCGGCACTTTTTATCTCAATGACCATGAGGCGGTGGTTCAAACCAATATCGATGATAAGACCTTCGAATTGATTGCAATTAATGACAAGATGGAGGTGGTATGGCGTCAAACCCTGAAAGGGTATGCTATAAGTGCCGGCAAATTTAAGGGTAAGGTATTAGCCATTGCTTGTTCAGAATACAAAGAGTCCTCAGACAAAGTTTTTGGTCCATACACAGCTTTTTTACTCGAGGAGCAAACTGGTAAGCTGGTACTATCTAAGGACTTCTACAATCCGGCGGCAGATACAAAAGAATTACTCAGCCCATATTTCACTGATGATTCGGATTGCATAGTGGTAATACGACAACCCACCGATGGGCAACATATTCGATTCGTGTGGAGGAATTCCTATTTCGACGCAAAAGACTTTAGATTGCTAAAGTTAAATGACCAACTCGACGCGAGTATATCTAAGCTCAAAATACCGGCAGAAGGTATAAGTGGATTTAAATTTAATAAGAAAGGCGATCTTTTTACTTTTGCGATCGACGGTAAATTAGTTAAGGTATCAAAATTCGAAGCCGGGAAAACCGAGGCCTCAGCCTCGATCGGTGCCAAAGAAACATCCGGCGGTTCGATAAGCCACCCAAACTATGTCACCTCAACTTCAGCTACAGATCGAAATGTATTCTACTTTGCATCCATGGTTAGAAATGCAGACCACGATGCAGAATTGACGGTGGGCAAAATGGATTTCAATAATAAAAGTTCACAAACGGCTACCGATATTTTCGATTCTAAGCGTCTGAAAGCTATTGAAAAGGATCATGTCCCTTCAGATAAAAATCTCGAAAAACCGGATGTCGGTGTAAGAATGGGGATGGCAGTCCAACATATACAGGAATATAACGGTACGATTGTCGCAACAGTGGCAAATACAGAAACTCCAGGCAACCAAGGCTACACAGTTGAGCAATCCATCATTATAAATGGGTACGACCTTAATCTTAAACAGAAATTTCTACAAGTAATGCCCTCCTCCAATCGGTATTACCCTCATGATGCACCTGAAACGTATTATTTTATGGATAACTCCCTTTATTTAACAGCCAATAATGGGAAGTTCAAGGTCGACACCTATTGGGGGAAACTAGATCTGAATACCGGCGACTGGGTAAAATTGATGCAACTGCCAAAACCAGACTTAAACAAATATTCCTACTCTAGTTACGTGTTATACTTTAAAAATGGTTTTATTATACCATACATGACACCTCGTGGCGCAATAATGGGCAAGGAAGTGATGGACATGCAGCTTTATTCTTACTAAAGCCCTCGGCCAGTGTAATAGTTTGAAGTTACCAGTTTGCAGTTGGCACAAAATCCAACTGCAAACTCAATACTTCTGATACACATTATACAATACATTCAAATCCAGCTGTGTTAGCTGCGGCTTTATATCCGTTTGCACAAAGTGGCGCTTAAACGCCACTATTGCTGCCGAGATATCCCGGGTGTCGTAGCCTATTAGTTTCAGGGCAGTGGTATAGTCGAAATTCTCGGGCGCCAGTTCCAGCACATCGTCGCTCCAGTAGCCGAAACCGTGCTGGGCCAACGTCTTCCAGGGGAAATACGGTCCCGGGTCGGGTTTGCGCAGTGGGGCTATGTCCTGATGACCGATGAAGTTGGTAGCCGGGATGTTGTAAGTCTTTTTCAAATAACTCAATAGTGCCAGCAGGCTTTTTACCTGCGGACCAGTAAAAGGCTCGTTGCCGTTATTGTCAATCTCTATGCCTATCGAGCAGCTGTTCATATCGCTGATGCTGCCCCAACGGCTCACACCAGCGTGCCATGCCCGCAGATAATCGTTCAGCATGTGTACCACCTTGCCATCCTTGCCTACCACGTAATGCGCGCTCACCTGTGTTTGCTGAATGGTAAAGGTATGTAGCGTTTGCCCCAGTGAATCCTGCGCCGTAAAGTGGATGATCACATAATTGGGCTTGCGCAAATTAAAGTTCACCGTACCCACAAACTCCGATGGCACCTGCGCACCAGCACTATCCGTCAGCATAGCGGGCTGCTCCAGCTGGACCACCTTCACCGCCGAATCTGTATGATGCTTATAAAACTTATTGGTAGCTGCATACGGCCCCTTCGGCGAGCACGAAGCCATTATAACAGTTGGCAGTAGCAGTAAGCAGTGGCAGTATTTTTTCAGAGGTGTCATGATGCTAATGTAGTCAATAACATTTTTATCGCGCAAAAGTGTGGTAGTAACAATTGGGCTACTATACATACGATAAAGCAACGGTGTCATACTGAGGCGCTCGAAGTATGGTGGGCGGGGCATTACTACATATTATGTGAACCTGATTTTATACGCAATGCTGAAGAACACACCCCTGCCCCTCTCAAGAGGGAATTTCGACTCATTTTAACTTCAGCTCTTAGGAATAAACTTAAGCTGTGCATTTCGCGTTACCCTAATATTTCCTTAATATCCTCCGGAGAAAGCGATTTGATAAAGCTTTCTTCGGTGGTGATGAGGGACCGGGCCACTTTTAATTTGCGGTTTTGCAATGCCAGTATCTTTTCTTCAACCGAGTCTTTGGTGATGAATTTATAGATGAACACATTCTTGGTTTGCCCGATGCGGTGTGTGCGGTCTATTGCTTGTTGTTCTACGGCAGGGTTCCACCAAGGATCGAGAATAAATACATAATCTGCTTCAGTGAGGTTCAGTCCGACACCACCTGCTTTAATAGATATAAGGAATACTCTTGTTTTTTCATCTTCCTGGAAACGCTGCACAACATCACCACGATTTTGTGTACTGCCGTCCAGGTAAACATAAGGTATGCCTTCACGCTCAAAATGATTGCGGTAAATGGTCAGCTGTTTTACAAACTGCGAAAACACCAATACTTTGTGGCCGCCATCCAATACGTTGGATAACGTGTGCACCACATCCTCAAACTTGCCCGAGTCACCCTCATATTGCTCATCGATCATTGAAGGGTGGTTGGCAATCTGTCTCAGCTTGATCAGACCCTGCAAAACCTGTATCTGCGTTTTTGCAAAAGTGCCGTCCTCCAGGCTCTTCAGTAATTCGTTGCGATATTCCGATTTAACTTTTTCGTATACACTAGCCTGCTCATCACTCATTTTGCAATAGAACAGGTTCTCAGTCTTCGGCGGCAATTCGGTTGCTACCTGTTCTTTAGTACGGCGTAAAATGAACGGTTTTATCAGTGCCTGCAGTTTACGAGCCTTGTCTTCGTCCTTTTTCTTTTCGATCGGAGTTACAAATTCATTCTGAAAGAATTGCTGACTGCCCAATAATCCGGGATTGATAAATGACATCTGCGTCCAAAGGTCATTCACCGAATTTTCGACTGGTGTGCCACTCAATATCAGCTTAAAGCGCGATCTTAATTGCTTAACCGACTGGTACGATTTGGACGAAGGATTTTTAATATTCTGGCTCTCGTCGAGTATGATATAATCGAAGAAGTAGGTTTTGAACAGCTCAATATCAATCCTTGTGATGCCATAGGTGGTGATCACCACATCATAATTGGCAAAAGTTTCCGGAGATTTATAGCGGAACGTGCCCGTATGCACCATGATGCGCAGCTTCGGCGTAAACTTTTTAGCCTCGTTCATCCAGTTATAAATGAGTGAGGTTGGCATTATGATAAGCGAAGTGCTTTTGCCGCCCACAGCTTCGGTATCTTCTTTGTGTTTTTGCAGAAGGGCCAGCGTCTGGATGGTTTTACCCAAACCCATGTCATCCGCAAGACAGCCGCCAAAATGGTAGTTCTGTAAGAAATGGAACCAGTTAAAACCGGCCTTTTGATAGGGTCTTAAACTGCCTTTGAAATTGCATGGCATCGCAATTTCGCCCACATCCTCAAACTCACTCAACTTTTGCAATTTACGGCTCATGCTCACACCCGCCAACTCGCCTTCCGCCAATTCATTTACAAGGCCGATATGATGACGGCGCAGTTTCAACGCCTCGTTGCCTTCAGAAAAATGCAGCAGGTTGCCATATTGTGAAAACCATTTTTCAGGTATCACCGCGATCTCGCCGTTAGGCAGTGTGAATTCCTTCTTACGGTTAAGAATATGATTTTTAAGCTGGATGAATGGAATTTTGTATGGCCCAAAATAAACCACGGCATAAATATCGAACCAGTCATTATTCTCTGTTACTTCGACATCAATCTTTGTACTGCCGAATAAATATCGTTTTTGCCCTTCGGGTTGTTCTATCTCAAAGCCTTCGGTCATCAGGTCATCATGGTGAATGTTGAGCCATTCAAAAACTGATAGCGACTGATCAGCCTCTTCATCGGTATTGCTTACTTCCAGGTTCTGGAACAATGAGGAGACAATGTGCAGTCCCTTGTCTTCTAAAAACTGCAGCTTATTTTTCTCCCAGGTAACAGAACGTTTAATACGGTGGAAAAGGTAATCATCCCCGTTTTGCTCCATCCTTACCGATACATGCCTGCCATCGCCATAAGGAAAAATATAACCGGCATACCGGAAACACAGCTGCAATTGGGAAGTACCACCCTCTACATAAATTGGTTTCAGTATAGGCGTGGCATCATATTTTTCTGTGTTGATGGTAAAGCCTTCGGCATATACATTATGCTTTTCAATAAGCGGTGCCACAAACTTTTCGAAGTAGGATACCTCCGATGAGCGCGGTATCGCGATGTACCTTTTGTTCAGGAATGGTACCAGTTTTTTACCTTCTATCTCCTTATCAAAATAATACAGCGTATCGTCCAGCATCATCCATGCGGGGTGGTTGCAAATGATCTCTGCATTTTTGAACATGAACTCGATACGCATGCCCTGGTATTTGATAGTTGGGAAATACCTGATCTCCGTATCATCACGCCTGAAATGGAACAATACCGACGCGGCTTCGGCTGCTATATGCAGTTTACGTTCGGCGGGATAGCCCTCCTTGCTCATCAGGTAGATCTCCTTATTGTGGAGCAGGCCCAATGCTTCGCCTATGCGTTTTTCTATTTTGGGGCGGATGGTTTCGTATAGCTGTTCGTTAAATATCTTCCCAAAAAACTCGAACGGGCGGATAGGCTTTTTATAGAACTTCTTGATCACATTGCCCTGCTCCATTTCCTCCAATAGCCTGATCAGCTTAAAATCAGTTTCATCCAAAAACTCGCTGAATTCTTTGGCTGTAGTGCAGAAAAGACGCTGGTAGGTTAAAGAGAATTCGCCGTTGGGATTAAGTTGAACAATATGCGGCTCAATCACATATGATAGGTACTCATGCCGGCACACGGCATAAATGATCTGGCAGGGTTTGGTGCTATCGACGCGTAACATTCTCTATAGGTAAAAAAGAAAGAGAAGCTACATCAAGAAAAAATTCAAACGTAAAAAGATTCCGGCTTAATTAAAAGCGTTTTGTGTTAAATAATTGTCAACATATGGTTAGTGTTTAACACTAGGGTCAGCAACCTCTAATTTATTTACCTTAGGTGCCTCATCGTTGCTCTTAGGAATATATTTGCATGCTAAATGATATTTAAAAATTAACGCTTCTAATGGCTTATTACGATATACTTTCCCTACTTGCTTAGTTTGAGGCAGTGCTATATGCCTCAGATTAATTACTAGTTTTTCCAAATCTTTGTCCACGAAGCCATCTACAAAAATAATTTTATCGCTTTTATTATTTTCGTTGGTATAATTGATGAATACCAATGGCCCGGAAAGTGGCCGAGGCATTTTGTTAAATATCCTATGACTTTCTAAATTCTTTCCATTATTTAGTAAATCATTCACTTTTACTATCAAGCTATCAGGTGCATGATAGGTAGTATCTTTGACGAAATTGTCAAGATAAAAATTACTCAAATGATGTAATAACCCCTGTTGGTCGATTTCTAGAAGACTCGTAATCCACACATATTTGTTATCGGTACGATTGTCGGGATAATAAACAATAAATTGAAGCTTTTTAAATTTCGGCTTTACATTTTGCGCCTGAACGGAAAAAGAAACAAGGCAGAAAAACGCCAGGATGAGAGATAATTTGATAAGGTTCATTTTCTATTATGATAAGGTTGTCAGTCAATAAAAAACAAGGAATTAAGCGCGGCGTGTTTTCTTTTTATTGGCCTTAGGTAAGCCAACTGTACGCAGCATTTCATTTGCTTTGTCTACTTTTTCTTGGAACAAAGGCAAATCTTTATACTTTTCAAGGGAATCATCTATTACAACAACAGGTGTTTTCCTTTTATTTAGTTCTTCAATGTTCATAATATAAAGTTACTGTTTTTTCTTTTAGCAAGAAAAGCTTCATATTCAATGCCCTTTTCAAAAATCTCCCACTCATCGCTTCTCAACCCATAAAGATCAAAATCCCTGGTTATTTCATTTAAGTATTTAGTAATTCCCATACGGTATAATCGCGTTCTTGCCTTGGTACTCCCAGTGGCATATATAAAACTATTGGGGTATTTATCAGAAAATGCGTAAACCGTTGAAACAACGGTTGCAAGTACCTTTTCGCTATCTCCATTATTTGAAATAGCTAAATCATTTAAGTCTCCTGTTGTTAAATCTTTGTCGCCGAATGCAAGATTGTAAAGGTCCTTTAAATTCGTTTCACTGAATTTAATAAGCTTTGGTATCTGTCCTTTAGGACCATTACTCGTAAACTCAAAAACTGTTAATGATTCTTCAGCTTTAAGCTGATATCGGTCAAGTTGCATTAGACAAAGTTATAGGATGCTGTTATTGTAAGCGTAAATATAGTTATCCGCCTAATAACTTTTGATAGATATCATAATTCTCCTCATCAAAGCAAACAAATACTACCTTTTCAATATTCGTGTTGGATGACAGAAAATCTCTCACCGTCCGGATAGCGATCTCTGCTGCCTTGTCTTTTGGAAAATGATAAATGCCTGTACTAATGTTCGGAAAAGCAATTGACTTAATGTTATTTTCCACGGCCAATTGCAGACTATTCCTGTAGGCATTGAATAGTAAAGCATCCGCTCCTGTATTGCTTTTGCTCCACACTGGCCCAACTGTATGTATTACAAACTTCGCGGGCATGTTTCCTGCGGTCGTTATTACTGCCTCACCAACCGCGCAACCGCCCTGCCTGTTTCGTATTTTTATACATTCTTCCAGAATAGACTGTCCACCAGCACGATGAATAGCGCCATCAACACCACCTCCACCCAAAAGCGAAGTGTTTGCCGCATTCACAATGGCGTCAACCTGCTGTTTAGTGATGTCTCCCTGGGTTAATTCGATCCGGCCGTGCATGTTAAATTTTTCAACCATTAAGCAATAATTTTGTTTGCGGCATTTTTATTGTTGCACATTTGATGTACTAGCTAAACTACCTTGAGAAATGAAGAAACGTGTATTAATCTTGGAAAATGACCAGGACACTGCTGATATGCTTAAGTTCCTGACTAAGCAATTAAATGTAGACGTTGTTACTTCTGACAAAGCCATGTTTGCTTCGGATGTTAAAAGATTGTCTCCCGACCTGATCGTTTCCAGTGATTTGTTGGGTGCACAGCTTGGCGGCGACCTTTGCAAAACATTAAAATCAAAAGATTCAACCAGAGAAATACCTGTAATATTAGTATCTGCGGCCGATAATCTTCCCAGAATAGCCAGAGAAAATAAGGCCGATGCTTACATCAAAAGACCTTTCAAAATGAATGATCTTGTCGATCTGATGACCGGCTTTTTGTACCGGAAGAAAGTCAGTTTCGCTTAAAGAACATGCTTCAGAGAGACGCGATGCGTCGCGTTTCTACGTCTGTACTATTATATTTCTACCTCCCCCTGGAAAACCTGTTTTGCCGGTCCTTCCAGAAAGATATGGCTATAATGATTGCCGTCTGTTTCAAAGCGAATGTTCAAATCGCCGCCCAATACTTTTATAGGCGTATTTAGTGCGCCGGTTTGGTGATTATGTTTAGCCATGGCCAATGCGACTGCTGTTACCCCGGTTCCGCAGGCATAAGTCTCGTCTTCCACGCCGCGCTCAAACGTGCGCACAAAGTAACCGCCATTTAAAGGTTCCACAAAGTTTACGTTGATGCCTTTTGCTTTATAAGTATCGTTATTACGAATGGCATGACCATCCTGGTAAACATTTTTATCCTCTAAGCCATCAACCAGCTCGATATAATGAGGCGAACCTGTGTTGAGCACATAAGCTTCGCCGTCGCGGTTAATGGTGTCAACGTCAATCATTTGCAGGCTTATCCATTCTCCATCTTCTGAAATTTTGGCATAATGAGGACCGTCCACTGCCAAAAAGTTGGTCTCGTTATCAATTACTCTCAAAAAC
>Ga0207667_10004608_pt1 | contig 16907 bp, 14 predicted proteins | sample KBSCornC52_FD_184301 | JGI IMG/M metagenome (GOLD analysis project Ga0207667, IMG submission 184301) | Corn rhizosphere microbial communities from Kellogg Biological Station, Michigan, USA - KBS Corn C5-2 (SPAdes) (version 2) | ecosystem: Host-associated > Plants > Roots > Rhizosphere > Soil ...
TTTGAGGCTGACCATCGTGGCGTAGTGGTCCGCGAGCTCGGCACGTTCCTGGGCCGTCTCGGCATGCTCGGTGCCGTTCAGCCCGAACATCAGGTTCTGCTGCACCGTCAGCCACGGGAACACGGAGCCCTGCTGCGAGATCACGATGCCCTTGGGGCTGGGCGCGGTGACGACGCGGCCGTCGATGCGCACGCCGCCGGCGTCGGGCTGCTCGAAGCCGGCAAGCATGTTCATCAGCGTCGACTTGCCGCAGCCCGACGGCCCGACGATGGCCAGGAACTCGCCCTCGGCGACCGCCAGGCTGATGCCGCCGACGACCGGCAGCTGCTTGCCGCGGGCGTCGGTGAAGGCCTTGCGGATGGCGTCGACGACGATCTTGCCGCCCGCGGCGGCCTGCGGGTTCTCAACGGACATAGCGCCACCGCACCGTCTTCAGTCGCTCGAGCAGGCGGGTGAGGCCGTCGAGCAGGAGGCCGATCAGGCCGATGATCACCATGCTGGCGACGACCAGGTCGTAGCGGTTGCCGGCGTTGCGCGAGTCCATGATGAGGTAGCCCAGGCCCGAGTGCAGCGCGATCATCTCGGCGGCCACCACCACCAGCCACGCCACGCCGATGCCGATGCGCATGCCGATGATCACCTCGGGCAGCACCGCCGGGATCACCACCTGGCGGAACAGCACGCCGCGCGGCACGCCGAAGTTGGCGGCGGCGCGCAGGTAGCGGCGCTCGATGGTGTGCACCCCCGAGACCGTCTGCACGATCATGGGGAACACGGACGAGATGAAGATCAGGAACACCGGCGACAGGTTGCCCACGCCGAACCACAGGATGGCCAGCGGGATCCATGCGATCGGCGAGATCGGGCGCAGCATCTGGAACACCGGGTTGAGCGTGCGGTACGCCGGCGTCACCCAGCCCATCCACAGCCCCAGCGGGATCGCGACCAGCAGCGCGAGCCCGAAGCCGATGCCCACGCGCATCAGCGACGCGCCGATGTGCTCGAACAGCGTGCCGTCCTGCACCAGCTCCCACGCACCGGTGACCACGGCCAGCGGCGTGGGGAAGATCGCGCTGTCGTCGCGCGCCACCAGCCACCACCACAGCGCGACGATCGCACCGATCACCCCCATCGGCGGGATCACCCGTCCCGGCCAGCCGTCCCAACGTGAATTGCTCGAAGTCATGCCCTCGTCTTCTTCTTGAACTGGTTCCAGCGCCATTGGATGCGGTCCCACGGCGTGGCCGGCGCCTCGGCCACGACGATCGTCATCTGGCCGCTCGCGTGCGCGGTGCAGTCGAAGCTGTAGGTGGACGCCTTCTCGAACGGCAGCCGGAAGCTCTGCCCCGGCATCACCAGCACCGGGCCGAACTGCTGCGGCACGTCGTCCAGGTTGCGCAGCAGCAGCTGGTCGTTCAGGCCCAGGGTGAGGTCGATGCGATTGGGCAGGATCTCCACCTTGTTGCCGGCCATGCGGCGCGCCCAGGTGCCTTTCGGGATCTCGAACGGTTCGTCGCGCGACGCCACCGACAGCGGCGCGAACGCGGCCCAGCCGGCCGCGGCGGACACGACCGCCGCCAGGGTCCACGACGCGACATGCACCGCCTTCACCGGAGCGCCATCAGCTGGCGCACGTCGTGCGCGAAGTCTTCCGCCGAGTGGCCGAACGGCATCAGCGCGCGCAACCGGCCGGCGCGGTCGATCAGCCAGATGGTCGTCGAGTGGCTCATGCCGTAGTCCGCGCCGCCGCCGGCGGGCGGGATCTTCTGCGCGGTGGCGCCGTAGCGCCTGCGCAGCTCGGCCAGCACCGCGGCCTGGCCCGTGCCGCCGACGAAGCTCGCATCGAAGCCGGCGAGGTACGTGCGCACGTGCGCCAGGTCGTCGCGCTCGGGGTCGACCGTCACGTAGACGACCTGCATCGCTGCCGCGTCCGGCCCGAGCAGCCGGCGCGCCTGCGCCAGCGTGGCCAGCGTGGTGGGGCACACGGCGGGGCAGTGCGTGAAGCCGAACACGAGCAGCACCACCTTGCCGCGCCAGCGCGCGAGCGTGAGGTCGCCGCGGTCGGTGGCGTGCACGCCGGCGGGGAACTCGGCGGCCGGCTGAGGCGGGTCGAACACGCCGGCCTTCAGGCCGATCGGGTTCGGGTCGGCGGCGGACGCGAACGCCGGCACGGCCGCGAGCGCCAGCGCGAACAGGGAGCGGGCAAGGCGGTTCACAGCGGGATGGCGGTGGGCTTGACGGCCTTGAAGAAGCTGTCGTCCACGTACTTCTCGTAGGGCACCGCCGCCTTGAGCGTGCCGGCCTCGATCGACAGCTGCATCAGCTCCTCGAACTCCGGGCGGATCATGCGCAGGTCGCCGTAGGTGACGCGATCGGCCGGGTTCTGCATCACGAACTGGAGGATCTTCGGATCCTGGTTGAAGAACTTGCGGCCCGCGGCGATCTGCACCGCCTTCTCGCGGTTGCCCGGCGCCTGGTCCAGCCACGTGCCGGCGCCCGCGACCATGTTCACCAGGTCCTGCACCAGCGGCCGGTTCGTGCGGATCAGCTCCTCGCGCACGGTGAGCACGCAGCAGATGTAGTTGCGCCACTCGTCGCGCGTCATGCGCAGCACGCGCGCGTAGCCCGCGCGCTGCGCGGCGGCGCCGAAGGGCTCCCCGGTGCAATAGGCATCGACGGCCTTGGCGTAGAGCGCGGCGGGCATGTCGGCCGGGGCCATCTCGACGAGCACGATGTCCTTGGGCGTCATGTTCTCGCGCGCGAGCATCTTGCGCAGGAACAGGAAGTCGACCGCGAAGCGGCTGGGCACCGCGATGCGCTTGCCGGCCAGCTCGCGGAACTTCTGGTACGGCGAATCGGTGCGCACCATGATCACCGCCCCGGAGCGGTGGCCCAGCGACACGATCTTGACCGGGATGCGCTTGTCGGCCAGATCCATCACCAGCGGCGCGAGCATGTACGCCGCCTGGATGCGGCCCGACATCAGCGATTCCTTGACCTCGGGCCAGCCGTTGTAGCGGCTGTACTCGTAGGCCAGCGCGCTGGAGCCGCTCTTCTGGTTCAGCGCCTGGCGGGCGGTGCACGCGACGGGCAGCGTGAGGTTGCACGTGACGGCCAGGCCGCCGACGACCAGCGGATCCTCCGATGCCTGCGCGTGCCCCGGCAGCAGCGCGGGCAGGGCGGCCGCCATGCCCGCGCCGACGCCGGCGCGCAGCAGCCGGCGGCGGCCGGCGGAATCGGGGGAGGCGTCGTCGTGGCTCATCAGCGGGCGTGGATGCGGTTCCAACGCACTGTGACAGCTCGGCCGCGGGTGTCCATCCGGACATTCGGCCTTGATACGATGTCGCGACAATTAGCGCGAAATTTGAAGGTACGTAGGTACGAATTCAGGCCACGGGGCCGTCCCAGCCCCAGCGCGGGATGTCGCCCAGGCTCGCGGGCACGTCGCGCTGCGAGTCCGGATACCGCGCCATCGCGCCGCGCGTGGCCCAGGCGAAGTAATCGTGCAGGGCCTGGAACAAGGGGCTCGCGGCCGCGAGGCCCACGTCGGCCAGCGCCAGGTCGAAGCACGCGATGGCGCGCTCGTCCGGGCGCCGCGAACTTTTCCCTCAAACGCGTGTAGGGAGATGCCGATATCCACGAGGGCCCTCCACCACATCGCCATGAACACCTTCCGCCAGCTCTCCATCCAGCGCAAGCTCATCCTCAGCATGGGCCTGTGCCTGGTCGTGTTCCTCCTGATCTCTGGGGGCCTGGGCGCGCGGCTCATCGGCGGCGCGGTGCGCGACCGCTCCGTCGACGAGGAACTGCCCACCGCGGTGCGCGCGGTGCGCGAGGAAGTGCTGCGCCAGGTCGTGGGGCCGCTGACGGCCGCGCGCGGCGTGGCCGGCAACAGCTACCTGCAGGCCTGGGAACAGCAGGGCCTGCCCGACGACGGCGCTGCCGCGTGGCAGGCGTATGCGAAGCAGCTCAAGGCGCAGGAAAGCGCGGCGACCGTCTTCTGGGTATCGAAGGCGACAGGCAAGTACTACACCGACGGTGGCCTCACGCGCCAGGTCGGCCCGCAGGACAAGTGGTTCACCGACTTCCTGGACAGCGGCAAGCCGTACCGCCTGGACATCGACCGCGACAACCCGTCCGCGCCGTACATGCTGTTCATCAACGTGCGCACGGCCACGGCCGACGGCAAGCTGGGCGTCGCAGGGCTGGGCCTGTCGATCGACAGCCTGGCCAGGTCCATCGGCCAGGTGCACATCGCGCAGACCGGCTACGCCTTCCTGGTGCGTGCCAACGGCGCGCTGATGATGCATGCCGATGCGGCGCTGGTGGACGGCAAGCACTTCCTGAAGGACCTGCCCGGCCTGGACGACGCCGTCGCGCAGTCGCTGCTGGTGCGCAAGCCGTTCAGCCTGGCGCACGCGGGCGGCGACCTCGTGGCCTCCTCGTACATCCCGGAGCTCGATGCGTACGTGGTCGCACGCGTCGCCGAGGCCGAGCTGCTGGGTCCGGTCAACCGCGCGATCCGCGTCGCGACGCTCGTGGCCGCCATCGCGGGCGGGCTCGTCGCGCTGCTGGTGATCGTGCTCGTGAGCCGCGCCATCGCCCGCCCGGTGCGCCGTGCCGCGGACCTGCTGGCCGAGATCGCCGACGGCCGCGGCGACCTGACACGCCGCATGACCGTCGAATCGAACGACGAGATCGGGCAGCTGGCGTCCGCGTTCAACCGCTTCGTGACGTCGCTGTCGGAGCTCGTGCGCCAGGTGCGCGCCAGCAGCGAGTCGATCGCCACCGGCTCGTCGCAGATCGCGGTGGGCAACCTCGACCTCAGCCAGCGCACCGAGGAACAGGCCAGCAACCTGCAGCAGACCGCCGCGTCGATGGAGCAGTTGACCGACACCGTGCGCCGCAACGCCGACAACGCGGTGACGGCCTCGGGCATCGTCGCGGGCGCCGCCGACAGCGCCGCGCACGGCGGCGAAGTGGTGCGCGACGTGGTGCGCACGATGGAGCAGATCACCGGCAGCTCGCGCCGCATTTCCGAGATCGTCGGCGTCGTCGACGGCATCGCCTTCCAGACCAACATCCTCGCGTTGAACGCGGCCGTCGAGGCGGCGCGCGCCGGCGAGCAGGGCCGCGGTTTCGCGGTCGTGGCCGGGGAGGTGCGCAGCCTGGCGCAGCGCTCGGCCGAAGCGGCGCGCGAGATCAAGGCGCTGATCGCCGCCAGCGTCGAGAACGTCGAGAGCGGCGCGTCGCGTGTCGCCGACGCCGGCCGCGCGATGGACGCCATCGTCGACCAGGTGGCCCGGGCCAAGGCACTGGTCGGCGAGATCAGCGAGGTGAGCCAGGACCAGTCGCAGGGCATCGTCCAGGTGGGCAGCGCGGTGCAGCAGCTCGACCAGGTCACGCAGCAGAACGCCGCGCTGGTGGAGGAGAGCGCCTCGGCAGCCGAGAGCCTGAAGTACCAGGCCGCGCGGCTGCAGGACCTGATGGCGGCGTTCCACGTCGAGGATTGACTGCACGGCTGCCGAAAGGGTCTGGCCTTTCCTCGGATCGCGCCGGGCCGCCGGCAAGCGATGACTCGCGACGACGCGATCCGAGGACCGGCCTGACCCCGGTTCGCTGGCGATCGAGGTCAGGCCTGTCCTCTCTCCGCGAGTCGGATCACCTCGTTGCTCGGTGTCCTGGCGCGGAGTTCGGAGAGGCCAGACCCCTCGGGTCTCGTCTCGACGGTGATCAGGAAATCAACACCGCCCGGAAATCATTGACGTTCGTGCGCGTCGGGCCCGTCACCACCGAATCGCCCAGGCGCTCGAAGAACGTGTGGGCATCGTTGTCGGCCAGGCGCTCGCGCGCGCGCAGCCCGAGCGCGCGGGCCCGCACGAGCGTGTCGGGGCGCAGGACGGCGCCGGCGATCTCTTCCTGGCCGTCGACCCCGTCGGTGTCGCCGGCCAGCGCGAACACGCCGGGCTGCTGGTCGAGCGCCAGTGCGAGCGACAGCAGGAACTCCACGTTGCGTCCGCCACGGCCGCTGCCGCGCACGGTGACCGTGGTCTCGCCGCCGGACAGCAGCACGCACGGCGTCGCGAACGGCTGGCGCCGCGTCGCCGCTTGCACGGCGATGGCGCCCATCACCTTGGCGACCTCGCGCGCCTCGCCCTCGATCGAATCCCCGAGGATGTGCGCGGCATAGCCGGCGCGGGTGGCCACCGCGGCGGCAGCCTCGAGCGCCGCTTGCGGCGTGGCGATCATGCGGACCTCGGCCCGCGCGAGCCGCGCGTCGCCGGGCTTGACCGATTCGCCGCGGCCGCTCTCCAGCAGGGCCATCGCCGCGGGCGGCAGCGCGAGCCCGTGGCGGCGCACGATCTCGAGTGCGTCGGCGCAGGTGGTCGGGTCGCCGACGGTGGGGCCCGACGCGATGTCCAGCGGCCGGTCGCCCGGCACGTCCGACATCAGCAGCGTGACGACGCGTGCCGGATGGCAGGCCGCCCCGAGGCGCCCGCCCTTGATCGCCGACAGGTGGCGCCGCACGCAGTTCATCTCGCCGATGGTCGCGCCGCTGGCGAGCATCGCGCGGTTGACGGCCTGCTTGTCCTGCAGCGCCAGGCCCGGCAGCGGCAGCGGCAGCAGCGCGGAGCCGCCGCCGGAGACCAGGCACAGCACGACGTCCTGCGGCCGCAGATCGCGCACCACGTCCAGCATGCGCTGCGCGGCCAGCAGCCCCTGCGCGTCGGGCACGGGATGGGCGGCCTCGACGATCTGGATGCGGCTGCACGGCGCGCCGTAGCCGTAGCGCGTGACGACGAGGCCGGACAGCGGCCCCGGCCAGCTCGCCTCGACGGCCTGCGCCATCGCGGCCGAGGCCTTGCCCGCGCCGATGACGACGAGCCGGCCGTCGCCGATCTCCTCGGGCCGCGGCAGGTGCGGCGGCACGCACAGCGCGGGCTGCGCGCTGGCCACCGCGGCGTCGAACATGCGGCGCAGCAGCGCGGTCTCGGTCGTCGTCGACATCACGCCGCCTGGCCGATCTCGAAGTTGGCGAGCTTCTCCAGCGCGCGCACCATGCCCGAGTGGTCCCAGCCCTTGCCGCCATGCGCCGCGCAGGCGTTGAACAGTTCCTGCGCGGTGGCCGTGTTGGGCAGCGAGACGCCCAGCGCCCGCGCGCTGGCAAGCGCCAAGTTCAGGTCCTTCTGGTGCAGCTCGATGCGGAAGCCCGGGTCGAACGTGCGCTTGATCATCCGCTCGCCATGCACCTCCAGGATGCGGCTGGCCGCGAAGCCGCCCATCAGCGCCTGGCGCACCCTGGCCGGGTCGGCACCGGCGCGCGCGGCGAACAGCAGGGCCTCGGCGACGGCCTCGATGTTGAGCGCCACGATGATCTGGTTGGCCACCTTGGCCGTCTGCCCGTCGCCGTTGCCGCCCACCAGCGTGATGTTCTTGCCCATCAGCTCGAACAGCGGCTTGACACGCGCGAACACGCCCTCGTCGCCGCCCACCATGATGGACAGCGTGGCGTTGCGCGCGCCCACCTCGCCGCCCGAGACGGGCGCGTCGAGGTAGTCGCAGCCGATGTCGTTGATGCGGCGCGCGAAGCGCTTGGTGGCGATCGGCGAGATGGAGCTCATGTCGACGACGACCTTGCCCCTGGCCAGGCCGGCCGCCACGCCGCCGTCGTCGAACAGCACGGCCTCGACGTCGGGCGTGTCGGGCACCATGATGAAGATGATGTCGGCGCGCTCCGCGACGCCGCGCGCGTCGACGCACTGCGTGGCGCGGGTCTCGGTGATGGCCTCGGGCATCTTGCCCTTGGTGTGCACGAACAGCTGGTGGCCGGCGGCGATCAGGTGGCCGGCCATGGGTGCGCCCATGATGCCCAGGCCGATGAAGCCGATCTTCTGCGATGCGATGGTCATGTCAGTCTCTCTTGGTCGGATGAAGGCGTGGCTCACTTGGCGATGCGCTGGATCCAGTCCAGGCCGATCTCCGTTGCGACGGCCGGCTTGTACTCGCAGCCGATCCAGCCCTGGTAGCCGATGCGGTCGAGGTGCCCGAACAGGAACGGGAAGTTGATCTCGCCGGTGCCTGGCTCGTTGCGGCCCGGGTTGTCGGCCACCTGCACGTGCGCGATGCGCGGCAGGTGCCTGCGCAGCGTCTCCGCGAGCTCGCCTTCGGTGCGCTGCGCGTGGTAGACGTCGTATTGGAGGAACAGGTTGCCGCCGCCGACCTCGTCGATCAGCGCCAACGCCTGGTCGCTGCGGTGCAGGTGGAAGCCGGGGATGTCGAAGCCGTTGATCGGCTCGACCAGCAGCCGGATGCCGGCCTCCTTCAGGCGCTGCGAGGCGCGGTACAGGTTCTCGACGAGGGTCTCGTGCACCTGGGCCGCCGGCACGTCGGCCGGCGTCTTGCCAACCAGGCAGTTGAGCTGCCGGACGCCCAGCGCGCCGGCGTGGTCGATCGCGCGCTCCACGCCCTCGCGGAACTCGGCGCAACGGTCGGGGTGGCAGGCGATGCCGCGCTCGCCGGCATCCCAGTCGCCCGCGGGCAGGTTGTGCAGGACGAGCTGCAGGTCGAACTGGTCCAGGCGTGCGCGGATGTCCCGCGGCGAGTACGCGTACGGGAACAGGAACTCCACGCCCTTGAAGCCGGCGCGCGCGGCGCGCTCGAAGCGATCGAGGAACGGGAACTCCGTGAAGAGCATCGTGAGGTTGGCGGCGAAGCGGGGCATCGTGTCTTTCCGGGGTGGAGTCGTTGATGTGTCGGTCAGTCGAGGAGGCCTGCGAGCTCCAGCCCGGCGCGCCCTTGCGGATGGCGGCAGTCGATCTCCTCGAACTCCGCGATGTTGTCGATCTCGGTGCCCATCGCGATGTTGGTGACCTTCTCCAGGATCACCTCGACGACCACCGGCACGCGGAACTCGCGCGCCATCTGCTGCGCCTGCGCGAGCGCCTCGCGGATCTGCTCCGGGTCGGTCACGCGCAGCGACTTGCAGCCCAGGCCGGCCACGACCTGCTGGTGGTCGACGCCGTAGCCGCGCAGGTCGCCCTCGCCAGCAGGCACGTTCTGGTTCTCGAACGCGAGCTGCACGCAGAAGTCCATGTCGAAGTTGCGCTGCGACTGGCGGATGAGGCCCAGGTAGCTGTTGTTGACCAGGACCTGCACGTACGGCAGCCGGAACTGCGCGCCCACTGCGAGCTCCTCCATGAGGAACTGGAAGTCGTAGTCGCCCGACAGGCCCACGACGGTGCGCGTCGGATCGGCCGCGACCACGCCGAGCGCGGCCGGAATCGTCCAGCCCAGCGGGCCGGCCTGGCCGCAGTTGATCCACTGGCGCGGGCCGTACACGTTGATGAACTGCGCGCCGGCGATCTGGCTCAGGCCGATCGTGGAGACGTAGATCGTGTCGCGGGGGAACGCCGCGTTCATCTCCTCGTACACGCGCATGGGCTTGATCGGCTGCTGCGTGTAATGGCTCTTGCGGTGCATCAGGCGCTTGCGCTCCTGGCAGCGGAACGCCCAGTCGCCGTAGTCCTTCAGACGGCCCGCGGCGGCGCGTTCCCTGGCGACCTCGATGAACAGCTTCAGCGCGGCACCGGCGTCGCTGGCGATGCCCAGGTCGGGGTTGAAGACGCGGCCGATCTGCGTGGGCTCGATGTCCACGTGCACGAACTTGCGGCCGCGGGTGTAGACGTCGACCGAGCCGGTATGGCGGTTGGCCCAGCGGTTGCCGATGCCCAGGACGAAGTCGCTGGCCAGCATCGTCGCGTTGCCGTAGCGGTGGCTCGTCTGCAGGCCGCACATGCCGGCCATCAGCGGATGGTCGTCGGGGAGGGTGCCCCAGCCCATCAGCGTGGGGATGACGGGCACGCCGGTGAGTTCGGCGAACTCCTGCAACAGCGCGCTGGCGTCCGCGTTGATGATGCCGCCGCCGGCGACGATCAGCGGCTTGTCGGCGGCGGCCAGCATGTCCAGCGCCTTCTCGACCTGCTTGCGCGTGGCCGCGGGCCTGTAGACGGGCAGCGGCTCGTAGCTGTCGATGTCGAACTCGATCTCGGCCATCTGCACGTCGAACGGCAGGTCGATCAGCACCGGGCCGGGGCGGCCCGAGCGCATCAGGTGGAAGGCTTGCTGGAACACGCGCGGCACCTGCGCCGGCTCGCGCACGGTCACGGCCCACTTGGTGACCGGCTTGGCGATGGACTCGATGTCCACGGCCTGGAAGTCTTCCTTGTACAGCCGGGCGCGCGGCGCCTGGCCGGTGATGCACAGGATGGGGATCGAATCGGCGCTGGCCGAGTAAAGGCCCGTGATCATGTCGGTGCCCGCGGGGCCGCTGGTGCCGATGCACACGCCGATGTTGCCGGCGCGGGCGCGCGTGTAGCCCTCGGCCATGTGCGACGCGCCTTCCACGTGGCGCGCCAGGATGTGCGCGATCGACTGCCGCTCGCGCATCTGCGCGTACAGCGGGTTGATCGCCGCGCCGGGCACGCCGAACGCCTGCGTCACGCCTTCGCGTTCCATCACCAGCACCGCCGCCATCGCGGCCTTCATCCTTGCCATGCTCGTCTCCATTGCTTCAAAGGAATTGGCGTGATGGTCGGCGAGCGCGGCGCATCGAGGAACGCCGTTGACAAGCATGACGTTTATTCCACAATGGAATACCTCTCGAACGCGCCGCCATGGACCGTCTTTCCGCCGTCAAGCTGTACCTGCGCGTCGTCGAGCTGGGCTCGTTCAGCAAGGCCGCGGCGGAGCTGGGCATCGGCCAGCCGGCCGTCACCAAGCAGGTGGCGCGCATGGAGCGGCAACTCGGCGCGCGGCTGCTGCACCGCTCGACGCACGGCGTCACCGCCACCGAGATCGGCGCGCTGTACTACGAGAAGTGCCGCACCATCGCGCACCACGTCGAGGAGGCTGACTCGGTGGCCGCGCTGCTGCAGTCGCAGGTTCGCGGCGCGATGCGCGTGAGCATCTCGGTGGCCTTCGGCCGTCGCGTGCTGGGGCCGCTGCTGATGCAGTTCATGCGCGCCAACCCCGACCTGCAGATCGACCTGGGCGTCGACGACCGCTATGTCGACCTTATCGAGCAGGGCGTGGACGTGGCCGTGCGCATGGGCCGCCTGGCCGACTCCACGCTGGGTGCGCGCCATCTGGGCATGAATCCCTGGGTGCTGGTGGCTTCGCCCGCGCTCGTGCGCGAGCGCGACACGCCGGCCAGGCCCCAGGATCTCGCGGCGCGCGACTGCCTGATCTACAGCACCGTGCAGGGCGACGCGCGCTGGCACTTCACCGGCGCGGGCGGGCAGGCGGAGTCGGTGGACGTGAAGGGACCGCTGCGCTCCAACAGCCTGTCGCTGCTGCTGGAGGCGGCGGTCGAGGGCATGGGCATCGCGGCGCTGCCGCGCTATGTCGCGCAGGAGGCGCTGGTGCAGGGCAGCGTGGTGCCGCTGCTGGGGGCGTGGTCGCTGCCCGCGCAGGAGGTGCACGCGGTGTTCCCCTCGCCGCGCATGCTGCCGTTGAAGGTGTCGGGCTTCGTCGGCTGGCTGCAGGCGCAGTTCGAGGGCGAGTGGTGGACGCGCGTGCGGGAGCATGCGCCGCGAGGCGCTGCCTGAGCGGGGCATTCCTCGAAAGAGAGGCGGTCATCCTGCGCGCAGTCGCGGGATCCACCGATCCCGGCCATGCTGCAGCCCGCTACGCCGCCGTGGATTCTGCGACTTCGCGCAGGATGACGGCACGGGGAGGGGCCGCGCACGGCGTCGCGCGCTACGCCTTGAGCAGGTCGTACAGCGTGCGCGCCACCACCTTCGTCGCGCGCCGCAGATCTTCCAGCACGATGTGCTCGTCAGCCCGCTTCGCGTTCGACTCCAGCACCGTGCGCGGCCCCGCGCCGTAGATCACCGCCGGGATGCCGCGTTCGCTGAACAGGCGCGCGTCGGTGTACAGCGGCGTGCCCATGGCCTCGATCGGCTCGCCGAACAGTGCCGAGGCGTGCAGGCAGAGCGCGTCGACCAGCGGCGCATTGCCGGCGAGCGGCTTCATCGCGTGGGCCAGCAGGATGCGCCGCACATCGACCGTGATGCCCGCCTGGCCAGCGGCAGCGCGCTCGATCAGCGCGCGCAGCCCGGCCTCGACGACCGCCGGATCTTCCTCGGGGATCATGCGGCGGTCGACCTTGAGCACCACCTTGCCGGGCACGACGTTGGTGTTGGTGCCGCCCGCGACCTGGCCGACGTTGACGTAGCCGTGGTTGATGCCGCGCACGGCGCTGCGCGTCTTCTTCAATACCTCGTTCTCCGCGTACAGCGCGGTCAGGATGCGGTTGGCGGCCTGCAGGGCGTCCACCGCCGTCTCCGGCACCGCGGCGTGGCCCATCTTGCCGTGCACGGTGATCTCCAGCTGCAGGCAGCCGTTGTGCGCGGTGACGACCTGGTAGCTGAAGCCGGCCGCGATCTCGAGGTCGGGCCGGGTGAGGCCGCGCTCCAGCAACCATCCGGGACCCAGTTCGCCGCCGAACTCCTCGTCATACGTGAACAGCAGGTCCACGCCGCCGGCCAGCGGCGCGCCGAGCGCCTCCAGCGCGCGCACGGCGAAGGTGAAGGTGGTGAAATCGCACTTGCTGACCGCCGCGGCGCGGCCGTACAGGCGGCCATCGGCGATCTCGCCGCCGTACGGGTCGTGTGTCCAACCCTCGCCGGGCGGCACGACGTCGCCATGCGCGTTCAACGCCACGACGCGACCGCCGCTGCCGTAGCGGCGCTGCACCACGAGGTTGGTGATGGACTGCAGGCCGTGCTCGCGCACGACCTCGGCCGGAACTTCATGCGCCCGCGCATCGAAGTCGAACGCGCGCAGCAGTTCCTGCGTGCGCAGCGCATGCGGCGTGTTGTTGCCGGGGGGCGTGTCCGTGGGCACGCGCACCAGTTCCTGCAGCAGGCGCACCTGTTCGTCGAAGTGGGCATCGATCCAGCGATCGAGCAAGTCATGCGAAGCGGAAGTCATCGGGTCTCCGAAGCGAGTTGATCCAGCAGGCGCGCGAAGGCCTGCACGGCAAGGTCGATGTCGTGGCTGGTGGTCGACTCCAGCGGGTTGTGGCTGATGCCGGCGTTCTCGCCCCGCACGAACAGCATGGCCTGCGGCAGCAGCGCGTGCATCTTCATGGCGTCGTGTCCCGCGCCGCTGGGCAGGCGGTGCACGGGCAGGCCGAGTGCGTCGACGGCGCGTTCCCAGCGCGCCTGCCAGGCGGGCGCGCTCGGCGCGGCGGCGGCGCGCATGGTCTCCTGCAGCCGATGCGACAGGCCGCGGCGCCCGCAGATCGCGACGAGCTCGGCGAGGATGTCGCGCGAGCACGCATCGCGCACCTCGTCGGACGGTGCGCGCACGTCGAGGCTGAACCTGCAGCGCCCGGGAACCACGTTGATCGATCCGTTGGGCACCTCGAGGATGCCGACGGTGCCGACCAGGTGCGGCTCGCCCTGCGCGCGGCGCTCGACGAACAGCGCGAGCTCGGCGACGCCCGTGGCCGCGTCGCGGCGACGGTCCATCGGCGTGGTGCCGGCATGGCTCGCGAGGCCGACGATCTCGCCGACGTGGCGCACGCTGCCGTTGATGGACGTGACCACCCCGAGCGGGAGGTCCAGTTCATTGAGCACCGGGCCCTGCTCGATGTGCACCTCGACGAAGCCGAGGTAGCGCTGCGGATCGCGTTTCAGGCCGGGAATGTCCTCTGGGCGCAGGCCGGCGACGGCCATCGCGTCGCGCATGCGCACGCCGTCCGCGTCGACCTGTTCCAGCCAGGCGGGATCGAAGTGGCCCGCGAGCGCGCCCGAGCCGAGGAACACGGCCTCGTAGCGCTGGCCTTCCTCCTCGGCGAAGCCGACCACCTCGAAACCGTACGGCAGGCGCCGGCCGCGGCGGTGCAGGTCGCGCACACAGGCCATCGGCACGAGGATGCCCAGCCGCCCGTCGTGCCTGCCGCCGTTGCGCACGGTGTCGTAGTGGCTGCCGGTGAGCAGGCGCGGCGCGGCGCGGTCGCTGCCATGGTAGATGCCCACGACGTTGCCGACGGCATCGATCGAGACCTCGTCGAAGCCGCAGTCCTCGCGCATCCAGGCGGCCAGCTGCGCGGCGACGGCACGATGGGCCTCGGTGAGATAGGTGACCGTCAGTTCGCCGCGCTCGGCGTAGCCGGGCTCGCTGAAGCGCGCGAGCGACTCGGCCCAGTCCCACACGAGGTTGCCCTGCAAGGGCGAGCTCGCGAACTTGTCGTCGAGCCGGATCTCGGCGATGCGGTCGATGTTGCGCAGCGCCTCGGCGAACTCGAAGTCCGGATGGTTGGCGGCGCGGCGCTCGAACGCCTGGAGGATCTGTTGGCGCGTCAATCCGGCGCCGCGCGGGCCGCGCACGGCGAGGATGAACGGGAAGCCGAACTTCGCGTTGTAGGCGGCGTTGAGCTCGCCGATGCGCGCGAACTCCTCGGGCGTGCAGTCGGTCAGGCCGGCCTTGCCCTGCTCGTGGGTGCTTTCGGCGGTGAGCGCCCTGGCGACCATCGCCTTGCCCGCGAGCTCCGGGTGGGCACGGATCAGCCCGAGCTGCGCATCGCGCCCGGCCGCGCGCACCGCGCGCACGAGGGCCTGCTTGAGCGCGGCGAGGCTGGCGAACGGACGCGCGTCGAACGCGGCCTCGGCGATCCACGGCGAGTGCTCGTAGGTGCCGTCCAGCAGCGTGACGAATTGCGCGCGCGATGCGGCGTTGAGCCGCTCGAGGGTGAGGATGGACATCGTCATTCCCAGGTGAAGGCCTGGTCCGGGTCGAAGGGATGCACCTGCTTCCAGTGGCGCGCGATGTCGATGCGGCGCGTGATCCACACCCGCTCGTGGCGCTGCACGTGGTCCAGGAAGCGCTGCAGCGCGCGCATCCGGCCGGGGCGACCGAGCAGGCGGCAGTGCATGCCGATGCTCATCATCGTGGGGCGCTCGTCGCCCTCGGCCCAATGCACGTCGAAGGCGTCGCGCAGGTACTGGAAGAACTCGTCGCCATGGCTGTAGCCCTGTGGCAGCGCGAAGCGCATGTCGTTGGCGTCCAGCGTATAGGGCACGACCAGGTGCGGGGCGAGTGCGCCGTCGGTCTTGCGCACCTGCAGCCAGAAGGGCAGGTCGTCGCCGTAGTAGTCGCTGTCGTACTCGAAGCCGCCCGCGTCGACCACCAGGCGGCGGGTGGCCGGGCTGTCGCGGCCGGTGTACCAGCCCGTCGGGCGCTGCCCGAGCACGCGCTGGAACGATTCGAGCGCGGCCTGCAGGTGCGCACGCTCGGTGGCCTCGTCCACGCCCTGGTACGAGATCCAGCGCCAGCCATGGCAGGCGATCTCGTGGCCCAACTCGACGAACGCGGCCGCCACCTCCGGGCTGCGTTCCAGCGCCATGCCCACGCCGAACACCGTCAGCGGCAGGCCGCGGCGCTCGAACTCGCGCAGGAGACGCCACACCCCCACGCGGGCGCCATATTCGTAGATGCTCTCCATGCTCAGGTGGCGCGCGGCAAAGGCCGGCGGATTGGCCATCTCGGAGAGGAACTGCTCGCTGCCGGCGTCGCCATGCAGCACGCTGCTTTCGCCGCCTTCCTCGTAATTCAGGACGAACTGCACGGCCACGCGGGCGTTGCCGGGCCATCGGGCGTCGGGCGGATTGCGGCCGTGGCCGCGGAGGTCGCGGGGGTAGGGTGTCGTCATCGCTTCAGCCTTGCGGACGCAGCACGGAGGCCAGGTCCGGCGTGCGGGGATCGAGGCGCAGGTTGCGTTCGACGGCCTCGAGGTGGCGTTCCATCAGCTTGGCGGCGGCGCGGCCGTCGCGCTTGGCGAGCGCGTCGACGATGTCCACGTGCTCCTCCTGCGAGTGTTCCGCCGAATGGCTGGACTGGTACATCAGCGCGATCAGCTGCGAGCGCGAGAGCAGGTCGGCGATGAGCTCGGCCAGCACCTCGTTGCCCAGCAGGCGCGCGAGCACCACGTGGAAGTCGGCGAGCAGGCGCGTGCGGCCGGAGACGTCCACGCGCGACACCGCCTGGCGCTCGTCGCGCAGGTGCAGGCGCAGCTGCTCGACCTGCTTGTCGGTGATCTGCGCGGCGAGCTGGCGCACCATGCCGCCCTCGATGAGGCGGCGCACCTGGAACACCTGGCGTGCCTCATCGATGCTGGGCGTGGACACGAAAGCGCCGCGCGCGGGCTCCAGCGTGACGAGGCGGTCCCGGCTCAGCTGGTTCAGTGCCTGGCGCACGACGGTGCGCGAGACCTCGAACACGTCGGCGATCTGCTGCTCCACCAGGCGCGTGCCGGGCATCAGCCGCCGTTCGACGATGGCCGTGGTGATGGATTCGACGATCCCGTCGGTGACGCTGCCCGCGGCACGGCCAGCGCGCGCGGGGTCGACGAGCTGCAGGTGGGCGGCTGGCTTGCGGGGCATGGACGTTCGCATTCCTTCGAGTGGATGCAAAAGTGTATACAGTTAAGTGCACCGAACGCAAGCACCTGACGCCAGCATGGTGCCGGTCGCGCGCCGCTCAGGTGCCTGGCCGTGGACGCATTCCCCTCGACGAAGGCAGTGCGGGGGCACAACGAATTCGGGTTATCCCTCGATCGGCGGCCGACGATAACTGTATACAGTCGTTCTCATGTCGCAGCGGGTGCGGCGCGCCTTGGCGGGTCTGTCGGACCCGCGAACGGTGGCCGTTGCACGCGACGCTCCAGCCTCACAGGGCCCGCCGTGGTGAGGAAACTGAATGCGGTTCGGCTCGAACCCGGGCGCCGCATCCCGTGACCTGGAGAACGGGGATGGACAGCTACTTTCTCGACTGGGCGAACCTGCTGCTGCGGTGGGCCCACGTCATCACGGCGATCGCCTGGATCGGCGCATCGTTCTATT
>Ga0207667_10004610_pt1 | contig 16904 bp, 15 predicted proteins | sample KBSCornC52_FD_184301 | JGI IMG/M metagenome (GOLD analysis project Ga0207667, IMG submission 184301) | Corn rhizosphere microbial communities from Kellogg Biological Station, Michigan, USA - KBS Corn C5-2 (SPAdes) (version 2) | ecosystem: Host-associated > Plants > Roots > Rhizosphere > Soil ...
CGAGATGATAGTCACGATGCGTAATGGGACGCAAGCGCAGCCGCCGCACATAATGGGACGGGCGGAACGACAGCGATCTCCAGTCGAGTTTCAGCGACCGGGCAAAGGCGGTGTTGAAATCCCGTCTGCGCAGCGTCGATGTGCGAACATATGTGGGTGGTTGCTCGATTCGCTGTTCTGCCGTTCGGGGTAGTTCACGCTGGAATGGAGCCGCAACATACCAGTCGTGCAGTACGAGGCGGTAGTAGATGGATCCCGGAGGGTCGGCGGCTCCCTGGTACTTGTCCGAGGTCAGCGGCGATCGACGGGTCGGATCGAGGTAGCCCACCAGAACGATGTTTCCACCCTGGTTTGGCGAGAGAACACATGTATCGAGCGAATAGAGCGCTTTGTACTTCTGCGGCGCCTTCGATCCGTCAATCCTGATGGAAACTGCTTGCTTACCTGCCAGGATGAACTCATTCTGACCTGTGGATTCCCAACGGACATATCGATAATGCTTGATCTGGGACTCAACCGCACGCGCGGGACCGAGTATTAGGCCGGGCGCGACAACTCCGACAATTGTCGCGGCACACCATTGTAGAGAGACCTGCATGATTCGTATCTCACAGTTTGCTCGTCAGTTCCGGGACGGCCTGGTGGAGGTCGGCGACGAGGCCGTAGTCGGCGACTTCGAAGATGGGGGCTTCGGGGTCGGTGTTGATGGCGACGATGACTTTCGACTCCTTCATGCCGGCCAGGTGTTGGACGCTGCCGGAGATGCCAGCGGCGATGTAGAGATCGGGGGCGACGACCTTGCCCGTCTGGCCGACCTGGAGCTCGTTGGGCGCGATACCGCTGTCCACGGCAGCGCGGGTCGCGCCGACCGCCCCGCCGAGCTTGTCCGCCAGGCCGCCCAGCACGCGCTCGAAGGTCTCGGCGTCGCGGAGGGGGCGGCCGCCGGAGACGACCACGCGCGCGGCAGTGAGGTCCGGGCGCTTCTGCTCGGCGCTCTCGATGCCGATCCACGTCGTACCCTTGGGAAGCGCGGCGAAATCGATCTGGAGGGGCTCGACGGGACCGAGCGAATCGGAAGGGGCCGGGTGGTCGAAGGCGGTGGTGCGGACGCTGAACGCGGCGCGGTCGCCGGCGACCTGGACCGTGGCGAGGATGTTGCCGGCATATAGGGGGCGACGGAATGCGGGGCGGCCATTCTCTTCGGTGACGGCGAGGACGTCGGAGACCATCGGGAGGTCCAGCAGGGCGGCGGCGCGTGGCAGGACGTCGCGCCCAAACGAGGTGGCGGGGCCGGCCAGCGATTCGGCGCCCGATTCACCGGCCGCGTGGGCGATTACGGCGGCGAGGCGGTCGGCGGTGGGATGGGCGAGCTCCGGGCTGGCGACGACGAGAATCCGGCCCGCGCCGAATCCGCGCACGCGCTCGGCTGCGGAGGCGATGTCAGGTCCGCCTGCGATGAGAATGTCAAAGCCGTCGAGGTTCCGAGACATTTCCTGTGCGAACGCGATGGTCGGGAACGTGCTCTCCGCCAGCTTTTCGCCATCCGTCTCCGCGATCACCAGCAATCTTGCCATAGTCTTAAGTCCTGATTTCTCGATTCTTGCTGAAAGCGCATTTTTGGTGAAATTCGTGTAACGAATCGGGGTTCGTGAGGCGTCTATGAATACGAGCAACTATCCAATGAGATTGTTGCCCTTCCTGAGATCGGAGGAGAGTAACACGGACAGCTCTCCTCCACCTTTTTTCTCGCGACTGTCCCGGTTTGCTCGACATTCCTCGTGCTCCGCCTCACTCGCGCCCCACTCCAAGTCCATCCGCCACCCGATTAATGTAGTTGAAAAACGAAGCGATCAGGTTGATCTGTAGGATCGCCCTGTCGTCGAAACCGTGCGCGCGAAGCGCCTCGACGTCTTCGCGGCAGACGCGCGCCGGAGTCAGCGTCAGTTTGGCGGCGTAGTCGAGCATCGCCCGGTCCACTTCTCCGATATCCGCGGTCCTGTAATCCCTCTTAATGGCTTCCGCCAGCGACTCGTCCAGAGTCACCCGCCGAAGGAACTCGGCGTGGCTCGTCACTCAGTAGTGGCAGGTGTTGAGCGAGGAGACTGTCGCGGCGATCATCTCGTGCTGGCGGCGCGAAAGCGGGAGGTCGGGTGAGAGGAGCGTGCCGTAGAGCGCGAAGGCGTGATAGAGCGCGGCCGGAATCAGGCTGTGGGATATCACGATTCCGGCGCCCTGGGCCTTCTGGTCGCTCGATTCCGCGCCCACCACCGGAACGGCGTACTCGGGCGGGTAGAGTGCCGACTGCGCGCGGAGCGCCTCCATCAATTCGGGAGAGGCATCCGCTATGACGACCGTCTCGATCCAGGGACCAGGCCGGGCCGATTCACGCCCTGTTTCCCGTGGGTGCGTGTGGTGTTCATTCATAGGCAACATCTTACGGACTCTCGCGCGGGGTGTCAAGCGGGATTGCGTACACCCGTTCGCAGGCGAGCGTTACGAGGAAAACGTTGCGATCATGTAGAAACATCCGGCGGTTCGCTTCATCATCCTCGGGCAGACCGGCATCCGCGCTTTCCGGTAACCTGGCATGCTCACCCTACGCACGCAGGCACTGGCCCATGTTATCAACCGCGTCAATGGTGTCATCCCTACGGGATGACGGCTCGCGGGCTGCGGGATGTCAGGGTGTCACGAAAAGTCGTGACCGTTAATGGCCGGCTGCGCAAGGTGAGCTGGGATCGTGAAACGCATGGATGGCTTCGGCTCGTATCGTTTCGAGAAAGCAATTGCTGCCCGTCGAGGGCATTGACAGGAGATTGACACATGAATCGATCCGCCGTGTGCGGCGTTGTCGGGTTGGTAGCGCTGGGCCTCGCTGGCGCGGGCCGTGGCGCGAGCGCGCAGATTACGAAGCAGGGGAATGCTTATCTGTTCCGGATGAAGTTCAGCAAGGGCGAAAAGATGAGCTATGTCATCAATTCGTCGGGAAGCATGCCGGGGGCTGCCGCGGGCCAGAGCGCCATGAAGATGACGATGCCGATGGTGATGACCGTAAAGGACGTCCAGGGGAAGATCGCGACGGTCCAGATGGAAATGGGTCCGATGATGATGAACGGCAAGGCAGCCGGCCAGCAGAAGCAGACCATGGAGGTGAAGCTGGACGACCGCGGGAAACCGGCAGGAAACAGCGGGTCCATGCAGAGCGTCTCGACGCAGCTCCCGGAGAAGCCGCTCAAGGTGGGCGAGTCTTATTCCACCACGAACAACGTGAACGTAATGGGCCAGCAGTTCGCCGTGAAGGCGACGAACAAGTTCGTGGGGACGAAGAGGGTTGGCGCGCGGAACTGCGCCATCATCTCGACTTCGGCGGCCGGAAGCGGCGCCATGAAGACGGCGGGCACGGGAACCGCGCTCCTCGACATGGCGGACGGATCGCTTGTTTCGATGACGATGAATCAGAAGGTGACGGTGGGCCAGGGCGCGCAGGCGCAGACGATTACGAACAACGTAACGATCACCCGGAAGTAGGCGCCGAGCACCCGGAAGAAGGCGAGACCTCCCTGCGACATGCGGGAGGTCTCGTCTGTGTTACCCGATTCCGAGTTGATCGTAGTGCCGGAGAAGGGATTCGAACCCCCACGCGGTTGCCCGCAAGTGATTTTGAGTCACCCGTGTCTGCCATTCCACCACTCCGGCGCGAACGGAATTATAGGCGATTCTCGGCCGGCTGTCAATTCTCCGTCCGGTGACGTGACGGACGCGAACAAGGAACTCCGCGGCCTCCCACCGAATTATGCTCCATGCGTGCAGGCAGGGAAGCGTGGGTCCTCGGGGTGCTGCTGGTATTCTTCGTGCTGGCTACCGCTCTGCTGACCCGGCGCGGCGAAGAGAACCAGCGGCGCGACCAGCCCACGACCTACTCTACGGGCCGCGGCGGCACGAAGGCGCTGTTTGAGCTGCTGGAGAGGGAGGGCCTCCCCGTCGAGCGCTACGAGCGCCCCTACACGAAGCTGCCGCGGGACGCCGGTCTGCTCATCATGTTCGAGCCGATCGAGCGGGACGAGGGCGACCTCGGCGAGGGTGAGCAGGACGCCCTCATGAAGTGGATTGACGGCGGCGGGTCGTTCCTGCTGGTCGCAAGCCGGAAGGGCATCGGCAAAGGAGTCGGGCTGGAGAGCGTCGCGGTGGACCTGAAGACCGACCACCCGGCCGATCTGCCCGTCGAATCGGGCGCGTCTCCGCTCCTCCGGGACGTACGAACCCTCCACGTGGAGGGCGACATCCGGCTGGAGAATCGCGATCCGAAGAAGCAGACGACGCTGGTCGCCGACGCCGAGGGCGCATATGCGCTCACCTTCCCGCATGGGAAGGGCCGCGTGACGATGGTGACGGAGGGGCTGGCCGCGAGCAACGGGCTTCTGGCGAAAGCCGACAATGCGGTGTTCTTCGTCAATGTCGCGCAGGCAGCCGCCCAAACGGGTCGGAAGGCCATTCTTTTCGACGAATATCATCAGGGATTCGGGAGCGAAGTCGCGAGCGGCGGGTCGCTCTGGCAGGCGATGGGCGCGCCGCTGCGCGAGGCCTTCTGGTATCTGGCCGCCATCGGCCTCATCCTCATCTACAGCCTGAACCGCCGGTTCGGCGCGCCCATCGTTATCGAGGGTCCGCGGTCCCGGCCCAGCACCGAATACATTTCGTCGATGGCCGGGTTCTATCATCGTGCCCGCGCCGCCGACATCCCGTTCGAGAACATCTACCACGCGTTCGTGCGCGACCTGGCGACGCGCGTCGACGCGCCGCCCGACGCCTCGGCGGACCGGCTGGCCGAGCTGGCGGCGAAGCGTTACGGCTGGTCCGCGGATTCGCTGCGCGACCTCCTCAATCGCTCGCGCGCGGCCATGGAGATGCCACCGCCGGCCGGAGGCACGCGGCAGGCGGCCCGCGCTCACGAGACCGAAGTGTTCCACCTCGCCCAGCAGATTCAGGATTACCGGAGGAAGGCCGAACTTGTCCGACTCGTATAGCCCGCCACCCACGCCGTTCTTGCAGCCAGTCGAGCAGCCGTCGGATGCGTTTATCACTCCGCAACAAGAGCCGGGAGTGGTGGCGCGGACCGCCGACCTGCTCTTCACCGAGATGCGCAAGTCGATTGTGGGGCAGGACGAGCTGTTGGAGATGCTCGTCGTCGCGCTGCTCGCGAACGGCCATGTCCTGCTCGAAGGCGTTCCCGGCACGGCGAAGACGCTGGCTGTCCGGACGCTGGCGCGCGTGTGCGACGTGCCCTTCAGCCGCATCCAGTTCACGCCCGATCTGATGCCCTCCGACATCATTGGCACGAGTGTCTATGACCCGCGGGACAGCGAATTCCACCTGAAGAAGGGGCCGCTCTTCGCCGGCCTGGTTCTCGCCGACGAGGTGAATCGCACGCCGCCGAAGACGCAGTCGGCGCTTCTGGAGGCGATGGAGGAGCGGCGCGTCACCATAGACGGCGTGAGCAATACCCTCCCCGACCCGTTCATGGTCTGCGCGACTCAGAACCCGGTGGAGTACGAGGGGACCTACCCTCTTCCCGAGGCACAGCTTGACCGATTCATGTTCAAGATACTCATCGACTACCCGACGGCCGAGCAGGAGCAGTCGATCCTGATGCGCTACCAGTCCGGGTTCCGCGCCTCCGACCTCGAGACGGCGCATCTGCAGGCCGTGGTGAGCACGGCGAACCTCCCGGAGCTTCGCACGGCGGTCGAGAACGTCGCCGTCAGTCCGGCCGTTCAGAAGTACATCACCGACATCGCCCGCGCGGCCCGCGCCAACCGTCACCTTACGCTCGGCCCCTCGCCCCGCGCCGCCATTACGCTGATGCTGGCCGCCAAGGCGCTCGCCGCGCTCCGCGACCGCGACTTCGTCACTCCCGACGACGTGAAGACGCTCTCCGGCCCCACCTTCCGCCACCGCATCCTCCTGCGCCCCGAGAGTGAAATCGAGGGTTACACCGCCGACCGCGTGCTCGACGCCGTGCTGGAGACGGTGGAAGTGCCGCGGTAGGGCAGTGGAGGAGAAGAAGAGAAGAGGAGAAGGGGAGAGGGGGAGCAGCTCGGTTTCCGTTCTGCATGTGGCGCGGCCGGCGGCGGGCGGGATGGTGAGCCATTTGCGGCTGCTGTTGCCCCGCATGGAGGCTGCGGGAATCCGCGTTGCCCTCGCTGCTCCGGAAGCGCTGAACAGCGCGCTCTCAGGCTGTCTCGGCCCCGATGTCCCCGTTTCCGCGGCACCGATTAGATCACGACCGCATCCGGTCGCGGACGTTCGCGCCGCAAGTTGCATTGCTCGAATCGCTAGCGGGACGGACCTGCTCCATGGGCACGGGCTTCGCGGGGCGTGGATTGCGGCGCTGGCGGCGCGATTCGCGCGCAAACCCTTCCTTTTCACTGCTCATAACCTCGCTCACCAGAGTGGAAATCCTCTCACACGGCTTGTTCTCCGGTATGCGGTCCGGCGGGCTGCGGCGATTGTATGTGTGTCGAAGGCGGTTGGCGAGAGCCTCGTTCACTATGGGGCCGCACCCGATCGCATTGTCATCATTTCCAACGGTATCGACCTGGATTCGTTCGACCGGGTCGTTGAACGCGATGCGGTGCTGAGGCGGCTTGGGGTCGGCGGCTCGCCGGTAATTACGGCGGTTGGTCGGCTTGCGCCGGAGAAGGGTTTCGCGACGCTGATCAATGCGGCGACGATGGTAGTTGGGAAGATTCCGGAGGCGCGATTCGTGATCGCCGGGGATGGGCCGGAGCGGGAGGCGCTGCAAGAGAGGGTCGCGGCTGTGGGGCTGGCGGAAGCGGTCCGGCTGGTTGGCCGAATCGACGATGTGGCGGAGCTGCTTCTTGCGTCGGACCTGGTCGTGGTTCCGTCGCACTCCGAGGGGCAGGGGATTGTCGCGCTGGAGGCGATGGCCGCGCGGAAGCCGGTCGTTGCCAGCCGCGTGGGAGGGCTGGTGGAGACTGTAGAGGACGGAATCACCGGCATTCTGGTCCCGCCCGCCGATTCCGGGGCGCTCGCCGCCGGCCTGCTCCATCTCCTCTCCGAGCCGGAAGCATGGGAATCGATGGGTGCGGCGGGCCGGACGCGGGCCGAATCCGAGTATACGGCCGACCTGATGGCAGAGCGGACCGCTGGCGTCTACCATCGGCTCGCGGGACGCGATATTTGACTTCGCCGGGCTTCGCGTCTATAATTACTGCACAACTGAATTTCAAAGGCTGTGAAGGGGAGGAGTAGGTCCCCGTCCGCGTCTCAGAGAGGGCGAGCAAGGTGCGAGTCGCCCGGCGCAGGAGGGACCGAAGGTCGCCCACGAGCTGAAGGATGAAGGATGAAGGATGATGCGCCCGGCGCTCTTCCCCTCGCCTTAGTCTGATCCGGGTCCGCCCGTTATCGCGGTAGAGTGTTCGGCACGCAACTGCGTGCCGAGAACTGAGGTGGTACCGCGCGAGCGATTCAACGCCCGCGTCCTCTGGATTCGTCCGAGGACGCGGGCTTTTTGATTCTCCGCACCACCCGCTTCGGTGGAGACGCAGAGATTACAGAGAACGTCAAAGGCGGGATTCTTACCGCGAAACACGCGAAAAGACGCGAAAAGGGGCTAACCCCATGCCCTTCCCCGTGATCCCCGTGGTTAATTCTCTCGCCGTTCTCGGTGCCTCTGTGTCCCTGGCGAAGCGGGTGGTTATCAAGCGTTAAGGAGGTGTGTTATGGAGCTGGCGAAGGCTTATGAGCCGAAGGCAGTGGAGGACAAGTGGTATGCGGAGTGGCTGGCGAAGCGGCGATTTGCGGCCACGCCGGGGCATGGCGTGCCGTATTGCATCACGATTCCGCCGCCCAACATCACGGGAAGCCTTCACATGGGGCACGCCCTGAACAATACGATCATCGACGCGATGACGCGGTGGCATCGGATGCTGGGCGACAATGCGATGACGCTGCCGGGGACCGACCATGCGGGAATCGCGACGCAGAACGTGGTCGAGCGGCAGCTTGCGAAGGAGGGGCTGACCCGGCACGATTTGGGAAGGGACGCGTTCATCGCGAAGTGCTGGGAGTGGCGGCGCGAGTACGGCGACCGAATCTACCTTCAGTTCCACAAGCTCGGCTGCTCCTACGACTGGGACCGCGCCCGCTTTACGATGGACGATTCGTATGTGGACGCCATCTATGAGGAGTTCCTGCGCTGGTGGGAGCGGGGGCTGATCTATCGCGGGGCGCGCGTGGTGAACTGGTGCCCGCGCTGCCGCAGCGCCATCTCGGACATCGAGGTGAACAGCGAGGAGCGGCAGGGCAGGCTCTATCACCTGCGCTACCCATTCGCGGACGGCTCCGGGTTCATCACGATTGCGACGACGCGGCCGGAGACGATGCTGGGCGACACGGCGGTGGCGGTGAATCCGGCGGATGCGCGGTATGCGGGTCAGGTGGGCAGGCTGATCGACCTGCCGCTGACGGGCCGGCAAATACCGCTCATCGCGGACGAGTATGCGAAGATGGATTTCGGGACTGGCGCGGTGAAGGTGACGCCCGCCCACGACCTGAACGACTTCGAGGCGGGGCTGCGGAACAAGCTGCCGCAGATCGTGGTGATCGGCGAGGACGGGCGGATGACGGAGGCCGCCGGGCCGGAGTTCGCCGGGCTGGATCGGTTCGAGGCGCGGAAGAGGGTCCTCGAAAGGATGGAGGAGCTCGGTCTGCTCGTGAAGGTGGAGGACCACACGATTCAGACGCCGCTCTGCGACCGGTGCGGGACGGTGATCGAGCCGCTGCTGTCGGAGCAGTGGTTCGTGGAGATGCAGCCGCTCGCCGCGCCGGCCATCGAGGCGGTGAAGGATGGGCGAATCCGGTTCATCCCGGACCGTTACACGCGAATCTATCTCGACTGGATGGAGAAGATTCAGCCCTGGTGCATCTCGCGGCAGCTCTGGTGGGGGCACCGAATCCCGGTATGGTGGACGGCGGACGGGCGGTATACCGCGGCGCGTTCGGCTCAGGACGCCGCGCAGAAGCTGGGCGTGGACGAGGGCGCGCTGCGGCAGGACGAGGACGTGCTGGACACGTGGTTCTCGTCGGCGCTCTGGCCGCATGCCACGCTCGGATGGCCGCGCGAGACGGCGGATCTGGACTTCTGGTACCCAACGAATCTGCTCTCGACGGCGCAGGAGATCATCTATCTCTGGGTGGCGCGGATGATCATGACGGGGCTCGACTTCATGGGCGAGATTCCGTTCCGCGACGTGTACATCCATGCGACGGTGCTGGACGACAAGGGCGCGCGGATGTCCAAGTCGAAGGGCAACGGCGTGGACCCGCTGGACCTGATCGAGCGGTACGGGGCGGACGCGCTCCGCTTCTATCTGCTCCAGAACGCAGGCAAGAGCCAGGACATCAAGTTCCGCGAGGATTCGGTGCGACTGGCGGGGACGTTCTGCAATAAGCTCTGGAATGCTTCGCGATTCGTGCTCTCGAATCTGGAGGGGGCGGCCCTCACCCCCCGGCCCCCTCTCCCAGGAACGGGAGAGGGGGAGAACGGCGTCCTCATCCCCGCGGCCCCCTTCTCCCAGGAACGGGAGAAGGGGGAGGACGGCGCCATCACTCCGGGGCGTCTCCCGAAAACAGGAGAGGGGGAGTCGCTGGCGGCGATGGACCGGTGGATATTGTCGCGGATGCATGAGACGGTGGAGACGGTGAATCGGAGCCTTGCGACGTACGACATGGACGACGCGATGGCGGCGATCTACCGTTTCCTCTGGTCGAAGTTCTGCGACTGGTACGTGGAGATGGTGAAGCCGCGACTGAGGGCGGAGGGCGAGGATCGTGCGACCGCGCAAGATGTGCTCGCTTACGTGCTGGAGACCACGCTGCGGCTGATGCACCCGATGATTCCGTTCATCACCGAGGAGCTGTGGCATGCGCTGCCGCACGGCGGGGACACCATCATGACCGCCCCGTATCCGACAGTGGCGAACCTGGGCGCGCGCCGCGACTTGGATGCGGAGGCGCAGATGGCGGTTGTGGAGGAGGCGGTGCGCGGGTTCCGCAATCTGCGGGCGGAGCTGAAGCTGGATCCTGCGCGTCGCCTGCCGGGCGCGGCCGTGGCATCGGACGCGCAGGCTGCGCTCGCTTTGAACGGCGCGGCGCAGGCGGTGATGGAGCTGGCGCGGCTTTCGGAGTTCGAGGTGCGCCAGTCTGCGCCAAGCGGTGATGGTCAGTGGGTCGGGTCGCCGGTGGCGGGAAGCGAGGTGTTCCTGGAGATCGGGGAGGCGCTGGACCTGCCGAAGGAGCGGGAGCGAATCGCGAAGGAAGTCGAGCAGACGGAGAAGGAGCTGTCGTCGATTCAGGCGCGACTGGCAAACCCGCAGTTCCTGGAGAAGGCGGCGGCCGCGGTGGTGGAGAAGGCCCGCGCGCAGGCCGTCGAGCTGGAGGAGAGGCGGGAAAAGCTGCTGGCGAGACGCCACATGCTGGGAGCTTGATTCGGACGCAGGGCCGGCTTTCGTTTGGCCGGCCCTGAGACCGCTCGACCGTGCTATCGGACGCAGATCACGTCGGCGCCGCTTGTCTTTGTGACCAGCGCCTCTTTGGTGTAAGGATAATCCACCGGCCCGAGAATGACCGCCCACGCGTAAGGCTTGCCCTTTATCGTCGAGGACCACATGCTCGTTGGCGGCCGAATGGCCGGGGGATTGAGCGGGTCCGCATTGTTAACATGGCCGTAGCCGTTGTGGGCTACGAGCGCTTCGAGTTCGGTCTTCGTGGGGGCGCGCCAGTCGGACTGTGAGCCCTCGACAAGATTCGAGCAGTAGCTCATGGCCGAATCCCACGTCCGGTACTGCGAGGTTTCGGTATAGGCGGCGGCGGACCAGGTGAGGCCGGAAGCGTTGTCTCGGCAGCCTCCGTTTGTGCTGGTGAAGGCCGCGTCGTCCGCCAGGCACGCGCCGGGGTCGGTGTAGCGAGCCGCACCGACGTTCAGACCGGCAATTACGATTGCCCCTGCGATGGTAATGCGCTTCATTGCGTGCATGTCAGTCTCCTGTTAAGTTTCTCGACGAATCCGGTCAATTGGACGACGGGTTCAGCAAAACGGCATAGGAGACTCCGCCAGATGTCGCTTTGGCGAGGATCTGTCCCGTCTTGTTGATCCCATACACGTCGGTAACGACCCAGCCGACCGGCACCAGCGTGTTGATGTCGCGGGTTCCGTTCGAGCTGTCCGAAACGAATACGGTCTGCACTGTCGGCGAATAGGGTGGCGGCAGTGTCAGGTCGTAAGCGTTCATCCAGCCGACCACCCGTCCGGTCGAGCTAATCGCTTCCGCGCCCCCATTGACCCAGGCGCCGCTCGGCGGTGGAATCGATGGGAAGGGAATGTCAGTCCACGCGCCGTTTACATAGAGGCTCGGCTTGTCCGGGTTGTACGTGCCCCACTGGTTCTGGATTGTGTACGTCGTGTCCCCGGCAATCTGGTCGAGGTCGCTGATGACCCACGGGCCCTCGGTAATGGCCGTCGCGGCGCCGGTCATTCCGTTCGACGTTGACGGTGTCCAGACGTAAGCGGGGTAGCCTGTGCCGTTGTAGCGCACGAGGACTTTGCCGGCAGAAGTGATCCCGCCTGGCCAGCCGTAGCCGAGGATCGCCGTCTGCCGCGTGCCGTTCACCATCTGCGACAGAAACGTCTGCGCGGTCTGGCCAGTGTATTCTCCAACGATCTGGCGTGAATCGTTGATCGCATAAGCCTCGGACTGTTGGCGAGCGTTTGCGGGGAAGATGAGTGACGCGGCTCCGCCGCCCTGCCAGTATGTCGCCTGCGGCGCGGATGTCGAGTTTGCCTGAACCCTGCCCACGACGTCTCCCCGGTTGTTCAGCGCCGTACCGTTGCTCCACTGGTAGCTCTTATAGGTGCCGAGATTCTTCATCACCGCGCCAGTCGTGGACGTGGCGGGAGTCCATAGGAATGCGCGGGTCGCCCCGCTGAAGGCTGCGGTCCCGGCGACCTGCCCCTTGTCGTTGATGGCCTGCGGGTATATGTTGGTCGCGCCTCCGCCCTGAATGATGACGGGTGTGTAGCCCTGAGCCCGCGCGCCAACGGGCGGCAGGAGCGCGGCCATGACGGCGATCACGACGAGCTTTGAACGATTCCACATTTTCGTTTGACCTCCCGATCGAGATGAAGAATAGGGCAGCGGCTGGAGACGGCCTGTTGTCGCCGCGGAACTGAGCTACTTTCGCCTGCGTCGTCGCAGATGACCGCCCGCACGGGCAAGCAACCTGAACGCAATGCTATCACCCGAAGGTTTACGCAGCGTCAATGCGGCGTTATTTGTGCGTTAGTTTTGCGGCGCTGAGGGATTCGGAGGGGAATGAATGCTACGGATAGCCGGGGGGGAGGGTGAATCGCTGGTCTTCGCGGGGGAGGTTACTGAACTGGATGGCGAAGAAGTCGTTCGTACCGTGGGAGTTCAGGACGCCGGCTATTATGGGTTGCCCGAAGCGGGTTACGGCCATGTGGAGAGGTCTGTTTTCGCCGGCCGTGGGGACGCGAAAGTAGCCAGCGGCTGCACGCTTACCACGGACGTCGTAGTCGAGGAGGAAGATGCCAGGCCCGCTCGCACACGGGAATCCGCTGGACCCGCCGAAGACGTACACTCCGCCGCGTCCGTCCGGGACGGGCCGGCACTGCATCCAGATTGCGCCCTGCCCCTCCGCCGCGATGTTGTCTGACCAGACCTGGTCGCCATACGGTGTGTAGGAGACGACTGTCCCTGTATGATCGATGTCGAGATGCCCGCCGACAACGAATATCCGGCCCTCCGCGTCAACGGCGATAGCGCCTGGAACCTGAGCCGTATCCTTCGTCGCGCCGTCATAGATGCGCTGCCACAACGGGAATCCGTTGGACGCGTACTTGCGGGTGACGAAGTAGTAGCCGGCATGACGGGGATGGTCCGGCGACAGCCCTGTGCCCGTCACCACGACCGAATCGTCAGGGGCGATGGCCAGGGCCGTGGGTCTGTTGTCGAAGCCGTTGCGATAGCCCCACCCTTTGCCCCAGACCCTGCGGCCGTCCGGACCGACCTTCTGGATACCCCATTCAACGTTGCTGTCCTTTGGGTTGGACAGCAAGGAATAGGCCAGAATGACGCTGCCCTTGTGGTCGAGGAGCATCTCCACCGGGTCTTCGTCGCGGTCCGAGTGATCTGGAAAGTAGACCCATTTCCGATCGCCATGGCGGTCGTACTTAATCAGGACGACGTCCCTGCCGCCGGGCTTCCACGTGGTACCGACGACGTATACGCTGCCGTGCTTGTCCACGCGGACTTTCCTGCCGTAGTCCTCCCCGTCCAGCTCGCTGTTGTACCGCCGCACGCCAACGCCGTCGCCCTGGTTGGGCCAGGTCGGCGATGGATGCCCGTTCCTGTCGTACTTAATCGTGACAATGTCCAGGCCCGCAAGCCTTGTTTTTCCGTTGCCGCCGGGCTTCATGCTGTCGCCCGTCACATAGACGTTGCCGTCGTGGTCGAGCGCGATTCCGTGGGCGCGGTCCACGTCGTTATCGGTGCCGTTGAAATACGCCTGCCACTCGATTCTGCCCTTCGCGTCGTACTTCACTGTCAGGTAGTCCACGTCGTGGTCTTTGATCTTGATGAAACCGGTGACGTAGACGCTCTCTTCGGCGATTCCCGCATCGGCATCTGTGCAGATGGCGGTGACCTCGGCATTTAGGTCCTGCGGGCGCGGGTCGCGCTGCGTCGTCCACATGGGCAGGAGGGCGGGGACGCTGTTCGGTGAGACGGCCGAAGGGTTCGAGGGGGCGGGAGGGACGGCCGAGCGGTGATTCAGACGGCCGGCGAAGAACGCCAACATCGTAACGGCTGCCACCGCGAACCATGCCGAGCGCGATCGGAGCTGCACGCGCGTGCGTCCGGGAGAGATCGGTGAAGAGGCAGCAGTGCCGCGGTTGACGGGGCTGACGTCGGCCGAAGCTGGCGCGGAGGGGGGACGTGCTTCCGACATTGCCGACGGAACCATCGATTCGACCGACGCGATGAGCGCGCGTGACGATTCGCTCAGGCACGCTCCCAGCGCTTCGCGGATCGTCCGCTCCATCTCGCGGCACTGCTGCAGGGCGGCGCCTCGATTGCCGATCGCCACGAACGCGCGAATCAGGTCTGCGTGGGCTTCCTCGGAGTGGGGATCGAGACTGACGAGTCGCCTGGCGGCGTCGATGGAGCGATCGTGCTGTCCCGCGGCAGGCCAGGCGGAGACGAGGCCCTGAAGACAGGCGAAGAACTCTCGGCGGAGCCGCTCGCGCTGCTGGAGGACGGCGTCGTGATAGCACCCGGGCAGGAGGTCGCCGCCATAGCTCGCCTCCGCCTCCCGAAGCGCCTCCAGACGGGCTTCATCGCTGGTGGCGGACCTGGACTTCGACATTGCGGAGGCGAACGTGTTCAGGTCCGACGGCACCGCGTCAGCCGCCAGCGCCACGGTCGCGCGGTCGGTCGAAAGGACGCCCGGATCGGTGACTTTGGAGAGCGTCTGCCGAACGCCGTGGAGGGTCTGCCGAAGCCGCGGCCGCGTCGCCCGCGGGTCTTCGTCCGGCCAGAGGAATTCGAGGAGGGCTTCGCGGGAGTGTGTTCGGGCGGGCGACGACAGAAGGTACCCGAGCAGGCAGTTGGCTTGGTTGAGGGGCAGCGGTTCGACGGCGCCATCGGCGCGGTGTATCGCGCAGGCGCCGAGCATCTGTATCCAGGTCGAGGCCATGTCGGTACGCGCCCCACGGATCGAATCACAAGGCGGTAAAGCGTCGGCAATTTACAGCGGAATAGTGGAATTCTTCATTCGATACGGAGAATAGCATCTCCTTTCGTTCCATACCGAACAATATTATTCGGTCAATCCGCCAGCGGCGCGACGATTCTCCCCGACAAGCTGCATGGCTGGGAAATGCTGTGGCGGGCAAGCCACGTACGATGTGGCGAAGCGGCAGAAGCTGCTGGCGAGACGCCTGATGATGGGCGTGTGAGGCACTCGCCCGTCAGGGAGTGCGGATGCGGTGGGCGAGATGGGGAGCGATTTGCTGGAAGTGGCCTGCGTTCCACGTATACACCACATCCGCGTCGCACTTGGCCGCGCAGCGGAGCAGGAGCGCGTCGTAGATTCTGCCTCCCGTGATGCCTCCTGCGGCGGCCGATTGCAGGGTATCGAAATAAGCTCTCTCGTCGAGCGGGATGATGGAGAGGCGGTCCCGCACGTCGGCCAGGAAGAGCATCGCCTGTTCGGGGAGGATGGCGGGCCGCACGGGCAAGCGGGTAAGGACGGAATAGACCTCGGCAAGCGAGTGCGCCGCGCATGCCGAGGTCTCCTTCGTGGCGCGTGCCAGTGCGGCGAGGCTGCGGTCATGGTGCGGGTGGTCGCCCAGATGCGCGGCGACGAGGACGGAAGTATCGAAGAACTCGGTCAACCCGCGAGCTCCTCGTTTCGCTCCTCGCGGCTCTGGTCAATCAGCGCGTTGATATCCACGGTGGCTGCCGGTGCTCCCGCGCGATAGACCCAGATGCCCTGTTCCTTCATGAGGGATGCCGGAGCCCGGATCGGGCGGACGACGATCTCATCCCCCGATGCGCGCACTTCCAGCGAATCGCCCGGGGCGAGGCGCAGGGCGTCCCTCAGCGGCTTCGGGATGACGATCCTTCCCCCGGTGTCCATCGTCGTGCGGTTCTTCATAATGGGATTATGGGATAGTAATTCCCATCTGTCAACCCCATTTTGGTGGTGGCACACATGTTGAAGCGGGTTGGCGCGCGCGGAGGGCGAGGTTCGGCGGGTAGGATATAGGCATGAAGACGCTCAAGACGCTCTATCTGGTGCGGCACGGGACCGTGCACAACCCTAACAATGTAGTCTATCGGCGGCTGCCCGGCTACCTGCTGGGCGACCAGGGGCGGAGGGAGGCGGCGCAGGCATCGCTCTTCCTCGCCGCGGAGCCCATCGAGGTGATCTGGCACTCGCCGCTGGAGCGGGCGGTCGAGACGGCGGAGATTCTGAACGTCCACCATCACGCGCCGCTGGTGGTGGAAGAGCGGATTCACGAGTGGGACGCCGGCGAATCGGAGGAGACGGTCCGGGCGCGGATGGCGGACTTCTTCGAGGATTGGCGGGCGAGCGACTATCGCGTCAGCGCCATGGTTTCGCACCGCGACCCGATTCGCAGTCTCCTCTTCCACCTCGCTGGGCGGCCACCCGCCATGGACGACCTCGACCAGTTCCCCCTTCTCCAGGCGTCCATCTATCGTGTCACCCAGAGCGAATCGGACGCGCTCACGATCGACCACGTCTTCTCGCCCGACGTCCTGCCCACGGTGCAGGGTCTGTAAGGGCGCAAATTCCTGGTCTTTCGGCATTCAGCGTGCGAGGTCGTAAACGTCTTTCTCCGGGTGGCGTTCCGCCATTCGGCCTCGCGGCCGAGCGCGGCGCATGCCGATCTTCCCAAAGCGTTTTATTTGGTGGCACTGGTATTTGCGGCTCGCTACCTCCCGTTTTGTCAGGGGACGAGCGTGTCCGCATAGCTCCCCCTCTCCCGTCCCACGAATCCTATCGGGAGCGCACTCGGTGGCAGTTTGTCTCCCCCTCCCGTCTCGGGAGGGTGCTGGGGGGTGGGGCCTTTCTGTGACATCCGTCACCGTGCGCGTGTTGCATGGTCGCTTGCGTGAGTACGGCGGCTGTGGGACAATAGAGGAAGCAATCTCCATCTGTCCGTTTGGGCGCGCGTGCGCAAGTCAGGAGTGAATCGCATGAAGTTGAGACCGCCTCGTCTTACGCCACTCAAGGCGCTGCTGCTCTTTCTGGGCGCGGTATGGGGTCTGGGCGTGCTG
>Ga0207667_10004613_pt1 | contig 16903 bp, 13 predicted proteins | sample KBSCornC52_FD_184301 | JGI IMG/M metagenome (GOLD analysis project Ga0207667, IMG submission 184301) | Corn rhizosphere microbial communities from Kellogg Biological Station, Michigan, USA - KBS Corn C5-2 (SPAdes) (version 2) | ecosystem: Host-associated > Plants > Roots > Rhizosphere > Soil ...
GCCTGTCGGGATAGCCATTGTCTATCTCGGCGGACCATTCCTCGCCACGCTGCTCTCGGTAATAGCAGCGCTCGGCGCCTGGGAATTCTGTCGCATCGCCCGTGCGTCGGGTGCGCAACCGTTCGACGCGGCCGCGATGATCGGCGCGGCAGCGATCCCGCTGCTGGTTTACGGCGTGCAGCTCCGCCTTCTCGCGCCGACATGGACGCACGCCGTCGTCGCTGGGCTCGCGGTGTTCGCCGCGACGATCTTCAGGCGCGGAATCGGCGGGCGACCCCTGCTCGCCGCTGCAACGACGGTGTTCTGCGTCGCGTATCTCGGACTCGTCGCGTACGTGTTCGATCTGCGATACGATGATTACATAATCGACGCGCGCGGCGGAACGGCGCTCGCCATGTTTCCGATTCTGCTGACATGGGCGACGGACGTCGGTGCTTACGCGTTTGGCCGATTGCTCGGCTCGCACAAGCTGATGCCGTCGGTCAGTCCCGGCAAGACGATCGAGGGAGCGTTCGGCGGACTGGTTCTCGCTGTCCTGATTGCGTTGTTGTACGTGAGCTACGTGCTGCATCCCATGGCACAACTATCTCTGCGCCCTCTCGCCATCGTCGTGTTTGCGGTATGCATAAGCGCTGTCGCACAGGTCGGCGACCTTGCAGAGTCGCTGATAAAGCGCGAGGCGGGCATCAAGGACAGCTCGACGCTGATTCCGGGCCACGGCGGCGTGCTGGATCGTTTCGACAGCCTGCTGTTCGTTCTTCCGGTTGCGGTGCTGCTGTTGCGCGCAATGCTCATTCCGGCGCCAGTGTGAGACCGCGCGGGATCGCGATACTCGGCTCGACTGGCTCGATAGGCACGGCCACGCTCCGGGTAATCGCGCGGCACACGGATCAGTTTCGCGTCGTTGCGCTTACAGCGTTCGGCAACGCCGCGCTGCTTCGCGAACAGACGGAGTCGACCGGTCCGCGGTATGTCGGGATCGTCACGCCAGGCGGCGACGCGGATCGCGCGTGGGCTACCGGTGCCGAATGCCTCGTCGAAGCAGCCACGCGTCCGGACGTGGACGTGGTGGTGAATGCAGTCGTCGGCGCCGCGGGATTGCAAGCGACGCTCGCTGCTCTGCGCGCGGGCAAGCGCGTGGCGCTTGCGAACAAGGAATCGCTCGTGATCGGCGGCGAGTTCGTGCTTCGCGCGTGCCGGGAGGGGGGCGGCGAGATCGTTCCGGTGGATAGCGAGCACAGCGCGATCATGCAGTGCATCGGTGCGCGGCCGGAGAGCGAGATCAGCCGCCTCATTCTCACGGCGTCCGGTGGCCCTTTCCGCGAATGGGACGCTGAGCGCATCGCGAAGGCGACTGTTCAGGACGCGTTGAATCACCCGACCTGGACGATGGGACGGAAGATCACCGTGGACAGCTCGACGCTCGCGAACAAGGCGCTGGAAGTGATCGAAGCCCATTTTCTATTTGACGTGCCGTACGACCGCATAGACGTCGTGGTTCATCCACAGAGCATCATCCATTCGTTCGTCGAATTTGTGGATGGGAGTGTGCTCGCACAGCTCGGGTTCCCGACGATGGAGCTGCCGATCCTGTACGCGTTGACGCATCCAGGCCGTGTTGCCGACGCGCCGGCGCGCCGCTTCGATCCTGCGGCTGCATCGCCGCTCACATTCGAGCCTGTCGACGTCGGACGGTTCCCATCGCTCGCGCTTGGGATTCAGGCGGGACGTAGTGGCGGAGTCGCGCCGGCGGTATTCAACGGCGCCAACGAGCAGGCCGTTTGCCTCTTCCTGGCTGGTGCCATCGGCTTCCCGGACGTTCCGCGAGCGATTGAATCCGCGCTTACCGCCCTGTCCGGCCTCCCCGCCGAGTCGATCGACGACGTAGTAGCCGCGGATGGCGCCGCAAGGGCCCACGTCGTGGAGCTGTTCCGCTAGCGTGGGCGGCCCGGACTCCCGGTTCTGATGTATGTTTGTTGGAGGGCGGCTACTCTGCGCGGTGAGCTTCCGCGACGCGACGAATACGGTGACGGTTGAAACGTGGCTCTGACTGAAGACTGTCCGCTCGCAGAGGTTCTTGCATTGCGTCTCCGTGAGTCGCGCGACGAGCTGACGGCGCGCTGGCTCGATCGCATCGCGTCGCGCGTATCGGTTGATGCGATTCGGATATTCCCATCCGCCGACCTCCTGGATCACGTCCCCGTTCTGATCGACGGAATAGCGGCGTACGTAGCCGATTCCGCATCCATCGTGTCCGCCGACATGTCGGTTGTGGACAAGGCGCGGGAGCTTGGCGGGCTCCGTCACTCACAGGGCTTCGATCAGTACGAGATTCTCAAGGAGTTCGAGATCCTCGGTAGCATCCTGTTGACGTTCGTCGGCGAGGTGGCTGGCCGCAGCGAAGTAAGATGCACCAACGGCGAGCTGATGGCCTGTGCACAACGCGTGTACCATGCAGTGTGCCTGATCCAGGAGGCGACGTCGACTCAATTTCTGCAGTTGGTTACCGACCGCGTCGCGGAGCGCGAAGAGCGGCTGCGTGCATTCAATCGTGCGCTGACGCATGAGTTTCGAAATCGCATCGGCGCGTGTCTCGGTGCGGGACAGATTCTGCAGATTTCCGATATCAGCCAGGCAAAGCGCGCCGAACTCGCGGCTGTGATCGTTCGCAACGTCCGCGGGATGCAGGGAATCCTGGACAATCTGCTGGAGCTCACGCGCGTTGGCGCGGACGCCCGGCAACACAGGCACGTGCGGTTGCCGGGCGCTGCAGCCGAAGTTGGCAGAGAGCTGCGCGAGATGGCGGAGGCGCAGGGGATAACGCTGCGATTCAGCGAAGATCTTCCCGACGTCGAAGTTGCCGCGGCGGCGATCGAGTTGTGTCTCACGAACCTCGTCTCGAACGCCATCAAGTACAGCGATCCGTCGGAGCCTCATCCGTGGATCGAAGTGCGAGGAGCGCTGGAAACGGCGGACGACGGCGAGACCGAGGTGGTCGTCGAGGTTGTGGACAACGGGCTTGGTGTTCCTGAAGCCGAGCGTGGCCGGCTGTTCGAACGGTTCTACCGGGCAAGTCACGGTGAACGGGAGATAGAGGGCACCGGCCTGGGCCTCAGCATCGTACGTGAGACGGTGAAGGCGCTCGGTGGGCGCGTCTGGGCTCGTTTCCCGGAAAAAGGATCGGTGTTCGCCTTCTCGCTGCCGTGGCGTCGGGAAGAGGACGCGGCCGCTCTCGCCGCGGAATGATCCGCGCCCAGCGGACGCCAGCGCGGCACTAAATTACAGCCGTACGGATCCCGCACATACGGACGGCCATCGGGGCTGACCGAATCCATTTCATCCCCAGTCATGCTAGTCTGGCTCGCACCTGTATTTGTTCTGGGAATCGTGGTTTTCGTCCACGAGTTCGGCCATTTTCTCGCCGCGAAGGCGTTCGGCGTCTATGCTCCGCGATTCTCGATCGGCTTCGGCCCCGCCATCGCGAAGAAACGTTTCGGCGAGACCGAGTACCGAATCGGGATTCTGCCCATCGGTGGATACGTTCGGATGGCCTCGCGGCTGGACGAGACGAGCGCCGTTCTGGAAGGCGGCGGGGAGCTGGTCGCCGCCGCGGACAACCTGGATCCCGAAGAGATGATCCCGTTCGGCTCCAAGCCGGTGCCCGAGGATCGCTGGTTCGAGTCCAAGTCGCTCACGGCGAGGCTGATCATAATGCTCGCCGGCGTGACGATGAACGTGATTCTGGGTTGGGCGATAAACGTCGCGCTCGTAAAGACTTACGAGCACGCGGCGACAAGTCGCTTGAGCCTCGTTGTGGCCGATAAACCAGCCGCGATAGCTGGTTTTCAGAAGGGCGACAGCATCGTTGCGGTGAACGGCGCGCCGATCGGCGGGTGGGATGATTTCGTCGCGGTCATCAAGCGTTCCAGCGGAACGCCGGTAGCGGTGAAGGTGCTGCGCGGCACGACGCCGCTGTCGCTGAGCGTAACGCCTGTCTCCGATACGGTCACGGATCCGAGTACCGGAACTGTGAGCCGGGAAGGACGCATCGGCGTTGCGGCGGGCCAGAGCGACGAGACCGTCGGGTTTGGACGGGCGGTGGTGGATGGCAGCCAGGCCACGCTCGACATGGGCACTCTGGTCTTTACGTCGCTGCGCAGAATCGCGACGCGTCAGACCTCGGTGTCGGAGCTGGGCGGGCCGATCCTGATCGCGCAGTCGTCGGTTCAGGCGGCAAAGCAGGGTGGCTCCGTGCTGTTTTACCTGATAGCGCTGCTGAGCGTGAACCTGGCGGTATTCAACCTGCTGCCAGTCCCGATTCTGGATGGCGGTCAGATCGTGGTTCAGGTCGTCGAGGCGGCCCGCGGGCAGCCTTTGAGCGACAGGGCGCGCGAGAACGTGGCTCGTGTGGGGCTGGCGCTCATTCTGGCCCTGTTCGTGATGGTGACCTTCAACGACATCAAGCGGCTGGTAGTTGGGGTGGTCGCGGGGCACGCTGGGTAAGGACTCCGGGCCTACCGTCCCACTCCCAAACAGCTTAGTTTTAAAGGCTTACCGCGAAATTAGAAGACCCGACGCGCAGACCGCGCGACACGCACACCCTGTTACATGGCTTTCGACAAGACTCCGACAATCGAGAAATACCGCGCGAGCGAGACCGATACCGGTTCCTCACGCGTCCAGGTGGCCGTCCTGACCGACCGGATCAACTACCTGAACGAGCACTTCAAGACCCACAAGAAGGATCACCACAGCCGTCGTGGGCTCCTGAAGATGGTTGGCCGGCGTCGCCGGCTCCTCGATTACATGAAGCGGACGGAAGTTGAGGGGTATCGCCAGCTCATCGCCGAGCTCGGGCTCCGTTACTAACACGAAAGTTGAAAGGGAAAACGCGCGTCGTGAGGATGACATCGTAGTCATCCATCATGCGCGCGTTTCGTGTTCCGACACCTGTGCAGGTGTGGAATGAAAACTGAGAGAAAATCTGAGAGATGATGAAACGAATTGAAAGGCAGTTTGCCGGCCGTACCCTGAGTATCGAGACGGGACGCATGGCAAAACAGGCAGCGGGCTCCGCGCTTGTGCAGTTTGGCGACACGATGGTTCTCGTCGCCGTCACGGTGAGCGACAAGGAAAGCACGCTCCCATTCTTCCCCCTCACGGTCGAATACCGCGACAAGGCTTACGCCGCGGGCAAGATTCCCGGCGGCTTCATCAAGCGCGAGGGACGTCCGCAGGACACCGAGATCCTCTCGGCGCGTATCATCGACCGGTCCATCCGGCCGCTGTTCCCCGAAGGCTTCAAGAACGAGACCCAGGTCTTCGTCTCCGTCATCTCGGCCGATCAGGAAAACGACGCGGACGTGCTGGCACTGGTCGCGACATCGTTCGCGCTCAACGCTTCCAAGATCCCGTTCGCTGGCCCGATCGCAGCCGTTCGGGTAGGACGCGTACAGGGCAAGTGGGTTCTCAACCCGACGTTCCTGCAGCTGCAACACAGCGAGATGGACATCGTGGTCGCCGGCTCTGAGGAGTCGATCGTCATGGTCGAGGGCGGCGCGATCGAAGTCGGTGAAGACGACATCCTCGGCGCCCTGACAATCGCGCACAAGGGGATCAACGAGCTGGTCGCGATGCAGGAAGAACTGCTCGCCGACACTCGTCAGCCCAAGATGACCTGGACCAAAGCCGAGCCGCCAGCCGAGCTCACCGCGGCCGTCAACAAGCTTGCGCAGGGAAAGATCGCCGACGCGATCAACCAGGCCGACAAGCACACGCGCATCGAAGCGGTGGAAGCGGTGAAGAAAGCCGCGGTCGAGCAGTTGCTCGCAGAGTTCCCCGACAACGCGAAGGACATCGCGAATCTCGTGGGCGACCTCGAGTACAACGCGCTCCGCTCCCAGGTGCTCGACACGAAGCATCGCGTCGACGGCCGTACGACCACCGAAGTGCGCAAGATCACGATCGACACGCACGTGCTACCGCGCGCGCATGGTTCCGCGCTGTTCACGCGCGGGCAGACGCAGGCGCTCGTCTCCGTGACACTTGGTACGGCGAACGACGTGCAGCGTCTCGATTCGATCGACGAATCGGGTGAGACTACCAAGTCGTTCATGCTGCACTACAACTTCCCGCCGTTCTCGACCGGCGAAGTTCGGCCGATTCGTGGCACCAGCCGCCGCGAGATCGGGCACGGAAACCTCGCCGAGCGCGCGCTGCACGCGGTGCTGCCGCCGTTCGACGAATTCCCGTACACCATTCGCATCGTCTCCGACGTGCTCGAGTCCAACGGATCGTCGTCGATGGCGACGGTCTGCGGCGGCTCGCTGTCGCTGTTCGACGCTGGCGTTCCGATTCGCTCGCCAGTTGCCGGCGTCGCGATGGGCCTCATCAAGGAAGGCAAGCGCTACGCGATTCTCACCGACATCCTCGGGACCGAAGATCACCTAGGCGACATGGACTTCAAGGTCGCCGGCACCGAGAAGGGAATCACGTCGATCCAGATGGACATCAAGATCCAGGGACTGGATCTCAAGATCATGCACGAGGCGATGGCGCAGGCCCGGATCGGCCGCCTGCACATCCTCGGCGAGATGAACAAGGCGCTGCCGGAGGTTCGTCCAGAGCTGTCGGAGTACGCGCCGCGCATCGTGACGGTCAACATCAACCCCGAGAAGATCGGTGAGCTGATAGGGCCCAAGGGCAAGACGATCCGGGGCATTCAGGAAGAGACTGGTGCCGAGATCAGCGTCGATGACAGCGGAATGGTGACCATCGCCGCCGTTGGTGGCGAGGCGATGGAGCGCGCCCGGCAGATGGTTCAGGCGATCACCGCCGAGCCCGAGATCGGCGCCACGTATGAAGGCACGGTCAAGAGCACTACCGCGTTCGGTGCGTTTGTCGAGATCATGCCGGGCACTGAGGGTCTTGTACACATCTCCGAGCTCAAGCACGGCCGCACCGAGAAGACCGAAGACGTCGTCAAGAAGGGCGATCGTGTTCGCGTGAAGGTTCTCGATCGTGATGAGCGTGGTCGTCTTCGTCTTTCGATGAAGGCACTCGAAGCCGCGCCGGAAGGTGGTTCGTCAACCGAACGTGCTCCGCGCAGCGAATCGTCTGCACCAGCCGAAGGTGAAGAGAATCAGGAGAGCGGTGAGCGCAGTGAGCGCCCGCGGCGGCCGCGCAGCAGTGGGCGTGGGCGCAGGGATTAGCAGTACCGGGGCGGACGTCCAGCGGACGGTTCTCCCGAACGGACTGACCGTGCTCTCGGACAATGTTCCGGGAGTGCGGTCGGTTGCCTTCGGGGCGTGGGTGCGCGCCGCAACGTTGCACGAGCGTGCGGAGAAGATGGGAATCTCGCACATGCTCGAGCACATGGTATTCAAGGGCACGAGGCGGCGTAGCGCAAAGGACATCAGTCTTGCGCTGGAGACGCTGGGCGGCTCGCTGGACGCATATACGGCGCGCGAGCACACGTCGTATCAGGCTCGGGTGCTGGACGAGCACATACGCGACGCAGCGGACGTGATAGGTGACCTCGTCTTCAATCCCGTGTTTCGCGCCGCCGACCTCAAGCTCGAACGCAAGGTCGTGATCGAGGAGATCGCCATGGTGGACGACACGCCAGACGATCTCGTGTTCGAGGTGCACAACGAAAAACTGTTCGGTGACAACGGCTACGGTTACCGCATTCTCGGAACCCGGGACACCGTTGCCTCGTTCACGATCAGTGACCTGGACGAGCTGCACGCGGCTGCCTACAGACCGGGGAACATTGTGGTCGCGGCAGCGGGATCGATCGACCACGACCAGCTGCTGAACATCCTGGGTGAGACGGGCTGGCTGGACGTTCCGGCGGGGAGTATCGATTTCGCCGCGCCACCGCCGGTGTTCCAGGTCCCTTCGTACACGCACGTCGAGCGGGCCGGCGCACAGACGCAGCTCGTTTTCGGCAGCGAGGCGCCTGCTCACGGCGACGAGCGCAGATATGCGTTCTGTCTCATCAGCATGTTGCTGGGTGGCGGAATGAGCTCGCGACTGTTCCAGCACGTGCGCGAGGAGTTGGGACTGGCGTACGCCGTGCATACTTTCTCGTCGTTCTATTCGCGCGCGGGGATGCACGGGGTGTATGTTGGTACGTCACCAGAATCGGCTGACGAGGCCGCGGGCGCGGTAATCGCGGAGCTTGCGCGGATCGCGATCGATGGTGTTCCGGCGGATGAGCTCGTCGCCGCCAAACAGCAGTTGAAGGGTCAGATTACACTCTCGCTCGAGACACCGAGTGCGCGCATGTATCGCGCGGCCGGTCTCGAGCTGTACGAAGAGCCGTTCCGCTCACTCGACGAGATGTTGTCGCTGGTAGATGCGATCGATGAGCAGACGGTATCGGAAGTTTGCTCTGCGTGTTTTCAGCCGTCCGGACAGACAGTAGTCAGCCTCGGACCTGCACCTCTAACAATTCTGTAATACGGCCATGAAGATCGGAGTCCCGAAGGAAATAAAGACTAACGAGAACCGCGTCGCGCTCGTGCCTGCTGGCGCTGAGGCTCTCGTATCGGCAGGTCACTCGGTGATGATCGAGAAGGGCGGCGGCGAGGGAAGCGGTTTCTCCGACGAGATGTACACGTCGGTCGGCGCGACCATCGGTGCCGATGCTGATACCGTCTGGCGCCAGGCGGACATGATCATGAAGGTCAAGGAGCCCATCGCGGTGGAATGGCCGCGCATGAAGAAGGGCCAGGTGATCTTCACGTACTTCCATTTCGCGGCCGACGAGAAGCTCACTAGGGCGCACATGGACAGCGGGGCGATCTGCATCGCGTACGAGACCGTGGAGCTCACGAACCGTGAACTGCCGCTTCTCACTCCGATGTCGGAAGTCGCAGGCCGCATGGCGGTTCAGGAAGGTGCCAAGTACCTCGAGAAGCTGTACGGCGGCCGCGGCGTGCTGCTGGGCGGCGTTCCGGGCGTGGCACCGGCCAAGGTCGTGGTCATCGGTGGTGGCGTAGTCGGCGTCAATGCCGCCAAGATGGCTGCTGGACTCGGCGCCAAGGTCGCGGTGCTCGATGTTTCGCTGGAGCGCCTGCGCTACCTCTCCGACGTCATGCCGGCCAACGTGACGTTCATCTATTCCAACAGGCACAATCTCCTGGAACAGATCCGTACCGCCGACCTGGTCGTCGGAGGCGTTCTGATTCCCGGGGCCAAGGCGCCCAAGCTGGTTCGCCGCGAGGATCTCAAGACCATGCAGCAGGGCTCGGTAATCGCTGACGTCGCGATCGATCAGGGCGGCTGTTTCGAGACGAGCCATCCGACAACGCACGAGAATCCAACCTACGTGGTGGACGGCGTGATCCACTACGCAGTGGCCAACATGCCTGGTGGCGTGCCTCGCACCTCCACGCTGGCGCTCACCAATGCTACCTTCCCGTACGCTCTGCTTCTCGCGAATAAGGGTTGGAAGCAGGCGCTTCGCGATAATGCCGCGTTGCGAAAGGGCCTCAATATCGTCGAGGGCAAGGTCACCTATCCTGGTGTGGCCGAAGCTTTCGGAATGTCGTTATCCGATCCGGACACGTTCATCAAGTAGTCCGGTACCACCCTCGTAACTTGTAGGAAAGCACGCATGCGCTGGCCGTTCTTCAAAGGTGGGTCCTTCTTCCCGGCGACCGGGATCGCCGTGGACCTCGGGACCGCGAACACTCTTGTTTATGTAAAGGGTGAAGGGATCGTTCTGAACGAGCCCTCCGTCGTGGCGCTCGATCGCGAAACCAAGAAGGTGAAGGGCGTTGGTCTGGAGGCCAAGCGCATGCTCGGACGTACGCCGGAGAACGTTCTGGCAGTCCGTCCCATGAAGGACGGCGTCATCGCCGACTTCGACGTCACCGAGAAGATGCTGCGCTATTTCCTGGCGCTCATCATCGAAAACCACGTTTTCCGCGTCAAGCCGCGCGTGATCGTCTGCGTCCCTTCGGGGATCACGGAGGTCGAGAAGCGCGCGGTTCGTGATTCCGCGCTCGGTGCAGGCGCCAAGGAAGTGATGATGGTCGCCGAGCCGATGGCGGCGGCGATCGGCGTGGGGCTGCCGGTCGACACGCCGACGGGCAACATGGTCATCGATATCGGTGGCGGAACCACTGAAATTGCAGTAATTGCGCTTTCGGGCATCGTCAGCGACACATCGATCCGCACCGGCGGCGACGAACTGGATCAGGCGATTCTCCAGTTCATGCGCAAGAATCACAGCCTCCTGATCGGCGAAGCGACTGCCGAGCAGGTGAAGATTCAGATCGGCTCAGCCCATCCGGTCGGCGACGAGCGCGAGATGGACGTGAAGGGACGCGATCTCGTTTCCGGAATTCCCAAGACCGTACGCGTTCACTCGTCCGAGATCCGCGAGGCGGTGCAGGAGCCGATCCAGCAGATCGTGGATGCTGTGCGTCGCGCTCTCGAGATCACGCCACCGGAGCTCGCGGCCGACATCGTCGATCGCGGTATCGTGATGACGGGTGGCGGCGCTCTGATTCGTGGCCTCGATGTTCTACTTGCTCAGGAAACCGGCCTTTCAATTCATGTTGACGAAGATCCGCTGACGTGCGTCGTGCGCGGCACCGGTCGGATCCTCGACGACGAAGAAAAGTACTGGTCGGTTCTCTCGCCCTGAGGTAGAGGGTGGCGCGCCTCGGACGCTCGAACAATCGGATCGATAGCACCGTACTGGTCATCTGCGCGGTTCTCTCGCTGATCGCGCTCGTCCTTCCGACCCAGGTGCGCGAGCCAATCGCGAGCGGACTCCGGCGCAGCATACTGGCTCCGTTGCTCAGATTGCAGCAGAGCGCAGAGGAGACGCGCCGCGCCCTCACAATGCACGACTCCGTGGTATCGCGGCGCGACTCGATCGCGCTCCGCGAAATGGGTGTGGGGGCCCTCGAAACCGAGAATGCGCGGTTACGCGAGATTCTGGGACTCGGCAGCCGCCTCAAATGGGGGTTTGTCCCCGCCGAGGCACTGCATGGCCGCGGAGTACGCGATGAATTTGGCGTGACGCTGAGCGCGGGCTCACGCGCCGGTGTGCTGAAGCTGAGCCCCGTTGTCGCGCCCGAAGGTCTCGTCGGCGTCGTCGATAACGTGGATCCGATGATCAGTCACGCGATGGTGTGGACTCATCCGGACTTTCGCGTGAGCGCGATGTCCGAGGACGCCTCCGCATTCGGAATCGTGCAGCCACATCTCGAGTCAGGTGCGGGGCGCTATCTCATGGAAATGCGCGGAGTTCCGTTCCGCACCTCCATCAAGCCGGGAACAATGGTCGTGAGCTCGGGACTCGGCGGCGTCTACCCGCGCGGCATTCCGATTGGACGCGTGATCGGCGAGACGAAGACTGCCGAAACGTGGGCCCGCACTTATCTCATCCGTCCAGCCGTCTTTCCGGCTGACGTTTATGCAGTGATGATACTTCGCCCGGACCGCGCCACAGCTGGCGTGGATAACGTCTGGGCCGTCGGCACGATCGCAGACTCGTCCGTGCGGAAGGTGGTGGCCGCAGGTGACTCGCTTGCACGCACGGCCGCGCTCGCCGAGGCTACGGCGCGCCAGGCGGTGCAGGATTCCATTACTCGTGACAGCCTGAGACGCGCGGGAGTCCCGGAGCAGAGCATCGTCCCACCGGATAGTCTTGCAAGGGTGCGGCGTCCAATTCTGCGCCGCGACAGTGTCCGGGTCGATACCACGCACCGGGATACTTCGCGTCGCGCACCTGCACGACGCGACTCCGTCCCAGTCCCGCACAATCCATGACGGCTACCATGACGGCTACAGCATGACGATAACTGGAATCTTCCGGGCAGTCATCACGTTTGCTGTGCTGGTGTTGTTGCACTTCACGCTCCGTCCGTTGCTGGGCTGGCGCGCGCCGATCGACTTTCTGCTGCTCGCCGTTCTTACCGCAGCAGTGCGGGTTCGGCCCGCGGGTGCGGTGCTCATCGGATTCACGGTCGGACTCGTCGCGGACTCGTTGTCTCCGGACACGCTCGGAGCAGGTGCGCTGGCCATGATATTCGTCGCGTATCTTGCGTCGTGGCTCAAGGCTGTGTTTTTTGCGGACAGCCTGCCGCTCAACGCCATGTTCTTCTTTGCAGGCAAGTGGCTCTTCGATATCGTTTATTTTATCGCGGAGCATCGGCTTTCCGGAATCGATCTCGTGCAGCAACTTGTTCTCTGGTCGCCGTTGTCGGCCGCGGCGACGGCGCTCGCCGGCGTCCTATTTCTGATCGTGACGCGTCCATTTCTGGAGCCAGCGCCAGGGTGAGCGTTCATCCGAACGACATTGCCCGCCGCTCACGCGTAGCGAAGGCCGGGCTCGCTGTGGTCATCCTTTCGTTGATGGGCGCGTTTTTCAACGCACAGGTGCTCCAGCACGACCGCTACAAGCTGCAGTCGCAGGAGAATCGTCTCCGCGCGCTGCCACTGGCTGCGCCGCGCGGCATCATCTACGACAGGTTCGGCAACATCATCGCCGAGAACCTGCCGGGCTATGCCGTGTCGATTGCACCGGTGAACACCGACTCGCTCAAGTCATCGCTGCAACATCTTTCGAGCGTCATATCGCTCTCTCCAGATCAGATCGACGCTGCGTTGCGGCGCTACCGACGTGATCCCAATCGTCCGACGCTGATAATGTCGGACGCATCGATGAGCGTGGTATCGGTGCTCGAAGAGCATCGCATCAACTTCCCGCGCCTAATCATTCAGTCGGTACCCAAGCGGTTCTATCCCGATGGACCCGCCGTTGCGTCGTTCGTCGGCTACACCGGCGAAGTCACGGACGCTGATCTCAATTCGCCGGCGTACGAGGGATACAAGCCGGGCCAGCTCGTCGGCAAGGGCGGTATCGAGAAGGAATACGAAAAGGTTCTGCGCGGGCGCGAGGGTGTCCGCTATGACGAAGTAGATGCGCGCGGACGCCAGGTGCGTCAGGCAACGCCGCGGCTCGATCTCAATCCGGAGCCCGGTCCGCCGCTGCATACCAACATCGATCTCGATCTCCAGCGGTACGTCGCAGCCGTGTTCGGCGATTCGCTGGTGGGTGGTGCGATCGCGCTGGATCCGCGCGATGGCGGCGTGCTCGCGTTGTACAGTGCGCCAAGCTATGACGTCAACAAGTTCACCGGCGGCATACCGGCCGACTACTGGAAGGGATTGCTGGCGGACGATCGCCGCCCGCTCGTGAACAAAGTGACTCAGGGCCGTTATCCTCCAGGCTCCACATTCAAGCTCGCCACTGCCGTCACCGGTCTGGAAGACGGACTCGTGACGCTGGACGAGCACATGCCGGTACCGTGCACCGGTGGTTTTCAGTATGGCAACAGGTACTTCAAGTGCTGGGACAAGAAAGGGCACGGCAGCATATCGCTGGCTCGCGCGATCGAGGTATCGTGCGACGTGTACTTCTACCAGCTCGGGTTGAAGATCGGTCTGTCGCGCATGATCGCGGGCGGAATATCGCTCGGACTGCGCGACAAGAGCGGGATCGATCTTCCGGATGAGAAGCGCGCGCTGTGGCCGTACGCAGTGGACTACTACAACAAGACGTACGGCGCGCGTGGCTGGAGCAATGCCGTGACGCTCAACCTTTCCATTGGCCAGGGCGAGAATTCGCAGACTGTTGTGAACATGGCGAAGTTCTACGCCGCGCTCGCGACTGACGGCAAGGCACCGACGCCCGAGATCGTGAAGCGCGCTCCGGTCAGAACTCAGATATTCAAGCTCGATCAACAGCAGATGGACGGGCTTCGCACGGCGCTCGCCGGCGTCATCGGCCAGGGAACAGCGCAGTCGGCGCGCATTCAGGGAATAATGCTCGCGGGCAAGACGGGAACCGCTCAGACTGGCAAGCGAGTCAACGGTGTCGAACTCAACCACGCGTGGTTCGTAGGTTTCGCACCAGCCGACAAACCCACGATCGTCGTGGCGGTGATGCTCGAATACGGTGGACACGGTGGCCGCGCAGCTCACGTCGCGTCCTCCATCATAGCGCATTATCTCAAGGTCGCACCTGTGACAGCCGTTCAGTCGGAGGGTTGATGTTCAGAAATACACTCACCGACTATCCACTGGCGGCGACGGCGATTGCACTTTCGCTCTTCGGTGTTGCGATCGTGTACTCCGCTGGACAGACGGACATACCGACTTACGTCGCGCCGCTCTGGAAGTCGCAGTTGATGTGGCTGTGCCTGGGCGTACTGTGCGCATGGGGCATCGGCAACTCGTCTGTAAGGCTGATCGAGTGGGTCACATGGCCGGCATATCTCCTCACCCTGTTCACGCTGGCGTCGCTGCTCGTGCTCGGCACGGGGACGGGCGCCAACGGTCACATGCGTAGCTGGCTGGCGATCGGCGGTCATCGGCTGGGTCAACCAGCCGAGCTTGCGAAGATCATCGTCGTGCTGATGCTCGCGAAGGTGCTCGCAGAGCGAAGAGAGGCGCCCAAGTCACTGCTGGAGTTATGGAAGCCGGGACTGGTTGTCGGTGTGCCGTTCGCAATGATCATGCTGCAACCCGACCTCGGCTCGGCGATCGTATTCGTCGGGATCTTTTTCGGAATGTTGTTCTGGTCGGGCGTGCCGTGGCCATTGCTGGTACTGCTTGCGAGTCCGGTAGTGAGCCTCGTGCTGTCGTTCAGTACGGGATTGTGGGGCGCATGGTTCCTCGTTCTGATCGCGCTGGTGCTGTGGTACAAACCGTATCTGCTCGAAGGGATAGTGCTCGTCGTCGCGAACGTCGTGACTGGCGTCGTTGCACCCATACTGTGGGAAAAACTCGCACCGTATCAGCAGAACCGGCTCAAGGTGTTTCTGGATCCGTCGGCGGATCCGCGCGCTTCCGGCTATCACGTTTTGCAATCGAAGATCGCGATCGGATCGGGGGGCCTGCTCGGCAACGGATTCACCCTCGGCACCCAGAAACGAAGCGGCTTCCTGCCCGAGCAGCACACCGACTTCATTTTCGCGGTGGTGGGCGAGGAGCTGGGGTTCATCGGAGTCGCGCTGGCGCTGGCGCTGTTCCTGGCCCTCCTGCTACGCGCGACGCGGATCGCATCGCGCGCTAACGATTCGTTCGGCAGCCTAGCCGCGTTCGGGCTCATGTCGTGCTGGTTGGTGCACGTCGTCGTCAACATCGGGATGACGCTCAACCTCATGCCGATTACCGGAATCCCGTTGCCATTCTTCAGCTACGGCGGCTCGTTCATGCTGGCGAGCTGGCTGGGCGTCGGGGTGTTGCTGCGTATTTCCGGCGAGGGCAGGGGGCACGCGGGAGCCCTGCTGTCGTAATCGGAAGCTGGCTCGTGTCGCGTCCGGTCATGCGTTACGGGGCTTGCCGTGGTGTTTCACCGAATCTGGTTGCGGGTAAAGGGGCCAGGGTGCGCGACGGGGTTGGCGTTGTGTATCACTGAACAACGATCGGCCAGGGGTGCGCGACGGGGTTGTGGTTGTGTTCCGCCGAACCCGATTGCGGGTAAAGGGGCCGGGGGTGCGCGACGGGGGTTGGCGTTGTGTATCACCGAATCCGATTGCGGGTAAAGGGGCCAGGCGCGGAAGAATCCGCGCCCTACGCGTGCGTATCAATTCGGCGCGACGACTGGGCAGCGATGGCGTTCCAGGCGCGCGACGGATTCGCCGCGATGTATTTGCGGACTTGGTCCAGGGCGGCGGTATTGCGAATAATGCGGTCGTGAAAACTCCGCTGCCAGATTGGTGCCGTCCGGTCCCGTATCCCTGCACGAATATCGAGCGACGCCCGTCGCTTGGTCCAAGCGACCACTTCACTTAGACTCGCCGTGCGGGCGGGCGTACATAACAGAACGACGATCGCGTGAACGTGGTCAGGCATCACTACGAACCGGTCGAGTGTCACGCCTTCAAACTGTTCTGGCACCCGCAGCCAGCAGCGATCAACAACGTGTCCGGCACGCGTGAGCACGATTCCACGTGACGTTGGCACGCCAAATATCGGATCTCGCCCGTGCGATACGGTTGTCACGAAATACGCGCCGGGCTGCGCATAGTCGTACGCTCGCCAGCGCGGATGCACGCGCGAATAGAATTTCTGCATGCACCAACCATGGACTAGACGACGAACGTTGGTCTAAGCGATCACCGACCGCCATGTCCAGAATATTGCGCCGAATTGATACGCACGCGTAGGGCGCGGATTCTTCCGCGCCTGGCCCCTTTACCCGCAATCGGATTCGGTGATACACAACGCCAACCCCGTCGCGCATCCCCGACCCCTTTACCCGCAATCGGATTCGGTGAAACACAACCACAACCCGTCGCGCACCCGGGCCCCCTTACCCGCAATCGGATTCGATGGAACACTACGGCAACCTGCACGGACCCGCATCCCGGAACGACGCCTTTCCACGGGCCCCGGTTGCTGCCGGCGTCAGCGTTACACACCCAGCGCTGGAAACCTCGCGACGTTCGTCTCGCGCACGATCTCGTACACGGCGTCGAATACCGTCTCGACGTTGGGCTTGGACCAGTAGTCGCCGTCCCGTCCGTACGCAGCGCGATGTGCGGCTGCTGAGAGCGTACGTGGCGCCGCATCGAGCCAGTAGAATCCTCCCTGCCGTTCGAGCACTTCCTGCATCATGTACGCGGTCGCGCCACCGGGGACATCCTCGTCCAGGAAGAGCACCTTGTTCGTCTTCTTGAGTGATTCGACGATGACACCGTTGATGTCGAAGGGGAGCAGCGACTGTACGTCGATCACTTCCACGCTCACGCCTGCGTTGTCTTGAAGCAGGCGCGCAGCATCCAGCGCGATCTTGCAGCACGCGCCGTAGGTAACCACCGTGACGTCAGAGCCCTCGCGCAGTATCTCGGGCACTCCGAGCGGCAGC
>Ga0207667_10004619_pt1 | contig 16896 bp, 16 predicted proteins | sample KBSCornC52_FD_184301 | JGI IMG/M metagenome (GOLD analysis project Ga0207667, IMG submission 184301) | Corn rhizosphere microbial communities from Kellogg Biological Station, Michigan, USA - KBS Corn C5-2 (SPAdes) (version 2) | ecosystem: Host-associated > Plants > Roots > Rhizosphere > Soil ...
CTGGGACAGCTCGCAGTCTTCGTCGCGCCCGATCAGCACTGACTGCGAGCTGTCCCAGCGCAGCGAAAGCGGTGTTGCGCCGCTCGGCCCGCCGAGCAGAACCAGGCCGAGCTCTGCCTGGCTCGCTGCCGCCGCCGTGCCCGCTTGGGCATCGACGGTACTGGCCGGGTCCGAACTCTTCTTCACCGCTCGACGAATATCACGGGCGGAGTCGGCGCTGAATCAGGTGGGAACGCGAGCCAGCGAGACGCCCGCGCCGCGCTCGGTGCGTCCGGCGAAATGCGCCGCCGAAGGCTGCGCCGCCGCGGTCGTTCCGCGTGACCATCAAAAAATAACTTTTGCTGGGAGCGGCCGCCACGCCCGATCTACCCCGTTTCCACTTCCGCCTCGGCGGGTGGCTGGGATGCTCCTCCTCCCGGCGGGCGCTTGCGAAATCTGGCCCAGAGCCACTTTCCGAGCGCGAGCAGCGCGCCGCCAGGGAAGAGCGCAAGAAAGGCCTTGAGTGCCGGACCGGTGCTTTCGTTGAAGTAGACCAGGCGGGGCCAAATTCCCTGCACCACGACGTGAATCGGCTGGTCGCCGTTCGGCAGTGGAAGGGAGGTGTAAGAGTCGTGACCCTCGACTTGGCGTAAGGTCGAGACTTCGACGTGCAGGTAGTGACTACCTGGTTTGAGGGGCGTCACGATCCAGGTCCAAGTGGCGGGGAGTTCGGCTTGGTCGATGTTCCTGACCGCCTGATCGCCCGGGGGATAGATTTCGAATGCGCGTGCCTCGCCCACGAGGCGCGCCGTGACGAGTTCGCCCGTGTGCGGCACGTTGATGATCGTCGGGGGACCTAATCCGGTCACCTCCGCAGCATGCAGCGTTGCACCCTGATCGTGGCCCATCGCGACTTTGACCTCCGATGCTTGGTACAGCTTCATGGGCTGCTCGGCATGAAACGCTACGTGGTCTTCGTGCGGCACATTGGGAGACGGGGTCGGCGGAGCCGGCGCTTCTGCTTGCGCGTTGCTCGATGCCGGCGGAGCGGACACAAAGGCGGGCGTCGGTCGCGCGAGCTGCTCTGCGGAAATGCGCGACCGGGCGGCTGAGGGTTCCGCTTCAACACAGAGTGGATCGCCTGGCGCGCATGCGAGCGACTTCACCCTTTCCCGTGCACCGCCCCCGCGAGCTTGGACAAGGCGATCCGCCTCGCGTACTTCCGTGTTCTCTCGCGCTCGCCGGGGCGCCTCTTTCTGCACCCCTGGCTCTGGCGACGCTGCGGAAAGTCCGGAAACCGACGGCGTGGGGACCAGTGCGGTGCCGAACGTCACTGGAGCTGGGCTGCCCGCTCCGTGCGGCTGGGACCCGAGCGCTCGATCTCCTGCTTTCTCCTTCGTGTCCGCTTCCGTTGGCGCGCTCTGCGGCGCCGCGGTCGCCCCGTCTTTGGTCGGCGTTGCGGATTCAAGCAGGTAAGTGCCGCAGGTCCCGACGAGTCCGATTGACGCGAGCAGCGCAAACGCGCCGATAACCCAGACCCTCTTTGATTGCATTGGGCTCTCCAGCTCGCGCGACCTAGCCGCAAGACGCGCCTAGAAAGCCTTAACCATGGCCCAGTGAGCCTTCCATGGTCATTTCTCAGCGGCGCGTCGAGCGCTGCCGAAATTCGCCGGATCTCGAGCAAATGGCTTCGGCGCGCAGGGAACGCGCACCGACCATGACGTGCTGGCGATGCGCGCCGCCGAAGGCTTTGCCGCTCTCAGCGCGACCGCGTGACCATCAAAAAGACATCTGCGATAGGGCTGCTACGCGCGGGGCGAGAGGTGTGCGTCGAGCCAAGCACGGACGTCGGCCATCACGAGCTCCTTGCCGAGATCGTTCAGGAGATCGTGGTAGTGGCCTTCGTAGAGCTTGAGCGTCTTGTCTTGTGAACCGGCGAGCTCGTAGAACAGTTGGCTGCCACTCGGCTTGGTGGCGTTGTCCTGCGTGCCGTGCAAAATCAGTACGGGCAGGGTAATGAGGCCAAACTCGTGCTTGAGGCGTTCGTCAGCGCGCACCATTTCGGCGACGGTCTGGGTTGGCTGAGTTTCGCCCGCGATCAGCGGGTCGGCGTTCATGACCGCGACGACCTGTGGGTCGCGAGAAAAGTCTTCATTTTTCAACTTCAGCACCTGCGCATGCGGCGCGATGTGTGCCAGGCCCTTGAGCACGGACAGCGCAAAATCAGGCGCGGGCACCTGATGCGCGAAGCTTTCGCAAATTAGGCCCGAGAGCTCGGCTTGATGTTCCAGCGCGTACATGCAGGCAACCACACCGCCTGCGCTGTGACCGAGCATGAACAGCGGCAGGCCCGGCTCGTGCGTCTTCACCAGCTGGACGAACGTCGAGACGTCGCTCACGTAGTCCGCGAATTTCTCGACGTAGAAGCGTTCACCCTCCGACTTGCCTCGGCCACGCAGGTCGAGCGCGTAAACCGCCAGATTACTCTGCAACAGTTGTTCGGCGACCCAACCGTAGTAGCCACTATGGGAATTGAAGCCAGGGACGATGACGACCGCCCCGCGTGCGACCGCATCGGGTCGCCAGATACGGAAAAAGATCTCGAGCCCGCCAACGCCGTCGAAAGTCGCGTCTTTCATCTGCCCTCTTTGCTTGCTCTGGCCGTCCTCAGCATTGGGCAACTGACGAGCGAGAGAGTCAATCACGATTGGGTGGGCTGAGTTCGAGCCGTTCGTCGTCACATTTCCGCAATGTGTCGGTCACACGCTGGATTGGCTGAACGCGGGTTTTCAGTTAGGTCTGCTGGTATGGACCTGAAGCTCTCGGGAAAAGTGGCGGTCGTCACGGCGGCCAGTAAAGGTATCGGCTTGGCCGTCGTTCACGCGTTGCTGAGCGAGGGTGCGCTCGTCGTTGCCGGCGCGCGCAGCATCGCGAGCCTGCAAGGGCTCGAGGGCGTGACTCCGGTGGCGGTCGATCTCGGCGCGCCGGCAGGCCCCGCGCAACTCGTAGCGCGGGCGCTCGAAGAGCACGGCCGGATCGACGTTTTGGTCAACAACATGGGCGCCGTTCGCCTGCGCTTGACCGGGTTTCTCGAGGTCAGCGATGAAGAGTTCGAGTGGGCGATGCAGATGAACTTCTTCTCGGCGTTGCGGGCGACGCGCGCGGCGATCGCGCAAATGCTGACCCAGGGCGGCGGCGCGATCGTCAACGTGGCTTCGGTCAATGCATTCTTTCAGCCCGATGGAGGCACGGTCGACTATGGCGCGGCGAAAGCTGCGCTGGTCAATCTGACCAAGTCACTGTCTCAAGAGTTCGGGCCGCGCGGTATCCGCATCAATGACGTGTCGCCAGGTCCGGTGAGCACCGACCTTTGGCTCGGTGAGCACGGGGTTGCCGAAACTGTCGCAAAAGCCATGGGCGTGAATGTCGATACCGCGCGTGAAAAAGTCGTCGCCAGCATCGGTGGCTTTGCTACCGGCCGCTTCACCACGCCCGAAGAAGTGGCTGCGTTGGTCGTGATGCTCGCTTCCGAGCGAACCGCCAACGTGACTGGGTCCAACTACGTGATAGACGGTGGTCTGATCAAGACGCTGTGAAGCGGGTCGGTGATCGCCGTAGCGGGCCAAGCTCGCAAGAAGCGTGGAGTTTTTCGGTGCCTCATTCCCTCCGGAAGCTCGCAATGACACGCTAAGTTATGCCATCGCTCGTTCGTAGCTGGAAGGCGCGCCTGCTGTGGGCGTCGATGCTCGCATTGGGAGGATGCGCGTCTGGCCCCCGAGAACCACCGCATTGCCAGGTTGCGTCATGCTGTCCGGCAAGCGGGTACGTGTTCCAGCCGCTGTTCGGGTGCGTGCGGGCAGACCAACCGCCACTCTGCGGATGCTCTTGCACCGGAGGGCGACCGTACGAGACCCGAGAGGATTGCGAGGACGCCAACCGAGTGGCTCGCTAGCGGCGACCGCAGGGCACGAGCTCGTCGCCAAACGCCCGGATGCGCGCGGTCGCTGCCGCATGCCGCAGAAAATCGACGCATTTGTTTGGCCCCGAAACGTTGGGTTGCGGCGCCGTGGCTCGCGCAAGCGGGAGCGCTCAGGGCCTCACGCACATGGCCTGTGTTCGCGGACACGCGAGTGGGTGGACATGTCCGGTCAAGGCCGGGCGACCTCGACGCGCTTCGACCCCCGCCTCGTATTTTTCGTAGTGCGCCGAGATGTCGCTCAAATCGTGCAGCAAGTCACCGACGTGAGCGGTGCCCGCAGCCGCTGTAAGAGAGGTCGATTGATTCGCCACCCCTGTTGACGCTTTGGCGCGGTCTTTGCTCCTCGCTCGGGCACGCGCAGGAGATTGGGAAGAAGCGAGGGTAGAGCAATGTCCGTCAAGACAGTTGCGGCATGCGGGACGGTGTTGGTCGTAGTCGTCAGCTGGTTGCTCTCCGGGCAGCACCGGGGAGCCCCGCTCGTGGCGCAGTCAAGCGCGCAGGAAGCCGTCGAAGTCCAAGCGACGCCAACGCTCGTGCAACGAACGCCGAGCAGTTCGCAGCCGATCCAGGCGCCGGAGCCGGGCTTCAAAGACCCTGGAGGCGGACCACCGGTCATCGAGCAGCTGAGTGTCGACAAGACCGAAGTCTGTCGTGGCGAGGATAACTTTGCGACCGTGACGGCGCACACGCTGGATGGCGCCGACTACTACCTGCGCATCGGCATGACTGATCCGGACACGGGGCGCTTCCTGCAGGGTACCCGCATTCCGTTTCATCTCGATCGCCAGCCCAGTCATCCGATTCGGGTGTCCGTGGAAGGCCGTCGCCGAGCGACCATCGCTCAGCTTCCCGAGATCCACGTCAAGGATTGCGACACGCCGCGGCGTGTGAGTATCGCGACCACGCGCAACTTCGACGCCTCCGACCGCGTGCGCTTCGACGCGAGCGTCGTGGAGAACCCACGACCGGGTTCACTCGATAACGCGCCGTTTCGAGCGGCAAGCTACGATTGGGATTTCGGCGACGGGCAAACTCAAACTACGAACAGCCCGCAGACCAGCCACAGCTACGAGGCGCGCAGCCAAGCCAGCGTCGTTTCCGTGTACCTCGTGCGCGTGACCCTCAAAGAGCGCGGCGATCGCGCGATCACGGGCGCGGTGACGGTTCCGCTGACGAACCTCGGCTTCGTGCCGTTGACCCACGAAAACACGGTGCTCGTGCGTGCCGGCGTGATCCGCAAAGAGGGCAGCGACGAACCCGAAAAGATTTGGATCTATCACGGGTACTCGCAGGCCGTGTCCTTCGACAAGGTGGAGTTCGTCGAGCAGGCCGAGGGCGCGAACGCGCAGCCAACGCGCCGCGAGCTGTCCCCGCGCGCGGTGCTAGGGCTCTCCACGCTGGCTCCGGGTGAGAGCAAGGAGCTGCCTCCGCTCGACGCGTCGCTCACCCGACCTGGGCGCGCCACGACGCTCGAGCTGACGGGTCACACCGAAGACGGCAAAGCCGTCGTTGGAACGATCGCCTTGTCGGGCTCGCCGCCCGAGGAAACGGCGCGCAGCGAGCGCCCCGCCGAGCAAGTTAGCGCAACGCAATAACCACCCGAACTTTCGAAAGGAAAAATAGATGGCACTCAGAAATACTCAACTCGCAGGCGCGTGGACGCGCGCCCTGACCATCGGCTTGGTGGCAGGATCGGTGACTTTGGTTCCGGCGCGGGCGCACGCCTTACTCCCGGCAGCGGCCGCTGCGGTCGTCGCCTTCTACACCGAAATGTATGGCTACATTTCCAAGGGCTACTCGGTCACCCAACTGCTCTTCGGCGAGAGCGGGCCGGATCTCGTGGCAGCCTTGAACAAGACCGAGGCGGACATCATCAACGAGGTGAGGAGCGTGCGAAACCAGGCCTGGAAATCGCACGCGCAGACGGTGTTCGACGATTTCGAGATCTTGGGCCTGCGCAAGCGAACACACTCCGATAACCCACGGCTCTGGGGGATCGCCTGGGATCTCTCGCGCCAGACGATCAACGATTTCGTCGAGATCACCGACACGCCGTCCATGTACGAGATGGCCCCGGCGTTCAACGCGCTCGTGGCCGTGAACGGCGCGCTAACGACGATGGAGGGCGAGATTTACCCCGATGACCCGCCCGCCTGGGGCGAGTACGACATCTATTACAAGCGCGGCATCCGCGCCGACTACGCGATGATCGGCATGCGAAAGGGCTTGTGCTGGCCCGGTTATGATCCGGGCGCCGGGAACTACGGCTCCGTCAGCGGCGGTCACTACGTGAAGAACACGTTCCGGACGAGCCAGTTTTACCAAGACAAGATCGCGAACAAGAACGTCGCGGTCGGGGACTTCTCGGTCATCATTCAGGGCCGCGGTGGCAGCAACGAGTTCCTCATGACCGGCTACTGTAACCCCGGTAAGCACACCTGCACGCCTCTACCGGGCATCAACCACTTCCCGGCGGCGGACTCATTGGCAACGGCGGAAGCTATCATCAAGCCCACGTTCGACGCGGACAATACGGTGGTTGCGGTGCGCGCGGCCATGAACGGGATCATGTCGCTCGCAGGCGGTGACGACAACTTCGACGACCCCAATACCGACCTGCCGACGCAAGGTCAGTACACCGAGCCGTGGATCTACGAGCCGTTGTGCGTCCAAGCCGTTTATCCCTATAAACCCTAGACCGTCATTGATTCGCTCGAGTTTTCGCCGGGCTGAGTGAAGGACTGAGCACGCTCACGGCTCCTCGGCGAGTGTGCTAGCGTCGCTTGCGCGTTCACTCGGCGTCCTCGCCGGGAAGGAAGTTTTTGATAACCGGCAGCGTAGCCGCTAATATCGTCGTTCTTGCGATCTTGTCCGATGCTAGGCGGAGGGAGTCGAATCATGAAAATGGGTGTCACGATCTCGAGCGTGAGTGGGCTGCTGCTTCTGGTGCTGGGCTGCAGCAGCAGTGGCGACGGATCTGCGCAAGGGCTTTCAGCGGCGAATTCGGCGCCCTTCCTCGGCATCTACCAGAAGACTACTTACGCCGAGAACAAGAGCAGTTGCGACGCGAGCGGCGTGTCCAGCTTGGACACGCGCGGCGACGATTATTTTCTGATCACTGACGAGAATGATTTCGGGATTCACGTCGCTGCGATCTACTCTTGCTCCGGCGTGAGCGATTGTCAGGCCAAGCGCGCGATGATCGCGCAGAACGACTTCTTCGCTTCCAACTACTCGTTCACGCTGAGCAGCGCGCCAAACTCCACGACGCTCACGGGTATCGAAGCGAACAGCGGCTTCCCCGATGGCACGACCTGCACCGGTCGCACGTTTTCGGATTTCAGCTTGGTGTTGAACGCGGACCACAGCGTACATCTCGAGTCGCACACCAAGAATTTGGCGGACAAGCCGCAACAGGATCAATTTTGCGAAGTCTCGGCGGCCGAGGCACAGCAGGAGGCCGCGAACGTCGCGTGCAGCACGCTCACCGTGCTCGAAGGCAGCTTCGTTCAGGCCATGTGACGCCGAAGGCTCTGTGCGGCCGAGCCGCGCCCGGTGACCATCAAAAAAACTCGGACATTGCCGGGTAAATTTGGGGTTTGATGGTCACGCGCCACGTCGCACCGCGACGCAGCCTTCGGCGTCGAGTTGCGGGGAGAGGGAGAGTTCACCACCGAGCCACAGAGATCACAGAGATCACAGAGCTGATTTGGGGGTTAGTTCGGAACCTGGCGGCGGTGGAACGGAGCACCGCGACGTTGTCACGCAGGCGCGTGGGGCTCGCTGCAAGCGCAAAATACCAACCCCCGACGCTTTCTCGCCGTCCCCGCCGCGCTCTGCTCAACCCCCAAATCTCAGCCACTCTACGCATTTTCTGGGCACTCCGCACCGCCCTAAGTGCTCTGTGTTCTCTGTGCTCTCTGTGGCTCGGTCGTGAGTCCGGGAGCCGTCACTCGCACCGCATCTGCCGCCCCATGCCGCCCCGGACGGCCTGCTCGCGGCGAGCGCCGTGCACCTGCTCGAGCCGTTCAGGGGCGTTTGGCGCGGCTGAGCTCTCGGAAGCGTTCGCGGAAGCTCTTCCGCGCCGGCAGCGGCAGGCTGCGGTGGCGCGCCCAGGCCTCGACCGCCGGCAGCATGGGCAAGCGGCGCCGGGAGCGAGACCCGGTGCGAAGCAGAAAGCGCTCGGCAAACCGCGCTAGGCGCAGCGCGAGCCGATACAGAAAGGGTCGTGAAAATATCAGCGACCAGAGCGCGAAGCCCTGCTTCTCGAGCGAAGTATTGGGCAGGCGCTGTGCGTTGTCGCGGCGCAGGTGCACGAGCATGTCGTGGAGCGGGATTTTGACGGGGCAGGCCTCAGTGCACGCGCCGCACAACGTCGAAGCGTTGGCGAGCTCGCGCGCGCGCGGATCGCGCGACAAGAGCGGCGTGAGCACCGCGCCGATCGGTCCGGAGTACACCGAGGCATAGGCGTGGCCGCCGACTTGGCGATAGACCGGGCACACGTTGAGGCACGCGCCGCAGCGAATGCAGTTCAAAATCTCCTGATAATCCGGATGCCCGAGCTGCGCCGAGCGGCCATTGTCCAAGATCACCACGTGCAGTTCACGCGCGCCGTCCGCTTCGCCCTCACGGCGCGCGCCGCTGAGCAGGTTGACGTAGGTCGTGATTTTTTGACCCGTGGCGCTGCGCGGTAGCAAATTCGCCATCAGCTCGAGGTCGGCAAGCGACGGTAAGATCCGCTCCATGCCCATCACGACGATGTGCGTCTTGGGCAGAGTGGTCACCATGCGCCCGTTGCCCTCGTTCGTGAACAGCACCACGCTGCCCGTATCGGCGATCGCGAAATTGCAGCCGGTAATACCGATGTCTGCCTCGGCAAAGCGCTGGCGCAGACGGCGGCGCGCGTGCGCGGCGAGCGTTTGCGTTTCAGGCGAAAGCGGCACGTTACCTTCAGCCTCGAACAGCGCTTGCACCTGGTGCCGGTTCTTGTGAATCGCCGGGATGATCAGATGCGAGGGCATTTCGTGGGCGAGCTGCACGATCCACTCGCCCAAATCGGTTTCCAGAGCTTCGATGCCCGCGTCGGCCAAGTGCTGGTTCAGGTGCAGCTCTTCGCTCACCATGCTCTTGCTCTTCACGACCAATTTCGCACGCCGCTCGCGGGCGATGCGCGTGACGATCGCTGCGGCTTCTGCGGCATCCGCGGCGAAATGCAGGTGATGCCCGCCCTCGAGCAAACGATCGCTGAACTGCTCCAAGTAGTAATCGAGGTGCTCGATCACGTGCGTGCGCACCGCGCGGCCGCGCTCGCGCCACTCTTGCCAGCGGCCGAGGGCGGCGGTGCTCTCGGCCTTGCCGGTGCGCAAACGTTCGACGGTGAAGCGCACCGCTTTGCGCAGGAAGGCATCGCCCAGCGCAAACTCGGCGCGCGCTTGCAGCTCGTCAGTGGTCTCGACCAGCACTAGGCCTCTTCCTCGCCCGCCAGCAGTTCGGCCAAGTGCAGCACGCGAACGGGCTGACCGCGGCGTTCGAGCCGGCCGCGGATGTTCATCAAGCAGCCCATGTCCGTGCCGACCAGGACATTGGCGCCGGTTTCGAGCACGTGCTCGATCTTCTCGTCGACCATGGCGCTGGAGAGCGCCGCTAATTTAATCGAAAAAACGCCGCCGAAGCCGCAGCAATCTTCGCAGCGCGGCAGCGGCACGAGCTCGAGCCCGCGCACGTGGCGCAAGAGCTCGAGCGGCTCCTCTTTGACGCCGAGCAGGCGCGAGCCGTGGCACGAGGCATGATAGGTAACGCGATGCGGGAACGTCGCGCCCACGTCGCGAGCACCGAGCACGCCGACGATGAATTGGCTGAGTTCGTACGTCTTTGCGGCGAGCGCGCGCGCCGCCTCGGCGAGCTCCGGCTCGCTCGCGAAGAGCTCCGCGTAGTAATGGCGCAGCATCGAAGCGCACGAGCCCGAAGGCGTCACGACGTATTCCGAGTCTGCGAATGCGCCGAGTAGCCCGCGCGCCACGCGCCGCGCTTCGGGCACGTGCCCGCTGTTGAACGCGGGCTGTCCACAGCACAGCTGCGCTTCCGGAAAATCGACCGTGCAGCCGAGTTTTTCGAGCAGCCGCAGCGTGCTGAGCCCCACCTCGGGAAATAGCTGATCGGCGAGGCAGGTGACGAATAGGCTGACGTGCGCCACGCTCAGGCCCCAAGGAGCATCAGCACGATGACCGAGGCCGGCCCGTGCACGCCAATGGTCAAATCATTCTCGATGTCACTGGTGCGGCTGGGGCCGGTGATGAAGTGAACCGCCGACGGCAGGCCCGCTGGCCTCGCCTCGTACCCTGAAAGCGCCTCGCCCATGCGCGGCACGAGCTGGCTCTGCCGCACAAGCGCGACGTGCAAGCTCGGCAATAGGCTCACGCCGCGCGGCCGGCCCACCGCAGCCGAGAGCACCAAAGTGCCGCTATTGGCGATTGCAAAATCGACGCCGGTGATGCCGACATCCGCGCCGAGCAGGCCGCGCCGCAGCTCGGCTTCGCTGCCGAGCCCCGGATCGCCGTAGGCGCGCACCTGCGGCAAATTCCAGAGCCAATCGAGCTCGAAGCCCGCGAGCTCCGTGCGCGCCCAGCCGACCACGTGCCGCGCCTGCCAGCGCTCGAGCACGCTGCGGAGCAGCGCGTGCAAGCCGTCGAGATTGCGCGCGAACAGCACCTCGCCGCCGACACGCGTCAGCTCGAGCGCAAAACGTTCCGGAAGATCCGGCGGATGATCCGTCCCGAACGGCTGCTCACGATGAAACTCCGGCACGCCGACCAGGGCGCGCGCGGGAGCGCGCCGGAGACGCGGGCGACCGAGCCGTTCGGCAATGCGGTTCAGGAATGCCTCGCGCTCCATCTCGCCTCAGCCGATGCGGCGCTCGCGCACGACCGCGTCGCGGATTTTGAGACCCACGCCGGGCTGCTCGGGCAGGTTGTAGTGGCCGTTTCGCACGTAAATCGGCTCCTCCCAGATCTCCACGAACGATTCATAGCAGTTTTCGACCATCATCACCGCGGGCGTCGCGGCGGCCAGCTGAACGTGCAGCTTTTGCTGCACGTTGGTGTGCGGAATCACCGGCTTCGAGTAGGCGGACGCGAGCGCCGCCACCTCCAGCCATTCATCGATCCCGCTCAGCTTGGTGGCATCGGCTTGCACGATGTCGATCGCGCCGAGCTCCAGAAAATCGCGAAAATCGAACTTCGTGTAGATGGTCTCGCCGAGGGCGATGGGCGTCGTGATGGCGTGCGCGAGCTCGGCGTGGCCCTTTTTGTCGAACGGGTGGAGCGGCTCTTCGAGCCAGAAGACGTCGTGCTCGGCGAGCCGCGCGCCCCACGACTTTGCGGTGTGCAAAGACCACGCGCAATTGACGTCGGTCATGATTCGCACGCTGTCGCCGACCGCTTTGCGCACCGCAGCGACGCGCGCCAAATCTTCGCGCGGATCCGGGCGGCCGAGCTTGAGCTTGACCGCGTCGAAGCCGCGCTCGACGAGCAGCACCGCGTTTTTCACCAGCTCGTGCTCGGTGAACGAGAGCCAGCCACCGTCCGTGCTGTACGCCTTCACGCGTTCCCGGCACGCGCCGAGGTAGCGCCACAGGGGCAGCCCGGCGGCTTTGCAGGCCAAATCCCAAAGTGCAAAATCCACCGCTGCGAGCCCCACCGCCGCCGCGCCCACGCGGCCGACGAAGTGGTTCTCGAAGTAGCAGCGTCGAGTGAGCTCTTTGCGCAGCGCCGGATCTTGACCGAGCAGCAGCGGCGCGTAGTTGTCGTCCACGCACACCTGAGCGGCGCGGAGGCCCGGGGTGTAGCTCCAATTCATGCCGTAGCCGACGAGCCCGGCATCGGTGGTGAGCACCACCTGCAGGAACTCGACGTCGCGCACCACGGTTTGGGAGTCGTCGATCGCGCTGTCGGTGAGCGGGATCCTGAGCAGCTGCGTCGCAATCTCGGTGATTTTCATGGGATCATTTCTAAACAGCGCTGGGCTTGATCCCGCCCTGCGCGCTGCTCTCGTAACAAGCCTCGACCAAGGCCATGGTGCGGAGCGCATCGTCGATGCTCGACTCGAGCCGCGCGTCGTCTCCGGCCAAGAAGCGCTGCAAATTACAGATTGGCCCTTCGAACGCTTCGGTGAACCAGGAGCCGCGGAGCTCCGCCTCGGCCCAGGTCTTGCTGCCGCGCTCGGCGAGCAGCAGGCGATCCGGGAGCCCGCGCGGGTAGTCCAAGTTGACGCCGAGTCGCAACACCGCCGCGCCGCGCGTACCTTCGATGATGAGCTCGGACGCGGCGTGCTCCGGCCCGTAATCGTGCGCGTGGCAGACGTTGACCACGCAGCGGCAAGCTTCGCCGTAGTCGAGCACGCTCACCGACGAGACGTCGGCGTATTCTGGGAGCTCCGGGTGCCGGGTCACGCGCGCAAAAACGGACCGCGGCTCACCGAGCAAGCTGCGAATCGCGTCCAGATAGTGAATCGAGTGGTAGATGATTTCGTGCCGCGGGATGTGCTTCAGAAAATCCCACAGACCCCAGGGCGTGTGCGTGCGCACGCGCACTTCGAGGTCGGTCACGGTGCCGAACGCGCCCTGTGCGAGCAACGCGCGGAGCGCGAGCAAACCGGGGCTGAAACGCAGCTGAAAATTGACCGCAGCCGTAAGCTGCCGCTCGCGGCAAACCCCGGCGATGTGCCGCGCTTCCGCGAGATCGCGCCCGAGTGGCTTTTGGATCAACACACCGGCGCCGCGCGGCAGCTCGCGGAGCACACCGGCCACCGCGGCAGCCGGCACCGCCACGTCGAACACCGCAGCAGGCTCGGCGCAGGCTTGGGCGAGGCTCGAGAACACGCGCGGCACGCCAAAATCGGCCGCCAGCGCAGCGCTCACCGCGGGCTCGACATCGAACACGCCGGCGATCGGCAAGCCCAGCCGGCGATAGGCCGGAAAATGCGCGCTGCGCATGATGCCGCCCGCGCCGATCGCCACGATCGGCCGCAGCTCGGTCGGCATTGGCCACGCTTGCGCGACCTTGGCAGCGCTCGCAAGCAGGCTCATCGCTCAATCGCCATGGAACGGGATGACCACTTGGCGCGACGAACCGAGGCCCTGGATCCCGAGCTCCACCACATCCCCCGCGCGCAAAAAGCGCGGCGGCTTGCAACCGAGACCGACCCCCGCCGGTGTGCCCGTGCTGATCACGTCTCCAGCCAAGAGCGTCATGAATTGACTCACGTAGCTGACGAGCTCCGGCACGCCGAAGACCATGTCCGAGGTGTCTCCGGTTTGCAGTCGCTCACCGTTCACGTTCAACCACAGCTCCAGCGCGTCGTGCGCGAGCTCTTCCGGCGTCACCAGGTAGGGGCCGAGCGGCGCGAAGGTGTCACAGCTTTTTCCTTTTACCCATTGGCCGCCGCGCTCCAGCTGAAACTCACGCTCGGAGTAGTCATTGTGCAGCGCGTAGCCGGCCACGTAGGAAAGCGCGTCGTCGACCGACACGTGGCGCGCGGTCTTGCCGATCACCACCGCCAGCTCGACCTCCCAATCGGTCTTGCGCGAGCCTTTGGGTAACATCAGCGCGTCATTGGGACCACAGAGCGCCGTCGTCGATTTGAAGAACAGAATCGGCTCGGCCGGAATGGCGGCGCCCGTTTCTTCGGCGTGCTTCCGGTAGTTGAGGCCAATGCACACGAGCTTGCTCGGGCGGCAAATGGGCACCCCAAAGCGCGCCGCTTCCGCGACGCGGGGGCACTCATGCGCGTGCACGGCGAGCCAACTGCGGAGACGCGCGAGCCCACCGGACTCGAAGAACGCCTCATCGTAATCGGCACCGAACGCCGACACATCGAGCCGCGCCTCGTCGAGCAGCACGCCTGGTTTTTCTGCCCCGGGTAGACCAAATCGAAATAGCTTCATGAGTCGTTCATTTCACGAGCACTCCCCCGTCGATCGGGAACGCTTGGCCGGTGATGAAAGATGCTGCATCCGAGCACAAGTAAAGGGCGAGCAGCGCGACTTCTTCCGGCGTGCCCATGCGCCCGAGCGGCTGATAGGCGGCGAGCTCTGCCAGCTTTTCGGTTTCGTGGCCCGGATAATTGCGCGCCACGAAGCCGTCCACGAACGGCGTGTGGACGCGCGCCGGGCAAATACAGTTGCAGCGAACACCGCGGGTCATGTAGTCGACCGCGATCGAGCGCGTCATGCTGAGGAGCGCGCCCTTGCTCACCGAATAGGCAAAGCGATCTTCGAGCCCGATCAGCGAGGCGATCGACGCCATGTTGAGGATGACACCCGAGCCTCGATCGAGCATGCGCGCGAGCGCCGCGCGCGCGCACAAGAACGCGCCGCGAACGTTGACCTGATACACGCGCTCGAAGTCGTCGAGTGACGTGTTGTCGAGCCGGCCTACGTGGGCAATCCCCGCGTTGTTGACCAGCAGATCGAGCCGCTCGCAATCTTTCTGCAGCGCGGCAAACGCGCGTTCGACGGCCGCAGCGTCCGTCACGTCGACCAGATACGGGCGAATGGAACCCGTGGGCTCCGCTTCCTCGCTCACTGCGTGCGCGGCCGCCTCGGAAGCGTCGAACACCGCGACCGTGGCGCCTTGCGCGGCGAACAGCAGGGCGATGGCGCGGCCAATGCCGGAGCCGCCACCGGTGACGACCGCCACTTTGCCGGCCAGCGAAAAGGGCTGTTTCATTGCGATTTGACTCGTTTGGCAGCTTTGGCTGCCGGCAACGTGGCGGGCTTTTGCAACGCCAGGAAGTGATCGCGCGAATGGGCCAGGTGCTGCTTCATGGCCTTGCGAGCGCCTTCCGGATCTTGCGCCTTGATCTGACGATGAATGGCGGCATGCTCGCGAATCACCTGCTCGAGCGTGGCTTTGCTGTCATAAGTTTCGAGCCGGTACTCGTGTCCCAGCGGCGCGAGCGGCTTCAGGATCGCCGAAAACAAGAGGTGCTCGGCGCTCTCGACGATCGCCGCGTGGAACGCTTGATCGGCGGCCGCAAAGGCCTCGTGATCGTCGAGCGAAGCCTTCATCCGCGACAGCGCGGCGGCGAGCGATTCGAGCAAGACCGCGCTTGGCCGCGCTGCCGCGCGCGCGGCGACCTCCGTTTCGATCAGCAAGCGCAGCTCGAGCAGCTCGAGGTAAGCGCGCTGCTCGACGCTGCGCTGAGACAGCTGCGTCAAACAACGCTCCAGATCCGCCAGGCTGACCGCGGTGACGAAGCTGCCGCTGCCGGCTTTGGAGTGCACCATGCCGCGCGCTTTCAGCTGCTGCAGCGCCTCGCGGATCACGGTGCGACTGACCCCGAACGAGCGACACAGCTCCGACTCGGTGGGCAAGCGCGCGTCCGGTGCGAAGCGCGACTCGACGATGGCCCGCTCGATCTCCCGGCTCACCCGCACGCTGAGCTTTTCCCGCTGTTCGAGGGCGGAAAAAGCAATTGGGGCGGCCGCGACCATGCGCTATGAAATACATCATATGTCATACAAGTCAATGCCGGTGCGTTTGGCGCTGATCAGCGGCCCGGCCTATGACCCGCTCTATGAGTGCTTGCGCGAAAGCCCCGTCCCAGTCGAAGTCGGCTTTCGCGGTGACCACCCGAGCTTGAATCGGCATTTGGCGAGCTGCGACGGCGAGCTGCCGTACGACCTCGTCAGCACGCACACCAAGTACGCGCCTTCACAACAGCAGCATTTGGCCGCGCTCGATGACCTGCTGTCGCCCGCGCGGTGGAGCGATTTTGCGCCGCGCGTGCTCACCATGGCAAGCGTGTCCGGACGCAAGTTCGGCGTGCCGCGCAACCTCGACGTGCGGCTCCTTCACTACCGCACCGATCTCACGACCGCTCCCGGCACTTGGGACGAGCTGCTCGAGGTTTGCCGCCACCTGCAGACTACCGGTCGCGTGGCTTCGGCGTTCGTGTTTCCGGGTATGGAGTCCGGCCTGTTCGGCACGTTCTACGAGCTTTGCGAAATGGCCGGTGCCGAGCTCTTCCCGAGCGACACAAGCCGGCCGCGCATCGAATCCGACGCCGGCGCGTGGGCACTCGGCTTCTTGCGCAAGTTGGTGGACGAGGGCCTTGCGCCGCGCGCGGCAAGAGGCTGGCACTATGACGCCGTGCACGCCTACTTTCGCGCCGGGCACGCGGCCTTCGTCGGTGATTGGCCCGGTTATTACGCCTTTTATCGCGACCCCAAGTCGTGCCCCGTGGCGGCGCAGATCGCCGTTTCTGCGTATCCCAAGGGCCCGGCCGGAAAATCGCTGGCTTACGCTGGCGCACACACGTTCGCGCTCACGCACTCGGGTGCGGCTCGCCCTGAAGCGGTGCAAGTGCTCGAGCTCCTGACCGCGCGCGAACAACAAACATTCGAAGCCGAGCGCGGCTTCGTGCCCGTGCGCCACTCGGTGCTGCGCGTACTCCAAGAGCACAGCCAGGGTGCGGAGCTTGCGCGCTTTCGCACGTTGGAAGCGGTCACACGCGACGCCATGCTCATCCCGCCGAAGCTCGCCTGCTACCCCGAAATCGAAGCCACGATTTGGCAGCACGTGCAAGCCGCAGTCTTCGACGGCGCCGACACGGACCGGACACTGCACGAGATCGCGACCCGCATCGAACGAATTTTAGAGTGAGAGTTTTTGATGGTCACGGGCTACGGCGCGCGGCGGCTCAGCCTTCGGCGGCGAGTTAAGAGGGAGAGGAAGAGGGAGAGTTCACCACCGAGCCACAGAGATCACAGAGATCACAGAGCTGATTTGGGGGTTGGTTCGGAGCTAGGCGGCGACGGGACGGTGCGCAGGGACGTTGCACGCAGCCTCATTCACAAGGGGTGGGTGCAAGCGGGTAGATCGGTAACGTTTTAGACCGGGCACATGGGTAACAGATTTAGTTACCCCGGGGAGGCGGGG
>Ga0207667_10004627_pt1 | contig 16885 bp, 12 predicted proteins | sample KBSCornC52_FD_184301 | JGI IMG/M metagenome (GOLD analysis project Ga0207667, IMG submission 184301) | Corn rhizosphere microbial communities from Kellogg Biological Station, Michigan, USA - KBS Corn C5-2 (SPAdes) (version 2) | ecosystem: Host-associated > Plants > Roots > Rhizosphere > Soil ...
GTTTCATCCTTAGTATTTACACATGAATAATCCTTAAAAAGTATTATGAGTGTGGATAACACCTAACAAAAACATCCCTGTTTTGTAAAAAATCTAATAAAATTTCAAGAGCAAATAGGATACTTTTTTTTTATCAAAAATTGTTTTATCTATGTATATTATATATACTGTAAACGGAAAAGTAAAAAACATTCTATTGAATATATAAGCAGAATAATTTTTCTATGTAAGTCTACTATCAATAGGTAGTGAAAAGTTTTTTTAAACAGATATATAATAAAAACCAAAAAGAAGCCTGAGAAGCTCAATTGGCTGAGCGGAGCTCTGAAGATGCTTAGGTTATAAGTTCGAATCTTATCTCAGGCAATAGATTATTTTTACGTTTAAACGTATGGACGTTGTTTATTATTTATATATACTACATATCTAATATATAGTATAGATATAATCTTTTATAGTATAGATATAATCTTTTATAGTATAGTATAGTATATACTATAGAGCGGAACTCTTAAGACTTTTTAGGCTATAAGTTCAAAAATTCATTTAGGAATACATAAAAAGTACAAACGGAAATATAGTTATATACTATTCACTATCTAAATTTAGCTTCGTTTGAAAACAAAAATAAAAAATAAATGGGTATGCTGAAATTGGTAGACAGGTCCCGCTTAGGACGGGGTGAAATTCATTCATATAAGTTCGAGTCTTATTACCCATATATATAATATATATATAATATTATATAATCCACATATTTAAATATTTTTTAAATACAAATATAATTATTCATATGTAGTAGACTAATGGTAAGTCATAAATTTTTGGTATTTACTTATGGGTGTTCGAATCACCCCTACATAGTAAAGGTGGATATAGTTCAATTGGCAGAACAACTGTATGTGGCACAGTAAGTTCCCTGTTCGATTCAGGGTATCCTCCCGGTATATATAGTATTCTTACTATTATTAGATCAATTCTAATTATAATAAGTATATTTTTTTGTAAAAATCTCATACTAAATAACATTTTTAAACTACACATCTTTTTTTTTTATTTTTTTGTATAATAGATTTTACTTTATAATTCTTTAAGCTCTTAAAAATAAATGCCAGGATAGTTCAATTGGTAGAACATTAATTTCATGCATTAATAGTGGGAATTCAAATTTCTCTCCTGGCTTAGGTTTACTTATAGGTTAAAATAACCTATAAAATTTACTCTTTTCATTAAAAATAAATATAAATTAACTCGAAAATATAGCATCCGTTTCATACGACAGATTAGGTATTTAAACCACTTATTTATAGCTATTAAAGTATTTTTTTTTTTGAATAGATCTCACTTTAAACCAACTTTTCGATAATGTTAATAACATATCTTTTTTTTAAGTAAAAATATATTTTTACTATTTCCTAAATTTATACCAATAATACATAAAAGAATTAATGTCATTTTTATTCAAAAATTATCAAAATATTATTAATAAAGGATTAGATCCTAATTATAATATAGAAAAAAAAACTAAAACACAAAGTAAATTTTTACAAAATACACAAAGTAAAACAATTTTTTATCCATATCCTACTAAAGAATGGTTTAATAGCGTATATTCTTACAATAAATCTTATATAAAATCCTTAATTATTAATGATAAAGTAGTTAATAAACTAATTTATACTTACTGTAATACATTACAAGATAAAATTAAAATATTATTTAAACGTAGACGTGATAACAAAATTCGTTATTCAGCTGATAAAGTATATGTTAACAACATTGAGGTAAGACATTATAATAATAAAATAGTTCTTAATTTACTTATATTTAATAAAAGTAAACTACTTATTGAAGAATCAATAAGAAATTTTATTACATTAATCATAACTGAACAAAATAATAATAGAAAAGAAATGAAATATATAGCAGAAAATGAACTAAATCTGGGGAAATCTATAACATCAAATTCCATAAAAAATAATTCTATTGAGAAAATATCTATGTCTAATGCTATGTCAATAAATGAAAATTTATCGAAAAATAGGTCATCTTCTTCAGATATTGAAAACAGAGTTTTTCATACATTAAAAAATGACTTTTTCATTTTAGATAAATGAAATATTTCTATTGTTAAAAACATAACAAATGTTATAGAACACTTTATGAATCTTATAACCTATAAGTATGTTAATTTAATTAAAACATACGATCATTTAACTGAATTAGCAAAAAAAAATTTTAAAACAAAATCGGATATACTTAATTACTCTAAATCAATTAATTTTAATAAAAGTAGATTTAATAACATGAACTTAAACTGAGGAAATTATGGTATAATTAGTTTACTAGAAAAGTTATATAAAAAAAAAACAGTAATGGATGTAATTGAATTGAAAGGTATACACTTAAGTAGTGGTGCTTTTGTATCTGCATTAGCTCTAAAGCTAAGAAATAGAAAAAATAGTATAGTAACAATTTTAAGAAAAGCTATATTAAAAATGGTAAAAATACCAGATTTACACACACTTATAACGTTCGATGATAATATTGAACAAGTTAATAAAGATAATATTGTAAAAACTCTTAAGACACAAGTAGTAAGTGGAGTAAGATTTGAAGGAGCAGGTAGATTAACTCGACGTTTAACAGCTGAGAGATCTGTTTCTAAAAATAGACATGCAGGTCCCTTAAAAAACGTACGTTCTTCATTCAATGCTGAATCCTCTACTATGTTAAGAGGTTATATGAAATCCAATTTAGAATACAATGTAATTAATTCTAAAACTAAAAATGGAACTTTTGGATTACATTGTTGAGTAAGTAGTCATTAACTGTAAATTATCTACTATGAAAACCTATTTATTTATGTTTATATTTTGCTAACTTCCAACCATATATTGCTTGCCCTTTATAGAGCGGTATATTGAATAGAAAATATCTTTTTTTTTAATAGAAAAAGGAAATATTGTATTATACAATTCTAAAAAAGAATAACTAGAATAGTTATTCTCTTTTTTCAAAGACATTAACTTTATATTTTTATACAATGAACTTATCACTAATTTTATTTACAATAGGTATTTTAGGTTTTGTTTTAAACCGAAAAAATATTATATTAATGCTTATTTCAATTGAAATAATGCTATTGGCTATTACTTTTTTAATATTGGTTAGTTCACTTAGCTTCGACGATATATTAGGTCAAACCTATGCTATATATATTATTGCTATAGCAGGTGCAGAATCTGCTATAGGTTTAGGTATTTTAGTAGCTTTCTACAGATTAAGAGGAAATATTAACATAGAATTTAAATAATGTATTTAGCTTTAGTAACTTTACCTTTATTAGGATCAGTAGTTTCTGGGTTTTTTGGTAGAAAATCTGGAGTATCAGGATCACATATTATTACATGTACAGCTGTTGTATCTACAACAATATTAGCTGTATTAGCTTTCTTTGAAGTTGGATTTAACAATATACCTGTAGCTATACAGGTAATTAGATGAATTGACTCAGAATCACTAAGTATATACTGAGCTTTTCTTTTTGATTCATTAACTGTTTCTATGCTTATACCTGTATTAATCGTTTCTTCTTTAGTACATGTATATTCAATAGGTTATATGAGTCATGACCCTCATAACCAGAGATTTTTTAGCTATTTAAGCTTATTCACTTTTATGATGTTAATCTTGGTTACGGGTGATAACTACTTAGTTATGTTTGTAGGTTGAGAAGGTGTTGGGGTTTGTTCTTATCTTTTAGTTTGTTTTTGATATACTAGAATAGCAGCAAATCAAAGTGCTCTTTCAGCTTTTCTAACAAATAGAGTTGGTGACTGTTTTTTAACTATAGGTATGTTTGTTATATTCTTATCATTTGGTAATTTAGATTATGCAACAGTATTTTCATTAGCTTCTTATATGAGCGAACATATTGTTGAAATTGTAGGTATATGTTTATTAATTGGAGCTATGGCTAAAAGTTCTCAGGTAGGGCTTCATTTATGATTACCTATGGCAATGGAAGGTCCTACACCTGTTTCTGCATTAATACATGCTGCCACTATGGTTACTGCAGGAGTATACCTTTTAATGCGTTCGTCTCCTTTAATAGAATATAGTACACAAGTGCTAACTTTATGTTTAGTATTAGGTACAATTACAACTGTATTCAGTTCTTTAATAGGGTTATTCCAACAGGATATTAAAAAAGTTATAGCTTATTCAACTATGAGTCAATTAGGGATGATGGTAATAGCTATAGGTTTATCTTCTTATAACATAGCTTTATTTCATTTAGTGAATCATGCTTTTTATAAAGCGCTTCTATTCTTGGGAGCTGGATCTGTAATTCATGCTGTAGCGGATAATCAAGATTTTAGAAGATATGGAGGGTTAAGACCATTTTTACCCCTTACTTATTCTGTAATGCTTATAGCTTCTTTAAGTTTAGTAGCCTTTCCTTTCATGACTGGATTCTATTCTAAAGATTTTATATTAGAATCTGCTTATGGTCAGTATTTTTTCTCTAGTACTGTTGTTTATATTATTGCTACAATAGGAGCAATGTTCACTACATTGTATTCTGTAAAAGTACTTTATTTAACATTCTTAACAAATCCTAATGGACCTTTAATAAATTATAAAAATGCACATGAAGGTGATATCTACATGAGCTTACCTTTAATGATCTTAGCTATATTCTCTATATTCTTTGGGTTTATAACAAAAGATATGTTTATAGGATTGGGTTCAGGATTTTTTTCAGATAATGCTTTATTTATACACCCTTCTCATGAAATAATGTTAGATACTGAATTTGGAGTACCAACTTTATTTAAACTATTGCCTTTAGTATTCACTATTTCATTAAGTATAATCGCTATAGTGTTGTCTGAATTCTTGCCTACTATATTAATCTATTTTAAATTATCTAGAATAGGTTATAATATATTTGGTTTCTTTAACCAGCGTTTCTTAATAGAGTTATTTTATAATAAATATATTACAGGTGTTGTGTTAAAACTTGGTGGACAGACTACTAAAGTAATAGATAAAGGATGTGTAGAGTATGTAGGACCTTATGGATTAGAGAAAGGATTACTTAATATAAGTAACAATATAGCTAAATTAAACACTGGTGTTATTACATCATATGCATTATATATTTTAATAGGGCTAATGTTTTATCTTTTATTCAATGTATATAATAACAATACTATTGTTATAGTATTATTATTAGTGTCTTTATCATTGTTCTTATATTCATCTGTATCATCATATTCTAGAAAATATAGATCCTTTGGATTAGAATTATACCAATCTCGTTTTACATCTATATTCCAATTATTTCAATCTATTTTTGAATCTAAATTTTTTAAATCTATTATTAAATCTAAATTCTTTAAATTTATTGTTGTACCTCTATTTAAACACTTTACGATCTTTATTCTGTATGTAGCAAAATTTGGATTAAACCTTTTCAAATACCGTTTTCCATATGTTCCTGTTTGTGCTTCTAGTGTACTACATGCTAAAGTAGATGAACTTATTAGGGCTGTAGAGGAGATACCTAGTGGTCTTACATTAGGAAAACAGGTTGATAATGATCCTGTACGATTAGAAAAAAGAGTTGAGGAGATGGCGGAAGTACTTACTGATTGTAAAAAGTCAATAGATATCCAAGCTGAAAAAGAGGAATCTCAAGCCGGTGTTACAGAGGATGAGCTTACTGAGATCAATTCGGCAAAAAAGGATGGTGTTGATTTTTATAATCAAGGGTTAGAAACGCTGAAAGAGTGTGTATCAGTTTTTGCTGAATATCATGGTAATTAAATAGATCTGTATAATTATGATAAATAATATATGTCATTTTTATGACTATATTATCCTATAATTATTATGTTATAGTACTATTTTTTATATAACATTAAAAAAAAAATATGCAACTTCTTTTCTTATAAAAGAAAGAAATCCTTCTATATAGAAGAATCAATGGGAGAAGATTTTTTTAGTAAAGCCCATTGAAAATAGTACTCTCCTAAGTATAAGCTAGCTGCTTTCAATACATAGAGTGATTATCATTTAAGCGGTAAAAAAAAATAAACTAGCTTAATTGGTAGAGCAATCTATTATTAAAAAAAATAAATAATAAGAAAATAATGAGAACAGGTTAAGTGTTCAAATGACTTCTTTCTTATGAATTTTCTTTAAAAAGATATGTATCATTAAAAGATATACCGATGTATAGAATACTTTTTTTTTTAAAATATAGGTATATAAAAATACATAGTAGTGTAAGGAATTAACATGTAAAATCAATCTATTTTTACATTAAATTCCTATTTACATTAAATCTGTTTTTACATTAAATATATTTTTATATTTAATGTAAAAAAAATAAACACAGATAATTTACAATTATACTAATGATACTATATTAGTATCACATTAAAAAAAAAATTTTTACAGTAAATAATTTACATAAAGGATTTACTAGTAAATCTTTTATATGTAATATATACTGTGAAATAAATTTACTAGATTAAAGAACTATTGAATAATAATATAAAAATAATGAGATTATTAAAAAGTCATCCTATTTTAAAGTTAGTTAATTCTTTCGTAGTTGATGCACCTCAACCTTTAAACTTAAGCTATATGTGAAACTTTGGTTCTTTATTAGCTATCTGTTTAATTATACAAATAATTACAGGTGTAACACTAGCTATGCATTACAATCCTAGTGTAGCCGAAGCATTTAATAGTGTTGAACATATTATGCGTGATGTAAATAATGGATGATTAATACGTTACTTACATAGTAATACTGCTTCAGCATTTTTTTTCATTGTTTACCTACACATAGGTAGAGGTATGTATTACGGATCATATAGAGCACCAAGAACTTTAGTATGAACTATTGGTACTGTTATATTTATATTAATGATGGCTACTGCTTTCTTGGGTTATGTTTTACCTTATGGTCAAATGAGCCTTTGAGGTGCTACAGTTATTACTAATTTAATGAGTGCAATCCCTTGAGTGGGACAAGATATAGTTGAGTTTATTTGAGGTGGTTTCTCTGTTAACAATGCTACATTAAATAGATTTTTCTCATTACACTTTGTTTTGCCCTTTGTATTAGCTGCTTTAGCACTAATGCATTTAATTGTTTTACACGATACAGCTGGATCAGGAAATCCTTTAGGTATATCTGGTAATTATGAAAGAATTTCTATGGCACCTTATTACCTATTTAAAGATTTGATTACAGTGTTTGCCTTTATATTTGTACTATCATTATTTGTATTCTTTATGCCTAACGTATTAGGAGATAGTGAAAATTATGTAATTGGTATAGACTAGTTACAGTCAGAATGAACTTCTGGCTACAAACCATCAAATTGACGGGAAGTCCCTAAAGCTGTTTCAACCAAGTAAGAATGGTAACATATCTTATGGCACAGGTAATGACTCGTGGTATGGTAAAATCGAGACAGATTATTCTAATAAAGGATAAATGGGTAATCCGCAGCCAAGCAGCATAATTATTTTAGGCCTCTACTAAAAAGAGGGTCCAAACTAATTATTATGGTGTGCAGTTCATCGACTAAATGTTGGTTGGCGTTATTATTAATAATGCTTAAAATATAGTCAAGCCCCACTTGAAAGAGTGCAGGAAATCTTTATGATTTCCGTTAAATGAATAATTTAAACCTATTCAGGGATAAGGCTAAAGGCCTGTCTGTTATCTAGTAACTTTCTATACTTGTTTAGTAACTAAAAGTAACAATATTTTTATATCTCAAAAGGAATCAATACAAATTGAACCTTCTGAGATTCAACCTACTACTTAAGGAAGTTTTAATACATCGTTTAATTATTTGACTAAAGGTAGTTTAGGATAGTAGAGATTGAGAAGAGTATTCTGTTTACCCCCTTATATACACCAAATAAAGTTATTAGGGGTTGACATGTGCGTTTCCCTTCTATATTAAAACTTCCTAAATCTAATAAGGCAATGATATGTTAAACTTGCAGTGGAAAAAGTAAAACTTTTAGATTTACTATAAAATATAAAGATAAAAATCTCTCATATTAAATCTATACTTTTTTAAGTATAGGTATTTTTTCAACTGTTTCCTGCTGTTTTTATATATTTTATATTTACTTGCAAGGAGGAGAAACTATAATGATAACAGATAGCCCCTAAAAAAACTGTAAAAATATACCTTTAGGGGTTATAATAATGATATTTGCTATATTGATAATATTATTATTATCTATTATAGATTTTAATAGATTAAATATACAATCCTATTATACTTCTATACTATGCTGAGTAATATTACATGATAGAAAGATAATGAATGTTATTATATTTTTAATATATATTTGTTATACTTTGATAAATATGGAAGTTGTGTATACTATGGATCCCTTTACAGAAATGTCTATTAAACTCCAAGAAAAAATTGCTAAATTAGAAGCAAACATTACATACTATCAAGAGCAAGCTATTGCTGCAGATCAAGATTTTAAGGAAGTATTAAACACAAAAGCATATTGTGAAAGTAAAGGCCTTATGGATGAATGACAACGTGAATATAAAATCGTTGAATCTGCGTTAAAAGATACGAATGTTAATCTCAATAGTGAGAAAAGAATGGTAAATATTCTAAAAGCAAAATTAGAAAATGGGGATTATGATCTTGTTAGTAAATCTACCGCAACTAAGCGTAAATTTACTGATTAAATCAATTTTTGATTTTTTTTTTTTAATAACCTAAACCTTAGGTTATTTAGCTTTTACATTTAAACTACCTAAGTTTAAAGCATTTTTTTTTTGTTCAACTTGTGGTGGACAAGATAAAGCTTTTTTCTTAGCAGTAGAGTTTAAAAGTAACATTATATTTTAAGAAGTAATACTTCTTAAAATATAATTTTTTTTATGAATTTGTACTTATGTAATATTTATATAAATTACATAAAACAGATTCCCTTTAGCATAACTGGGCAAACCCTATGCAAACTCCTGCAGCTATTGTACCTGAGTGATATCTTCTTCCTTTCTACGCTATATTAAGATCAATTCCTAATAAATTATTAGGAGTTATAGCGATGTTTGCTGCTATTCTTAGTTTACTATTACTACCTATTACAGATGTAAGTAGATCAAGAGGTATGCAATTCAGACCTTTAAGTAAATGAGCTTTCTTTGTATTTGTTGCTAATTTCTTAATATTAATGCAATTAGGGGCTAAACATGTTGAATCACCATTTATTGAATTTGGTCAAATAAGTACTGTTTTATATTTCTTGTACTTTACAGTTGTAATGTACGGTATTACTTTAATTGAAAATACTTTTGTAGAATTAAATTTGTCAAAAAAGTAATTTTTAATCGTTAAAAAGTAATCGTTTAAAAGTAATAGTTGAAAACTAATCGTAAACAGTTAGAAAAAAAATTCAGTTAAGATAGCAGAAGATTTTACAGAATTCGAAAAAAGACTTTCTAATTTAATAACTATTTTTAGTAAAAATAATATTAGTAGCCTAAATTCTGATACTAATCTTTTTATCTTAGAAAATTTAAGAAATTAGAAAATAGTTTATCGTTAATTTTAACAAACTTATATACTATTTATAAGTCCTAAAAATATAAATGATTTTAATTCTAAATTTCACATAAAAAGTATCTTACTTGTAACTTGTTATGAAAAAAGTAAAATTGGTTATTTTTAGTGCCATTTTTTATTTAATAGTATAACTTATCCCATACGATAAATAGTATAAATAATCATATTAGATGAATACTATTTATTACTATGGAAAATTGTATTTGTAGATTTATATTTACATACAAATAAAGGGAGAAGATAAATATATAATTCGTTATATGATTTATATAAAGGGGAGAATATGAATATATATAATTCGTTATATGATTTAGTAAAGCCCTTTAAAAAAAAAAGAAAAAAAAATAATTTTTTTATCAAATAACCTATTTAAATCGTAGGTTAGATTTTTAAACTTGTGATATAAATGTAATTCATCTTTAAATTCATGTAGTTACTACTTAAAAGACAATAGTAGGGAAGTCCGGTGATTTAATATAGCTTTAAAAGCGAAGCATAAGCTTGGGTCATTCACAGAAATTTTAATAAATAAAAACTTTTAGCATTATTAAAACTTTTAGTATTATTAAAAACTTTTAGTATTTTATTTAAAGTTAAAAAAAAATTTTTTTAATTGAAAAAGCAAAGCCTAAATTAATCTTTATTTTAGTCGAACATTACACACATGAACCGGCTTACTTATATCCAAGTAACATATTTTTATTTTCATATTATGAAAATTTCATTATATAAAATATAGGTATACTAATCATAAAGCCACCTTTTAACTTATAAATAATTCCTGTTTATTTTGTATTATTAGAATTAGCTTAATTTAATAGCTGATATTATTAAAAATAAACAATGAAAATTTGTAAAAAAAACTATTTTTCATTATTGAAATAATTACAATTAGTACTATGTGTACTTATTATTAACACTTTGTATAATTATAATTATCTTTATTATTAATTATAATTAGCACTTTATATAATTACAATTATTATCTTGAAGAATACGCTTGTGCTTATCCCCTAAATATATTATTTATATATGTTAAATTATAACACAATAATAAGTCCTCTTGATCAATTTGAAATCAGAAATTTATTTAGTATAGATACACCTTTATTAGCTAATATGAACTTATCAATTACAAATATAGGTTTATACATGGTAATAGCTGCATTTTTATCTTTCTATTTTAGTATTTTAGCTACTAACCATTCTAAAATAACACCTAACAAATGATCTTTAAGTCAAGAAACATTATATGCTACAATACATAGTATTGTAGTTAATCAAATTAACAACAAAAATGGTCAAATATATTTTCCATTTATGTATGCACTATTTATCTTTATATTAATTAACAATTTAATAGGAATGGTACCTTATAGTTTTGCATCAACATCTCATTTTATATTAACATTTTCTCTTAGCTTTACTGTAGTATTAGGTGCTACAGTATTAGGATTTAAAGAACACGGATTAAAATTCTTCTCTTTATTTGTTCCAGCTGGTTGTCCTTTAGGTTTATTACCTTTATTAGTTATTATTGAAACAATATCATATCTAGCACGTAATGTTTCTTTAGGGTTAAGATTGGCTGCTAACGTTCTAAGTGGTCACATGTTATTAAATATACTTAGTGGATTTACTTATAATATAATGAGTTCAGGTGTAATTTTCTTTTTCTTAGGATTATTACCATTAGCCTTTATTATAGCTTTCTCAGGGTTAGAATTAGGTATTGCTTTCATACAATCTCAAGTTTTTGTAGTTTTATCTTGTTCTTATATAAAAGATGCATTAGAATTACATTAGGTAAGATTGTTTCGATCTCACTGTAGAAATCAATAGAACTATTATTTTTAGTTATTTCACTAACTAGTATACTTTTTTTAAAATATAAAATTGAAGATATACAATTATGTAGTAATACCATATTCTAGGTTAGCTATTTGCTATTTTACATTTATATATTATTAATATAAATGTAATTTTTTTAATAAGATCTATTAAAAAAAAATAAAAAATAAAAATTAAAAAATAAAAATTAAAAATTAAAAAAGGGATATGTTGCATACGGCTATGCATTTTGATTGCAGATCATAAATATAAGGTTCAACTCCTTCATATCCCTAAACCATTTAACGGATAAAATATCTTAGTAAAAACCCCTTAGTAAAAACCCCTTATTGGCTAAGGAAAAGAAAGCCTATTCAGGCTTAAAAAAAAGAATGACTAGGTTATTCGTTAAAGTTAATTGGTGTACTATATTAATATATAGAATATAGTACATAAAACGTAGGTTATTTTATAATATTTTATTACTTTCTATACCAGTAACTACTTAAAAAAGGTAGCGAATTGGTAAATTACTGTAAGATCATTACTATATTTATATAGTAATGATAAGGTATATCTTTATGATATTAGCCTAAATATAATGTTATTTTTATAGTATTCTCTACAGTATATTTATATAATAATCTCCTATATTTCACATAAATACTTTCATAGACAAATAACAATATTATATAAAAAAAAAAGGAGGTACAAAAATACTTTTGTATTCTAAAAATAACGTTAACACTTTAGAGGTGTGTGATTTCCTTATTAGGTTCTACAAGTTACGACTCTAAAAAACAAATTATATTATCTAAAGAAAACATTTATGATAATTTAAATTTAAAAACATCGGGAATTAGCATGTGATTTGAAAGATGATTTTTATCATCAAATGCTAAAGATATTGGTGTATTATATTTAATATATGCATTATTTTCAGGTTTAGTAGGAACTGCCTTTTCTGTATTAATAAGACTAGAGCTATCAGGACCTGGTGTTCAGTATATTGCTGATAATCAATTATATAATAGTATTATTACTGCTCATGCTATTATTATGATTTTCTTCATGGTTATGCCAGCTTTAATAGGAGGATTTGGAAACTTTCTTCTTCCTTTAGGATTAGGAGGTCCTGATATGGGATTCCCTAGACTTAATAATATAAGTTACTTATTATTAATTCCTAGTATCGTTCTTTTCTTATTTGCAGGAGGAATAGAGAACGGTGTAGGTACAGGATGAACTCTTTATCCACCTTTATCTGGTATACAAAGTCATAGTGGTCCAAGTGTTGATTTAGCTATATTTGGATTACATCTTTCTGGTATATCAAGTCTTCTTGGAGCTATGAATTTTATGACAACAACATTTAATATGAGAAGTCCTGGAATAAGATTACATAAATTAATTTTATTTGCATGAGCAGTTGTTATTACAGCTGTTTTATTACTATTATCATTACCTGTTTTAGCCGGTGGGATTACTATGGTGTTGACAGATCGAAACTTTAACACTTCATTCTTTGAGGTAGCAGGTGGTGGTGACCCTATCTTATACCAACATCTTTTCTGATTTTTCGGTCATCCAGAGGTTTACATTTTAATTATTCCTGGATTTGGTATAATAAGTACTACAATTTCAGCTAACTCTAATAAAAGCGTTTTTGGATACCTTGGAATGGTTTACGCCATGTGTTCTATTGGTATTCTAGGATTTGTAGTTTGAAGTCACCACATGTATACTGTTGGTCTTGATGTAGATACAAGAGCCTATTTTACAGCTGCAACTTTAATTATTGCAGTACCTACTGGTATTAAAATATTCTCTTGATTAGCCACTTGTTATGGTGGTTCTTTACACTTTATACCATCATTATTATTTGCTTTAGGTTTTGTATTTATGTTCACTATTGGAGGGTTATCAGGTGTAGTTCTTGCGAACGCATCACTTGATGTTGCTTTCCACGATACTTATTATGTAGTTGCTCATTTTCACTACGTTTTAAGTATGGGAGCTGTATTTGCCTTATATAGTGGATGATATTTCTGAATTCCTAAAATTTTAGGGTTAGATTATAACTTAACTTATTCTAAAGCTCATTTCTGAGTTTTATTTATAGGAGTTAATTTAACTTTCTTCCCTCAACATTTCCTAGGATTACAAGGTATGCCTCGTAGAATTAGTGATTACCCTGATGCTTTTACAGGTTGAAACTTTATTAGTAGTATTGGTTCTCTTGTATCTGTAATTGCTACAGCACTTTTCTTACACATTGTATACTTACAACTTGTAAAAGGTAAAGCTATATTTGGATATGCTTGAGCTGTTCCTCAATTATTTAGTGATTACTTACGTATACTTAAAGATAAATGTGCCCCAGGATTAGAATGAGCATTACACAATCCACCTAAACCTCACGCATTTACTAGTTTACCTTTACAAAGTGCAAATTCGCTAGATCTACCAGCGCTACAATCAAAAATTCGTGAGTATTTGAATACTACTATGACACAAACTGCATGAAATATACAAGAAGGAAGTCATAACAATCCAATTACAGTTAGACAAGCGGGTGATACTTTCTTATATCGGAATGATGAAGGTAGAATGAGTTTAATCAGCCAAATAGTATCATTTAGATTGCAGAATCAAAATCCTAACATGCTACGTTCTGAAGAAGCACTAATTATAAGAAAACATGGGGAGGAGCAAGTAAAAATTAAAGAAACAATAAATGTTGCTCTAGAATGTATTGATGATTCAGGTCAACTGGATGGTTATATGTATCATGCTGTTCAATTATTCCTGGTAACAGATGCATCTATTTTTGCTACAACAGGTATATTATATAGATTATATTCTAATAAAGAGATTAAAAATGCTATATCTATATATTATAACCTATATAAAGAGAGAGTGAATCCAATTTATATTTCATTCTTATTATTAGTGTTATTATTTATTTGTTATTCATCTGTTACTTATTGTGATGCACCTAGAGCTTGAGGACTTTACTTCCAAGATAGTGCTAGCCCACAAATGGAAGCCTTAGTAGAATTACATGATAATATTATGTATTACTTAGTTGCCATTTTATTTAGTGTAGGTTGAATACAAGGAGCTATTATTAAAAACTTTGATAATTCTAAAGCACCTATAAGTAATAAATATCTTAACCACGGTACATTAATAGAATTAATTTGAACTATTACTCCTGCTTTAATCTTAGTATTAATCGCTTTCCCTTCTTTCAAATTATTATATTTAATGGATGAAGTTACAGATCCTTCATTATCTGTATTAGCAGAAGGTCACCAATGATATTGAAGTTACGAATACCCAGATTTCTTAAACAGTGATGGAGATTTTATTGAGTTTGATTCATACTTAGTTCCTGAATCTGACTTAGAAGAAGGAGCATTAAGAATGCTAGAAGTAGATAATAGAGTTATACTGCCTGAAATTACTCACACTAGATTTATTTTAACTGCTGCAGATGTTATACATTCATTTGCAATTCCGGCATTAGGAGTAAAATGTGATGCTTACCCTGGAAGACTTAACCAATTCTCTGTTCTTATAAACAGATTAGGAACATTCTATGGTCAATGTTCAGAAATTTGTGGTATATTACACAGTTCTATGCCTATTGTTGTAGAATCTGTATCTTTGGAAAAGTTTTTGTTATGACTTCAGGAACAATAATTATCTATAGATATAAATCCTTTATATTTAATAAAATAGCACCATTAAATTTATATAGCCCTAGCCCACATAAATTTTATAGTGTGGGTTTACAATCTAGTGGTTTGGAGACAAAATCTATTCAAGAGCTTTTATCAGAAATGAAATCAAATCTAAAGCCATACAAAAAAACCGTTGCAGAGTATAAGGCTACTACAGAGGAGTTAAAAACTCTTAGAAGAGCTAAAGCTTTAGATGAAAGTCTTCCTGATAAATCACAAAACTGAGAAATGAAACAAATAATGAAGCATTACGAGACATACTTTGATGAAGATAGTGGTAATACTAGAGAACAGGGTATTGAACAATTAGAGAAATATATAAAAGAAGAAGCAGAAAGTCGTTTCAATGAATATGAAAAACTTTCAAAAAAAATGAAGGATATTAAAGAAGAAATAACAAAAAGAAGAGAGATTGAAGAAAATCAAAAAGCTGTTGAAGAAAATCAAAAAGCTGTTGAAGAAAATCAAAATACATTTCTTTCAATATTTCCCATAATTCCAATGAATAGTTTTAGTATTCTTCGTATATTCTTAACAATATTTTCATGTTTAATTTCTTTTAAATGTATTGATTTAGATCTAAATTATTTAATGCTTAATATTCCAGAAATTACAATACCTATAATGCTTACAAGTGTTGTGTTATTTGTATGGGAATATTATAGATTATATAGTAAAGTTAGAAAGTCTTATAAGGTTGGAAAAATAATTTACATCTTCTGTAAAGATAAATTATATCCTTTTTATAAAAAAATATGTAAAAAATTTTAATAAAATAGGGTTAAAAATTTTTCTAAAACTATAATATGTGGTATATTATACAGTTCTATACCTATAGTAGTAGAATTTGTACCCTTATAAAGAATTCCTATCTTGATTACAAGAACAATAATTTACGGTCATTATTATGCCATTATATAAATCATTTTTCTAGATTTCAATTATATACTGCTTGCCTATTAAATAGCGGTATGTTTAATAGAAAAATATTCTTTTATATAAAGAAAAATTCTATCCTACCTTTTTATAATAAAAAAAGTAATTCCAGAGTTTTTACTTGTTATAGATAAGTAAGTGTTCACTACTTTTTTTAACGTGATTTTTTATTAAAATCCTTTATTATAAATAACGAAGTATTTATAAAATAGCAATTATCTTAAACTTATTCATGTAAACTCAATAGGTATTTACTATTTATATAGTATTAATATATTTTATATATATATATTCATTTAAGATTGATTCTTAATTGGGAATTAAAAATATATTTGTGAATTACTAAAACTCTTTATTTAAAATAAAACTTTTGATGTTGATTTTAAAATTGTAGAATTTTTTTAATAAAAAGGGGCTAAGGTTACGAGATAAATTAGAAAAATCTAAGATATTTATATAGAACTTTTTCTATCTCATAGCTATATTAAATAAAAATAGTGTTGGAAATATATAAATATACTTTACTGATCTTAGATATATTCCTAAACATTTAGATTTTTATTAAAATAATAGTATTTTGATTTGAATTAAAATTATAGAATATTTTTTATAGAATATATTTGAAACCTATAAAAGTATACTATATATATAGTATAATATATATTAATATATAATATAACGGGCTTTAAAAAAATCTTCTCCCATTGATTCTTCTGTATAGAAGGA
>Ga0207667_10004629_pt1 | contig 16877 bp, 15 predicted proteins | sample KBSCornC52_FD_184301 | JGI IMG/M metagenome (GOLD analysis project Ga0207667, IMG submission 184301) | Corn rhizosphere microbial communities from Kellogg Biological Station, Michigan, USA - KBS Corn C5-2 (SPAdes) (version 2) | ecosystem: Host-associated > Plants > Roots > Rhizosphere > Soil ...
CCGGCCGCCAGTAAACGGGAGGCACTCCCGAGCAGATTGAGAGTGCCGCGTGACCCGTCCAGGGGCAACGGAAGGGAAAGATTATGCGACGCGTATTGATGATGACACTGGCGGGTGCGGCGATTGCAGCGGCAACTCCGGCTTCCGCGGCGGTTACGGTCGTTGGGCCAGCGGCGACGGTGAGCAGTTGCGCCAACTTCACGTTCAATGTTCCGCCGACCGAGCTCAAGTGCGCCGGGGGATACTCGGGCAATCTGATCCAGGGCACGCTTCAGGCCCCGGGGCTCACTGCGATCCAGGCTCTCGGCTATAGCGGAACCGGGGCTTATCTCGCGACCGTCGGTACCATTGCAACAAACACCGCCACGATCGACTTCGGGCAGACGTTGTTCGGGCTGACGATCATCGGTCTGCATTACGGGAATGCCGGAGATGGCGGCGAAGGCACGTCGTTCTTCCTGTTCGACGCGGGTACCGCTGGAGTAAATTCCATCACCGTGTCGGACCGGGTCGACACGAACTTCAATTTTGGCCTCTCGAACGCAGCGCTCTTCTCCACCGGCGCGGTGCCCGAACCGGCCACTTGGGCGATGATGCTCCTTGGCTTCGGGGGAATCGGCGTCGCAATGCGCCGCAGCCGTCGCCGCGGCTCTGCGCTCATGCAAGTCGCTTAACACCAACTACAACCTAAGCTTTGCGGCCTGGCTAACGCCGGGCCGCTTTGCATTTGGATAATGCAGGAGCACTCCCGCGCCGCACACCTGCCTCGGCGCCTAGTCAGGAAAACTTAGCAGCCCGCGCGGTCGACTGATGCGCGCATGTCATTGGCGCCGAGAGGCTCCAGGTGTTTGGCATCCGTCGATGCCGGGCAGTCATCCGATCGCTGGACCTTGGGCACCTTCGGAATAACTCCTCCAGAGTCAGCGAGGAGCGTCCCGCCGGAAGAATCCATTAGCAGCGGCGAATGTGGCGTCGGGGATGCCTTCTCGATATTCTTGGACAAGCCTTCGACGCCGTCACTTATCAGTGCATTCGCCAGCTGCTGCGTGACAGCGGCGGGAGGAATAACCACGGCTGCGCCAGGCACACGCACTTGCGGCTCCGTCCCTCCGTAGCGCTGCGAAAAGGCCCGGCTCTCCCCGTAAATGCTACGCAGCCGATAAAAGATGTGGTGACCGAGCTGCACACTCTTGTCGAGCGAGTCCGCCCAATAAGGAAGCACGTAATCGGCGTGATAATGGGTCGCGTGGCCGACGGGCGCGAACACCTTGCCCGCGAGCGCCTGCTCCGCGATTTCACGTGAGCGGGTCCAAAGGGCCGGGACCGGAACCCGCTGCATCGATCCGTCACAGACAAAGCTGAACTGGCAGCCGGTGGCCCGGTCACCGCCCTGGTAAACAACTCCGCAGACGGTCGAGGGGAAACCCGGATGGTGCACACGGTTGAGGACGATCTGCGCAACCGCTCGCTCGCCATCGACCCCTTCGCCGGAAGCTTCGTAGTAGGCCGCCTGGGCGAGACATGTGACGGCCCGCTCGCGGTCCGCGGCATCTGCGTGAAGCACGAACCGGGCCGCCGCGGTGTCGGGACGACTGACGAAAGGTCGATCGGAATTTTGCTTCGCCGCCTCCTCTGGAGAGAGGGGCCTCAGAAGGTTCGGCGGCGGCAGATTGATCGCCGCGGCACTGTTCGCCGCGGGCGGCACATGCGCCGAGACAGACTCCCCGTTCCTGCCGCTCGACGTCGCCCAGCCGTACGCGACCAAACCGACCGCGGCTCCCACGAAAATCGCCACTGCAATTTGCCGCCGCAAATGCGGGAACCGCGGTTCTTGCGGCCGTTCCGGCGGAGCGGACGCGATGATGCCCGGCCCATCGCAAGGCGCGTCGTCATTGGTGAAGAAGGCGCGCGACTCCCTTGCGCGCTCTGCAGCCTCATCGACGCGGGAGCGAGCTTCGGGGGCGATCGGCCAATCCATCACGTTTGCGCCCGGCGATCAGTAGGCGTCGCGGTCGAACAGAACCGCCCGCACTGTTGCAAAGAGGATCCACATGTCGAGCCAGAACGACCAATTGTCGACATAGTGCGTGTCGAGCTCGACGCGGCGCTTGGCGCGCTCGATGGTGCGCACCTCGCCGCGCAGACCTTTGACCTGGGCATAGCCGGTGATGCCCGGTTTGACCCGGTGCCGGCCGGCATAGCCTCGTACCGCTTCGTGGTAGAACCGGTCGCCAACCATCATTTCGGTTCCGTGGGGCCGCGGGCCTACCAAAGACATGCTTCCCTGCAGGACGTTGAAGAGCTGCGGCAGCTCGTCGATGCTGAACCGACGCAGGATCCGACCGACCGGGGTCACCCGTGGATCGTCGCGCGTCGTGGTCTGACGTGCGCCCAGGTCCGCCTTATCCGCGTACATACTCCGAAACTTGAAGACCCGGATGGTCTCGTTGTTGAAGCCCACGCGCGGCTGGACGAACGTGATTGGCCCCGGGCTGGTGAGCCGGATCGCCACCGTGGTGATCAGCAGGATCGGTGAGAGAACGAGCAACGCCAAGCCGCTTAGCACGAGATCCTCCGTGCGCTTCACCACCTGATTCATGTCGCGGAACGGCCGCTGCCACAACGTCAGGACGGGGACCGTCCCGAGTAGGTTGACGCGGTAGTTGGGCGATAGCTCGATCGCCTGCGGGGGGATCAGCGACACATCTACGCAGACTTCGCTGAGCCCGTCGACGATCTGCGCGAGCCGCTGAGGGGTGAACTGCGGTCCGCTGATCAGCACCTGGTCGACCTCCCCCTGGCGGGCCAATTCGCACAGTTTCGTCAGGTCGCCGAGCATGGGAAGATCGGAAACCGGAGCGAAGCGCGCCCGATCGTCCGCAATTCCAACGAACCGGAGATGCGGAAAATGAAGCGATTCGAGCAGTTGGCGGGTCAGTGCGACGGACTGCGGATCGGCCCCATAAAACGCGATCCGCTGTTCAATCTGTCCGTGTTTCGCGAGCCGAGTGATCAGCCAGTTGAGGATCGGCCGGGAAACAGAGAGGAGCAGGACGACGCTCAGAAGGAACAGTAGCGTGATGCCGCGCGAGTAATCCTTGACGAGGCCCGCTTGCCAAATGAACGCCGAAGCAATCAGGCTACTGATGACCGCATCAAAAGTGGTGTCGCTACTGTCACGGAGGTCGAGGAGGCTCCGGCGATAGGCTTGTCGCGACGTCCGGATGAGCAGGAAACTGCCCAGCATCACGATGAAGGCTGTGATGTGAACCGGAATCACGACGCCGGCGCGCCGCACGACCGAGAATACCGCCAAGGTGATCGGCGCACTGATGATGAAACAGATGATGTCGGTGATCAGGAACAAGGATCCGACGACGTTCGACGTGAAGCGCAGGCCGCTTTTCGGCCGTACCGAAACGGCCGCGGCCAGCTTTGATGCCTCCTCCGGATCGGCCTCGATGGCCGGCAGACAGATATTTTCGTCCATCCGCATCACAATAGCCCCCGAAAGACGGTCGCGTCACGCTGGCGGACAAACTCCTCCTGGAGGTCACGAGTTGCTTCGGAATCGCCTTTTCGTACCTGCAGCAGTGCTGCGTAAATCGGATAATCGCCGGGAATGTCCTGAAATGCCGACCAAAGCGTACGGGTCGCCCAATCGTTCTTCCCCGCTGCAGCGTAGGAGCGAGCAAGGAGGAGCCGGTCCTGATCGGAGGTGGGCAACACGGTTACGAGCTTCTGGGCATCGACGATCGCCGCCGCCGCGTCGCCGTTGCGAAGCTCCATCTCGGCCCGGCCCCGAAGAGCTGTCGCATTGCCTGGATCGAAAGCGATAACCGCATCGAAGCGGCTCTTTGCCGCGCCAACGTTGCCCGCGCGTGACCACGCATCCGCAATCACGGCATTGGCTTCGGCGTTGCGGGCATTGACGGGCACGCCCGCGTAGGGCGCGCTGAGACGGACCCCGTCCCCGGGGCTGCCAAATCGGCTGAGGAAGGAGGCGTAAACCAGCTTCTGAGCGGCTCCGGATGCGCGGTTCGCGAGCGCGCGGGTGTCCTGAACGCGTTGTGCCGAAGGCCAATACTTGCCCCACAGATCGAGGATCGAGGCAATGAAAGGCGGATCAGCGCCGGGGGTCAGCACCTTCAGCGAGATTTGCCGCGCCGCTGCGGCGTTGTCCGACCGGAGCGCGGCTTCGATCACCATCAATGCGCTATTCTGGTCGTTCTGAGTAGCCGAAAGGAGGGGAGTGCCGACCTCGACGACCTTCGGCCAGTTCTCCTGCTTCAGATAGATTTTCGCGAGCATCACGCGGCTCGACGCATCCGACGGCTGCGCATGCAGCTGCTTAGCGAGGAGATCCATCGCGTCATTTTCGCGGTTCATTGCGACGAGGGCACGAGCCTTGAGCACGGTCGCCGATGGATCATACGGCGCGTTTGCCAGGATTGCGTTGGCGGCATCAAGCGCCTCGGCGTAATGCGCTTGCGTGAACGCCGACCAGCCGTTGGTCAGCTTGACCCACGGATCGCCGGGCGAAAGCACCTCGAGCTCCTCGGCATGGGCCTTCGCCATTCCGAAATCGCCCGCACGCATCGCAAGCTGGACGACGGCCCGCAGAACATCGACGTTACTGCGATCGAGCTCATAAGCCCGCGTGAAGGCATAATAGGCATCATTGTAATTGCCCATCGAGGCCTGGAGCTTGCCAAGCTCGACCCAGTAATCGGGCACGTCGTCCTTAATGCGGACGAGCTCAAGCAGGGCGCGGCGTGCGCCGGAGAGGTCATTGGCCGCTGCGGCCGCCTGATATTCGCTCAAAGCCGTGCGCGCTCGCGCGTCGGAGGTGCAGGCCGACGGCAACAATGCGGCAGATAGGCAAGCCGCGACCCGCAAGGTAAGATGCCTCGGCATGCGCATTAAATTCGCTACTCCAAGGATCGGGATTATCCTTTTCTCAATTTAACAAGGCAATAGAGTGATAACCCAACTTATACCCTATGGGCGGCGGACTCGCTCGAATGTGTTTCAGAAGGGGACGAATCGTGATTAGACGGGCATTAGCGCTCTTTGTTGCTGCGTGGGCGCTTTTCACCTTTGCCGTTACGGCGACGGCCCAGCCGCTCTACGTCCCGCCTGCGGCGACGGTCGACGGCACTCCGTACCGCATCAATCCGGGCGATGAGCTCGAGATCCACGTTTGGGGCGACGAGCGACTCCAACGGGATGTCCTCGTCCTCCCCGACGGGACCTTCACTTTCCCGTTGGTCGGCCAGATTAACGCCGCCGGGCGGTTGCCGACGGAACTCGAACGAGTGATTACCACCGGCCTTCAGCCCCAGTACAAAGGGCCGGTGCCTCAGGTAACCGTGTCAGTCAAAAAGGCGAGCGGCTATCAATTCTCGGTGGTGGGCAAGGTCCACACGCCGGGAAGCTTCACTCCCGGACGGTACATCAATGTGCTTGAAGCGCTGGCGATCGCCGGGGGCCCCTCTGAGTTCGCCAATCTCGGAGGAGCTCGCCTGATCCGAAACGTCGGCGGCAGGATGGTCGTGGTCCCGCTTCGTTTGCAAGACGCGATGAGAGGGGATCTATCGGCGCTCAACCAGATCCCCCGCATTGAAAGCGGCGACACGCTGGTGGTGCCCTGATGTCGGGGTTCACAACACTCGCGGCGATTGCCGCGCAAGTCGCCAGCCAGACCGGCAACGCGACTGCTCCCGCATCGTCAACGGACCTCACGGCTCCCGCGCCGCATTTGGGAGAGTCCACCTATGTCGATCTTGAGGGTGGTGCGGGCTATTCCACCAATCCCCTGATGCGTTTCGGGAGCGGTAACGACGCCGCTTACGGGAGGATCTCCGCGCACGCGGTACACACGCGCATTACCGAGCGTACAACCACTGTGCTCTCGGGGTTTGCGCAGGGACTGTTTTATACCCGCCACTATGGTGCCGAACAATCGTTTGACTTGAACGCCCGGCACGATGCCGCCGTCAATGAAAGCCTGCGGGTCTTCATCGATGGCGACGCATCCTACGACAAGGGCGGACAGCTAGATACCCAGATTCTTGCCATCCCAGGTATTCCCCTACTTCCTGGCACGACGATACCGCCGACGCTGCTCGCCCCCGGCAGCGATTTCCTGACAGTGACTGGAAAAAGCTACCGCCTCCGTGCGGATGCTGGCGGAACTTTGGCGCTCGGTCCTAGGGACAGTCTCGCCTTCACGTCCGGCATCGAACACGACGTCTTCAAGGCCGGCTCTTTCGACACGCGCTATACGTCCGTTCCGCTGTCCCTGGGTTACAACCGAGAACTCAGTCCTCGGACGACCGTTGGGGCGCGCATTGTTGCCCAGCTCACTCACTACACCGGTAATCTGAACACCGGGTCTGCCGACACCCGGGTGATTACCCCCGAGGCCACCGCCCAAATACACCTCTCCGAGCATTTGACATTCACTGGCGACCTTGGTGGTTCCTTTGCATCCGTTGATGATGGCGTCAGGACGCGTCATTCGACCGGTCTCGCAGGCGACGCCAATCTGTGTTCAATTAGTGAGCGATCGACCCTCTGTGCGCGCGCGTCGGTTCAGGAACAGGCAGCGACATCGGTAGGCCCCGCGCGCAGTATCAGTATGGGTGTCGATTATTCCCGCCGCTTGACGGAGGCGGACACTTTGCAGCTGTCAGTGGATGCGGACCGCTATTCAAGCCCCTTAATTCTCGTTTCTAGCGAAGCGTTCAACCGGGCCACCTATTTGCGAGCCGTCGTCAACTACTCTCGCAAGATGCACGATCGGTGGTTCGCAGGGGTGAACTTGTCCGCGCGCAAAGTAACGCAAAATGGTCCGGATCCGGATGCGGACCTCGGGGCTTCTATATTCATCAGGTACCGATTTGGTGATGTGCGATGAGAGAGACTGACAATTACGAGCAGACAGAGGGCTCGTCGGGCTGGTTCATTAACTACCTGCCGAGAATCCTTTGGGAGCGCCGCTACTATGTCCTGACGTGCCTAGTGGTCCTCACCATAGCCGGCGTTATCGCCGCCTTCGCGCTTCCGACGACCTATCGTTCGACGGCGACTTTGCTGGTCCAGGCTCAGGATCTTCCAACGTCATTGGTCGATTCGCCGACCACCGGCGCCGTTGAGCAGCGGATTGCCAGAATTCGCGAGCAGGTCCTGGCTCGAGGCGACCTTATCCCGCTAATTGAGCAGAATGACCTGTACTCCGACGAGCGCCGTTCAAAACCCTTGTCGAAAATCATCGATAAAATGCGCAAGTCGACGAACGTCAGCGCGCTCGCCGGCGACATCGGCCAGCAGCAATCTAGTACCCAGAGCAACACCGTCGCCCTTGCGATGAGCTTCGACTACCCTGATCCGGTGAAGGCACAGGTCGTGCTCCAGAGCTTCGTCACGAAGTTTCTCAGCATGGACAGCGAGGACGTCGAGAACCAGGCGAGCCTTTCTGTCCGCTTTCTGGAAGACCAGGCAAATAAGCTGCAGGACCAGATCAAGGATATCGAGGGACAACTGACTGCACTCAAGGCGAGAAACGGGGCGGCGCTGGCTGCCACCGGCGCTCCGCCGCTGATCGATACGGGTAGCTTCAGCGCCCAGATCACGTCGCTGCAGAACGAGAACCGCCAACTCATTGCCCAGAGCCGACGCCCATCCGCGGGAGGAGACCCGCTGTCGGCCGCGGAAGCCAATCTCGCTGCGCTTCAGTCGCAATATAGTGACACTCATCCGGATGTGGTCCTCGCCAAGGAGCGCGTCGCCGAACTTCGCAAGGTCGCTCAACAAAAGGGTGGTTCAGGAGATTCGATCGCGGAACAGATCGCCGCAAACAACGCCGCCATCCATCAGTTGATGGACCAGCGCGACGCGACACTGGCACGAGCCAATGCGGCAATGGCCGGGCAGGCTCGAGCGCCGGCAATTGAAGAGCAGGCGATGCAGCTGGAGAATCGTGCGAGCAACTTGCGCACTCAATATCAGACGATTTCGGAAAACCTATTGAAGGCGCAAAACAGCGCCCGCATGGCAACCGAGCAGCGAGCCGAGCGTCTTTCGCTCGTCGAGCCGGCGAACTTGCCAGACCACCCCTTCTCGCCGAACCGGCCGTTGCTTATCGGGGTAGCGGCTGCTGCCGGCCTGCTTTTGGGGCTGGTCCTCGCCTTAACCCTCGAATTCGTGACGAAGCCGATCCGCAGTCCGCGCCAGCTCGACAACCTTGGCGTGCCGGTGATCGGGGTCGTCCCGCTCCTTAAACAGAAGACCAGAGGAACAAGTCGCTTACCGGCGTTCCTCTCACGGGAGAAACGCCTTGCAGCATAGCTCGTCCGAACAAAGGTCCGAGTCCGACGATGATGTGCGGCAGGTGCGCATAGCCCCGATCCTCCCGGCGCGGACTCAGGCAAAGGAATTTCGCTGGAGCGCGAGCGTCGCGAAGCAGCGGCTGGTGCATGGTTTCGATAGCCGCAACGCAAGCTCACGGAGCTTCAACCTGATACGATCCAAGCTTATTGCGATTCACCGCGAACACGGGTGGCGCATGATCGGTGTCGTGTCCGCGACCCCTAACGTTGGAAAGTCCTTTGTTTCGGCTAACCTCGCAGCGTCAATGAGCCGCGACCCTCGGTTTCAGACCTATTTGATCGATTTAGATCTTCGGCGCGGAACGATCAGGGACATCTTTGACATCGAGAGCGAAAGAGGATTGGTCGAATATCTCGACGAGCCCGCACCTGGAGGACCGCTCAATGGCTTCGTACCACAGGGACAGGAGCTCATCATCATTCCTACTACCGCCGGTCCAGTCCTGTCCGCTGAATTGCTCGCGGGCGAGCGAGCGACGGCCCTGTTTCGAGCAATGCGAAACTCGGACGAGCGCAATTACTTCATCTGCGATCTACCGCCGGTCTTCGCCAACGACGATGCCGCGATTATCATGGAATCGCTCGATGCCTACGTCATCGTGGCGCAGGACGGTAAGACGACCGTTCGAGAGATCGAATCGGCCATGAACATGCTTGGCGGTGAGCGCTTGGCCGGCGTCATCCTCAACAAATACCAGGGCGGTCTCGTCAGCGAAGGCTATGGCGTCGAGTATAGCTACGCGAGCGAATATTATTACGCGAACCCAGAAACTGACGATTAGCTCACGGCGTTACTCACTTGGTCGCGCTTGGCCCAAATCCTGGCTGGTATTCAATTTTCGCTGACGCTCGCAGCGCCGCAACCCGGTCCTGGACGAACTTGTCGACCTGTTCGCGCCGAAGCACTTGAAGCGCCAACGGACGAGCCTGGTCGGCGGGGGTCGGATTGGGTTCACGCGCGGTGACAACGCTCGCGACTCCCTTGTCCGCGCCAGGCACAATGAACGGCTCGCCAGGGGCAAGCTTCTCAAGCTGCTGGTAAACCGCGTGTGGGAACATCGCTGTATCAAGCTTCCTCGTGTTGCGGGTGAACTGGATGCCGCTCGAGGTCAGAATTTGGGCGACTTCGTCCAGCGTCTTTGTCGCATTGAGCTTGGCCTTGACCGCCGGATCCTTCGGAAGGGGGTAGATGATCTGGGAGAGCGTCCAGGTTTCGCGACTTGCGAACATCTCGGGCCGGCTCGCCTCTAGATCGCTAATTTGCTGCGGCGTGGGTACCTGGGCTGTGCCCAGCCGCTTCCCAATCAGCATGTTGATCAGCAGGTCGTCCGTACCGCGGTTCAGCTGGGTCAAGAATTCGGGTGACTTATCGATGCCATCCTTGCGTGCCTGCTGGACCACTAGCTTCCGGTCGATCACCTTTTGAAGCGCAGCGTTGCGCAGCTGCTTGGAGTCCTCTGCGGCGTTGCCGTTCGTATCGGCGGCAATCTCGGCATTGAGCTCCGCGGCAGTGATTTCCTGACCATTGACGACGGCCACGGTCTGGCCCGACGCCTTTTTCTGACAGGAAGCGAAGGCAAGCGCGATGAGAATGGTAGTGATGATCCGCTGACGCATTGAGAACCCCGTTGAAAATCCAGTTGTTTGGGCCATAGCATGCACAAAAGTAGCGTTCCAGCAGGCCGGTTTGAGGAGCACCAAATGGAGACAATCTACGACTGGGTGTCCCTCGCGATCTTTGCGGGTCTGATTGTTCTGTTTCTACAACGGTCGACGGGCGATAATGCGGACAAGGACGCCTCGCTGCTTTATTATCTGGGCGCAGGTATAGGGTGCGCGGTTGCCAATTATTTTGGAAACCATGGCCAGCCCATCATCGCCGTGGCGCTCCTCGTCGCAACGGTGGCGTTTATCATTTACTTCCTGAAGCCCTTTAAGCTCACTCGGGGGTAGCCATGCGCCCCGCAACTACGCGATGAACACCGATCTCAAGTTTGCTGGTATCGAAGCGATCATCGCACGTGTAAAATTGTCGATTGCCACAAGCGCGACATCCCGATCACTGTTTACGCAGGAGATGCGTACCAGAATGGCGTCCGGAATAATCCCCTCCAGATTCTGTTCCGCGACGGCGAACTTCTGTTCGCGCCAGCTTCGCGGCATCTTTTTGCCGATGCGCGTCCAATAAACGATGTGTTCGGTTGGCCCGCCCCCGGCCGAGGCTTCCATAAGATTGGCCGCTACGACTCTGGGCCCAACTTGAATGGCATACGGAACAACGGCAGAGATCTGGTACCCACCCGCCGTGTAGCAAGTCTCCGGCCGATGAATCTGGAGGAATCCAGTCTCGCGCGCACTTTGCGCAATTAGCAACATCACTTGCGAGTTTTGGCCATCGGAATAAACCCGCGTGACGAGTTGGCTGTAAATCGCGCGCGATAGCTGATCTTCGGGGGGCACCACGATACCGCTCGCGGTGACGAAATTCCATACGCCGATGGACTTCGGAACCAGGTCTTCGAGCTTACGCGACCCCAGAAAATCGAGCCGAATATAAGGTTGTCGCCACGCCGCCACGCCCGCCGCAGAAGCGAACAGCAGCCCCAGGAGGACTTTCCGTCGGTCAGTCGCCGGCTGGGTGAAACTGTCGAAGACGGGCTTCATGGTTGCCGGTTCTTAGTCTCGCCGAACAGAGGCGTTGCCAGACTGTCGACGCCGAAGATCACTGCGAGCGCGACGGCGAACATCGTCAACCCGGCAAAATCGTGGATGAAGCCCTGCGCCACCGAGTCTCCGAAATGGTATGTGATCAGGACAAGCAGCATCACCCGAACGAAATTGGAAATGATCGCGACCGGAATCGCAGCGAGCGCTATCACAACGAAGGCAATCGGGTTCGACCGGTGCCTGAGGTAGACGTAGAACAGGCAAAGCGCGGAAAGCGTGACGATCGAGTTGAGGCCGGCGCACGCAGCGGCGATTAGCACCTGGTACTGACCGATCTGGATGGTCACTCCGGAGCTTGCGATTGGATAGCCGAGCAAGCTCAGGACTGACACAGTCCATGACGAAATGGCGATCTTGATCGGCTGGGTCACCGCGGCGACTACCGTGTCCGGCGGCGGTAGTGTGAAGGCGAGATAGACCAGAGGGAACCAGGCCGCACGGAGCAACGCGGCGCCGAAAAGCACGTACGCACCGGCGATCAGCGCGCCATACATGGCGAAACCTTCGACTTCGATCACGCCGGTTACGCGGGCAACGATGAACAATCCAAGCGTCAAGGCGAGGAGCGGCATGCCGATCAGCCAGTTGCCCGGCCGGGTCTCGATCGTCTTCCCCTTGAGCTCGCGCCAGAGGGCCCAGGCGCCGGTAGCCAGCACGAGAGGACCGTGGCCGCCTTGCTCGCTGGACCAGCTATCGCGCGCGACGTCGAACATGGTCGGCAGGACGAGCACAGCGCAGCCGAGCGCGAAGATCAGATTGGCCGGTGCGGAAATTCGTCGCGACACAGGTGCCGTGACTTGCACAAGTGACGATGGACTCTCGAATTTCACTCGGGGACCTCTCACCTGTGCTCGTCAGTCACGCTAAACTTTCCTTTAGTTTGCCGCAAGTTGCTCAAGTCCCAATTCGGGAAGTTGCAGTGCCCCATGATAGGATGGCGACGCCGAGCACGGCGATGCAGAGTATTACAACTCGGCCCAGGACCAGGGCCGGACCTGCATAGGCGATGCGTGACTTTCGAACTTCACTCAGCCCCTCTCACGCCTGCTCGTACCCCCAAGCTACGCTTTCTGTTAGTTTCCTGGAGGTTGTGGCGTCCCGTTGGGAAACAAAGCACAGTGGCTCCGCGTCAAGAATAGAACACGGCCCCCGCTATCGAAATGGCGACGGCCGCAACTGCAAGCCAGACACACTGCCGAAGACCGAACGTAACTTGGCCGCGTGCGAAAGATTGGACCACCGCGGCTTTGAAGCTTATCCAAGACATCTCAGCGCAGGCCCCCGATGGCACGCATTTGAAGTCGGCCGAACAAGCGCTCTTGAATGTACCGTATGACGCCGGCAGTCTCCGCCACCTTAGCCAGCATGATCATCGAAGCGTATGTCCACGATGCGACTGAACCAGCGCCCCGACGAATGGCCAATCGACTGATTTGGAATACGTACAGGAGAGGAATGGCGATCATCAACGCAGGCATGCCGAGGGCCCATGCGCACGCGGTAACCGATCCGGGGAAGGCCAGAACCCAAATAATGGAGCTTCTCAACTGGGCGAGATACAGGGGTTTATCGCATCGCCTTGTAAGAGACCATAGATTTGCATAGGAATAGCCGCCGCGCTTAGTGCGACGCCACCAATCCCCAAACGACAGGATATCAGCGTCGTGAACAACCATCAGGTGGTCAATGCGCCAGATCTCCCAGCCGCGGTCTCGCATACGGCCCATCAGCTCTGCTTCTTCCCCAGCAGGGAGCTCGGACCTGAAGCCTCCGAGCTGACGGAAAGCCGCTACTCTCATCAATGCGTTCCCGCCGCAAGCATCGATGCGACCTAAGCGGCCCTTCCACTCGTCTTCGCAAAGCCAGTTATAGACGGACTGCTCCGGGTGCAGCTCCTCAACGTGGCCGCAAACGACTGCGGCTCTCTCGTTAGCCCCCAGGAATTCGCTACCTACCTCGATCCAGCCGGGTTGGACGACGCTGTCGCCATCGACGAACTGAACGAATTCGCAATCCGGGAAATGCTGCAGCAGCGTGGTGAAGCCTTCGTTGCGTCCGCGAGCTGGTGTGAGTCTGCTTGACTCGTCCAGCGCCACCACAATGGCGCAATTATCACGCGCGATCTCGCGGCTGTTATCCGTGGAAGCCGAGTCAGCATAGACGAGCCGGTCGCGATACGCGCCGAGCGCTCTAAGGCAGGCGGGTAAGCACTGCGCCTCGTTACGCCCAATGACCACGACGCCGACGAGGCCTTGACTTCGCGGTTCGCTTGGCACCGCTAATTCCTCAACACTATTGCTGCGAACGGGAATAGCCCTTGCAAATTCGAGGTTAGCCCGATTCGAAACAGCGCTTCTCGAAACACCGCCACTGACAACAAGAACGCTATTGATAATGCCGCATCATCACGGCCGAAGCCAAGATGATGAGAGCGGGATTGTAGCCACAACGAGACATACTTGATCGCTTCACCGGCGCTGAGCGCCAGTACGGCACCGACGAGCCCGAAGTAATGGAGCGCAATCGGTGCCGCGATGGCATAGCTGATGAACTTCGCCGCATTGGCATAAGTCGCCATCGCTGGTTTGGACACGCCGAGCAGCATGTATTCGTTCACGGTGCTTAGAATGGCCAGCCAAGCAGCGATGAGCAGCAGGGGCAAAATGATGCCGGCTTCCCGATAACGGGCATCGTACAGAGTCCGGATGATGAGATCAGAGGCCGCAACAAGTGCGCCGAGACCGACTGCGGCGCCGACCAGAACCAACCGGCGGCCATGCCGAATGCGGCCTCTGACTTCCGGAGGTGGCGCTGCCATCTCCGCAATCATCGGAAACAGGAGCAGGTTCCCATAACGAACGGCTAACTGAGTAATCGTCTCTGTCAGGTTGCGTGCGATGCCGTAAATGCCAAGCTGCGCCAAACTTAGCTCCTTGGCAAAGAAGAGCCGGTCAAAGTTCATCGCAAGGAACGAAATCATTGACGACCAAAAAATCCACTTGCCGAACACCAGGATCGCACGCGCGTTCTTCAGGTCGATGAAGAAACGGTGCCTGATGCCAGGGATGAGTAAATAGGTCGAAACGGTAAGTGCACCGATAGATGCGACGGCACCAACGATGAGCGCCCAAATAGTCGGAGTTATGACCGCGAGTGTCCAGTAAATCGGAATGTTGAGCGCCGCCAGCGCCATTTCGAACTTTGCGAACCGGGCCACCTCTATGTTCTTCTGAACCAGGAACGTGCTGACGGACGAAAATCCTGAAAGTATGCAGAAGAGGGCTGCGAACGGCAGAACCACCGAAAGATCCGCCTTTCCGAAACTGTGCGCCAACGGTTTCGCCAGAAGTACGCAGATGAGTCCCAGCACCAGACCGCGAAAGACCTGGATCGTCCACGCGGTGTCGTAAAAATCGGGATCATGTCCTTTCTTGTTACTGACGATGTTCTGGCCGATGCCTACATCCGTGAATAGTTCGATACCGGTGCGAAATAGAGAAACAATCAGCATCATACCCAGAAGTGACGGCGCAAGCAGGCGCGCGAGGATGACGTTGTTGAGGAGTCGCAGAACGCTCGTCAGGACATGGCTGACCGTGATCCAACTCAGGCGCGACACGAGCGTCCTAACGCCGGATGGCATGCGCTGCTTCTGCTCTACCGTCGTCTCGGGCGCCGCGAAGGTCGCGCGGCGAGGACAGTCGTGTGCCTTTCATCGCTCTGCTTTGCCGCGCGCTCAAAGCTCAAGCAAGGCCGGCCTCAATTGGCGGATCGACGCGGGACAAGCCGCGGCACTTCGGCCGCGACGGAGTTGCGCGGTAGCGACCTGACAGACATAAGATGCTCCACGATGACGCTTTCTACTGGCTCCGGCGGGCGAAGGTAGCTGCGAATGAAATGGATCTTCATTGCCGCCCTATTGCTTTTCGTGCCGATCGTTGCTGCCGTGCTGCGCTCGCGCACGGCGTATTTGGGCCACGCCTGCTTCGTGCTCGGTGCGCTCCCATTCTTTCTTAATCTGCATTTGTACGTCGCCCCCATCTCTTGGGCCTCCTGGTCAGGCATAATTAAGGGGATTGAAGTTACCGTTGTGGACGCTCTCGCCTTAGCGATCCTGCTTAGCACCCGCCCGCGTCTTTCCACCCCCTTGCCGATCAAGATCTTCTTCGCTGTTTACGTGGCTGGTTTGGTTGTTTCCACCTTCGCCGGCGCCGGTCAGCTAATGGAACCATCCGTTTTCTATGCTTGGCAGCTGTTGCGCGCGGTTCTGGTCTATCTAGCAGTAAGCCGGGCTACCGCGACTTATCCGCGAGCCGCGTTCGCGCTCATCGCAGGCATGGGGGTTTCCGTTCTGTTCGAATGTGTGATGGCAACTTGGCAGTATGTTCACGGAAGCGTTCAGGCGGGCGGAACTCTCGGGCACCGCACGAACATCGGAATGATGTCGCAGTCAGTGGTCATGCCGGCATTCGCGCTGCTGTTTGGCGGCTTCCGGCGAGCGTTCCCCGTTCTTATCGTCACTGCCGGAGCCGTAATCGCCTACGTCGGAGCCGGGCGCGCGACGATCGCGCTATACGGCATTGGTATGTTGATTACGCTGATGTTGTCTCTGCGGCACAAGGTGACCACGCGTAAGCTTGTCATCGGCGCTGCCGCCATCGCTCTGCTCGCCGTCTGCGCACCCGTTGCAGATTTGGCGATCAGCCGTCGATCGACTGCTGACATTGAATCAAGCAATCAGGAACGCCGCGCTCTGATCGACGCGGCCGAGATGATGATTGCCGAGCATCCACTGGGCGTTGGTGCCAACAATTACGTTCTTATCGACAACATCGGCGGTTACGCAGAGCGCGCAGGAGTGTCCTGGTTTCAAAAAAGCCGTAGCGAACCAGTACACAACAGTTACCTCCTCGTTCTGGCTGAGCTCGGTTGGATCGGCCTGATCGGTCTCGTTGGCCTTCTTGTCTCCGTAATGGCGTTGGGTTGGAGCTCACTTCGATGGCTGCCGTCAGGGGAATCATCCGATCTGATCGTTGGCGTTCTTGGAGCTATCATCATTACTTCAATCCATTCCGCTTATGAATTTGTCCCAATGATGTTCTCTATGCACTACATGTTCGCAATGGACTTTGGGCTGCTGACGGGTCTCACCTCCGTCGCGTTACGCGTGAGACGCGAACGCGCAGCCAAATCGCGCGGGCATGTTCCTGATGTCGAACGTACCCCGGCAATGGCGTGACCGCGCAATCTCCAGCACCAAGACTGACACAAGTCCAGCGCGAGCGAATACCGATCCTCGACGGTTGGCGAGCGGTGAGCATTCTGGCCGTGCTCGGTGCGCACCTCCTGCCGCTCGGGCCCAAATGGCTGAGGTTCAACGAAGAGGCCGGTGTCTTCGGGATGGCGCTGTTCTTTACGCTCTCTGGGTTTCTTATCGTCAGCTTCCTCGATGCTGGAATGCCCGTGAAGACCTTCCTTCTCAAGCGCTGCGCCCGGGTAGTTCCGTTGTCCTGGGCCGCCATGCTGTTCCTGGTTCTCATTCAAAAATACGATTTCCTGACCATCGCGCGAAGTTTCCTGTTCACCTCGAACCTGCCCCCGGTCGACCTGCTCCACGGCGGCGAGCATCTGTGGTCGCTCTGTGTGGAGGTGCAGTTCTACCTGACGGTCGCGGCGATTTTCGCTACTGCGAAGCCGCTTGGGAAATGGCTGGTTCCGCTGCTCTGCCTGTCGGTGACAGTGGCGCGGATCGTGTCG
>Ga0207667_10004630_pt1 | contig 16877 bp, 15 predicted proteins | sample KBSCornC52_FD_184301 | JGI IMG/M metagenome (GOLD analysis project Ga0207667, IMG submission 184301) | Corn rhizosphere microbial communities from Kellogg Biological Station, Michigan, USA - KBS Corn C5-2 (SPAdes) (version 2) | ecosystem: Host-associated > Plants > Roots > Rhizosphere > Soil ...
GAGCGTCACGCGCGAAGATCGCCGCACCTTCGCATTAGTCGTCGATGATTCGATCACCGTGCGCCGCGTGACCCAGCGATTGCTCGAGCGCAACGGCATGCGCGTGCTCACCGCAAAAGACGGCGTCGATGCGCTGTCGATCCTGCAGGAGCACTTGCCCGACATCATCCTGCTCGACATCGAAATGCCGCGCATGGACGGCTACGAACTCGCTGCGCAAGTGCGTTCCGATCCTCGCCTCGCGCACACCCCGATCGTGATGATCACATCGCGCGTGGGCGAAAAGCACCGCGCCCGCGCCATCGAACTGGGCGTGAACGATTACCTCGGCAAGCCGTATCAAGAAAACCAATTGCTCGATGCCATCGAGCCGTTGGTGAATAAGAGACGGAAGGCGCTGGCTTCCTTATGAGCGATTTCTCCTCCGACGAACTCTACAGCTTGCTGGTGCCGCTCGCGGATGAGCGGCTCATCGTGCCGCGTGCTGCGGTTGCCGAAGTGATCACTTGGCAGCTGCCCGAAAAAATGGAGGGCGTGCCGCAGTGGTATCTAGGCACGGTGCCATGGAATGGCCGGCCCGTCCCGGTGATTTCTTTCGAAGGTGTGTGCGGTCAAACGTTGCCGGTACCAGGCGGTCGCACGCGCATCGTGATTTTCGTCGCGATCTTCGGCCACTTGACCGGTGGCTATTTTGGCGTAGTCACACAAGGCTTTCCGCAACTCGTGCGCTGCAACCCAGACGTCCTCAAGCCCGAGCACGGCCGCAGTTTCCCTGAACGCAGTCCCATCCTTTGCCAAGTCCGCATGGTGAATGAAAGTCCGTTCGTTCCGGATTTCGAGCGGTTGGAAGAGATGATTAGCGATGAGACGCGGGCCGCGTAGCGTTATTGCAAATCCCCCCACAACGCCTGCAACACCGAGAGAGCAACGACCGAAGCAGTCTCGGTTCGTAACACGCGCGGACCCAGCCGTACGGGATTGAAGCCTGCGTTCTGCGCAGCAGTGAGTTCATCGTCGTCGAGACCGCCTTCGGGGCCGATGAGCAGTTCGACCTTGGCTGGAAGACTGGCGAGGCCGGCGAGTGAGCGTGGTGCGGACGGACTGAGGACCAAGCGCATGCCGTCGCGTCGCGAGGTGTTGAAGTACTGTCGCAGCGTGATGGGTGTCGCGATCTCGGGGATGCGGGTACGGCCGCATTGTTCGCAGGCGCTGACGACGATGCCGCGCCAGTGTTCTTGTTTTTTTGCAGCCTGCTTCTCGTCCAACCGAACGACACTGCGTGCGCTCAGCACAGGTGTTACAGCGGCGACGCCCAATTCCGTGGCTTTCTGTAACGTCCAATCCATGCGTTCGCTGCGCGACACGCCTTGAACCAACGTAATTCTGAGGGGCGACTCGCTCGTGCCGGTGGCAAACTCGACGAGCTGCACGACGACATCGTCGCCTTGCATGCTCGCGATCTCTGCGCGGTATTCGCCGCCCGTGCCGTCGAATACCAAGAGCGGTGCGCCCTCGCGCATGCGCAATACTTTGCCGACGTGGTACGCGCCTGCCGAAGGTAACTTTACTTGCGCGCCTACTTTGAGCGGGCCGTGTGCGTGAATGCGGGTCAGTCGCATGTTGCGGCGTCGATGCCGGCGGCAGCCGTGTTGATCATGTGATCTATTTCGTCCGGTGTAATGACATAGGGCGGCATGAAATATACGACATTGCCGATCGGACGGAGCAGCACGCCATTACGCAATCCATGTTGATAGACGCGCAATCCACGGCGCTCCTGCCATGGATATTGCTCGCGCGTCGTCTTGTTCTTGACCATTTCGAGGGCGCAAATCATGCCGTGCTGACGAACTTCGGCCACATGCGGATGCGTCTCGAGCTCGCGCGCTCTGGCGCCCATGTGCTCGGCTAGTGCGATATTTTTTTGAATCACGTTTTCCTCGCGCAGCACCGCGATGGTCTCGACTGCGGCCGCGCACGCGAGCGGGTTTCCCGTATAGCTGTGCGAATGCAAGAAGGCGCGTAGGGTCGCGTAGTCGTCATAAAAAGTGGCGTAGATGTTGTCGGTGGTCATCACGACCGAGAGCGGCAGATATCCGCCCGTGAGGCCCTTCGACAAACACATGAAATCGGGACGGATGTTGGCCTGCTCGCACGCGAACAATGTTCCGGTGCGTCCGAAGCCGACGGCGATTTCGTCGGCGATGAGGTGCACGCCGTATCGATCGCACGCTGCGCGCAATAGAGAAAGATATACGGGATGGTACATGCGCATGTTGCCTGCGCATTGCACGAGCGGCTCGACGATGACGGCGCAAATCTCATCCGCTTGACGTTCCAACACCTGACGCAAGGCGTCGAACATGCGGCGCGAGTGCGCTTGCCAGTCTTCGCCTGCTTCGCGTTCGTAGCAATCCGGCGAGGGCACGGTGATCACATCCATGAGCAGCGGTTTGTAGATTTCTTTATAGAGATCGACGTTGCCTACGGCGAGCGCGCCCAGCGTTTCACCGTGATAGCTGTTGCTCAACGTCACGAAGCGGCGTTTTTTGTCGCGACCGAGATTGCGCCAATAGTGAAAACTCATCTTCACCGCCACCTCGACTGCCGCCGAGCCGTTGTCGGCGAAGAAACAGCGTGTCAGGCCGGCGGGGACGATTTGCACCAAGTTTTCGGCCAGCTTGATCACGGGTTCGTGCGTGAAGCCCGCGAGCAGAACGTGTTCGAGTTCGTCCACCTGCGCTTTCAGGGCGCCGTTGATGCGGGGATTGGCGTGGCCGAGCAGATTCGTCCACCAGGAACTCACGGCATCGAGATAACGGTTGCCGTCGAAGTCTTCGAGCCACACGCCTCGCCCCCGGCGAATGGGGATCATGGGCAGCCACTCGTGATCCTGCATCTGAGTGCAGGGGTGCCATATCGCGTTGAGATCGCGTGCAGCGAGATCGGCGTTGGAAAGGCGAATGTTCGTTGTAGGTGTCATATTCACGGTCGGAGGTCTGCAGTCCGCAGTCTGCAGCCAGAGGCGAGGAAGCGGAATCGGGCGTGTACACTGCTGAAGCGTTTTCCGGCTAACCGCCATTGGCCAACCGCCAACTGCCCTTTGGGGCGGGCATTATTCACAGCCTTGCGCAGAGGACAATCAGCCATTCGTACACCCATGTTCGATAGCGTCGATTTCGGCGCGGGACTTGCAAAGCAAGCCCGACAAGTGAATTCGCCCAATTGGGATGAGCGCCCGGTCGGCGCCGTTGCCGAGCTCATCATCGTCCATGGCATCAGTTTGCCGCCCGCCGAGTTCGGAGGGCCGTGGATAGATAAACTATTTACGAATACGCTGCCGCCCGAGATCCATCCCTATTTTGGGGAAATCGCCGGCCTCAAAGTCTCGTCGCACCTGCTGATTCGCCGCGACGGCACACAAGTTCAATATGTTCCCTTCCACCGCCGGGCCTGGCATGCGGGCCCCTCGAACTACCGGGGCCGCGAGCGCTGTAACGACTTTTCTATAGGCATCGAGCTCGAGGGGGCCGATGACGTGGCATACGAGCCTATTCAATACCGCGTGTTGGCGGAACTCGTCCTCGCATTGTGTGCAGCCTATCCCACGCTCTCGACCGATCGGGTAGTCGGGCACAGCGACGTCGCTCCTGGCCGCAAGACCGATCCGGGCCCCGCTTTCGATTGGCCACGTCTGCGGGCACTGGTTGTAGCGCTGGGTACTGCGAGTCGTTAAGTGAGGTGGTTTTGCGCCCTGTTGATATTCATCACTTGCGCCCAAGTTGTCCGCGCCGAAGCTCCGCCTCGTCTACTTTCTTTAGCGCCGAATATCACTGAACTCGCGTATGCCGCGGGTGCGGGCGATCACCTCGTCGGGACAGTGGAATACAGTGATTATCCTGCCGCGGCGCGCACGCTACCGCGGGTCGGAGATGCTTTTCGTGTCGATATGGAGCGCGTTCTCGCATTGCATCCGGACGTAGTGTTGGCGTGGGAATCCGGAACACCTCGCCAGATCGTCGAACGCTTACAACAGCTTGGATTGCACGTCGTGGCGATCGACGCGCATCGCGTTGCCGATGTCCGCATGGCACTACTCAAGATCGGTACGCTCGCCGGTACGGGGCAGATCGCCACGCGGGCCGCGGATGAGTTCGATGCAAGCATGGCGAAGCTTCGCAACTATTATGCGGGCAGGGCGCGCGTGAGCGTGTTCATCCAGGTAGGTGATCGGCCGCTCTACACGGTCAACGGCGAGCACATCATGAGCGAAGTGGTCGAGTTGTGCGGCGGCACCAACGTGTTTGCGAATCTACAGCAACTCGCTCCGGTGGTGAGCATCGAAGCCGTCCTTGCAGCCAATCCCGATGTGATACTCGCTATGAGCGACACAGTGCCGGACGCTAGAGCGGCATGGTCGCGTTGGTCGCAAATCGCAGCGGTGCGGAACAATAACGTGTTCACCGTCCCGTCCGACGACATTGCGCGTACGACATTACATCTTACGCGCGGTGCGCAAACGGTCTGCGAAGACTTGGAGAGAGCGAGGAGACCCACCGTGTCGGCGTCCTCCGGCCGTTGATCTCAACGCGTTGCTCAGTAAGTAGGGATGCTCGGATCGACGTCGCGAGACCACGCCAAAATACCGCCGGACAAATTCGCAGTCTGGAAGCCTTGGCCGGCAAGATAACGAGCCACTTCCAGGCTGCGGCGTCCCGATCTGCACAGCACGACAACTTCTTTGTTGCGGTCGATCTCACCCGCACGCGCTGCCACCTCGCCCATTGGAATGTGGATCACGTCGGGCACGCTCGCGACGCCCAATTCCCAGGCTTCGCGCACGTCGAGCAACGTCATTGCATCGCCGCGGTCGCGCCGCGCGAGATATTCGGCCGGAGAAATTTCGGGAATGCTCATGGGCGTTCCTCCTCAGAATACGAAGGACGAAGGGCGGGGCGCATTGATGAGCGGACGCATGACAGTCTCGAAGAGACTCGTGCGCACCCATTCGCGCTCACCCATACGAGTCACCTTCCAAGCCTCCATGATGGGTGCTTGGCCGACGACTATGAATAGACGTCCGCCGACGTTCAATGCGCGCTGGAAGCGTTCGTCGTAGAGGGCGAGTGAAGCCGTCACCGCAATCACGTCGTAGCGACTCTCCTCCCTCAACTGACAGGCGTCGGCGTGCTCCGCAACGACATTGTTGCAAACTGCGCGCAGAAGATTGGCTTGAGCACGCTCGACGAATTCGGGATAGACGTCGATGGAACGTACCCGTGCAGCAAGACGTCCCAAGCAAGCGGCGAGGAAGCCGCTGCCGGTCCCGACATCGAGGACCGAATCCGTCGGTTGCGCGTCCAATGCCTGCAGAATGCGCCCCTCGATCTTCGGTGTCAGCATCACTTCGCCGTGACCCAGTGGAATCTCCGCATCGGCGAAAGCCAAGTCGCGGTACGGCTCGGGGACGAACTGCTCGCGCTTCACCGACTCCAACGCGGCAAGGACGCGATCGTCCAGAACTTCCCAGGTGCGGACCTGCTGGTCGACCATCTGCCGACGCGCGGCTTCAACGTCCATCCTCATAGGGCGGCAATCTCTCGAATGATTGAAGTGAAGTGTTCGGCGAACGGCCGATCGGCGCAAAGCCTACGAAGTTTGGTGAGGAGAGACAAGCTGCTCATCAATTATGGTCAATCAGTAAGTTGTATTCTCTAACCTTCAGATATGCTCTCAAGCGTGGCGCGTGCAGCGTAGCCGGTCGTGCAAACGACGCAGAACTAATTTCGCGGCAGCAGTCAGCAAAAAGCCCGCGGGCGTTTATCGCGATGCCGGCAATTACAGGGTTTGAAGAGACTCGCTTGTCCGGGAGTGCGCCGGTCGGATGCTCGGGATATTGATCATTGTGCTCGGTCTTGCGCTGGCGGCGCTGGCAACGCTGTACATCCGCCGCGAGCGCAGCGGCGTGCAGCTCGATAAAGCCGTCAACAAGCTCGAAAAAATCGTACGGACGGGACACTTTCACGAGCGTCTGAGCGCAGAAGGCCGTGCCGAACCGCTCGCGGCGAGCGCCAATCGCTTACTCGAGCAACTCACGACTCGCGAGCGTCAGCTCAAAGAGCGCGAGCGCGCCCTCACCAGTCTACTTGCGGGCCTTACCGAAGCTGTTGCCGTTCACCGCGACGCTCTCGTCTACGCCAATGAGCGCTTTGCCGCGCTAGTAGGTGCAGATAGCGTCGAGAGCGTGCTCGGGCGGCCGCTCGGGGAACTCGTGCATCCTGACTATGACGAGTTGGTGCATGAGTACGTCCGCCGTCTTCTGAGCGGAGACCGTGCCGCCAACCGTCTCGAAATCGAGCTGCATCCGGTGACCGATCAGACGGCTCGCGTCGAGCTCTCGGCCGTTCGTATCGATTACCAAGGTTCGCCCGCGCTGCTGCTCACCATGGTCGAGATGGGACCGCGTGCTTCCACTTCGGCCGGCGCGCCGCGGCTGCGTTCCACTGCCTGGGAAACCTTGGACTCCATGGGCGAAGGAATCATTACGACGGACGTCGCCGAGCGCATCGATTACATGAATCACGCAGCCGAGCAGTTGATCGGCGTGAGTGCGCCCGAGGCTCTGGGCAAGGGCTTGATGGAAATCATCAGCTTGATCGATGAAACGGACCGCCACGGTCTGGGCGATCCGGTCAAGCAATGCATCGTGACCCGGTCGCGGGTCAGCGTGGGCCGTCGCGGGCTCATGGTATGTCGCGGCGGGTTGGACGAGCGTTCGGTCGAGTTCTCGGCGTCGCCGCTCAAGAATCAACGCGGCGAGTTGGTAGGCGCCGTCGTCGTCATCCGCGATGTGAGCGAATTGCGCGGGCTCGCACGACAAATGTCTTATCAGGCGAGTCACGATGCGCTCACCGGGCTCGTCAATCGACGCGAATTCGAACGCCGCACCGAAGAAGCACTGCAGTCGGCTCACTCGGGCTCGGCGCGTCACGCGCTGTGCTATCTCGACCTCGATCGCTTCAAGATCGTGAACGACACCTCGGGTCACATGGCGGGCGACGGCATGTTGCGCGAGGTCGCGGCGCTGATCAAAGAAACGGTGCGCGATTCGGACACCGTCGGACGGTTGGGCGGCGACGAGTTCGGCTTGCTGCTCATCGGCTGTCCGCTCGAGAAAGCGCGGCAGATTTCCGACGATGTGGTGCGCAAGGTCAACGAATATCGATTTGTCTGGAAGGACAAGATCTTCAATATCGGCGCGAGCGTCGGCCTGGTCGAGATTTCGCGGGAGAGCGGCGCGCTCGACGAAGTGATGAGCGCTGCCGACTCGGCGTGCTATGTCGCGAAAAAGCACGGCAATCACGTCCACGTCTACTCGGCGCGCGACGAGGCGGTCGCGCGGCATCGCGGTGAAATTCAATGGCTGCAACGCTTGCAGGTGGCGTTGAAGGAAAACCGCTTCGAACTCATGGCCCAGCCCATCGTCGCGACCAGCAATGCCACTCGTCAGGGCCCGGCGCTCGAAGTGTTGTTACGTTTGCAAGATGACAACGTGCCAGGCGGCATCGCGCCCACAGAGTTCCTTCGCGCCGCCGAACGCTATCGCCTCATGGCGGATGTCGACCGTTGGGTAGTTCAGACCGCGTTCACTGCACTCGGTCGCGGCGGTCTGCGCTTGCCCGAAGGGCGCAGCCTTGCAGTGAATCTTTCCGGTCAAACGCTGGGCGACCCGCAATTCCTGGAGTTCGTGGTCGATTGTCTCGACCGCACCGGTGTCGCACCCGAACAGATTTGTTTCGAAGTCACCGAAAACTCCGTCATCACCAACATCGATCACGCACGCCGCTTCATCGGCGTCTTGCACGGCATGGGCTGCCGCTTCGCCCTGGACGATTTCGGCCGCGGTCTATCCTCGTTCGGCAATCTCAAGAACCTCGCGCTCGACTATCTGAAGATCGACGGCTCTTTCATCCGCAATCTCGCCGCCGATACGGTCAACCAAGCCATGGTCGCCGCCATGATCAAACTCGCTCGCACGTTGAACTTCGCCGTGATCGCCGAGCAAGTCGAGGACACTTCAGCGCTCGAAGCCGCCAAGCGCATGGGCGTCGATTTCGTACAAGGATTCCAGCTGGGGCGCCCGCAGCCGTTGGCTCGCGTGGTGGCGAGGGTGAACTAAGGCCGGCGGAGCCGGCCGGGTTGTTGGGCGATTGGGCTTTGGGTTATTGGCCAGAGAAGATCCTTCTGTCCAACTACCCAACGCCCAAACTTCTCTGCTTACAGCAGCGGCACCAACAACAACGCCACGATATTAATAATCTTGATCAGCGGATTGATCGCCGGACCCGCCGTGTCCTTGTAAGGATCGCCGACGGTGTCACCCGTCACTGCGGCTTTATGGGTATCGGAACCCTTGCCGCCGAAGTTGCCTTCTTCGATGTACTTCTTGGCGTTGTCCCATGCGCCGCCGCCGGTGCACATGGAGATGGCGACGAACAAGCCGGTGACGATGGTGCCGATCAACAGACCGCCCAACGCTCTGACGCCCGAGCCCGGACCCATCAGCCAGTTCATGCCGAACGCGACGACAATGGGCACGAGAATGGGCAGCAGTGATGGGACAATCATCTCGCCGATTGCGGCACGCGTGAGCATGTCGACGGCTTTCGAGTAATCGGGTTTGGCAGTGCCTTCCATGATTCCTTTGATTTCACGGAATTGGCGGCGCACTTCCACGACGACCGAGCCTGCAGCGCGACCGACCGCTTCCATGGCCATTGCGCCGAAGAGATACGGCACTAGGCCGCCGATAAATAGCCCGATGATCACGGCGGGATCGGACAGCGAGAATTCGACCATTGCACGGCCCGTCTCGCTCAAATGCGTTTCGAGGTTGTGCGTGTAGTCGGCAAAGAGAACGAGCGCTGCAAGACCGGCGGAGCCGATCGCGTAACCTTTGGTAACAGCCTTGGTCGTGTTGCCGACCGCATCCAGGGCATCGGTAATCGTACGCACGTTCTTCGGCAGCCCTGACATTTCCGCGATGCCGCCGCCGTTGTCAGTAATTGGACCGTAAGCGTCGAGCGCCACGACCATGCCCGTCATCGACAACATGGCTGTTGCCGCAATCGCAATACCGTAGAGACCATGCCCCGTGCCCAGGTTTTCGCCCACGTGATATGCGCCCCAAATGGCCGCGCACACGGCGAGCACCGGTAACGCCGTCGATCTCATCGAGACTGCGAGGCCGGCGATTACGTTCGTGCCATGACCGGTTTGCGATGCACTGGCGACGCCCCGAACCGGGCCGTATTCCGTCGCCGTGTAGTACTCGGTGATCACAATTAATGCGGCAGTGAGTGCAAGACCGATGACCGAGCAAATGAAGAGGCTGGTTGCCTGCTCGCCCATCACATTCTTGGTCACAAACCAGAACGCGATCAGCGCAAGAACGCCCGAGACGATGAGGCCACGATAGAGCGCGTTCATGATCTTGCCGCCCTCGCGCGCCTTCACGAAGAAGGTGCCGATGATGGAAGCGACGATGGAGACCGCGCCCAGTACGAGCGGATAGAAGATGTAGCGTAGCTCTAACGCGCCATCCGTGCCTGCGAACAGCAGCCCGCCGAGCACCATGGTGGCGACGACTGTGACCGCGTACGTTTCGAACAAGTCCGCCGCCATGCCGGCGCAGTCACCGACGTTGTCGCCGACGTTATCGGCAATCACGGCGGGATTGCGCGGGTCGTCCTCGGGAATACCGGCTTCGACCTTACCCACGAGGTCTGCCCCTACATCTGCACCCTTGGTGAAAATGCCGCCGCCCAAGCGCGCGAAGATCGAAATCAGCGAGCCGCCGAATGCGAGACCGATGAGCGCGTGCAAAGCATCGTGATCACCGATGTATTTGCGCAAGATGCCGAAATAGCCTGCAACACCCAGCAGGCCCAATCCAACGACGAGCATGCCGGTGATAGCGCCGCCGCGAAACGCCACTGCAAGTGCAGGATTGAGACCGACGCTCGCCGCGTGAGCGGTGCGTACGTTGGCACGCACCGAAACGTTCATGCCGATGTAGCCCGCCAATCCCGAGAGAATGGCGCCGACCGCAAAGCCGCCGGCAGTCGGCCAGTTCAAGGCGATCCCAAGCACTACGAAGAGCACGACGCCTACGAGCGCGATCGTGCTGTATTGACGATTGAGATAGGCTTTGGCGCCTGCTTGTACAGCCGCGGCGATTTCCTGCATGCGCTCGTTGCCTGCAGGTTGAGCGTTGATCCAGCCTACGGAGAAGACGCCATACAAGATGGCGATTACGCCTGCTCCTACCGCAAGCCACAACGCGACATCGATCGTCATCAGAGAATCCCCCTGCAAGTTTGTTGTTTACGAGATGGCTGCAGCGCCCAAGCTACATTAGGAGTCTTACTTGAACGCGGTGCAATGATCGCAAAGCACTATAGCACAAAGGTATTTTTCAACCGTTTGCGCACCGGTGCATTCTTCAGGCGCGCATAGGCAGGCAAGCCGTTTTGATAAGGCGGATAGTCTTCACCCGCGATGAGCGGCTGTAGATAGCGGCGTCCCTTGGCAGTGATGTGATAACCGTCCTCGGTGATGTAATCCCGCGGCAGCATCTTTTCTTGATTCGCAACCGCATCCAGTTGCGCGACACCTATTTTCCAACGGTAGGGTTTGTTCGCGACGCGCACGATGGTCGGCATGACGGAGTTCGCTCCCTTGAGGGCCAATTCCACCGCTGCTTTGCCGACTGCATACGCTTGCTCGACGTCCACTTTGGAGGCGATATGACGTGCCGCCCGCTGCAGATAGTCTGCAACCGCCCAGTGGTATTTGTAACCCAGCTTGGCGTTGACGAGCTGCGCGATCATCGGGCCCACGCCGCCCAATTGTGCATGACCGAAGGCGTCGCGCGTACCGACGTCGGATAAGAACTTGCCCTCGGCGTTCTTGACGCCTTCGGAGACCACGACGGCGCAATAACCATATTGCTCGACGCATTCTTTGACGCGCGCGCAGAAGGTTTCTTCGTTGAAAGCGATTTCCGGAAACAAGATGAGATGCGGCGCGTCGCCGGCCTTTTCGGCTGCGAGTCCGCCGGCCGCTGCGATCCAACCCGCATGACGGCCCATGACTTCCATGACGAATACTTTGGTCGAGGTCTTGGCCATCGAAGCGACATCGAAACCGGCTTCGCGAATCGACACCGCAACGTATTTGGCCACCGAGCCGAACCCGGGGCAGCAGTCCGTGATCGGCAAATCGTTGTCCACGGTTTTGGGCACGTGAATGGCTTGGATCGGATATCCCAAGGTGCTCGCGAGCTGCGAGACCTTCAGGCACGTGTCGGCCGAGTCGCCGCCGCCGTTATAGAAAAAATAGCCGATGTCATGCGCCTTGAAGACTTCGATCAGACGTTCGTATTGCGCCGGATTGTCTTCGAACTTTTTCAACTTGTAGCGCGCCGAACCGAACGCGCCGGACGGCGTGTAGCGCAATGCGCGAATGCTTGCGGGAGATTCCTTGCTGGTATCGATGAGGTCCTCGGTGAGTGCACCCACGATGCCGTGGCGGCCGGCGTAGAGCTTGCCGATTTTGTTCTTGTGCTTGCGGCAGGTTTCGATGACGCCGCACGCGGAAGCGTTGATGACGGCAGTGACGCCGCCCGATTGCGCGTAGAAGGCATTTCGCGGAATGGACTTGGCCATGAGCGAACCTCGTTATAGGGATGGAACAGCGATGCAATGCTGTGCCTTGCGATCTCGCAAGGATACCGTGCGGCGAAGCAGCGCGAACAGCCAATCACAACGTCTATGGCAGCGGGCGGTTCCGGCGTCCTATGTCATTGCATGGCGCTGAAGCAAGATTGGCGTGGCCACGATATTTCGGTAGGGTAACGGAATAGTGGGGGCTGCAAGGCGCGTGTGCTTCAAGGCCACGCACAAGAAAGGCCCATAGACGGTCCCCATGATGACTGGCCACATCCGAGGTTGTTTGCACTATGAGAATCGTTCTGCTGGGCGCGCCCGGCTCAGGTAAGGGCACGCAAGCGCAGCGTTTGCAGGCCAAGTACGGCATTCCCCAGGTCTCTTCCGGAGATCTGTTGCGCGACGCCGTCGCCCGCCAAACCGAACTTGGATTGAAAGCCAAAGCGGCGATGGATGCGGGCCAGCTGGTGTCGGATGACATCGTGTTGGGACTCATCCGCGAGCGCTTGCATCAGCCCGATGCCGCCAACGGTTTCATCCTAGACGGGTTTCCCCGCAACATCGATCAAGCACATTCCCTGGCGGCGTTGCTCGAAGACATCGGCCAGCCGATCGATGCGGTGCTGCTCATGGACGTACGCAACGAAACGCTGATGACGCGCCTCGCCGGCCGTCGCGTGTGTCCCAAGTGCGGCAAGGTGTTCAACATCAACTCCTTCCTGCCGGGTGTGATCCCGGTGTGCGATGTGAGCCCCGATCACGGCGCGCTCTATCAGCGGCCGGACGACAAAGAAGAAGTGATCGCGAAGCGGCTCGAGGTGTACCAAGCGCAAACCAAGCCGCTCATCGATCACTACGCCAAGCTCGGTCAGCTCAAGGTCATCAAGGGCGAAGGCACGCTCGACGAGATCACCGAACGCATGGAAAAGGCACTGCAAGAAAAAAAAGCGCCCAAGCGTGATGCCGCTCCCGCAAGCAAGAAACCTGCGGCAAAAAAATCGGCACCCGTGAAGAAAGCTGCCGCGAAATCGGTCAAGGCCAAGGCCAAGGCAAAGTCCAAAGCGAAACGCGCGCCACAGCCGAAAGTTAAACAAGCTGCCAAGAAAAAGACCCCGGCAAAGCCCGCAAAGAAGAGCGCCAAAAAGAACGCCAAGAAAGCGGTGAAGAAAGCAGCCAAAAAGGCCATCAAGAAAAAGGTTGCGAAGAAACCCGCGCGGAAAAAGTGATTGGGATAGACGTTAAGAGGTAGGGGTCGGTCAGAACGCTTCGCGTGTTTTGACCCCTGCCATCTTCACCAGCTGTTCCCCGATCACTTCCTTGCGCCAACCCTGCATCAAGCTCGCGGCTTTGTGATTGAACACGAGCTGTTCCACGTCGCGTCTCGTTGCGAGCAGTTCCGGGCTGATCTGTTGTCGTTCGCCTTCCGCGCGTACGAAGTTCATGAGCTTGGTCACGAGCGCAAGTTGTCGTGCATCGGGTCGCACCGGTTTGAGTGCCGCGGCTTCGTTTACCGCGTCGGCTTTCGCGCGCTCGATGAGTTCGAGCAGTTCTATGCCACGCTTCTTGATCGTGCCGTTCGGCAATGCGCGTATCTGTTCGAGCTCTTCGACCGCAGTGGGCGCTCGGTCCGCAAGCGTGCGTAGAGCGTCATCACTCAATATCCAGCCGCGCGGCTTGTCTGCTTGAATGGCGCGTTGCTCGCGCCATGTCGCTAGCGCCTTGGTGATACTGCGCGCAATCGGTGGGAGTTGTGCGAGTCCTTTCAAGCGCTGCCAGGCTGCTTCTGGCGCAGTTCGGTAGAGATCGGGATTGCTGAGCGCTTGCGCGTCCTCTTCGAGCCATTGAAGTCTGCCGGCAGCGAGCAATGCCGCTCGCAGATCCAAATAGAGCGGAACCAGAAAGCGCACATCGTCGGCAGCGTATTCCAGTTGTTCCGGCGACAGCGGTCTGTGCGACCAATCGGTGCGCGCATGGCCTTTGGCGAGTACGTGTCCCAAGCGTTTGGCAACCAAATCTCCATAGCCCACTTGCGCGGGATAGCCCAGTAAGCCGGCGGCCACTTGAGTATCGAAAACGGGCGCGGGAATGGAAATGTCCGTGCCGGACGCGAGCGACATGACCTCCAGATCCTGGCGGGCGGCGTGTAAGACTTTGACTCTCGAAGGCTCGCGCAAGAACGCGAGGAAGGGCGCCAAACTGTCGAGCGCGAGTACGTCGATGAGCACGCAGAAGCGGCGGGTCGCCGCTTGAATCAGGCACAACTTGGGATAGTAGGTGCTCTCGCGCATGAACTCCGTATCGAGCGCGATGAAGTCGGCTGTCGCCAGCTCCGCAATCGCGTTTTCCAATTCCTGCGCCGTACGCGCGTGTACAATTTCCACCGCGCCTGCGGCCGCATTGTCGTGTGCAGAGCTCATGGTGCGATTATAGGGGTCGAGTGAGACACACATGCACCAGCTGCTGCAACTCTTCATCGACATCGCCATGTTTCGCCGCGGTCCGCAAGATCTGCCGGCGTCGCGCACCTTGGTGTTGCTCATGTTCGCGATCTACGCGCTCTCCGGTTGCGCGCAGGTGCTGCTCATGGGTTGGGATGTGCGCTCGACGCTGCTCTTGGTGCTGATCGATACCGTAATGCTGGGAGGATGGGTGTGGGCCGTGCTGGTGTTTTTCTCGCGGCGTCAACGATTCATTCAAACCATGACAGCCGTGTTGGGCGTCGGTACGTTGCTTGCCATCATGGATCTGTTCGTGCGCACGACTCAGTTGCTCATTGCACCGGATGCGAGCATGCCTTTGAGCTGGCTGTTCGTGAAACTCATCATTATGTCCTTGGTTCTCGGCCGCATTTTCATGCTCGCGATCGACGCTGGCCTCCTCACCGGCATGGCGCTCACGCTGGCCATCGTCTTCTCGACCGATGCGGTGGCGCAGTGGGCGGTACCAGGTGTTTAGGCGCCTAATCACCTTCTTCACCTGATCTTCATGCACGTCCACATCCTCGGCATCTGCGGCACATTCATGGGCGGGATCGCGGCGCTCGCGCGGGCGAGCGGTCATCGCGTGACGGGCTCGGATCAAAACGTCTATCCGCCGATGAGCGATCAGCTGGCGGCGCTCGGCATCGATCTCATTCAGGGATATGACCCCCAGCAGCTCGAGCTCAAGCCGGACGTCGTCGTGGTCGGAAACGTCATGAGCCGCGGCAATCCGCTCGTCGAAGCGCTGCTCGAAAGCGGTATTCCCTACACATCGGGGCCCGAGTGGTTGGCGCGGCATGTGCTCGCACGACGGTGGGTGCTCGCTGTCGCAGGCACTCACGGCAAAACCACGACGACCAGCATTCTCACTTGGATACTCGAATTCGCAGGCAAAGAGCCGGGGTTTTTAGTGGGCGGCGTGCCTGCCAATTTCGACGCGACTGCACGCTTGGGCAAGGGAACTCACTTCGTGGTCGAAGCAGACGAGTACGACACGGCGTTCTTCGATAAGCGCGCCAAGTTCGTTCACTATCGTCCGCGCACCGCGATTCTCAACAACCTCGAACACGATCACGCAGATATCTATCCCGACGTTGCCGCCATCCAATGGCAGTTCCGCCAATTGCTACGTATGGTGCCGGGCAATGGACTCGTGGTCGCGAACGGCAAAGATGCCAACATCGAGCGTGTCGTCGAGATGGGATGTTGGACGCCCGTCGAGCGTTACTCTCATTCCGCGGGAGCAGGTATCGACTGGCACGCTCAACTCGAAGACAAGGACGGATCGGCCTTTGCAGTGATGCGAGGCGGGCGCAACGTCGGCAGAGTCGAATGGTCTTTGCTGGGCTTGCACAATGTCGAGAATGCGCTTGCCGCAATTGCAGCTGCACATCATGCGGGCGTCGAGATCGAAGTTGCGGCGGCTGCGCTCAAGCAATTCGCAGGTGTAAAACGCCGCATGGAGGTTCGCGGCGTCGTCGACGGCATCACCGTGTATGACGACTTTGCGCATCACCCGACGGCAATCACAACCACCATCGACGGGCTGCGCCGGAAAGTAGGCGGCGCTCGCATCGTCGCCGTACTTGAACCACGCTCCAACACAATGAAACTCGGCACGCATCGCGATGCATTGGCGCAGTCGCTCAACGGTGCCGACCGCGTGTGGCTCTATCAAGGTCCCGATGTCAAATGGGACGTCGCTACTCTTACATCTGCAATCACTAAGCCTGCACAAGTTGCGAACAACATCGATGCACTCGTCGCTGCTCTTGCTGCCGAAGCGCAACCGGGCGATCACATTCTCATCATGTCGAACGGCGGCTTCGGCGGCGTGCACGGAAAATTACTCGAACGCTTGCGCAAGCGTTCGAGTTGATCGGCACGCCACGCACATTCTTACTAGAGCCTAGCGCCTAATTACCTAGAGCCTAATTTTCCCTCCATGCCCACCCTCCCTCTCTTTCCTCTCAACACCATCCTGTTACCCGGCGGGGTGCTGGCATTGCGCATTTTCGAGCGGCGCTACGTGGACATGGTGCGCCGCTCGCTGCGTGAGAATAGCGGTTTCGGCATCGTCAGCATTCGCGAAGGACTGGAGGCGGGGGGCGCTGCAAAGCCGTACGAATGCGGCACTTTCGCGCGCATCGTCGATTTCGATCAGCTGCAAGGCGGCTTGTTGGGTGTTACTGCCAAAGGCGAACGGCGTTTTCGCATTCTGAACACGCAGGTGCAAAGCGACGGTCTGCTGACCGGCGAGGTGGAGTGGTTGCCGGAAGAAGTCACTGTCGCCCTGCCCGAGGAGTATCAGTTTTTCCAGCGAGTGTTGCGGCAACTATTGCCGCAGCTGGGTACAGCGGGCCGTCATCTCGATCAACAGTTCGACGATGCGGGCTGGGTGAGCGGTCGTGCCGTCGAGTTGCTGCCCCTCGCGCTCGACGCCAAGCAGAAGTTTCTCGAAATGAATGATCCGCTCGAGCGACTCCATGAGCTGAAACCGCTCGTGTATTCGGTGGGAACGGAAGGAAACTCATAAAGGCTTACTTTTCGCCGACCTTCCCTGCCACCAATACAACACCGCAAACAATCCTATCCACGCGGTCGCCAGCCATCCGATGATGCCGTTGTAAGAGCCGACCATCCAATCGAACTGCGATGCATAGTTTCG
>Ga0207667_10004632_pt1 | contig 16870 bp, 11 predicted proteins | sample KBSCornC52_FD_184301 | JGI IMG/M metagenome (GOLD analysis project Ga0207667, IMG submission 184301) | Corn rhizosphere microbial communities from Kellogg Biological Station, Michigan, USA - KBS Corn C5-2 (SPAdes) (version 2) | ecosystem: Host-associated > Plants > Roots > Rhizosphere > Soil ...
CTGCATGGCCAGCGAGGTGAGGAAGGCTTCCAGCGTGGAGATGAGGTGCGCCTTCGAATCGCCGCTCATGGGCACGCCGAAGGCGATCAGGATGGCGCGCAGCAGCTCGCCCGCGGCCAGTTGCGTGCTGACGATCTGCGCCGCGACGACCTTGCTGGTGTCCAGCTCCTCGAGCAGCGTGCGCACGATGGTGGTCTTGCCCGCGCCGATCTCGCCGGTGACCACGATGAAGCCCTCGCCCTGGTGCGCGCCGAACTTCAGGTAGGACAGGGCGTGGCTGTGCCCCCGGCTGTCGTAGAAGAAGGCCGGGTCGGGATTGAGCTGGAACGGGGAGCCCGTGAGGCCGAAATGCTTCTCGTACATGGAATCAGTATTGCACCCGCAGCCCGGCGAACGCCTGGTTCTCGCGCACCTCGGACGTGGTCGACGCCGAATTCAACACGACGTGCGACGCGAAATGCCGCAGGCCTGCCGACAGCGTGGTGCGCGGGCCCAGGCGTTGCGTCAGGCTGAGTGTGCCGGCGACCTGGTGCTGCGAGTCGCCCGCGCGGTCGCCGAGCGCCTCGATGCGGCTCCATTCGATCTCGGCGGCGCCCGACATCTGCGGCGTCAGCCGGTGGTACAGGCCGAGCGATCCGCCCCACTGGCGGCTGTCGAAGTTCAGGCCGGGCGTGACGGTGATGCTGCCGGGCAGGATCGTCGCCTTCTCGTACCAGCCCGAGGCGTAGAACGTGTTGCGCTGCCCGTTGTAGATCAGGTTCAGCTGCGCGCGCGTCGCCAGCTGCGCCGACTCCGACGTGATCTGCTGCGGCTGCGTGAACGCGCCGGGCAGGTTGCGCGTGAGCATCAGGTCGTCGACCGCCTGGTCGCTGCTCGGCAGGTCGGGCGTGCGGCTGCTCAGGATCGCGCCGAGCAGCAGCGCCGGATCGCTGTCCGGGCCGTTGAGCCCCAGCGTGGCCGGCGACGCCTGCGCGGCGCGCGTCAGCGTCAAGTCGAACGCGCTGCGCGGCAGCCGGTCGTGCAGGTGCAGGTGCAAGCCGGTGCCGAAATAGTGGTGCTGGGCGCCGAGGTCCAGCGAAGTCCGGGGCGATGGCCGCCACTGCAGGACGCCGCCATAGGTGGTGTCCTCCTGCGTCGTGCCGGCGTAGGCCGCGCGCTCGCGTCCGCCGATGACGCCCAGCATGACATCGGGGGCGGGCGTCGCGGAGAGCGTGGCCTGCAGCGAATCGGTCTTCAGCACGGGGGTGCTGTCGCCCTGGTAGGTCGTCTGGTCGTGCAGGCCGTCGATCTGCACGCCGAACGGCGTGGGCTTGCGCACGAGCGTGAAGACGTCATGCTGGGTGGTCGAGCCGTCGGGCGTGGGGACCGAGTTGTCGGCGGCGTGGTAGCGCGTGATCGTGGTGTCGCTGCGCAGGCGGGCGCTGAGCGTCTGCGAGAAATCGTGCGCGAGGTACGGGCTGGCGCGCAGGCTCGTCGACGAGACGGTGTTGGCCGTCGACGTCTCGGATTGGGCCGCGAGCGGGTCGGCGCGCGTGCGCGAGGCCGCCAGGTCGGCGTCGAAGTACAGCCATTGCTCGACCAGCGCCGAGGTCAGGTCGAGACGGCCGCGCGGCAGCACGCGCGCGGGCTCGGAATGGCGCGCATAGGCGAAGAAGTCGAGGCCGGCATTGCCGAAGATGGTGACGCGCGCGCCGCGGCTGCGCACGATGAGGCCGGCGTTGACCTCGCCGATCACGTCCTTGCGCCTGTCGCCTTGCGAGGCAAGTTCGGCGTTGTCGGTGGCCACGGCGCTGACGGCCAGCGTCGGTTCCACCGGCGGTGCCGTCGCGGCCCGCGCGGCCGTGGCGACGGCCAGCAGGGCCAGCCCGCCCGCGCGCGCGCTCGTTGCGGCGAGCCGCGCCGCACGCGGCGCCTCAGGTTTCGTAGTAGCCATACGCCCCCGGATCCGGCAGCGAGGATCGATTCAGCACGGTCGAGACCAGCGGACACGAGTCCACGGCCTCGAACGCCTGCGAGACGGCGCGCGAATCGGCACTGTCGGCCTGCACCACCATGATCACCTGGCCGACGCGCGTGGCCAGGTGACGGGCGCCGCTCGACACGAGGATCGGCGGGGCGTCGAAGATCACCAGCCGGTCGGCGTAGCGCTCCGACAGCTCGGTCAGGAGGCTGTCGATGTAGGCGCTCGAGATCAGCTCGGCCGACTTGTGGGTCTGCTTGCCCGCGGGCAGCAGCGACAGCTTGGGCACGTTGGTGCGCAGCAGGACGTCGGAGATGTCGAGCTCGGGACGCGCCGCGAGATCGAGCAGGCCGGGGCCGGACTCGATGCCGTAGCGCTCGAGCACCGAGGGTCGCAACACGTCGGCGTCCACCAGCAGCGCGTGGAAGTCGACCTCCATCGCCAGGCTCATCGCGACGTTCATCGAGAAGAAGGTCTTGCCCTCGCCGGCCGTGGCGCTCGTGACCAGCACCAGGTTGCGGCGCAGGCCGCGCGTGGCCGCGTCCTCGACGTTCTTCAGGACCGCCTGCTTGATGATGCGGATCTGCTCGGCGAGCACGCGGTCCGACAGCATCGGCGTGAGGTAGCCCTGCGCGGCGAGGCGGTCCAGGTCGATCGTGACCTCGCGCGAGATCTTGCCGATCGAGCGATCGTTGGCGGGCTCGGCGACGGGCGCTTCCGGCGCCGGTGCGTCGACGACGCGCATCGCCGTGGCGTCGGCGACCACGGGCTCGAGGCCGGCGGTGGGCACCTGGATGCCGGCCCGGCGCAGTTCCTCGAGGCGTCGCGTGGCTTGTTCGATGAGATTCATGGTCGGCACGCGATCACAGGATGTGGCCCAGCCGCTTGGTGACGAGGACGATCCACACGCCCTGCGCCGCGAAGAACACGGCCATCACCAGGATGATGCGCTGCAGGTCGCGCCGGCGCGCGAGCGCGAGGCCCGTCGTGGTGACGTTGCTGATCATGCCGATCACGGGCCGCTTGGTGGCGACCTCGAGCTGGCGCGGGGTGGAGAAGGTCGGGTAGATCAGGCTCAGCGCCCACGCCAGGCCCAGGCCCAGGCCCACGGAGGCCAGCATGGCGAGCGTGGCGAGCGCGGTGCGATCCGGGAACACGGCCTTGGGCATCACGTGCGGCGGCTCGATCACGCGGAAGTCGGCCAGTTGCGCGGATTCGTCCATCTTCACGCCGAGCGATGCCGACTCGCGGCGCGACACCAGCATCTCGTAGTTCTTGCGGATGACGTCGTAGTCGCGATTGAGCTGCGCGAGCTCGGCTTCGGCTTGCGGCGCCTTGCTGGCGGTGGCGCGCAGTTCCGCCAGGCGGGCCTGCTGCGCGGACAGCTGCGATCCGAGCGAGGCGACGTTGGCCTCGGCGTCGGCCAGCGACACGCGGATGCGCTGGAACACCGGGCTGGTGGCCGCGGAGCCCGAGTGGCCGCCGTTCTTGGCCGCGGCACGTTCCGCGGCGCGCTGGGCCTCGAGCTGGCGGATGGTCTGGCGCGCGCTGATGACGTCGGGGTGGGCGTCGGTGTACTTGCGCAGCAGCTCGTCGAGCTGCTTCTTCTGCGTGTCGATGCGCGAATCGAGCTCCGAGGGCATCGGCGGCAGCAGCGGGTTCGACGCGTCGGCGGGCAGGTGCGGATCCTCCGACGACAGCTCGCGCTTGAGGGCGTCGCGCGACTGCACGGCGGCGGCGTACGCGATCTGCAGGCGCGTGACCTCGTCGGAGATGGCGGACGTGCGCGCGAAGTAGTCCTGCGTCGATACGCCCGACACGCCGAAGTTGCGGATCTTGAAATCCTTGAGCCGGTTCTCGGCCTCGGACAGCTTGGCCTCGTAGGTCTTGATCTGCTCGTCGATGAAGCTGCCGGCCTCGGACGAGTCGCGCTGCTTGGCCTCGGTGCCGTTGCCCACGAACAGGTCGACGAGCGCGGCCACCACGGCCTTGGCCGCGGTCGGGTCGGTGTCCTTGACGCTGATCACGTACAGGTTGCCGCCGCCGTCGACCTTGATGCGGTCGATCATCTCGTCGATCGCCTTCTCGTGCGCGATGCCGGTGGGAGGCACCTTGGCATGCGTGGCCTTGAGGATGTGCTCGACGTTCGGCCGCGACACCAGCGTCTTGGCAAGCATGCGCACCTGCTGGTCGGTGTCCGGCTGGAAGGCCAGGCCCTGCATCAGCGGCTTGAGCACGGTCTGCGTGTCCACGTAGATGCGCGCGTTCGCCTCATAGCGGTTGGGCATCACCCACACGATGGCGAAGCCCACGATCGCCACGCCCCACATGACGGCAATGGCCAGCCAACGGCGGCGCCAGATCGCGCGCAGCGCGATCAGGAGTTCTTCGACGATCTGGTTCACGGGCGTCCACCCAACCCTGCACGCACGCGCATCACCGGTTGCTCAGAACCAGCTTTGCGGCACGATGATGACGTCACCCGGCGCGACCGCGGCGTTCGCGCTGATGTCGCCGCGCTTGAGGAGATCCTTCAGGCGCACGGTGTAGGACGTGTTGTTGCGTACCAGGACGGCGCTGTTGCCGTCCGCGAAATCCGTCAGGCCGCCCGCCTGGATCATGACGTCCAGCAGGGTCATGTTCTGGCGGTAGGCGATGGCCTGCGGCTTGGCGGCCTCGCCGACGATGCGGATCTGTTCGGAGAACGTGCCCTGGAACGACGTGACGAGCACGGTGACGTTCGGGTCGCGCACGTACTTGCCCAGCGCCTTTTCGATCTCGCGCGCGATCTCGGGCGGCGTCTTGCCGGCCACGTCCAGGTCCTGCACCAGCGGTGTCGAGATGCGGCCGTCCGGGCGCACCTGCACCGTGCCGGACAGGTCGGTGTTGCGCCAGACGACGATGTTGAGCGAATCGAGCGGGCCGACCTTGTAGACGTCCTCGGCCGAGGGCGTGGATGCCGGCACCGGCGGATGCGTGGCGACGCAGCCGGCCAGCGCGACGGCAGCGCAGGCCAGAACGAAAAGCGCCCGGAGCAGCCGGGCGACCGTGGCGGATGCGGTCATGGTCATTGCCCTTCGCGGAAGACGACCACGCTGACGGTCTCGATCAGGACGAGCAGGTCGAGCACCAGCGAGTGGTTCTTCACGTAGTAGAGGTCGAATTGGTGCTTGCGGCGTGCGTCCTCGATCGACGCGCCGTAGCCCGAGCGCACCTGGGCCCACCCCGTGAGGCCAGGCTTGATGCTGTGGCGCAGATCATAGAACGGGATGTGCTTGCGCAGTTCGGCGACGAAGGTCGGACGCTCCGGACGCGGGCCGATCAGGCTCATTTCGCCCTTCAGGACGCTGAACAGCTGCGGCAGTTCGTCGATGCGGGTCTTGCGCATGAAGGCGCCGACCGGCGTCACGCGGCTGTCGTTCTTGGTGGCCCAGCGCGCCACGCCATCCTTCTCGGCGTCGTTGCGCATGCTGCGGAACTTCAGGCACATGAAGATCTTGCCGCCGAAGCCCACGCGCTCCTGGCGATACAGGATCGGGCCGGGGCTGGTCAGGTGCACGGCGACGGCGGCCAGGAGCATGATCGGCGCGGCGAGCGTCAGCAGGATGCCCGAGCCGACGATGTCGACCAGGCGCTTGACGACGTGGCGCACCTTGCCCTGCTCGAAGCCCTTGCCGTAGACCAGCCAGCTGGCCTTCAGGCTGTCCAGCGGCACCTCGGCGCGCGCACGCTCGAAGCAGCCTGCCAGGTCGAGGACGGGGATGCCGCGGATGCGGCAGGCGAGCAGCTGGTCCATCGGCACGTTCCCGCCGCGCTGGTCGCGCACCGCCACGACGATCTCGTCGATGCCGTGCGTGTGGACCAGGTCGACGATCGAGCTGCCGCCGTCGAACACCTGGGCCTTGCCCAGTTCGGCCGGCAGGCCCGACTCGTCCTGCGGCGTGGCCAGGTAGCCGACGACGTTGCGCTGCATCGTCTTGGATTCGTGGAAGTCGCGCGCCACCGTCGCGGCATCGGCGCCGGTGCCCACGATGAGCACGCGCGGCACGCGCAGGGCCTTGGTCAGGCGGCGGCCGAAGTACTTGCCCACCAGCAGGCAGCCGGCCAGGCACCAGATGGCGCGCGGCAGGAACAGCGTGGCGTAGTGCGAACCCAGCGTGGCTTCGAAGATCGGGTAGGCCAGGCAGCCGGCGATGGCACTGGCCGTCAGCATGCGCCAGAACGTGGCCGACAGGCGCAGGCGCACCGGACGATACAGGCCCAGGCAGGCGAACATGAAGACAGCGGTCAGCGAGAAAGCGGCGGCCAGCGTCAGGAGCCAGTTCAACGGCAGCAGGTTCGAGGAACCCACCAGATTGGGCGTGACGGCGGAGGCCAGGACGACGGCCAGGAAGCACAGCGTGACGTCGAAGAACAACGACGACAGCGGCACGTTGCGAAATGCAGCGAACATGGAAAGCACCCCTCCATCGCCACTTTGGACGGGCCGCGGATCTGTGTCTGCGGTCCTCGTCGCGTGTCGACGCTACTTGATACAAAGGAAACAGGATGTGTCGTAAGGCGCACGGCCCTGGCGACCAACCCGCCGTCTGCGTTCACCCGCCTCTTCAGTCCCTTGGGGGGCGGTGTGGGTGCAGACGCCGAATTCTGTTGCAACCAGTATCGAATATCTTGGCTCGCCGTGAAATCCCCGCATTTGGGGGGGATCGCATATCCCGGGGCGGCACTATTTCACGCTTTTCGTGCCCCGCTCACAACGATTGCAGAAATGACTTGAGTGTTGTCAATGAACCGTGACGGTCCGGTGTCGCGACGTCCATTCGGGGCAAATTCGCAACAGTGTTACCGGAAGTATCGAGGGGAATATGCCCGATTCCGGCCCGTTCCCCCAAAAATGGTGGGGTGCGCCGGAAGGCCGCTCGCTTAGACTTCCGGCTGAGGGAATTTTGCCAATGAACAAGACTTTGACGGTGGCCGTCGTCGGCCTGGGTTACGTTGGACTGCCGCTGGCGGTCGCGTTTGGGAAGAAGTTTCCGACGATCGGTTTCGACCTGTCGGAAAGCAAGATCGAGAGCTATCGCCGCAACATCGATCCGATGGGCGAGCTCGGCTCGGCGGATCTGCAGGCCGCGCGCCTGAAGCTGTCCACCGACCCGTCGGTGCTGCGCGAGGCCGACTTCGTCGTCATCGCCGTGCCCACGCCGGTCGACGACGCCCACATCCCCGATTTCTCGCCGCTGGTCGGCGCCAGCACGATCGCGGGCAAGAACCTGAAGCCGGGCGCCGTGGTGGTGTTCGAATCGACGGTCTATCCGGGCGCCACGGAGGAAGTCTGCATCCCGCTGCTGGAGAAGCACTCCGGCCTGAAGTGGAAGAAGGATTTCTTCGTGGGCTACTCGCCCGAGCGCATCAACCCGGGCGACAAGGAGCACACGCTCACGCGCATCGTGAAGGTGGTGTCGGGCGATACGCCGGCCACGCTGGACATCGTGGCCGACACCTACGGGGCGGTGATCGAGGCCGGCGTGCACCGCGCCAGCAGCATCAAGGTGGCCGAGGCCGCCAAGGTGATCGAGAACACGCAGCGCGACCTGAACATCGCCCTCGTCAACGAACTCGCGCTGATCTTCCACCGCATCGGCATCGACACCACCGAGGTGCTGGAGGCCGCCGGCACCAAGTGGAACTTCCTGCCGTTCCGTCCGGGCCTGGTCGGCGGCCACTGCATCGGCGTCGACCCGTACTACCTCACGCACAAGGCCGAGATTCTGGGACTGCACCCCGAGGTCATCCTCGCGGGGCGTCGCATCAACGACGGCATGGGCCGCTACATCGCCGAACAGACCGTCAAGTGCATGATCCGCCGCGGCCACTCCGTCAAGGACGCCGACGTGCTGGTGCTGGGCCTGACCTTCAAGGAGAACTGCGCCGACCTGCGCAATTCCAAGGTCATCGACGTGATCCGCGAGCTCCAGAGCTACGGCGCGCGCGTGCACGTGCACGACCCGATCGCCTCGCCGGAAGAGGCGCTGCACGAATATGGCGTCAACCTCGTCAAGTGGGACGACCTGCCGCGCGCGAGCGCGATCGTCGGCGCCGTGGCCCACCAGGAGCTGGTCGCCAAGACGCCATCGGACCTGCTCGCCAAGCTGGCGCCGCAGGGCGTCTACGTCGACGTGAAGTGCAAGGCCGACCAGGCCGCGCTGACCGAGCTCGGCGTGGAAGTCTGGCGCCTGTGACCGCGGACGTCGGCACGGCGGCCCTCGACCAGATCCTCGCCGAAGTCGCCGTCACCCCGCGCCGCTGGCTCGTGACCGGCGCCGCGGGCTTCATCGGCTCGCACCTGCTGGAGACGCTGCTGGCCAGTGGCCAGCACGTCGTCACGCTGGACAACTTCGCCACCGGCCACCAGCGCAACTTCGACAAGGTGCGTGCGGCCGTCGGCGAGGCGGCCTGGGCGCGCCACGTTCCCATCACCGGCGACATCGCCGACGAGGCGACCTGCCGCACCGCGTGCGACGGCGTGGACATCGTCCTGCACCAGGCCGCGCTCGGCTCCGTGCCGCGTTCGCTGGCCGATCCGCTGACCACGCATCGCGCCAACGCCACCGGCTTCCTCACGATGCTCGTGGCCGCGCGCGACGCCAAGGTGCAACGCTTCGTCTACGCGGCCTCCAGCTCCACCTACGGCGACTCGCCCACGCTGCCCAAGGTCGAGGACGTGATCGGCCGGCCGCTGTCGCCGTACGCCGTCACCAAGTACCTCGACGAGCTGTATGCCGACGTGTTCTGCCGCAGCTACGGCATGCCCACGATGGGGCTGCGCTACTTCAACGTCTTCGGCCCGCGCCAGGATCCGGACGGCGCCTACGCCGCGGTCATCCCGCGCTGGATCGCCGCGATGCTCGAGGGCCGCGAGTGCGTCATCAACGGCGACGGCGAGACCTCGCGCGACTTCTGCTTCGTGCGCAACGTCGTCCAGGCCAACCTGCGCGCGGCGCTGACCTCCAACGCCGAGGCCATCGGCAAGGTCTACAACGTCGCCGTCGGCCAGCGCACCACGCTGAACCAGCTGCACGCCGCACTCGCGACCGCGGTCGAGGCGCGCGCTGGTACGTCGGTGGCCGCGCCCACGCGCGCACCCTTCCGCGCGGGCGACGTCCGCCATTCGCTGGCTGACATCTCGCTGGCGCGTCGCCTGCTGGGCTACGAGCCGACGCATACCATCGCCGCCGGCATGGCGGAGACGGTGGCCGCCTACTGAAGACCGCGGGCGGCGGGCGAAAAGGAGCTCGCGCGTCTCGTGCGTGCGCGGGCGGCTCCGCGAACGACGCTCAGGCCGCCGCGGGCATCGGCTTGACCGGGGGCGCCGCGGCCTTGCAGTAGTGCGCCACGTAATCGGCGTGCGACGGCAGCTGCGCGACGGTGCGCTCCACCTGTCCGCGGATCTCCTCCAGGAAGGCGTTGAGCTCGCGGTCGTCCATCAGGTCGGCGATGGGGTGGTGCTGCTGCGGCGTGATGCCCTGGCCCAGCATGACCTGGATCCACGAGTTCTCCGCGAACAGCTCGTTGGGAATGCGGAACACGCGGCCGCTCTCGCGGAACATGTCGATGCGGTGCTGCAGCGACGCGGGCACGTCCATCGTGCGTACCTGGTTCCAGAAATCGCTGTCGCTGCGGTTGGTGACCTTGTAGTGCAGGATGATGAAGTCGCGGATGTGCTCCATCTCGTGGCGCGTCTGGGCGTTGTACTCGTCGATGTCGGCCTGGCGCACGCCCTCGTTGGGAAAGCACTGCAACAGCCGGATGATGCCGCGCTGGATCAGGTGGATGCTGGTCGACTCGAGCGGCTCCAGGAAGCCGCTGGACAGCCCGATGGCCACGCAGTTGCGCTCCCACACGCTCTCGCGCTGGCTGGCCTTGAACGGGATCACGCGCGGCTTGGTGAGCACCTCGCCCTGGATGTTGCCCAGCAGCGTGGACAACGCCTCGTCGTCGCTGACATGCTTGCTGCTGAAGACGATGCCGTTGCCCACGCGGTGCTGCAGCGGGATCTGCCACTGCCAGCCGAACCGGTGCGCGATGGCCCGCACGTAGGGGATGGGCGGCGCCACCGATTGCGTCTGCAGCGCGATGGCGCGATCGCACGGCAGCCACTGGCTCCAGTCCTCCAGCTTCACGCCGAACGTGTCGCCGATCAGCAGCCCGCGCATGCCGGTGCAGTCGACGAACAGGTCGCCTTCGAGCATCGAGCCGTCGCCCAGCCTGAGCGCGGCGATGTCGCCATCGGGATGGCGCACCACCTCGGCGATCTTGCCCTCGATGCGCTGGACGCCGTGGCCCTCGCTGAGCTTGCGCAGGTACTTGGCGTACAGCGTGGCGTCGAGGTGGAACGCGTAGTTGAGCCCGCTGCGCGGCAGGTGCGCGAACCTGCTCTGTTCGGCGGCGCGCAGCTCGAGGCAATACTCGCCGTAGCTGCGCGCCAGCTTGCGATCGCGCCCCTTCAGCCAGAAATGCTGGAAGCCGGCCGTCCAGTGATCCTGGCCGGTGGTGCCGAAGCTGTGGATGTAGTCCTCGCCGACGTCGCGCCAGCCCTCGAACTTGATGCCCAGCTTGAACACGGCCTGTGTCTGCGCCATGAACTCCTGTTCGTTGATGCCGGCCAGGTTGTTGTACGTGAGCAGCGTGGGGATGGTGGCCTCGCCGACGCCGACGGTGCCGATCTCGTCGGACTCCACGAGCCGGATGTCCAGCCCCTTGCCGAGCGTCTTGGACAGGCAGGCGGCGGTCATCCAGCCGGCGGTGCCGCCGCCGGCGATGACGACGCGGCGGACGGGTTGGCGGGCGCGGGCGGAAGGTGGGGTGGTCATGGCGGCCTCAGCGTTTGAAGCGTTGGAGCAGGGCCTGGCGCAGGTTGCGCGCGCCGCTCTCGGTGAGCGGGGCGAGCGCGCTGCGCGCGTGCGGCGGGATGTGGGCGGCGGTGGACTCGTCGGCCCGGAAGACGTAGTGGTCGAACACGTTGCGCCAGATCTCGCGCTGCGCGGGCGGCAGGTCGCGCATCGTCAGCAGCGCGGCCATCAGCGCGCCGATCGGCGAATCCATGTAGTCGGGCGACTGGCGCCACCAGTAGTTGATCAGCACGTTGAAGGGCGTCAGCGATTCGACGTGGTGCCACCACATGCTGGGGACGAACACCGCGTCGCCGGGCTCGAGCTCCACGACCTGCGCGTGCTCGAGCGCCTCGGCAAAGCGCGGGAAGCGGTCGAGGTCGGGGTTGGCGAAGTCGACGAGGCTGACGGCCTGGCCAGCCGGCGTCACGTCCAGCGGGCCGACGTACAGGTTGGCGAGCTGCTCCGGCGGGAACAGCGTGAAGCGGCGGCGGCCGGCGACGACGCAGGCGACGTTGTCGGGCAGGTCGAAGTGCGCCGCGATGCGGCTGCGGTTGCCGAACCAGATGCTCACGAGCGGGTCGCGATCGCCGAACGGCAGGTCGTTGGCGGCGCGAAAGCCCGGCAGGCACGTATCGACCGTGGTGGAACCGACGTACAGCGCCGGCGCCTGCGGGTCGTCGGCCATCCTGGCCAGGGCGTCCAGCACCACGTCCAGCGCGGCCTTCTCTCGATGGAAGTTCATGCCCGTCATGGCATCGTTGTAGAAGAAGCGCCCCTGGACCTGCGGCGGCGCGAGCAGCATGCCCACGGGCTCGCCGCGCGAGGTGCTCTTGAGATAGGCCATGGCGTCGGCCGTGGAGCGGCGTGCCGCCTGCACCATCGGCCAGTGCGCGACGAGGCCGCGCTGCACCCAGGGCTGCGTGTCGCGCAGGCGCTCGTCGGACATCGCGTCCTCGGGCGCGCCGGCGAGCTCGCGGATCGGCGTCATCTGGCTTCAACCGGCCTGGCGCGCGAGCCGCTTGTTGTAGCGCTCGATCAGGTCGCGAAAGTGCGTCATCGACGCCACCACCATGAAGATCGCGACCAGCCAGCCCTGGGCGTGCAGCTCGACGATGGCGGACGCGTCCAGTCGCGCGAGGCGCTCCTCGTTGATGGTGCTGAACCCGGCCAGCCGGTTCTGCGAGCCGTCGGCGGCCTCGATGTCGAGCGCGAAGGACTCGATCAGGTCGTGGCGCATCAGCGTGGCCACGAAGGGCGCCGTCGCCTCCACGCCCTGGTGGATCGCGGCGAGCACCGAGTTCACGCGCTCGAGGTAGTCGGTGGCGGCGCCGTGCGGCATGAAGACGGCCTCGCCCTCGCCGCGCCCGATGCGCGGGCTGTCCATGTCGACGTGGACCGTCATCTCGGTGCCGGCGCGGCCGATCATGAACGGCCCGCGCTCGAGCGCCAGCGGGATGTAGGGCGCGTCCCAGCCGTGCGGCTCGAGGAACAGGTTCTCGCCCTGGCGCAGCCCCAGCAGGGCCACGGGCTGCATGCCCGGGCCGTTGTCGGCCGGCTGGAACACGATCGGGTAGTACGCCTGCGCGTCGCGGAATTCGTTGGGGAACACCGGCGTGGCCATCAGGTCGTCGCCCCAGGCCGCGCCGCGGGTGGTGACGATGCGCAGGTCGCGATGGGTGTTGTTGTCGAGCTGGACGGGTTTCATGGTGGGGCTTGGTGTCAGCGCTGCGGCAGGCCGTGCGCGCGGATGTGGTCGATGAGCGAGCGCTGCAGCGGCAGCGCGCCGAGCATGCGCCGCGCCAGGTGGGCGGTCTCGCGGAAAAAGGGTTCGGCGGCGTCGCCGAGGCGGGGGTGGCGCAGGCGCGCCGAAGGTTCGGGCAGCAAGCCCATGCCGTGCGCCACGTACTGGTAGCTGGCGGCGGGAAACACCTCCTCGATGCGGAAGAAGTCCTGCCGATAGGGCGCGCGGTGGCGCCACAGCGTCAGCAGGTCGGCGAGGCGGTCGGGCAGCGTGGCGCGCTCGCGGTGGGCGCGCCAGTAGTCGGTGTCGTCGCGACGGCTGAGCGCGTAGTGCAGCTTGAGGAAGTCGACGACGCGCTCCCAGCGGTACGTGAACGCGTCGTTGAAGCGCTTCTCGACCAGGGTCATCTCGGCGCGCGTGGCGGGCATCTCGTCGCTGATCATCGCCGCCGACAATTCCACCAGCGCCAGGGCCGACGCCTCCAGTGGCTCGACGAAGCCGGCCGACAGGCCCACCGCCACGCAGTTGCGATGCCAGAAGCGCTCGCGCCAACCCGGCTCGAACGCGATGCGCCGCGGCGCCGGCAGGTCGCCGGTGCCCCCGGTGGCGCGCACGTAGTCGAGCAGGTGGCGCTCGGCCTCGTCCTGCGACATGTGCGCGCTGGAGTAGACATGGCCGATGCCGCGCCGGTTGTGCAGCCCGATGTCCCACGTCCAGCCGGCGGGCTGGGCGGTGGCGATGGTCTCGCAGGCGATCGGCGTGTCGGCGGCGGGGTGGGGCACCTGCAGCGCGAGTGCGGTGTCGTTGAACAGCACGTGCTTGCACGAGTGCACGCCGACGCCGTAGTGCTGGCCCAGCAGCACCGAGGCCATGCCCGAGCAGTCGATGAACAGGTCGCCCGCGATGTCGCCGTGCTGGCGCGTGCGCAGCGCCGCGATGTCGCCATCGTCGTGCGAGACGACCTGGTCGACGTCGTCCAGCACGTGGCGCACGTGCAGGTTCGCGACGGCGTGCGCGCGCAGCTGCGCGCCGAACTTGCCGGCGTCGAAATGGTAGCCGTAGTTGGCGACGGCCGCGTACTCGGGCGTGGTCGCCTGCTTGGGCGCATGACCGGCCATGCACACGTGCGGTTGCGCGCTGACGACCTCGGCGAACGGCCGGTCGCCGTGGCGCTGCAGCCAGCCGGCCACGAGATCGACGTCGCCAAAGCCCAGCGGCAGCGTGAACGGATGGCGGTAGTGGTCGCCCTCGGCGGCCCCGCGGCCCTGCATCCAGCCCCGGAACAGCGAGCCCTGCTTGAACGCGGCGTCGCACTCGCGCACGAGCGTGGTCTCGCTGAACCCGATGCGCCGCAGGGTATCGCGCATCGACGGCCAGGTGCCTTCGCCCACGCCGATGGGCGGCGTGCCGGGCGATTCGATCAAGGTGACCGCGAGGCCGCCTTCCTCGTCCGCATGGTGCTCGCGGGCGAGGAGGGCCGCGGTCAGCCATCCGGCCGAGCCGCCGCCCAGGATCACGACGTGTCTCACGTCCTCGTTCACGCGCATCATCATCTGCCCGACATCATGCCGGTCTGGAAAAAGAGACGCCACCCGGCGATTCCCAGGGGAGGGAGTCGGCGGATGGCGTGGGGTGCGACGGTGGCTCCGCCGCGTCAGGCGATCACGCTCAGAACTTGTAGCGCGCGCCGATCATGTAGCGGCGGCCGGTCTGCGTGATCGACTCGAGCTCCTGCTTCGTGCGGCTGTGCTGGCGCACGACGCCGTCGTTCAGGTTGATCGCGTCGAGCTGGAACGACAAGTGGTTGTTGACGTTGTAGCCCAGCGTCATGTCGACCTGGCCGTAGGGCTCGGTGTAGACCGGGTTCGGGCCCGAACCGTCGAACGTGCTGGCCAGGAACTGGCCGCGCCAGTTGTAGGCGAGACGCGCGTTGACGTGGTCGTTCTCGTAGAAGGCCACGACGTTCGCAGAGTTGCTCAGGCCCACCAGCGCGAACTGGTCGTTCATGTTCGCGTTGTTGTACTTCAGGCCCGACATCACCAGGGTGTAGTTCGCGCTCACGCCGAAGCCCGAGTTGCCGAACGCGTTCTGGACGTTGAATTCCCATCCGCGCAGGCTGGCCGAGTGCTGGTTGACCGGCTGGTTGACCTTGAACAGCAGTGCCGGGTCGGCGGCCTGGCCCGAGATGGTGCCGGTCGCATGGCCGTTGGCGGTGCCGGTCTGGGTGACGCCCGGCTGGCCGTTGAAGTTCGCGAAGATGTAGTCGCGGATGCACTGCAGGTCGGTGGTCGCGCAGCCGCCGGCTCCGACCGCGGCGTTCCAGTAGGTGCCGCCCACGGGCGTCGTCAGTCCCGGCGGGCCGTAGGTGGTCTGGCCCTGGCCGATGAAGTTGTTGACGTTCTTGTGGAAGAAGCCGACCGACGCGTAGCTCGACTTGCCGTAGTACCACTCGAGCGAGAAGTCCAGGTTGTGCGACAGCAGCGGCTTGAGCGACGGGTTGCCTTGCGAACCGGTGCCGCCGTCGACGCGGAACAGCTGGTCGAGCGAGCGGCCGCCCTGGATCGCGTCCCAGCCCGGACGCGCGATCGTGTCGCCGTAGCTGGCGCGCGCCTTCAGGGTCTTGGTCAGGTCGGCGTCGAAGTCCAGGCTCGGCAGCCAGAAGTTGTAGCTGCCCTTCTGCGTCGTCGCGGCCTTGCCGTCGTACGTCAGGTCGAACTCGTTGACCGAGCCCCACACCGTGCCTGCGGGCGTCGGGACGACGGCGGCGGCCGTCACGTCCGTCTTCTCGTAGCGCACGCCCAGCGACAGGTTCATCGGCATGCCGAACGTTTCCCAGTCGCGGTTGTACTGGCCGTACAGGCTGGTCGTGTTCTCCTTGGTGCGGCGGTCGGTGCCGCCGGGGCCGTCGAAATCAGCCGACGCGACGTAGTGGGTCGGGTCGCCGACCTGGGCCGCGATCGCGCGCACCTGGTCGAAATTGCTGGTGAACCAGGTGTTGTAGAGCGCCGGGCTGTTGCTGCCGCTCATGCGGCTGAAGTACTTGCTGAGCGTGTCGGCGTGCCAGATGTTGTCCGGATAGTCGCCCGGATTCGTGGCGCCGCCCCAGCTGTCCTGCTGGACGTTGGCATAGGCGGTGCGGTTCTTGGCGTGCGTGATGTTCAGGCCGAAGTCCACCGAGGACTGCTCGGTCGCGTCCCAGCTGCCCTTGAGCTGCAGCTGGTCGACGTTGGCCTTCATGTAGCTGTTGCGGAACGACGAGCCCGTGACCTGCTGCAGCGAGGCCGTGAGCGGCGCGTTCGCGATGCTCATGATGGGGAAGTCGTGCGTGAAGTCGACGGTGGTGTCGCCGCGGTTGAACGACGCGCCGCCGATCACGTTGTTGGTGCCGTACGGGTTGTCGGAGCCGGAGATCGAGTTGGACTTGTGCGCGTCGAGCTCGAACTTGAGGCTGTCGGACGCCTTCCAGTTCAGGTTCACGCCCAGCGAGCGCAGGGTGGTCTCGACGCCGAACTTGGCCACGCCCATCGCCACGTCGGCGTTGGTGAGCGTCTCGGTGTAGACCAGCGGGGTGGCGGCCGGGCCGTTGGTCCAGCTGCTGCTCGACGGACCGAAGTTGAACCACGACGAGATGTCGTTGCGCTTGGAGTCGAGGCGGTTCTGCGAGTAGGTGTAGTCCAGCGTGCTGGTGAACGACTTGACCGGCTGCCACTGCAGGGTCAGCTGGCCGTTCACGCGCTCGCGGTGGATGCCGGTGACCGAGTAGTCGATGTTCTGCGGCACCGAGTAGATGCCCGAGCCCGACGGCCGGTTGACGATGTTGGGGTCCGATTGCGGGATGCCGCCCCAGCAGTTCGTGTTGTCCTGCGTGGCCAGGCAGTTGCGCCAGCCGTTGCCCACGTTGGCGCTGTTGATGCCGCCGTCGCGCACCACGTAGTTGCCGGTCAGCGCGATGCCGAAGCGGTGGTCGGCGAAGGTGTCGCTGTAGATGCCGGAGATCTGGGGCGTGAGGTTGTCGCCGCGATCGTCGCCGGGCAGGCGCTTGTTGGACTCGTCCATGAGGCCCGCGACGCCGATGGACGCGACGCGGCCGGCGTAGTTCTCGAGCGGACGCGCCGTCTTGATGTTGATCGTGGCGCCGATGCCGCCCGCGGGCTTGGCGGCGCTGCTGGTCTTCCACACTTCCAGGCCGGAGATGGACTCGGCGGCGAGGTTGGCGAAGTCGAACGCGCGCGAGCCGGACGGCCCGGTGTCCAGCACCGTCGTCGCCAACATCTGACG
>Ga0207667_10004635_pt1 | contig 16865 bp, 12 predicted proteins | sample KBSCornC52_FD_184301 | JGI IMG/M metagenome (GOLD analysis project Ga0207667, IMG submission 184301) | Corn rhizosphere microbial communities from Kellogg Biological Station, Michigan, USA - KBS Corn C5-2 (SPAdes) (version 2) | ecosystem: Host-associated > Plants > Roots > Rhizosphere > Soil ...
GATGACCACCAAGTCAAGATTACTCATAAGGCCTTCAGCGGCGCCAATTTCGAGGAAACGGATTCCACAAACCTCCTTGAGAACTTAGCTATCAGCCAAGCTCCTGCCACCCCACCCCCTCCTCCTGAACGCATCCCCGGTCCCCACGTCAACTGGCTTTTTGTCGATCTCAATTCCTACTTCGCCTCCGTCGAGCAGCAGGTACGCCCTGAGCTGCGCGGACGCCCTGTCGGCGTAGTTCCCATGGTGGCCGACACCACCGTCTGCATCGCCGCCAGCTATGAAGCCAAAGCGTTCGGCGTGCGCACCGGGACCGTGGTCGCCGATGCCAGGCGCCTCTGCCCCGACATCGTGTTCGTCGAGGGCCGCCACGATCTCTACACGGAGTTCCATCACCGCGTCGTCGAAGCTGTTGAAAGCTGCGTGCCCGTTACCGCCGTGCTTTCCATCGATGAAATGGCGTGCCGCCTGATTGGCCGCGAACGTCCGCTTCTGGCCGCAATGGAACTGGGCCGCCGCGTCAAAGCGCGCATCATTGAACAGGTTGGCCCCATGATGCGCAGCTCCGTCGGTCTGGCCACTAATCGCTATCTGGCCAAGATCGCCAGCGACATGGAAAAGCCCAACGGCCTGGTCGCTCTCCCGCTGGACATTCTGCCCGAGGCGCTCTGCCGGCTCACCCTGCGCGATCTTCCCGGCATCGGTGCCCGCACTGAAAAACGCCTTAATGACAAAGGCATCACTAGCATGCCCCAGTTGCTCGCACTCAACTGCGAGCAGGCCGGCGAGTTGTGGGGCTCCGTTTGGGGCCAGCGCCTGTGGCACTGGCTGCAAGGCGAAGACTTCGACATGGCGGAACACGAACACCTCAAGTCCATCAGCCACTCACACGTGCTGGCTCCGGAGATGCGCAACCCAGAGAAGGCCTGGGCCGTGGCACACAAGCTGCTGCACAAAGCCGCCATGCGCCTGCGTGCCGCCAACTTGTGGGCCGGCAGCATTGGCCTTGCGATTGGATTTGCGGTTCCACGCGGAGAAAAGACGCCGGTCAGTCGTTTCGGCGTGCCCACCCGCGGATGGCATAGCGAAGTCCGCCTAAGCGAGTGCCAGGATAATCCCACGCTCATTGCTGCGCTCAGCCGTCTCTGGGCCAGCCGTCCCTCAGGCGCGGAATACGACCTGCCCTATTTCATTGGTGTCCAGTTGAACAATCTTGTCCCGGATCACCTGCACTCACTCAACCTCTTCGACTCGCTCGATGGCGAGCAGAGCCGGTCGCGCCTGATCAAAGCGATGGACCAGCTCAACAACAAATACGGTCTCAGCACTCTCGCCCCCGCCACGATGCTCACGGCGTACAAAGCCGCGCCTACGCGCATCGCCTTCCACAATATCCCCGATCTGTTCTAAACGCCCGCCCGCCAACCAGCCCCAGGCTACCCATCCCGAACGCACATTCTTATGATCCATGGCCGTGATGGTTTATGCTGGCATCTCCACAACTTGCCCTGAACCGGCAGACCCTCGTATCATCCGTCGAGAGAAAAGCCACGAGAGAATTACTATGAGCGAATCCCAAGAGAACCCCAACCTGCGTCTGAAGGGCAGGCTGATGTCCGCCTCGGAGATCGAGCGTACTCTGGTGCGCCTGGCCCACGAGATTGTTGAAAAGAGCAACGGCAGCGAAGACCTCGCCCTGGTCGGCATCAAGCGTCGCGGTATTCCGCTAGCTGACCGCCTCGGCAAACTCGTCTCTGGCATTGAGAAGCATAGTGTCGACACCGGCACTCTCGACATCCAGTTTTATCGCGACGATCTGTCTACCGCGGGCGTGCGGCCGATCGTTACGCCGGGCGCAATCGGCTTCGATGTCGAGGGCCGCGACATCGTGCTTTGCGACGATGTGCTCTACACTGGTCGAACGATACGCGCTGCACTCGATGCTCTGTTCGACCACGGTCGCCCTCGCCGCGTTCAGCTTGCCGTGCTCATTGACCGTGGCCATCGCGAATTGCCCATTGAGGCCACCTATGTTGGAAGAACCGTGCCTACCAGCAGCCGGGAAATTATTGAAGTCAAGTTCCACGAAGTCGACCAGAGCGATGAAGTGCTGCTGGTCGAGCGCGTGGATTAGTGTCCATTCATCAAGCGCTGAGGCGCAGAAAGACCTGGTGCCCCGTTCTCCTCATGAACTTTTAAGAATGGGATGCCTAAACTCATCACAAACAAGCTGAAGACTGAAATCTGAAAGCTGAAAACATGAATGTCGCAGCCGCCGTTCGTCGCCCGCTTCATCCTCCTCCAGTGCCTGCATCGCCCTTCCCTTACCATCCCGGTTCGTTGCTCTCCATAATGGATCTGACTGTGGAAGGCGTCAGCCACATCCTCGAGCGCGCCACCGCTCTTGAAGACATGGATCCGCTCAAGCGCGATGACATCCTCGCCAAGCGCCGCATTGCGCTCCTCTTTTACGAGTCGTCCACACGCACTCGCACCAGCTTTGAGCTGGCGGCAAAATCCCTCGGCGCCGACACAACGCTCGTTTCAAATCTTAGTTCCAGCATTGAAAAAGGCGAGTCGCTCAAAGACACCGGACTCACTCTCCGCGCGCTCGGTGCTGAAGCCATCATCCTGCGCCACAACTCCTCCGGCGCAGCCTGGCTCCTTGAAGAATCCACTCACCTGCCGGTGCTGAACGCGGGCGACGGCATGCACGAACATCCCACCCAGGCGCTGCTGGATCTGCGCACTATCCTGACGCATCTGCGTGACGGCGCAACCCATGTCACTCCGGAAACACTTGCCGGCGTTACCGTCACCATAACGGGTGACATTCTGCACAGCCGCGTAGCGCGCTCTAACATGCTGCTGCTGCCGCGGCTTGGAGCAAAAGTCATCCTCTGCGGTCCCAAAGAACTGCTGCCGGAAATCGCCATTGGCGCGGGCCCCGGCATTGAGATTGAGCGCGACTTTGAAGCGGCGCTGCGCCGTTCGGAAGTTATCATGATGCTGCGCATCCAGGCCGAGCGCCTCGCCGGCCTCCAACTCGACCTGCAGGAATACAAGACCAGTTATCAACTCACCGGGCAGCGGCTGGCAGCGCTTGCGCCACAAGCAAAAGTCCTGCATCCCGGCCCCATCATTCGCGGCATGGAAATTACCGCGGGCGTAGCAGACGGCGCACAATCGTGCATCCTCGAGCAAGTCACCAACGGCGTTGCCATCCGCATGGCCGTCGTGGAGCGGGCACTGCTATCAGCCCAGCAAGGAGCACGCGCATGACCGCGATCGCCATTCGCAACGGACACCTCATCGATCCAGCCGCCGGCGTCGACGCCGCCAAGGACATCCTGCTCAAGGACGGCCGGGTTGCCGAAATCGCCGGCCCCGGCAAGCTGAAGATGGCCAACGGTGCTGAGGTTCTCGACGCCACCGGGCTTACCATAGCTCCCGGCCTCATCGACATTCACGTTCATCTGCGCGAGCCGGGCCAGGGATACAAAGAAACCATCGCCTCCGGTACGGCTGCGGCAGCTGCGGGCGGGTTTACTTCCGTCGCCGCCATGCCCAACACCACGCCAGTCAACGACTCGCCCGAAATTACCCGCTGGATGCAGGCTCCGGAGCGCGGTGCATCTGCGCGCGTATTCCCCATCGCCGCCGCCACGCGCGGATCAAGAGGCGAAGCCGTCAACGATTTTGCGGCACTGAAGTCCGCCGGAGCTGTCGCCGTCACTGACGATGGCCGTCCGATCCTCAAAGACAGCGTGATGCGCGAAGTGCTGTCCGCGGCCGCGCGCACGGGTCTTTGCGTTATCCAGCACGCTGAGGACACCCGCATCACGCAGGGCGCCAGCATGAACCTCGGCCCGGTCTCCTTCAAACTCGGCTTGCGCGGCATGCCTGCGGAAGCAGAATCGCAAATCGTCGAGCGTGATATTCGCCTGGTTACGGAACTGCGCGACGCGCGGGCGCATCTGCACGTTGCCCACACGTCCACAGCCGCGGCCGTAGCCGCCGTACGCCAGGCGCGCCGCAACGGCCTGCGCATCACGTGCGAAGTTGCTCCGCATCATTTTCTGCTTACAGAAGAGCACGTGGGCTTTTACAACACCCACGCCAAAATGAACCCGCCGCTCCGTTCCGCGGCCGATCGCGACGCCATGATTGAAGGCATTCTTGACGGCGTGGTCGACGCCATCGCCACCGATCACGCGCCGCACGCCGCGCACGAAAAAGAAGTGGAATTCGAGCAGGCTCCCAACGGCATCACCGGGCTTGAGACCGCGCTCGGACTCTCCATCCAATGGCTGCACAAGGAGTGGAAGATGCCGCTCGGCCGTATCCTGAGCCTGCTCAGCGCCCAGCCCGCTGCCCTGCTCGGTTTGAAAAACCGCGGCACTCTCACTATCGGCAGCTACGCTGACGTGGTTGTCTTTGACCCCAGGGCCGAATGGACCTATCGTGCGACAGATTCGAAATCGAAGGCCAAGAACACCCCATTTAACGGCTGGACGATGCGCGGAAAAATCCGCTGGACCATCAGCGAAGGCCGTCTCGTCTACACCGGGGCCTGAGCTCTAGGGCCGCGGCCGCCCAGGATGTGCCCTGCGCCCCAAGCGTAGCCCGTTGACTTTCGACGAATTGGGCCGCAACGATCTAAATTAAAAAGAGCGGCATTATCGAAATTTGCGGCGCCCGACCAATCTGAACGGAGCATAAACCGAGATGAGATTTTTAGTGATCGCGGGGGTATTCCTGTCCCTTGCAGCAACCCATGTGAATGCGCAGATCAATGCAGGCAACCTGAAACCCGAGCCCACGCTACCCTTCGAGATGAAGAAGGTTGCCGATTTCAATACGCCTTGGCGTATTGCTTTCCTGCCCGACGGCCGGATGTTGATAACCGAGAAGCCCGGTGCTCTGTGGCTGGTTACGCAGCAGGGAGCCAAGACGCCGGTCGCAAACGTGCCGGCCGTTCTATTTCGCGGACAAGGTGGCATGTTGGGTGTCTACGTGTCGCCGCATTACGCCAAGGATCACTACGTTTATCTCACTTACGCGGAACCAGGCGATGACGGGTCGAGCCTTGCTCTCGCGCGCGCCCAGCTCAAGCTCGGACAGGATTCCGTCAGCCTCGAAGGACTGAACGTAATCTGGCGCGATGGCGAAAGAGGCGAAGGCGGACAGTTCGGTGCAGCAGTGGCCTTCTCTCCGGACGGCCAATACCTCTTTCTTACCTCCGGCGATCGGCAGCGCATGACACCCGCCCAGGATCCTAATCAGCCTCTCGGTAAGATCCTGCGACTTACACTTGATGGCAAGCCGGCTCCCGGCAATCCCATGGCCGGAAAAATCGGCGCACCCACCGTGCCCGTCATCGATCCACCACGGGATACGGAAGCTGCGAAAACCGCTCCCGTGGTCAGGACCTATACCTTCCCCGGCCCCAACCTTACTCCTGCAGAAACATGGACCACCGGACACCGTACACCTTACGGCCTTGCCTTTGCTCCGGACGGCCGTTTGTGGGAAGTGGAACATGGCCCGCGTGGTGGTGATGAGCTAAACCTGATAGAGCCTGGTAAAAACTACGGCTGGCCGCTCGTCTCCTATGCAACCAACTACAACGGAGTGCCCATCCCCAGCCCGGACACGCGCCCTGATCTCACCAAGCCCGTCATCTACTGGACGCCTATCATCGCGCCGGGAAATATTGCGTTTTACAACGGGGCAATGTTCCCGCAATGGAAGGGTTCAGCCTTTGTGAGCGGACTGGCAACCACCTCGCTCAACCGTATTACCTTTGACAACAAGGGAGGCGCGAAACCCGCCGAACGCTGGGATCTCGGTGAGCGAATCCGCGATGTTGAAGTGGCTCCCGACGGGGCGCTGTGGGCCATAGTCGATTCCCGCGAAGGTGGCCTGTTTCGCATTACGCCCAAAGCAACTGTGAGCCATCCACAGGTGACTCCCAACAAGCCAGCAGCGCGGAAATCTAAGCCAGCGTCATAATACCCACCGGTCGACCGACCTTGACTGTGGGCTACCCGCGAAGCCGAGGTCATCCGATTTTTCCGAAGTTTCGTCGCGGAAAAGTCGGATGACGGGCAATCCAAATCTGCGCAGGTTAATCGATCAGCGCGCTTTGTAGTTCTGGGCGTAAGTATCACGCGGCAGGCCCAGGCTCCGTGCCTTGCGCGCCAGCGCATACGCCGCATCCCGGTCCATCGCCCCGCCAATCGTGACGAGCCAGGGAGCCCTTCCGTTTGGCGAGAATACCGCGGCCGAAAGGCCCGGGTGATCGTGCTGCAGCGAGGAAGCTTTCTTCTGCGCCTGGTCCTGACGTTTGTACGTGAAGGCGACGACGCGCCACTGGACGCCGGATGGCGTGCCAGCCTTGGGGACGGGCGCACCAAGCGAGGGATTTCCAGTCCGCGGCGTTGATGCCGTATGCGAACTGCCTTCAGTGGGCTGCGTGGAAACAGCTTGCGTCCCGCCGCCAGAACCACGTCCCAGCCAGTAATGCAGCAATATCCAGCCGATGAGCACCACTCCAAGGACGAGAACTGCAGTCGTCATCCATTTGCGGAAATCTTGTTCCGAGATGCCGAAGATGACCGGCACTTCCGTTGACCGTTTCTGCCTTGAAAAGTCGGCTGGTATCGTGGAGTCAAAGTCAAACGATGCCGATCTCTCTGGCCGCGCATCAGCTTTCGCGAATGTGGTTTTGGCGGGCTGTTCCGGTAAGGATTTCCTGGAGGAGAAGTCAATGGTGCTGGTCGAAGCGGAGATGGAATCAGCCTGAATTACCGAAACCGCCGGCTTCGAGGCGGCGCCATTCGAAGTTGCTGCACTCGGGGCCGCTGGCTTTGGCTGAACGGGATCGGACCGCTTTGTTTTCTGCGGTGATGGCTTGGGAAGTTCCACTCGGCCAAGCGCCGCTTTGATCTCCTTCAGTCCCCAGCTTCCGTTCATGCCATTGCGCACAATTTCATCAAAGGGCGCCGGCAGCAAACCCTCGCGCGGCACCGACGTGCTGCGGGTCGTGCCAAGCAGAACCTGCATGAGCACGGCCGCAAGTCCGTGGACATCGCGCCAGCGCGCCTCTATCCCCGCTCCGCCTTCGGGAGTCTCGCGAGTGCAGTCGCTCCGCAGCTTGACCTTATCGCCCACCGCGTAGATGTTCCGAGGCTCAATGTGCTCGTGAACAAATCCAGCAGCGTGCAGAGTTTCAAGAGCAGAAGACACACTGAGGCCGATCTGCGCAGCTTCCGCCGCCGAAAGACGTCCCCGCTCCAAAACTTCACCCAAATTGGCTTCAACGCGCTCAAACACCACGTAAACCGCCGTAACGTCATCCGCCGCCATGTAGAACTGCCCAAACCGATCGATGCGAAGGAAGTTGGGATGGCTGAGCGTCTGAAGCGCGCGCCACCTCGCCAGGATTTCATCCTCGTCAAAGTGGCATTCAATAATGCGGATCAGAACGGACTCGCCATTTTCGTTGCGGGTCGAGAAAAACGCGCTACGTCCTTCTGTCTGCACGAGCTTTGTGAGGGCAAAAGCGCTGTCGATGGTTACGCCTTCAAATTCTGTCCACAGATGCATGGGATTCCTGCTAAAGATGTTGATTTGATTCCAAGGCTAAAGGCCATACCAAAGAGAACCGCAGAGTCTTGCGAGGGGAGAGGCGCTTACGCGTCAGGCGACCCTGTATATAGTGATTCCATTATGAACCGTCCTCTCCCTCGGCGGGTTGCACATCGAGATGCTTTTTCGAACTGCGAGACGCTGCATGGTAAACAGTCCAGACTATGTGTCCGTGCGAACGAGTGTCTTGCTGAATTCTCTTCCGCGAGCATGTCCGGTCACCGCATAGCGGAGAGACGGAATTGCCGAACTGCCGTGCCCGAGAGAATAATAATGAAGCGCGATCAAGCCTGACGCGGTACAGTTCGCTCCCAATGAACGCTTTTCTTGCTTCTCACCCCTCAAGGAGAGTTCTATGCGATTGCTGGGCCTCAAGGTGTTCTTTTTCGTTGCCGTTGTGTTCACCGCTCTGTCGGTGGTCGGTTCCGTAACGGCTCATCAAGCTAATTCAGCTTCAGCATCACGAACCTCTGGTTCTGCATGTTCCAGCGACGACAGCGGCCTGCAGCTGCCACCCGGGTTTTGCGCTACCATCTTCGCCGACGGCATCGGTCATGCCCGCCACATGGTGGTAGCCCCCAATGGAGTGGTTTATGTGAACACGTGGTCTGGCAGCTATTACCCGCCAAACCAACCGCCGCCCAAAGGCGGCTTTCTCGTCGCGCTTCAAGACAAGAATGGCTCTGGCAAGGCGAACGTGATCGAGCGCTTTGGAGAGACGGAGCAGACCGGAGGTCACGGCGGTACCGGCATCGGATTCTACAACGGATCCATCTACGCTGAAAGCAACGACCGCATTGTCCGCTATGCGCTGCCTCCCGGCGCGATTGTTCCGCAGGGACCAATGGTGACGGTGGTTTCCGGGCTTCCGCTCGGTGGGGATCATCCCATGCACCCCTTCTACATAAGCTCCGACGGGCTGCTTTATGTGGACGTAGGTACGGCAACCAATGCTTGCCAGTTGAAAAATCGCACTGCGGGGTCGCCGGGCGCACAGCCATGCACTGAACTCAAAACCCGGGGCGGCATCTGGCGATTCGATGCCAAAAAGACAGACCAGAAATTTTCTCCCGAAGAACGCTACGCCACCGGAATTCGAAATGCTGAAGGTTTCGGTGTCGATCCCGTCAATCAACGTGTCTACATAACCCAGCATGGCCGCGATCAGCTCCATGCCAATTGGCCCGCGCTTTACAAACCTGAGCAGGAAGCGACCCTGCCATCCGAAGAGGTCATGTTGCTGAAGCAGGGTGGCGATTACGGCTGGCCCGAGTGCTACTACGATCCATTTCAACGCAAGCTGGTTCTGGCGCCGGAGTACGGCGGAGACGGTGGTCACACGATCGGCGTCTGCGCCAGCAAAATCGGCCCCGTCGCAGCATTCCCCGCTCACTGGGCCCCCAACGGCATGGCCTTTTACAGCCAGACGCAGTTTCCCCCCTTCTACCGCGGCGGGCTGTTCATTGCATTCCACGGATCGTGGGACAGGGCTCCTTACGCTCAGGGTGGCTATAACATCGTTTACCAGGGGATTTCACCCACCGGCACTGCCGGCCGTTGCGAGATCTTTGCGGACGGCTTCGCCGGCGGATCCAAATCGCCGGGTGACGCCCAACATCGCCCCTCCGGAGTGGCGGTTGGTCCAGACGGGGCCCTCTATGTTTCTGACGACATAAAGGGCCGCATTTACAAGATCACCTACAACAGCAAGGCGCAGCCCACGTCGCCGGAACCGGCGTACAGGGCGTGCCCGAGCCTTACGGCGTCCCCCGGCGAGATCATGCAAGCCAAAGCCAAACCTCCCGAGGGCAACCATCCGAACGCCGGCACTGCCGCACTTCCCGTTCCTCCGGGCGCAACCCATGAGATGGTGGCTTTGGGCGATCGAATCTTCCACGGCCAGGTAGCCGGCGGAACGTGTACTGCCTGCCACGGCTCTAACGCTTCAGGCACCCCACTCGGTCCCGACCTGACGAAGAAGAAGTGGCTATGGAGTAATGGCAGTTGGGCCGGCATCACCAAAACAATCACGAATGGCGTGATGAACCCAAAACAATATCGCAGCCCTATGCCGCCCAATGGAGGCTCTCAACTTACACCCGAACAATCCAAGGCAGTGGGTGCTTACGTTTGGGCGCTCAGCCATCGATAGCGCTTCTGAGGGCTCGGCCTTTTCATCCAGGACGAGCCCTCAACTCTCCCTTCGAACCGTGAATCTCGCCGCGGCCCAGCAGCATTGAGCGAGTTGTCACTGCCGAGCACCGCTGACCTCGCCTCTCGCATCCGAATATGTGCGTGGCCTCCCTTGGAAGCCAGAAAAGGAGTTTACTGTGCGATTTTTAATGGGTATGGGAATCGGGTATGCAATCGGTATTCTGATCGCTCCATCAGCTGGGAAGGTTACGAGGACGCAGATCAAAGAACGGATCGACTCAGGTGCCCGTGATAAGGCAAGGGAGATTGGCGCCCGAGCCGGAGAGATGGCCTATGAAGAATTAAAGGAAAGCATCTAGGCAAAATGCCGCAACAGCGGCGCCTGGTATGCTCAGCCCTTACGGCGATAGTGGATCTGAAATTCGTAGCCGGGATTCACCGGGAACAGGCCGGCCACATGCCGCAGCCGTTCCGCCAATGCAGGCGCGGCCAGCAGCGGATACTCGCGCTCGCGCAGATCGTGATAGTCGAAGTCGACGGCCAATGACAACATGTAAACCGCCAGCGCATCGGCGAACGCCGCTTCGAAATAACTATTGCGTGCGCGCTCGTCGATCGTCTTCGCTCCAGTGTGAAGCCCCTGCGCACGGCGTCGAGCCTCCCATGCATCCTGGCTGGTCTCACCGCGAACTTGCGCATCCGCCTGTGACCACACCAGCGCGGAAAAGCTCTCCGGCACTCCCGCTGCCTCAACAAAGTTATGCGCGATGTTGATAAAGAATTCGAACGCCAGCCCGAACCTGTCTTCAACCAACCGCGTGGATATAAACACCGCTTCAGTTGAACCGAACACAGCGTTTCGATGACAGACAGCTCGATCGCCAAGCTCAACAGTGTACGATGGCGCAACCATGATGTCGCCTGTATCGGCAATCGCCAGCGGAACAAAGTAGTACGCCCGATCTTTCAGCGCGCCCGACAAGGTTGTCGGTACGGCGCCCACCAGCCGCTCCAGATCAGTTTCTGAGATGCGGTTCTCGCCCCAAACAGCGTAATGGATGCCGTTAGCGGCTTGCGTCACGCTAACCTGCGTGGCGACTTTCTCCGCATGCCACAGTTCGATTTGTGCAGAGCTGGCCATGAGTGACATTCTAGTCGAGAGGGGTCATAAAGAGCGATGGAGCATTCATTGCACAACCAACATAGCCGCGGCACGGTTTTTGGCTTCCCACTTGAAGGCTTCAGCCTGTTTCAGGGTGTGCTGCTTTCGCTCGCCTCCGCGTTTTTCACATTCTTCGCGGTCACCGCCATCGCCATCTTCACGCTGCTGATCTGGAACGCCGGCGCCGCTCACAAAATCAACTTCGCATACAGCTACTTGTACGCAGGATTCCCGGCGGGCGTGCTTGTACTGCTGTTCGGATTGCCGTACTTTCTTTCCGTCTGGTTCCGCAGCAAGATACATCGGTAGTCCGCAGGACACTGCGGATTGCTGCCTTTATCTGTATTGCTCCCGATTGCTCCCGTTACGTTTGGATGTTCATGAGCGGACTTGCCATAACAGGATTCCAGTGACCTGACTGGCAGTTTAATTGGGAGTAGCGAGACGTCGAAGAAGGCGCCTTGTTCAATTCTCCAACTGCATCATCAACTCTTCCCACTCGGCAGTCAGTTCAGAAAGCTGCTCGCGCAGCTCAGCAGCCAGATCCGTAAGCCGCTGCGTCTCCTCGGCGGAAACATAAATCGCAAGCTGCTGCTCGGTATGCGCAATGGCCGCTTCCACGCGCGGCACTTCTTCTTCAAGAAATGCGCAGCGCTCTTCCATCTGCTTTTGCTTGATCGGATTCAATCGCCGCGTGCGCGAACCCGAACCGTTACAGGATTCAGGCCCACCCTCGATCACAATCGTTGTTCCCGTTGGCGCAGGTTTCGCGAGAGCTGATGCGTTTTGCCCGCCCACTCTTCTGACGTTCCCACTGTCCGAAGGATGGGACACCCGGTCATTTGCTGCTGACGCGGCAGCGCCCGCCAGCATTTCCTTTTTGCGCGTGTAATCTTCGTAGTTGCCTTCGTACGAAAGCACTGTGCCGTTCTCAACTTCCAGTACTCGCGTCGCCAGTCGATCAATAAAGTAACGATCGTGCGATACAAAAATCACTGTGCCGGAGAAGGCTGCAACGGCTTCCAGCAGAACGTCTTTCGCGCGCATGTCCAGGTGGTTCGTCGGCTCATCCAGCAAGAGAAAATTCGATGGCGATACCAGTATCCGCGCCAATGCAAAACGATTGCGCTCTCCTCCAGAAAGCACGCCCAGAGGCTTAAAGACGTCATCGCCCGAAAATAAGAAACAACCAAGCAGCGATCGTAATTCCACTTCCGGCACCTTCATGGCGGCGCGGCTTATGTCGTCCAGCATTCGCGCTTCCGGATCGAGCACCTTGTATTGATCCTGTGCAAAATACTCTGAGATCACGTTGTGGCCGAGCTTGATCGTGCCTGCAGTCGGCATTTCCACACCGGTAAGCAGCTTGATGAGCGTTGATTTTCCAGCGCCGTTTACACCTACAAGTGCAATGCGGTCTCCGCGCTCGATGTTGAAGCGCACATTATTCAGGACCTGCTTTTCGCCGTAACTCTTTGAAAGATTCTCGACCTCCACAACCATGCGGCCTGACGGCTGCGGCTGCGGAAATTTGAAATGGATGACCGGTTCTTCTTCTGGAATTTCGATGCGCTCGATCTTCTCCAGTTCCTTGATGCGCGACTGCACTTGCTTGGCCTTGGTGGCCTGCGCACGAAAGCGATTGATAAACGCTTCAAGGTGCTCGATCTGCTCGCGCTGATTGCGGTAGGCTGCCTCAAGCTGCGCCCTTCGTTCTTCTTTCTGCGCCAGGTACTTCGAGTAATTGCCCTGATAGGTGTTGAGCCTCTTGTTCCATATCTCCACCGTGCGATCGATCGTTACATCCAGAAAATACCGATCGTGCGAAATCAGGATGTACCCGAACGGATAATTGTGCAGGTAGTCCTCGAGCCAGTTACGGGTCTCAAGGTCCAGGTGGTTGGTGGGCTCGTCCAGCAGCAACAGGTTCGGTTTGGCCAGCAGCAGCTTTGCCAGCGCAATGCGCATCTGCCAGCCGCCGGAGAATTCCTCCGTCTGACGTCTCCAGTCTTCTTTGCCAAAGCCGAGGCCGGTCAGCACCGTGCCAACCTGCGCATCCAGCGCATAGCCGTCAAGCGCGTGAAAGCGCTCCTGCAGCATGGAATATCGCTCGGCAACGGTTTCGTACTCCGCGCTCTCGTGGTCCAGCTCGGCAAGCTGGCCGCTCAGCCGCTCCACCTCGCGCTCCATCTCGCGCAACTCGTCGAAAACCGTCAGGCACTCGTCGAAAATGGTCCGGCCGGTCAGGCGCAGGCCTTCTTGCGGCAGGTATCCGATGCTCATGCCCTTGGTTTGCTGCAGGCTCCCGTAGTCCAGCGTCTCCAGCCCGGCCAACACCTTCATCAGCGTGGACTTGCCGGTGCCATTGGCGCCAACCAGCGCTGTTTTCTCTTTCGCGCGGATGAGCCAGTTGGCCTCAAGGAACAGAATCCGCGGCCCGAACCGCTTACCCGCATTTTGCAGAGAGAGCATCCAACCCTATTTTCTCAAATCGCCGCAGAAGCATCGCCGGGCACCCGAAACCACTTCGTTCCTAATCCACGTGAAACACTTCTTCCATGCTCGACCACCACTCGCCTTCTTTGCGGGTCGGTAACGGGCTCTGCATCGGCTCCATAATCGCCCACCACTCCTGTGTTGTTTTATCGGCGGCCATTTTGGCCATATCGGCCGCGTAGTCATCGCCGATATATTCGAAGTAGCCAAACAAGGTGTGGTCCTTCAGAAAGATGCTGTAATTGCGAATATTGCACTTGTGGATCATTTCCAGCACGCCCGGCCAAACATCTGCATGGTATTTCCTGTAGCGCTGTTCCTCCTCGGGCTTCAGACCAAGGATCATTCCGTAACGGGTCATCCTGCTCTCCTTATGAGAAGACGGTCTTTCCTGCGCTTCGAATCAGCCGCTTGCAGCCTCTTCCCGACACATCCATCTTCACTCATCCGCGTCGAGTATCCGGAGTAGTTGCACAGAATCCGGGGCAATCATAGGTTTCAAGGCCAAGCATTCTTTCTCAGTACCGGCAGATCAGGAAATTGAATTGGCTTGTTCCTGGATTTTCGGGTTACCCTATCATTTGTTCGACAGGAGAACAAAATGAGCGGATTGAAAGACAGGCGTGACTTTTTGAAGCATGCTGGACTGATGGGCTCCGTGGCCATGATGGCGAGTATGCCGGAAGGAGCGCTGGCTTTGGGCGGCATGCACGGCTCAGTTATCGAAGACGCCGTAATAGCTCCGGCCGTGCAAGCGGCAGAAACGCCGCAGCATCATATCAAGTTCGCCGTTTGCGGCATGAGCCACGACCACATCTACGGCATGATCGGCGCCGTCCAGCGCGGCGGCGGCGAACTGGTCGCAGCGTGGGGCGGAGAGGAAGACAAGCTGGACGCCTTCAAAAAGCGCTTCCCGGACGTGAAGATCGTCAAAACGCAGGAAGAAGTCATCAACGATCCGCAAGTACAGCTCGTCCTGACATCGCAGATCGCCAATGAGCGCGCCGGCATTTGCATCCGCGCCATGAAGACCGGCAAAGACGCGCTCTCTGATAAACCAGGCATTACGACGCTCGCGGACCTTGCGGAAATTCGCAAGACGATCGCCGCAACCAAGCGGATCTACGCAATCATGTACAGCGAACTGCTTGAGGTGAAAGCCGCTGTGTATGCGGGCGAACTGGTTCGACAAGGAGCCATCGGCAAAGTGATTCAAACCATCAACATCGCCCCCCACCAGATCTTCCAGAAGGGCGGCGTTGCGGGTGGCGGATCGGGCCGGCCGGATTGGTTCTGGGTGCCGGAGCAGTACGGCGGCATCCTCTGCGACATTGGCTCGCACCAGGTGGATCAGTTCCTGTACTACACCGGCTCAAAACAGGCTGAAATCGTTGAATCGCAGATCGCCAACGTCCGCCATCCCGATCACCCCAAATTCCAGGACTTCGGCGACATGGTGCTGCGCGGCGACCGCGGCCTGGGGTATGTGCGGCTCGACTGGTTCACGCCCGACGGGCTGGGAACCTGGGGAGACGGTCGGCTTTTCCTGCTCGGAACCAACGGATATATCGAGATCCGTAAGTACGCCGACGTGGGCGTAAAGAAGCAGGGCAACAACTTGTTTATTGTTGATAACAAGCAGGCCCGCTACATCGATTGCAACCAGATGCCGTTACCGTTCGGCCCTCAGTTCGTCTCCGACATTGTCAACCGCACGCACACGGCACAGGACCAGGACGAATGCCTTCTGGCCGCTCAACTGGTCATCGAAGCCCAGAACAAAGCAAAATGGGTCACGCTCAAGGACTAGCCGACAACTAGTCATTGACAGGTGAGCCGGGGTCATCTCCGGCTCGTTCTTTTTGCAGCAGATCTCATCTTTGCTTTGGTGTTGCAGCCCGGCAGCAATCGCATTCGGTAATTTCTTTGTAACGCCCCACGCCCAATTGTCACTGAAATATCTCGAACATAGCTGCAATCCTGCGATAATTCACGCTCTCTCATCTCTTCTTTCATGGCCTGCGTTGCCCTTGAAGAAATTGAAAGCCTCAGTCTGTTTCCAGCTATCTGTGACGGCCGAAAGCCGCACTGCTATTGGACAAAATCAAATTTACTTCAACCTGGTTCATACAGCTTTCTGTAGTCCCAATTTCATCAAATGGAACAAAGGTAGCCATCTTTTTTGCGCGATTGTTCATCTTTTCACCATGTCAGGCAAGCCTAAAACTAATGTTAGAAAAACACTTGCCGTTTTCTTTTTGCATTTGCGACAATGATTCACCGGTCGGCGTGACTTCCTCTATTTTTCACGAGAACCAGTCGTTCCGGGATAACTGATTCGCAGGGCTTTTACCTGTTCAGCCATGCGGATCGGCGAACGAGTTTCGGCGAAACGGGCATCCGGCATAATTCATCATTCATAGGTCCTTTCGAAAGCGGGCACGACCGGCGGGCGCATTTGGCGCCAGTCCGGCATTGCAGGAATTTCATAATGGCATCTTGCTAGTTCACGAATTCAAATGAACTGATGCAGATCGGAAGGGGTTCTGTCATGATCCTTCCTCGTCATTCGCTCGTTATCGTTGCGGGAATTCTGTTGCTTCAAACCAGCCTGGCCAGGGCGGCCGCCCCGACTCGCGCAGCGGATGAACGCACCTCAAGCGTCACGCCGCCAGCCCACCCCGGAGAGATGGTGTCGATCCCGGGCCCCCTTCGCCCATTCTTGCGCATGACGGGAATCAGCCAGGAAATCTCCCCGGATGAAGTGCTGCCGATGCTGGCGCGGAACATCTCCTTGTGGGGATATGAGGGCGACAAGCCGACTGAATTCCTGAAGCTTGTTGAGCGGTATCTGCAGCAAGCGCGCGAACTGCAGAAACTCGCCGGGGCCGATGGCAAGATTCATGTGAAAAACTGCGACGACGCCGGGACACTGATCCAGATCCTCGGCTTCCAGTTCGCCCATGGATGCAATAGCACCGATGCTTCGCTGATTACCGCCGATGCAGATCGCGCCTTCGTCACAACGGACGCTGGATTCCCGCTGACTGAGTTGGAGGAGTCTCTGCAGAAAGGACTCCCCTTCTCCTACGACTATCCCTCCACGCCCGTGCCGGTGATTTTCACGGAGAAAACATGGACTGGACTAAGTGTCTGGAACAAGCGCTACGAGAACACGCTGCTCGACGTAATGCTTCACGACCGCTCAGTAGACCGGTTCTACTCCGCGATGGCGCGCATGAGCCCTGAAACGCGAGACACACTTCAGCACTCTCCCGGCTTGAGGAAACTACTGCAATCCGCTGCCGCGGTAGATTTTTACGGCGGCTGGATTTCAATCCGTAACGGACAAGTGGTTTTGCCCGGCGGCGCAGCAGCCGAATCCGCATGGAAGGAGCTT
>Ga0207667_10004640_pt1 | contig 16857 bp, 13 predicted proteins | sample KBSCornC52_FD_184301 | JGI IMG/M metagenome (GOLD analysis project Ga0207667, IMG submission 184301) | Corn rhizosphere microbial communities from Kellogg Biological Station, Michigan, USA - KBS Corn C5-2 (SPAdes) (version 2) | ecosystem: Host-associated > Plants > Roots > Rhizosphere > Soil ...
GTGACCCCATTGCGTCAGCATCTTCAATCGACATAGGGACGAGCGCACCTGTTGAATCGCTGCTTACCGGTCTGCCTCAAATCCAAACTCAGCCGATCCAACTAACCCACGAACAGGGACATGCAGGTCGGTATCCTGGCTCGTCGCAACGCATATCTCTCCGCAGAAACGCTCAGCTATACACGCCGCCCCCGGCCATCGAGCTCAGCCCACCACCAACGGGTTTCGTAACCGGCACACTGCGCTGGAGCCACTCTTTGTCCTCGGTGCTGCGATCACCAACAGACATTCCTCAGCTGGCTCTGGCCGGGACCAACTCTTTCGTCGGATGCTTACAGGGGAACCGCCTCCCTGCGCGTCTATATTAAAAGGGACTGCGGCTTTGGAATTACACCCGGAATGAGGCGCCTTGAGTCCTGCGGCGTCAAGAAGGTGCCGCAGTGAGATGCTCTCGGTTCGGAAATGCATCGTAGACCGCGCTGGCGGCGCGCGCCGTTGGCACCTGCACCAGCGCTGCACAAGGAGGCTGCATGTTGATTTTGACTCGTCGCCCCGGAGAAACCTTAGTCATCCGAGAGGACATTCGGATCACTGTGCTCGGTTTCAGGGGGATGCAAGTGCGGATTGGTGTGGAAGCCCCAAAAGCGATCTCAGTAGACCGCCAGGAGGTCCGGAAGCGCAAAGAAGGAGAGAGGTACCGAAGACGTGACATCGTCTGCCCAAGTTCTTGCGATGACGGCATTGTCAACAAGCGAGCAGGATGAGCCGTCGCGACTTTCAACTTTCGACGAGGCCGCACTAAAGGTCCCATTGTCCAGACTCACGGACATTGCCCGAGATAGACTTGCGCGGGCTCCCATCTGCCTTGTGGACGCAGGATTTCGTGATGACTCTCGTTGGGCTACGATCATCGGGAGACCGGACAGCGAGCTTTCACCAGGCGAAAGCGCGTTCCCACATCTTCAAGCCCTGCAACTCGCCCACCAGACTTTGACCTTGGCCTGGACAGCAGCGCGAGCGAGTCAGGAGAGCGCGACGTGCTGCGATCGATCAGCAAAGGAAGGCTTGGCCGAATCCGGGTTTTCGCTTTGAAGCAGCGCTCATGATCGGGAAGCAGCTCGATGGCCACGATGAGAATCAAGGCGATTGCAGAATTAGGGTAGATCTTTTGGCTCGCTGGTCGTCTGTCTGTCTCCGCGAACCGATATCGACATGCCTCAGGCTGACAGCCTCGATTCTGTGGCACCGCTGACCAGAGTTGAGGTTCACATACGGCGCCCTTGTCTATCGCCCCTCCGACACGATTGCGCGATTTACGAAGCATCCGGCAGATGCGCGGAACTATACAGCGTAAAGGTTACTCCTGTACACTGTATAGATGGTTACCAGTATACCCACCGAAGAGCGTATCCGACGCGTCGCTTTGCGGCTGCTGGAAAAAAAGGGGCCCGAGGCAGTGACCATGCGCCGCGTGGCTCGCTCGATTGGCATCACGCCGATGGCGATCTACCACCACTTCGTAACCCGCGAAGCGCTGTTGAGAGCCGTCGTCGATCGCGAATTCGGGGAGTTTCTCGATCTGATTGGCGAGACGTCGACTCTCGGTACGACGGAGGAGCAAGTCGTGCACGCATTGGACGCCTACCTCGAGTACGCGCTCAGCCGACCCCAGATTTTCGACTATGTGTTCTCAAAGCCTCGGGAGGATGCGAGGCGTTATCCCGAGGACTTCCGTGCGCGCCGCTCGCCGACGCTGAATCCTCTTGCGGACGCCGTGACCAAGTGGATGGAAGAGGGTGCCTTAGAGAAAGACGACATATGGGAAGTCACCCTGGAGATCTGGGCGCACGCGCACGGCTACATCGCACTCTACCGAGCAGGTCGCGTCAGCCTCCCCCCTGAGGACTTCAAAGAGTTGGTACACCGATCGATGCGAAGGCTATTCCGTGGATTGAAAGCCCGCGGCGCACACGGGCTCGACGGGTAGCGCCGCCGCCACGGTCCCGCCTCATTACGAAAGCTCTCTGAAGCCACTTACGAACATAGCTGTTTATCAGGACATGGCCATGTATGCGATCGCTTGCGTGATTTTGACAGCCGCCGGCTGTTACTTCTCTTTTGGGCTGGGCCATGCATGGTGGCTCGCCTGGCTCACACCCGTTCCGGTTCTATGGCTGGTTTTCGGGGTGACAAAACCGTGGAGGGCATTCCTCGCCGCGTGGGTTGCCTTTGCGCTCGGTTTGACAAGTTTCCTGCGAGCGTATGTCAATGTCATTCCGGGTCCGCTCCTCGCGTTCAACGTCCTCGTTCCATCGCTTCTGTTCGCGCTGGCCGCCCTGGGCGCGCGGCGCGTCCTGCGCGCACTTGGAGCAGTCCCGGCGATGCTCGCGTTCGCCGCACTATGGACGGGTTTCGATCTGCTTCTATCGTTCGATCCCGGAGCGGGATCAATACTGTCGCCCGCGGGTGCCGAGGTCGCCGCACCGGTATTAGTCCAAAGCGCGGCGCTGGTAGGCTTCCTCGGTATCACCTTTCTACTCGGCGCGGTTGCCGCCGCAATCGCCCTTGGCCTGCGCACGCGCAATCCCGCGCCCGTGCTGCTCGCAGCCGGGCTCTTCGCTGCCAACGCAGTGTACGGCTACTGGCGAGTTTCACATTCGTCGACGGATACGCTGCGAGTCGCGCTCGTCGACAACAACACGTATGGCTACTGGATAGCCTTCGATCAACCCGCGGAAAACCTCGAGCAAGCGGCGCTCCGGGTCATAGATGCCTACACAGCGCAAATTGACAGGCTGCGGGGTCAGCACGTGCAACTCGTCGTGCTGCCCGAGAACATCTCGATGATCTCAGGCGAGTGGAGCGATCAGGCCGAGGCGAGGCTCGCCGCTGCGGCGGATGCGACTGGCGCTACTATCGTCGGGGGATTCAACATGTACATCGATGGTGCGCGGCGTAATGTTGCGTGGGCATTCGCGCCTCGGAATCAAACGCCAATCATTTACGAGAAGCGGCGGCTGGTTCCTGGGCTCGAATCTTCCGTCTTCACGCCCGGCTCGGGACCGCGTGTGCTACCCGGCGGCATCGGACTCGAGATCTGCTTCGATATGAATTTTCAGCGCATGATCCGTCGCGACCAGGCAGTGACAAGGCCCAGACTGCTCGCAGTGCCTGCCTCGGAGATCGGCATGCATGGCGACTGGTCGAATCCCACCACTGCGGCCGATGCTTGGTTCCATGCTCGTGACGCGGTGCTGAGAAGCGTGGAGAACGGTGTGCCGATGGCAAGAAGCTCGACCCACGGCCTGTTAACCTTAAACGATCGCTACGGTCACATCGTCGCGGAGACCCGTACCAACGGGGAATTCACGACGCTCATCGGCGATCTGCGGGTCGAAGCTCTAGGAGGAACAACACTCTACGATCGCATCGGGGATGCGTTCGGATGGCTTTGCCTCGTGCTGGGCACGGGCCTGGTGGGCGTCTCGCTTCTCAAGACCCCCGGTATGGATGGCAACAGTAGTGTCTGAGCGCATACCGGCAGCTCGCGCAGTGCTATGTCCCGCCGCTACCTCCGGTAGTCATGATGAAGCTATGGGAGCATCCACGGCGTTTCTCGGGGGGTCTGGTTTTCGTCTCGCCGGAAGGCCATGCGATGCATGCTTCAAACTTCCATCGGAGGATCTGGCATCCGCTGCTTGAGCGCGCCGGCATTGAGCCGCCAATGCCAGAATACTTTGTCGGTACGCGCTCGGACCCCGATTTGCAGGCGAGCAGGAAGGCGCTCGATGAAGCTTTCCGGCAAGGGAAACTGAGCCAAGAGGATTTCGACAAACAGGTCGCGCTCCTGGAGCGCTGGCGCGCGGCGATTGATACGCAGAATGAGCGCGGCAAAATCACCTTCCACAGCCTGCGTCACTCAACTGCGACCGCCGCCATCGCTAGCGGGGCGAATGTCCTAACAGTCTCCTCGCTCCTGGGACATGCGAATCCGCAGATCACCCTGACGACCTACGCGGACGAATGGGCAGCGCGACTCAATCAGGATACGGCGACTGATATAGCTGACGTGCTCTTTGGTAGCAGAACGGTAGCAGCGGACGGCGATGCCGAGGTGACTGATGAACTGACTGCTGAAGAATCAGCAGAAGATTCAAAGGGTTGTGATGGTGGGCCGTGTAGGAGTCGAACCTACGACCAAGAGATTAAGAGTCTCCTGCTCTACCAACTGAGCTAACGGCCCATCCGTGAAAGATGGGGTGGACGATGGGACTCGAACCCACGACAACCGGGATCACAACCCGGGGCTCTACCAGCTGAGCTACGCCCACCATCGACCTGTCCGTCGCGCAACCGGCATGCCCGATGGTCGAGGTCTACAAAGGCCTTTAAAAACAAAGACCTACGAGGGTGTCCCCGGGTTCCACCGCGCTGTTACGTCCCTTTCGCGACGGGCCGCGAAGTATATACGAACTTTTGGCCGGTGCTACCCCTGTGGGCGCATATTCGGGCCCTATTGGGGAGATGCCGGCGAGTTCGAGGCCGAGGTCATCATCCAGCGCACGATACGGCGGACTTGGCGTCGGGCGCAGGCCGCATAGAAAAAGGGTATGGGCACGGTGGCGCCTAGCAGGAACACGGGCAGAGCGCTCTGGCGATCGCCGGCGGGGACCAGGTGGCTCCAGGCCCAGGCGTACGCCGCAACCCAGGCCAGCGCGACGAGATGGAGCAGCCAACTACGGGCCACGACTCGAGCGGCTTCGCGGCGCACCTGCGCGCGGCGCTCAGGCGCGACCAGGTCGAGCTCCGGAAATGCCCAGTAGCGTCGACTCGCGCGCGCGGCGCTCCGGGCACGCTCCTGAGCCAGCAGGTCATCGGCGATGCTACTCGCCTGATTCCTCGTAACCATGGCAATCCTCTCCTTGGCTTAGGGTTTCGACGGCTCCGGGTAATGAAACGGGTCGGTGAGGCGCGGCTGTGTCGGCACGGGCTTGCCCGGCAGGGGTGCCTCGTTGTTGGCCGCGTCCAGCAACATTGTTGCGAGTATCACAGCAGCCTGACGCATGTCATCCGGCCGCAGGTGATCGAAAGTATCGAGATCCGTGTGGTGCACTCTGCTTTCGTAGTCCAGCGGATCCTGGATGAACTGGAAGGCCGGCAGCCCGATGCGGCTCATGAGCTCGTGATCGGTACCTCCGGTGGGCTCGGCGACGACAGCAGCGGCGCCCAGACTCTCGAAGGGCGCGAGCCAGTCACGAAACGTAGGCACCACGGCGAAATTCCCTTCGGCATAGATCCCGCGGAAACGCCCGGAGCCGTTGTCGACATTGAAATAGGCGACCAGCTCCTTGTAGCCGGGCAGAGGCTCCACCGGATAGGTCTCGACACCGAAGTACGGACCCAGAGCGGCAACGGCCGGATCGCTCTGCGCGGGTCGTTTAGCCAGGTGCTGCGCAATGTAAGCGGCCGAGCCGAGCAGCCCCTGCTCCTCTCCCGCCCAGAGCACCACCCGGATCGTCCGCTTCGGCTGCGCGTGAATGCTGGCCAGAATGCGGGCGGCCTCCAGTACGATGGCACTCCCAACACCGTTGTCCGCAGCACCGTCGCCGGCAACCCAACTATCCAGGTGGGCGCCCGCCATCACATAACCCGCCCGCCCTTCTCTTCCGGGCAGCTCCGCGAGCACGTTATAGGCGTTATGATCAGCGTCCTCGTAATGCACCCGGCTGTCAATTTCCAACCTGACTTCGCCCATCTTGGCGAGCCGCGTCAGTCTGCGGTAGTCCTCCGCGCCGAGCTCGACGCCCGGCAGCTTCGGAGTCGCGCCAACCTGGTACGAATAACCTTCGCCATGTACGAGTCGACCGTCGGTACGCGACATGACAGCCCACGCGAGCGCCCCCTCCCCCGCGAGGAATGCATCGAGCCTGGTGCGCATCCGAAAACGCTCGAGCCGCTTCTCGAGCGTCTCCGGATCGAACTCAGGCTCTTCATAGGTATTCAACTTCGCCACGTCAGCTGCGCTCAGCCGTGCGAACGGTGGCGCGGTGGCATCCTTGGGCGGCTCCGGCCAACTCACGAGCACGATCTTCCCGGCGAGCTTGCCCTTCCAGGTAGCAAAATCCTTCTCGGTGCGGATCGGTGCCACTGTAATGGGCGCGACCAGCGGGCCGCTCGTGGCAGGGGTCCATGCGATCGGAATGGAATGCAGCGCCAACGGCCGCGGTGCCACCAAGCGCACCTGCGCGGATTCGATCCACCAACCACGGCCGAAATCGAAGCCTTCGGTGTGGACGTTCTGCAGCCCCCAGCTCTTGAGCTTGTCCTGAGTCCAACGCTCCGCGACGCGCATCGCAGGAGAATTGGTCAAGCGCCCGCCGATCTGGTCGGCGAGGTATGCGGCTGTCTCCACCACCTCGCCGTGATTGAAGCCGGCGTCGGCAATCTTGTTCAGAGTGACAGCGTCCACGGGGGGCGGCCCGGCGAGCGCAGATGTAACAGGCAAAAGCAAAGCAAGCATTCCAACGTTTGCTGTACGCATCGTTCCCAAGCAGTGCACCTTTGATTCCAACATCGACCACGCAGTTTCCGATCCTCGCGTAGCTTCTCGCGTAACCTTTCGATATTCAAGGACGACCAAAGATAGGCGACCGCTCCCGGCACGTGGCGAGCGCGCGCGGCAAGTGATAGCTTCTCTATCATGACAGAGCATGACGATGACCATCCTCGGGCCGTACCCTCGGATCTGGCTCTGCGGGTTGCCGCGCTCGAATCACTCCTCGTCGAAAAAGGGCTGGTCGATCCTGCCGCGCTCGATGCGCTCGTAGATACTTACGAGAATAAGATAGGTCCGCGCAATGGTGCGAAAGTCGTGGCGCGCGCCTGGGTCGATCCGGCCTACAAAGCGCGCCTCCTGTTGAATGCAACCGACGCGATTGCAGAGCTTGGATTTGGCGGTTTGCAGGGGGAGCACATGGTCGCGGTGGAAAATACCGCAACAGTGCACAACCTGGTGGTCTGCACCCTGTGCTCCTGTTATCCGTATACCGTTCTGGGCCTGCCACCCGTGTGGTACAAATCCGCTCCCTATCGCTCGCGGGCCGTAATAGACCCACGCGGTGTGTTGCGTGAATTCGGGCTCGAGCTGCCGGTGGAGACTGAAGTCCGAGTTTGGGACAGTACCGCCGAGATCCGCTACCTCGTTTTACCGCAGCGGCCTGCCCATAGCGGGCATCTGACCGAGGCAGAGTTGGCTGCCCTCGTGACTCGCGACGCCATGATTGGTGTCGCATTCGTTCAAACGCCTGCGCTCGAGGAACGCACATGAACGGCGTACACGACATGGGCGGCATGCACGGCATGGGCCCGATCCAACCCGAACGGAATGAGCCTGCGTTTCACGAGCCCTGGGAAGCGCGTGTGTTTGCCATGACCCGAGCGGCGGGAGCATGGCGCAAATGGAATATCGATGCTTCCAGATATCAGCGCGAGCTCATCCCGGCAGCCGAATACCTGCGCATGAGCTATTACGAAAAGTGGCTGGCGGGTCTCGAGCAATTGCTGATGGCCAAAGGTCTGGTCAGCCAGGCCGAGTTGGCAAGCGGACGAGCCGCGCCCGGTGCTGCCAGATCATCCCCGGCGCTCACCGCCGTTGACGTACCCGTGCTCACGGCAAAAGGCACGCCGGCGAATCGACCTGCGACGACCCCGCCGAAATATCGGGTCGGGCAATTAGTTCGCACACACAACATAAACCCGGTCGGTCACACACGCCTGCCCCGGTACGCACGCGCGAAGCAAGGTGTCATAGCCCGCTTGCATGGGGCTTTCGTCTTCCCGGATACCAACGCACTCCTGCAAGGCGAAAATCCCCAACATCTCTACTCCGTGCGCTTCACCGCTCGTGAGCTGTGGGGCGAGGCGGCCCCGACGCGAGACACGGTCTACATCGACTCATGGGAAAGTTATTTTGAATAACGGCCAGCCCGCGGACGAGCCGGTGTTCGCCGAGCCCTGGCAGGCGCGCGCTTTCGCACTCACCCGCAAACTTGCGGAGCGCGGCCACTTCAGCCAGAAAGAATGGACCACCGCGCTGGCGCAAGCGCTACGGACTGCCTGCGCTACGACCGACGACGGCTCAAAGTATTACCAGCACTGGCTCACGGCGCTCGAAACCCTGGCAGTGGAGAAAGGGTTGACCGACCAGGCAACCCTCAGTGCGCGCAAGGAGGCATGGCGCGCGGCTCATCACAGAACCCCGCATGGCGAGCCCGTCAACCTCACACCTCACTGCGCTGTAACAGATAACCCAATCCTCCAACTCTAAACCAACGGTAGCCGTAACCCTCGATCACCAGCCGATGTTTACCCGCTTGCGCGCGACTGTGATCTTCGGAGAGCAGGTTGATCAAGAGATTGCCGCTATCACCCACGACCCCCACGGCGAAGCTGATCTCACGTGGTGTACCAGCGAGATTGTGAACGAATAACACCGAGTTGTTCCGCCAGTCGTAACGCAGCGCCAGCACGGCCGGATCGCCAGTCGCAATTGCCGTGAAATCGCCCCAGCCAACTTCCGGTACTTCCTTGCGCATGCGGATGATCCGCTCGGTCCAGTTGAGGAGAGAGTTGGGATCGCGCCGCTGTTGTGCAGCGTTGACCTGGTTATAGCCAAAGGGTCCGCTGCTGATGACGGGAGTGACCGGCCGGTTCGCCCGGGTGAAGCCCGCATGCGGCTCGGTCGACCATTGCATGGGCGTGCGGGCGCATTGCCGCTCGGGAAGACTCAGGTCGTCTCCCATACCCAACTCATCGCCATAGCGGATCACCGGTGTGCCGGGCAGCGTGAACATCAGGCTGTACGCGAGCTCGAGGCGGCGCCGATCTCCTCCCAACATCGGCGCCAGCCGGCGCCGGATGCCACGGTCGTACAGTTGCATGTCCGGATCGGGACCAAATGCCGCGAAGACGCTCTCCCGCTGTTCTCGCGTGAGGCGGCCGAGATCTAGCTCATCGTGGTTACGCAGAAACAAGCCCCACTGCGCGGTCGCGGGGCGCGAGCGTGTCGCCACCAGCGCCTGCTTCAGCGGGCGCGCGTCAGCCGCTGCCATTGCGTAGAAGAGATGCTGGTTGACCTGAAAGTTGAACATCATGTGCATGCGGTCGCCGTCGCGTCCAAAATATTCCATGTCAGTATTGGGCAAGACGTTCGCCTCGGCGAGAATGATCGCCTCCCCCTCGCGCCACTGCAGGAACTCGCGGATGGCACGCAACATGTCGTACTGCTCGACGGGCTTGCGGACTTTCGGACCCTTGGCCGCAATAACGAAAGGAACCGCATCCATGCGAAAGCCCGAGACCCCCAGCTGGATCCAGAAGCCCATGATTTTCAGGATCTCGGTCAGTACCTCGGGGTTCGCGGTGTTGAGGTCCGGTTGAAAGTCATAGAAGCGATGGAAGTACCAGGCCCGCGCGACCGGGTCGCGGGTCCAGGTGGACTTCTGCACTCCGGGAAACACCACGCCGCTGTTGGCATTGGCCGGCCTTTTGGGCGACCAGACATACCAATCTCGATACCTGGAGTGCGGATCGCGGCGCGCCTGCTGAAACCACTCGTGCTGGTCCGAAGTGTGGTTCACGACCAGGTCGATGATGACCCGGATGCCGCGCTGTTTGGCGGCGTGCGTGAATTCGACGAAATCACCCAGGGTGCCGTAGCGGGGGTCGACCTCGTAGTAATTGGAAATGTCGTAGCCGTCATCCCGGTGCGGGGAGACCTGAAATGGCATGAGCCAGATGGCCGTCACGCCAAGCCCGTGCAGATAATCGAGGCGCCGCATGAGCCCCGAGAAATCGCCCACGCCGTCGCCATTCGCGTCCATGTAGGTGCCGACGGACAGGCAATAGATCACCGCGTTTTTGTACCAGAGATCGTTGATCATGCGAGCGCAACGCCAAGGAGAGTGTTGGCGTCACAGCCCGCACGTGGCGTGCCTATGCCTAGGCGGTCCGGTCCTCATCGAGCCCCAGCTCGCGCTTCATTTGCTCGCGGATGAGGTACTTCTGCACCTTGCCGGTAACTGTCAACGGGAAAGTGTCGACGAACTTGAAATAGCGCGGAATCTTGTAGTGCGCGATCTGTCCTGCGCAAAAGCTGCGCAGTTCCTGCGCATCCAGCGCGCTGCCCGCGCGCACGATGATCCAGGCGCACAGTTCCTCCCCGTATTTACGGTCGGGCACTCCCACCACCTGCACATCCCGGATGTCGGGATGTTGGTAGAGAAACTCCTCGATTTCGCGCGGATAGATGTTCTCGCCACCGCGGATTACCATATCCTTGAGCCGGCCGACGATGTTGCAATAACCGTCCGCGTCGAGGACCGCCAGATCGCCGGTGTGCATCCAACCATCGCGGCCAAGAACCTCGGCGGTGCGCTCCTCTTCTCCCCAGTATCCCAGCATCACCGAATAGCCGCGAGTACATAACTCGCCGGCGACGCCACGCGGGACGATGCGCCCCTCGGGGTCTATGATCTTCACCTCGCAATGCGGATGGATCCGGCCCACCGTAGACACGCGCCGCTCGACCGGGTCATCCGTGCTACTTTGAAAACTGACAGGCGACGTTTCCGTCATCCCGTAAGCAATCGTCACCTCGCCCATGTGCATCTGCTCGACCACCCGCTTCATCACTTCGACCGGGCACGGGCTCCCCGCCATGATTCCGGTGCGCAGGCTGCTGAGATCGTGGGAGCCGAACTCCGGGTGGTCCAACATAGCGATGAACATGGTTGGCACGCCATAGAGAGCGGTGCAACGCTCCCGCGCCACCGTTTCGAGACACGCCAGGGGATCGAACCCCTCGGCAGGGTAGACGATAGTGGCGGCATGCGTCAGGCAGGCAAGATTGCCGAGCACCATCCCAAAACAGTGATACAGGGGCACCGGTATACAGACGCGATCCTCGTCGGTCAGTTTCATCGCCGCACCGATGAAGTAGCCGTTGTTGAGTATGTTGTGGTGGGAAAGGGTCGCCCCTTTGGGGCTGCCGGTCGTGCCGGAAGTGAACTGGATGTTGACTGGGTCGTCGAATTGCACCCGCGCAGCGACCTCCTCCAAGGCCAGGAGCTCGCCGGCCGTTGGTATGGTCAGCAATTCACCGAAATTCAGCATGCCGGGGGTGGGCTCCGCGCCCAGCCGGATGAGCCACTCGAGGCCGGGCACGGTGACCGCGCTGATCATCGCCAGGTAGTCGCTGCTCTTGAATCGAGGCGCCATGACCAGTGCCCGGCAGCCCGCCAAGACCAGCGCGTATTGCAACTCGCGCTGCCGATAGGCGGGATTGAGATTGACCAGGATCAGTCCGGTCTTGGCTGCGGCGAGTTGCGTGAGCACCCATTCGAGATTGTTGGGTGACCAGATCCCGATACGATCACCCGGCTGCAAGCCCAGCCGCAACAAGCCACAAGCCAGGGAGTCGACGCGACTCTTCAGCTCTCCATAGGTCAGTCGCACGTCTTGGTGGCGCACGACCACGGCGTCCCGGTGGGCATTCCGAGTACAGACTGCGTCAAAATAGCGGCCAATTGCGTCCCCGATCAGTGGTAGGGTCGAGGCGCCATGCACGTAGCTCGGATCGGCCATAAACTCCCCCTGCCTGTTCCGACGCTTCCCCTCGGTATCCTATACCATCAAGGGCCCTATGCCGCACACCATAAACCTCTCACGCCGTTCGTTCGTCAAAAGCGCCTCGGCAGCGACCGTTCTCACAGCCGCCGCCGTACCGATGACGTCCGTCGCGCAACAACAGGAGAAAGCCACGGATCAACTCCTGCAACTGAGCGCCACGGAGGCGGTCGCCCGGATGTCGCGCGGCGAGATGACTGCAGAGCACTATGCGCAAGCACTGCTCGCACGCTGCGACGCAATGCGCTCGCTGAACGCTTTCATCACGCTCGATGCCGCACACGTTCTCGAATCGGCGCGTACATGCGACCAACAGCGGAAAGCCGGCCGCAAGTTGGGCCCGCTGTTTGGCCTACCCATTCCGGTCAAGGACAGTGTCAACACGGCTGAATATCCCACCACCGCGGGAACGCCCGCGCTGAGAAATTTCCGCCCCAAGGAAGACGCGCCGATCGTGGCCTCACTGCGCGCTGCCGGCGCAATCGTGTTAGGAAAGACCAACTTGCACGAGCTCTCCTACGGCTGGACCAGTAACAACCACGCCTTCGGCGCCGTCCACAATCCGTATGATCCAACTCGCATCCCTGGCGGCAGCAGTGGCGGCACGGCTGCAGCAATAGCGGCGCACATGGCCCCATTGGGCGTGGCGGAGGATACCGAAGGTTCCATCCGCGTCCCCGCCGCCATGTGCGGCATCAGCGGTTTCCGACCAACTACTGGGCGGTATTCGACAAAAGGCTGCGCACCCATCACACCCCTGTTCGATCAGGTAGGCCCTCACGCGCGGACCATCGCCGACATCGTCCTGTTCGATTCTGTAGCCGCCGGTGACCCGCAGCCGCTTCGGCCGACCGCCCTGCAAGGACTCCGGCTTGGCGTTGTCAGAAGCTATTGGTTCGCAGGACTCGACCCTGAAGTGGAACGCATCACGGAGGAGGCTCTGGAGCGACTCCGGAAGGCCGGCGCCCAGATCCTGGCCACCGAGCTTCCCGGCCTGACAGAACTGATCGACCAGACGACTGCGCCGATCGAGAATCACGATGTGCGGATTGCGCTCGCCCGGTATCTACAGGAGTACGGCGCCGGGGTGTCTTTCGAGGACGTCGTGCGTCAGGCAAGCCCGGATATTCGCGCCATCTTCAGCAGCACGGTGCTGCCGGGCGCTCCACACTTCGTAGAGGAAAAGATCTACACGACCGCGCGGGACGTCCACTTGCCGGCTTTACGCCGGCTATATCAGGACTATTTCGCGCGCACGGGGGTCGACGCCATCGTGTTTCCTACAACAATGGCACCCGCGCCACTGATTGGACAGGACGCCACGGTCGACATCGCCGGTCGACCGGTGCCTTTCTACACTGTCGCTGGACGCAACATCGCCCCTGGCAGCACCGCCGGCTTGCCGGGTCTGGTCTTTCCCGCCGGTCTCACCGGCACAGGCCTGCCTGTGGGGATTGAGTTTGACGCCCCGGCCGGCTCCGACCGTGCGCTGCTGGCGCTCGGGCTGAGTCTCGAGCGCGTATTGGGCGCCGTCCCGGCGCCCAGGGGATGATTGAAGCCGACGCCACACGCTGGCGGCACCAACAACTCACGGCAATTGATGGATCCTGACCTGGGAGATGGCGCGCCCGGCAGGATTCGAACCTGCGACCACCGGCTTAGAAGGCCGATGCTCTATCCCCTGAGCTACGGGCGCGCAATTAGGCCGGTGCTCCGATGGAGCGCCGCTGCGGCGCGCATTGTGATGGATATCAGCGGAACGCGAAAGGTCAGTCCCGCGACTGCCGTAACCGACTGATTTCATTGTACTGCAGTGGCCGGGCCTGGTCATCGTGGGCGAATTGTCGGCGCACGTATGGAGCCTGACATCTGAGCACCGGCTCCTTCCCGCTCGCAAGTCCCGCCTGTGGCGCACGGTTCAAGGGCTTTCGTCGATCCCTGCAAACAAGACGGGACGATTCGAATGCGGTTGTCGGTGCCGTGCACTCAGCCAAAGCGTAGACTCTCAGCCATCGTGCTGTTTGCTTTGAAGCCATCCGAGCGGGGTTGTTTCTGGAACCCGGCGCTCGCAGCTCCCGTCGCTGCGGGCACGGGTCCACGCCGTGCGCGGAATTACCGGACTGCGCGCCAGTTGGCCAGAGTTGAGATGCCGACCAGGCGCGGACAATGATACCACTCCGTCCGATGCCACTTCGGCCGCCAGCCTGCGTCGATCCTCACCGCACCTGGCCTAGAACTCGTTAGTTATTTGTCAGCAGCCGTAAGCAGCGCAGGTTGACCAAACCTTTGGCTCGACATCTTCGAATCGAGTTCACGGGCGGGACAAGGCTGGCACCGCCGGCACTGTGGGCGCGGGCGTACGACTGCCCTTTGAGAAGAGGCACGAGATGGTGTATGTCGTTGCCCATGTATATGGGAGTGTACTTGGGTATAGCAGCTCCTCCCGTTGCATGCTGCTGTTATGGAGGCATCGAATGGGACTTCGTTGGTTTTCGGGAGTCCCCGGAATCGCGATGTGGGGAGTAAGGTTGGAAATGTGGGGGCACCGGTACGCCCAGGCGAAGCCCGCCCGCTCGGGTCGTCGCTGGAAATCGAATTGCCACTCGAGCAGGCATGGGTTGAGTAGCTCCCACCCGCGAGGCCAATTGGATCGCTCTCAACGTATCTTCCGACGACTGGGTCGTAGTCCCGCGCTGTATCGGAATGGAGTCCGGCAAGCCCCACCGGACACCTAGGTACCTTGTTTGCCTACAATTTTGCGCAGCTTCTTCAAGAACACATCCCAAGGTTGATAGATCGGCTGGTCCGCTATTGCGGCGGTGTTGATTCCGCTATCACGAACCCCAGCAATGGACGTAGTCGTGTGAGAGTATTCGAAGCACCCTGCCTTCTCGGCGGACAGAAACAAGACGACTTCTCCCGTTAACTTCGATAGGTCCGGATACTCCGCCATTGGAGGTGGCTCGTTGCAAAGTTGGATATCTCGACTGGCAAGCGATGCGTCACCCCGCAATACCTAGACCGGCCGGGTTGCCGTTCGGCTGTGGCAGTCCGCGAGCCGCTAGCCGCAGGCTCAATGCGATCATCTGCGTGTCTGCTACCGGAAATGGCTCCCGTCTCATGAGCGACACTGATCGCGGTCCGCGCGAAAAAGGTGGCCGATGCGACCTCAGCCGCCAAGGCCACGCTAAGACACGCCTCTGCGCCGAGTGAGACGCCGATCACAATACTATTGGAGCGCGACCAACGACGGGAACCGCCGTCGATAACGCGCATTGTCTATCACAACAAAAACCATGGGAGTCGCGCAAGGGACCGCAGGAGGCGCACGTATACATTCGCTCGTCGAACCTAACAATCGCAATCAAGGAAGTAGCTTCATGGATCGTCGTGTCTTCAGCGCGCTGCTCGGCGTGCTATCGCGATCGGAAGCTTTGGCTAAGACACAACAGAGAGGAATTTATGCGCACGATGTTATCTATCGCGCTCTGGGCGATCGCGCTCCCGGCGTTTTCTGTAGAACCTGCCTATCTCGCCTCGGAAATCACGTCGCCCTCGGCCAACCCGCTGAGTGCGGCGGGATTGAACAACAACGGTGATATCGTCGGCTCCACCGGAGCCAACGCATTTGTCTATCTGCATCGGACCCGGAATGTTTACCTGCTGCCGCACCCAACTCCAAACAGCACCGACTCAGGCGCTGCGTTGAACGACTACGGAAAGGTGGGTGGTACCTCCGCCGCATTCGGCGAGGCTGAGCAGTCAGCAGTCTGGTTTTTGTCGGGCGGATCCGAAGTTCTGGGCGGTGGCACTGCCAGTTATGTCACGGGCGTGTCCAACGACGGCCAGGTTACCGCGAATGACTTCACCAACCACGGTAATACTTTCGGACATATTTGGGCCTGGAAGCCGACGCTCCATGAAATCTCCGTGCCCATGTTTTTCGACTTCAACTGCTGCTATCCGACCGCGACCGCCAACGGCATCAACAATGTGAGCCACGTCGTGGGGGATTCGTCTCTGAGCCAGTTCACCACTCCTACGCACTCGGACTTCATCGAAGGCGATCATGCGTATCTGTATGCCAACGGGACCCTGACCGACCTGGGTGTGCTCGGGAATCCACATCCCGCGGATTCTCTGGGTACCAGCGTGGCTTACGGACTGAATAATCATGACGACGTGGTGGGACAGTCCGAGACCAGCGTCTTGTCCAACAGCCCAACCTGCCCCGGCTGTGTCGTCCTCCACGCCTTCGTATGGCGTCGTGGACAGTTGACCGACCTCGGCAACCTGGGGCACGTCCCTCAGTGGACCAGTATCGCCAATGCCATCAACGATGCGGATGAAATCGTCGGTTCGGCCGACGCCAATGTCGCCGGCATTCCGACAACCCGTGCCTTCGTGTACGTTAATGGTTCGATGTATAACCTGACGTTCCTGGTCCATCATCGCGACCTGAACGTGCGCCTGGTGAATGCAGTAGGAATAAACTGCAATGGATGGATCGTGGCCAATGGCTACGACGTCACGCAACCGAAGACCAACCGAGTCTACCTGCTGGTCCCGGAAACCACTCCGTTGCGACCGGGATGTCCCATGCCTAGATAGCGATCCTCTCTCGAGAAGTATCGTCGGGCGACAAGGTGCACAGCCGGAGTCCGCCGCTCATCGGACGTTGGAGGAGTCTCTTCTCCGCCAACTCCGGTGGGTGGCGATATCGTGCACCGTGCTGCTTCAGTCCCGCGTGCGGCTTGGGCGCAGCACCTGGCCAGGGTGTTTACCGCTCACGTGACCATCCTCGATCACCCAGTCGCCGGCAACCATGACCACAGGGATCCCCACTGGCGGCGCCTCGGGTTGCTCGATTGTGGACTCGTCGATGACCGTAGCGGGGTCGAAGAGCACGAGATCGGCCACATAGCCGGGGGCGATTCGACCACGATCCTTCAGCCCGAGCTGTTGGGCAGGGAGTCCCGTCATCTTGTGAATGGCGGACTCGAGCGAAAGAGCTTTCTGCTCGCGCACATAGCGGCCCAGGACCCGGGGGAAGGCGCCAGCTCCGCGCGGATGTGATCCGTGCAAGTCGCCGTCGCTGCAGAACATGATCTCGAGAGCACGGTGCGCTACGTCGGCATCGAAGTCGACGATGCCCCCCCGGTGCGTCCGAAG
>Ga0207667_10004643_pt1 | contig 16844 bp, 12 predicted proteins | sample KBSCornC52_FD_184301 | JGI IMG/M metagenome (GOLD analysis project Ga0207667, IMG submission 184301) | Corn rhizosphere microbial communities from Kellogg Biological Station, Michigan, USA - KBS Corn C5-2 (SPAdes) (version 2) | ecosystem: Host-associated > Plants > Roots > Rhizosphere > Soil ...
TGTCGGCCGTACGCGAGCGAAAACCTTCCTGTATCAATTTGCCTTCGTAGGTTTTAAAGATATCACCCTTCAATACCACATAATTCAGATGGCCTGATTTTACGCCCTGTCCGAATACAAAGAAGTATTTCCAGTAAATAATGGAAGCCGCGCCTATCAACAGAACGGCAACTATAAGGAAAATGATTTTTCTCATAATATATGCAGGTTCAAAATTGAAGATACAAGACGATGTCGTCAATCGGCAATAAAAACCACTATTATCGATTGCCGATTGACGATTCGCGACTAAAGCCCGTACTTATCCACAAGATAGATCAACGCTGCCATAGAAACAGCACCGAGTTCCAGTTCCCGTTTATTAACAGCTTCAAACACATCGTTGCGGGCATGGTGCAAATCGAAATAACGCTGGGAATCGGGTTGCAAACCTGCCAGAGGCGTTGACAGTTCTTTATTCAAAGGACCTATATCGGAACCGCCGCCTCCTTCATTGATTTGACTGATGCCATAGGGCGCCAGCAGAGGTATCCAGCTGCGCATTTTATCGAGTTGTTGTTTTGGCATGGTAACGGCGAATGCGCGGGGGGTAAAGCCGCCTTCGTCGCTTTCTATGGCCAGGATGTGCTTTTCGTTTTTGCTATGGGCTTCTTCCGCATATTTGTTGCCACCACGGGTACCGTTTTCTTCATTGGCAAATAACACCACGCGAATGGAATGGCGTGGTTTATAACCAATGGCTTTCAGGGCTCTTAACACTTCAATGCTTTGCACACAGCCACTGCCATCGTCATGCGCGCCCTCGGCAGGGTCCCATGAATCGAGATGACCGCCTACGGTAATAAACTGATCGGGAAATTCGCTGCCGGTTAGTTCGCCGACTACATTATTCGCAATGGTATCAGGCAGCATTTTTCCATTTGTTTCCATGAAAATGGTAACGGGTTCTTTTTTTAATAAAGATGCCAGTTCATCGGCATCTTTTAGGCCAATCGCAACAGCCGGAATTTTGGGAAAAGAGTCGTTATAGCGGGTAGAGCCGGTATGCGGATTATTATCAGTTGAATTACTCATTGAGCGAACCACCACAGCTACCGCGCCATATTTAGCGGCCTGGCTGGGACCAGCGCCACGGTAAACTACGGCATCGCGGTATGCTTCGAATGTGTTAACGTAGGTATCGTTGAACTTATAATTATAAAAAACAATCTTTCCTTTTACATCATTTTTCCGCTGTTCCAGTTCATCGAATGAATTAACGAGGACTACAGGCGCCTGTACTCCCTTTGGGCCGGAACCTACCGAGTTTCCCAGGGCCAGTACGTCGAGCGGCTGATTTTTTTTGCTGCCGGTTGTTATCCGTGCCTGATCTTTTCCACCGCGAAACCAGTGAGGCACCATACATTGCTGCAGCTGCACCCGGTCGGCACCGGCCTGTTGAAGGGCTGCCTGTGCCCAGGCTTCGGCCTTATAGGTTTGCGGTGAACCGCTCAGGCGGCCGCCAACCTGTTTTGTAAGGGTATGTAAGTTATCGTAGGCTGTACCGTGTAGCAGAATTTCATTCGCAATAGCCCTGATTTTTGCGGCATCATCGTCCTGAGCATAGCCGGTCAGTGAAACAATTGTTATCAGCAGTGTAAACAATTTATATCTCATGTGCGTTATTTTTCGCTAAAATACTGAAGCGCCTTAATCTAACAATTATATAAAATATGACTTATCTGCATCCTTTGACAAATTTGCATGTTTTCAATTACCTTCACACCCTTAATTAATCTGCCATATGCGCATTGGAATTGTATGTTATCCTACGTTTGGTGGAAGTGGAGTTTTAGCTACAGAATTGGGAAAGGCCCTGGCTGATAAAGGACATCAGGTGCATTTTATCACTTATCAGCAACCGGTTCGTTTGAGTGAGTTTAACGCTAACATTTTTTATCATGAGGTAAGGGTACCCACCTATCCGTTATTTGATTATCCGCCATACGAAACTGCGTTGTCCAGTACGATGGTAGACGTGATTGTAAATAATAATATAGACCTGCTGCATGTGCATTATGCCATTCCGCATGCCTCTGCAGCATATATGGCGAAAAAGATCCTGGAGAAGCAGGGTAAGATCCTTCCGGTTATTACTACCCTGCATGGTACCGATATTACGCTGGTAGGAAGGGATAAAACCTTTGCACCGGTAGTTACTTTTTCTATTAATGAAAGCGATGCCATTACGGCTGTATCGCATAATCTGCGCGATGAAACCTATCGCAATTTCAAAATAGAAAAAGAGATCAAGGTTATTCAAAACTTTGTAGATGTAAAGCGTTTTCAGAAAAAGCCTATTGATGCTTTCAGGCGCGTGATCGCTCCGAATAACGAGAAAATAATATTGCACGCTTCAAACTTCCGAAAGCTGAAAAGGGTGGATGATGTGGTACGCATCTTCGCCGAAATACATAAAAGGGTTCCCAGCAAATTGTTATTTGTTGGCGACGGGCCCGAACGTCCGGTAGCAGAGAACCTTAGCCGTGAACTGGGTATTTATGATGAAACCCGTTTTGTAGGCCGGCAGGAGCAGATTGAAGAAGTACTGGCTATTGCTGATCTGTTTTTGTTGCCATCAGATTATGAAAGCTTTGGATTGGCTGCACTGGAAGCTATGGCCGCAGGCGTGCCTGTTATTTCGAGTAATGCTGGTGGTTTGCCTGAAATCAATATCGAAGGAGAAACAGGTTATCTGGCCGATGTGGGCGATGTAGAGACGATGGGCTTAAAAGCCGTTCAACTGTTGTCTGACGAAAATAAACTGAAAGCGTTTAAGGCAAAGGCAGCAGCGCATGCCCAACAATTCGATATAGATACCATTGTTCCCCGGTACGAAGCATTGTACAACCGCTTTTTGCAGTTTAAATAATAGCGAAGAAGTCATAAAGGCCGAAAGTCCGAAAGACGAATGCAGTTATGCAATCTTCTTTCGGACTTTCTGATTTGCGGATTTTACTGTCTTATTTCGCCCTGATCCATTTTTCAGGATCGAGATTTTTCTTCTCCTGCAATAATATAAAATCTATTTCACCACTGCCACTGTCGTTGGTACCGGCTTTTCCGAGCACCTGACCAGCAGTTACTTTATCATTTCTTGATACTGATACTGTAGAAAGATCGCTGTAGGTAGTGAAATATTTTCCGTGGCGAACAAGTACAGTCCATTTTCCGTCGACACTGAATACGCTGGATACCTGCCCTTCAAAAACAGCTTTGACAGCTGCGCCGGCCTCGGTTTCTAAAGTGAGACCTGTATTGTTGTTTCTGATATTATCCAGGCCTTCAATTTTATATGGGCCGAAATGAATTTTGATCATGCCGTTATCGATCGGCCACGGCAGACGGCCCTTTTGCATTTCAAAACCAGCGCTGATACGTATGTCTTCGGGTGTTGCGTCAAAAACGCTCTTACTGGCATCTTTTCTTCCAGGGTTATTGGTAGCAGTACGATTTACCGTTCCTGTTTTTGGTTCAAATGCCACATCTTTTTGCGCTATATTTATCTGACGTTGAATGGCAGCATTAATGGCCAGTCTTAATTTCTGATCGGTCTTTTGTTTGTCGGTAAGTTGCTTGGTTATTTCCTTTTCATGGGTTTTCAGATCCTTCAAAATATCTTTCTTTTCTTTCTTCTCGTCTTCCAGGTCACCCCTTTGTTTTTGCTGTTTTTGCAGCACTTCATCTTTTTCCTTACGTGTTGATTCGAGACCGCCGATCTTCTGTGCCAGCAACTTGCGGGTGCTGGTTATGGCAATCGCCTGGTTTTCGCGGTACTGACGGTAAGAACGTAAATATTCTATCCGGCGTAACGCATCATTAAAACTGGGAGCAGAAAATATGAAGTTTAAAAAATCGTACGTATTGCGGTTCTTGTACGCGTAAACAACACTTTTTGCGTATTGTATTTTTAGTGTATCCAGCTCATTTTGCAGATGGCTGACCTCATTTTTCGACTTCGAGATAGTGCCCTCGATAATATTGATCTGCTGATTTATGTTACCAATGGCTTTTTCGCGCAGGCGCAGCTTTTTTTGCACCATTTCCAGTTGCATTAAACCGGCTTTGGTGTTTTTCTTTGTATCCTTTAATACGTTTCTCAGCTCGTCGATCTCACGCTGAATGTCAGCCTGCTGCTTTTTCAGCTCGTCGCTGTTGTCGGGCTGTTGTTGTGCCACCAGGGTAGCAGATATTACTATGACGCACAAACAGGCACTTAATTTCTTCCACATAGTAAAAGGTTTGGAGTTTGCAATGGGCAATCGGCAATTGGCAATAGACAAAGGACAATTGGCAAAAGATACAACGTAAGAGAACCGTTGCCTATTGCTTATTATCTGTTGCCAATTTAATTTTATCTTCTCCTGATCCAGCTTTCGGGGTCGAGGTTCCTGTTTTCCTGCATCAGCAGAAATTCAATTTCCCCGTTGCCCTCATCATTTACGGCAGCCTTACCCAATACTTGTCCGGCCGACACTTTCTGATCTTTCGATACGCTTACGGAAGCCAGATTGCTGTAGACCGTAAAATATTTACCATGGCGGATCAATACGCTCCAGTTGCCGTCTATATCAAAGATGCGCGAAACTTCGCCTTCGAACACGGCTCTTACTGTGGCGCCGGCGTCGGTGGCCAGTGTAATACCCGGATTATTTCCGCGCAGTTTTGTTCCTTCAATTGAATAGGTACCAAAATGGATCTTCACCTGTCCCCTTTCTACAGGCCATGGTAACCGGCCTTTATTGTTTTCGAAGCTGCCGCTTATACGGCTGCCTTCGGGTGTTGATTCAAATACGCTTCCGCCTTTTACAGAAGCATCATTTTTGGCCGCTGCTGCATTGGCTGCGCTGGCGTTATTGGCAGCGACTGTAGACGCTTCCAGTTTCTTTGCGGCCTCGGCTGCCTCTTTCTCTTTTTCTCTTGCTTTGGCTTCAGCAGCTTCCCGGGCCTTTGCATCAGAGGCTTCTTTTTCTTTCGCTTTTGCCTCAGCAGCTTCTCTTGCTTTTGCTTCGGCAACTGCTCTTGCTTTTGCTTCTGCTTCGCGTGCCCTGGCTTCAGCAGCTTCTCTGGCTTTGGCATCTGCTGCTTCTTTTGCTCTTGCTTCGGCCATTGCTTTTTCGCGGGCTATTTTTATTTCCCTGTCAATGGCAGCCTTAATAGCAACCTTTAACTTCAGATCGGCTTTTTGCTTGGTAGTCAGTTCTTTTGAAATTTCCTTTTCGCGGGCTTTCAGTTTGCTGAGAATATCGTTCTTTTCCTTCTTTTCATCTTCCAGTTCAACCTTTTGCTTTTCCTGCTTTTGCAACACCACGTCCTTCTCTTTGCGCGACGATTCAAGTCCGGATATTTTTTCCTGCAACAACTGCTGGGTATTTTTTATGGTAGCAGCCTGCTCTTCGCGATACAACCGGTAAGCGCGTAAATATTGTACACGCCGCAAGGCATCATTAAAACTGGCAGCTGAAAAAATGAAGTTTAAAAAGTCGTAGTTGCTGCGGTTTTTATAAGCATATACAATACTACGGGCATATTGACCTTTTAACGTATCAAGCTCGGTTTTCAACCGACCGATCTCATTTCTCGATTTGCCAATGGTGCCTTCGATAATATTTATTTGCTGACTGATGTTACCGATAGCCTGCTCACGTAAACGGAGCTTTTTTTGCACCATGGCTAATTGCAGTAAACCAGCCTTTGTATTTTTTTTGGTATCCTTGAGCGAACTTCTCAGGTCGTCTATCTCACGCTGTATTTCAGCCTGCTTTCTTTTCAAATCCTCACTGCTGCTACCGGGTTGCTGTGCAAGCAGTGTAACCGAAACAACCATGGCCAAAAAACAGGTAACCATTTTTCTCAGCATACTGAAGATTTTATGAAGTCAGAAAATAAAAGTAATAGTTACTGGTTTTCAGGTGCGGGGCTACTCTAATATAATTAATAACGCTTATTGGCGCCGATAATTTTTTGGAATAGTGAATGGAAAGCTTAAATCCTCGTTAAAATCAAACTGCTTATACTGCATCTCTATGTCAAGCTTTGATTTTTCAGACACCGTAATTCTACGATAGGCCGAAAACCGCACACCGCTTTTGCTGTATTGATAATCACCATAGGTGATATCGGCAGTGCGGGCCCTGCTGGCGTCCACATCATCGAGTTTGCTATGCTGCAGTGTATAATCGTCTTTATTTACAGTAAGAAAATGCTTGAACAGCGTGCCGATGCTGATGAGCGAAATAGACTTCTCATCATTTTTATAGGAGCTGATATTGCTGTCGAGAAAAACAGGATTGCCAATGATCAGGCTTTGCAGTTCAGAAAAAGTGATGGGTATTTTGGTCACTTCCTGCAGGTATTCAACCGAACGCATTTGTACAGTTTTGTTTAGCTTATTTATCACTATTACGCTGTCGGGTGTTACCTTAACTCTGAAGGCATCAAAGCCCAGGGCTGCATTGATGGTAATCCATAAAATACTGTCTTTCTTCAGGCGTATAAAGGCATTGAAGTCGTTTCTTCTTCCGTCACCGCCTTCGAAGCTCACTTTTATTTTCGCATTGAAGGTTTGAAAATCAATATTATTCTTGTGAACGGTATCCAGTACTTTTTGAATGAACCGCATAGAGTCGTTTCCGTGTGTACGGGGAAGATCAACAACAGGAATAACGTGGGTGGTGTCTTTTTTTGCGATTGCCGTTTGAATGGTTTTGGTTGACCGGCAGCTAACCAGGGTTGCTATGGCCATACCAATAAGAAAAAGTCGGTTAATATAATTCATGCATTAGGATTTACCGGTATGACCAAAGCCTCCCTCGTGGCGTTTAGTTACCGAAATTGATTTAACAGGTTTCCATTTTACACGTTCTACTTCGTGTACAACCATCTGAGCTATACGATCGCCCGGATGAATTGTTTGTTGTTCCTGTGATAAATTTATCAGAATGATCTTTACTTCACCACGGTAATCGGCATCGATGGTGCCCGGACTGTTCAAACAGGTTAGCCCCTGTTTAATGGCCAAACCGCTGCGGGGGCGGATTTGCGCCTCATATCCTTTGGGCAATTCAATAAATAAACCGGTTGGTACTAAAAAGCGTTCCAGAGGCTGTAATACTATGGGCGCTTCAAGGTGGGCGCGTATATCCATACCGGCTGCTTCATCCGTTGCATATTCAGGCAATGGGTTGGGCGACCGGTTAATTATCCTGACTTTTACTTTTGACATGGCGCAAAAATAAGCTAATGTGCGAATTAGCAAATTTGCGAATGTGCGGGAGGAAGCGAATATTTCCTGTTTTTTCCGCACACCGGCACATCAGCCGATTTTTTCCAACAACACCGTAGCATATGCTACCAGCCCTTCTTCGCGGCCAACAAAACCCATTTGTTCGGTGGTGGTGGCTTTAACGGAAACATCTTCGGTAGTAATTTCGAGAATGCGGGCAATAATACTGCGCATTTCGGGAGAATATTTCTTGATCTTAGGAGCTTCGAGGCAAATGGAAGAGTCAACATTTACAACCCGGTAATTTTTTGCCTTTATCTGATCATAACTTTTCTGTAATAGTATTTTGCTGTCGATATCTTTAAAAGCAGCATCGGTATTGGGAAAATGCATACCAATATCGCCCAGCGCCAGAGCGCCCAGTAAGGCATCGCAAATAGCATGTAATAATACATCGGCATCGCTATGGCCCAATGCCCCTTTATGATGTGGAATTTTTACGCCGCCAATCCATAGATCCCGTCCTTCCGTTAACTGATGAAAATCGATACCGAAGCCTATTCTCATGAAATAAATTTGAAAGTTTGAATATGCTTTGCCCTCCTTCGCTAAAGCTTCGAAGGGTGCAATAAAAAAGCGTTCTGAGTTTATCAGAACGCTTCAAATATATTCATTTTACGAATGTACTTATTGTTGTTCGCTTCCCAGATCATCCAGATCGAAGATCAAGCCAAAGCGAAGTGTGTTCGACAGCGGGTTTCTGTTAACACCTGATCCCGAAGGAACGAGGTAAGAAAAGTTCAAACCAAACACGTTGTATTTTACACCTAAGCCAACAGTAAAATATTTACGGTTCCCTTTGGTTTTATCTTCATAAAAATAACCGGTGCGGAAAAAGAACTGATCATTATATGAATATTCGGCGCCCAGTGATACCTGGAACTCCTTTATTTCTTCTTTAAAACCACCGGGAGCATCGCCAAATGAACTGAACCAGCTGCTCACTACATTTTTATTTCTGTAGCCGGCGGTCAGCGCTGAGTCAGTGCTCGGATCACCGGTATAATTGGGTGGTGTGGGCACCAGTAATTTGTGCAGGTCCAGACCGAAAGTTATTTTATTGCTTTCGTCAAAAACTGTTGTATAGGTAGTACCTAAACTTAAGTTAGCAGGAATGTAATCTCTTTGGGTGGCATCATTGGTATAACCAATTTTGGTACCCAGGTTGGTTAATGCTGCGCCAAAGTTCCAGCCTTGTCCGTTATCATTTAAGCCGTTATAAAAAAATGAGATATCACCGCCTACAGCAGTTCCGGGTTTATAGGTAGTACCGGTTTGAGCCAGGTTACCAGCGAGGTTTGAGCGTATGTAACGCAAAGCAATACCCATACCTATTCTGTCAGACAGTTTACGTGTATAACCAAAGTCAACACCAAATTCGCGGGGACGTCCTTCACCAAAATCGTTACCACTTCCGTCGGTGAATTGAATGTTACCCAAACTGAAATAACGAATAGAACCAGCCAAGGCTTCGTCGTCGCTCAATTTGTAGTAGCCAGACGCTGCCAGCAGGTATACGTCATTCAGCCCCAGGTCTTTTAACCAGGGTGTGTACGTTAAACCAATGCTGAAATTCTTTTGCGCAAATGGGGTTTTAGCCAGGTTGTAAAAAGGTGAGGCTGCGTCAGGAGACGTAGCTACGCCCAAATCACCCATACCACCAGCCCGCGCATCGGGCGAAATCCGTAGGAAAGGTACAGCCGTTGTAACCACGTTAATAGGATTGGTCTGTTGCGCCAGAGATGTTAAGGAAAATCCTCCTACCAACAGGAAAGTAATGGCAGTTAGTTTCATGTTTCGTTTCATTTGTTTTGAATTGTCTTTAAGGTACCCGCCTCAGTATTTTCTCAATAGCCTATATTTTAATATGAGATCACCACCGCTTTTCAAATAAAGCGTGTTAAGGCGGAACAATAATAATTTAGGGTAAAATTTCCTGTCGATAGATGGCTAAAATAAAGATTTACATTAAAAAAGGACTATAGTATAAACAACTTTTCAAGCTTTTCTGCTGCTTTACCGTCGGCAGTTTGTGCTCTTAAACGGTAAATATACACACCGCGGCCGATTTTACTACCATAATCATCTCTGCCGTCCCATTCCACGTCACTCGAACGGTTTCCGGGCGAAAATATTGTTTTTTTGATTGATTTTACAAGCTTTCCTGTAATTGTATATATTTGAATCTGAACGTCCAACTCCTCGCCGGGCCTGTTATGTTCAAACCAGAATGTAGTGTGTGTTGTAAACGGATTAGGATAATTCAACACGTGATTCAGGGTGAAATTTGTGGCTGCTATTACGTTAAAGTCTAATATAGCCTGTCCGGAGTTATTAGCAACATCCCAGGCTTTGATGGTTAGTGTATGCAATCCCGGCGTCATAGCAGGGAGCTGAAAACGGACCGTTCCTTTCTTATAATTATCCACGTCGCTTTCATAAAACTCATTTAACACAAAAGTGTTTTTTTGATCGTTGTCAAGTACTGCTACCAGGTCGTGCCCGATGCCGGTACCCATTATATTGATCCCCGAGGAATCGGCCAATTTTGCCAGCAACAGCGGCCGGTCGTTGGTAATACCGCCGCTCACAAATTTTTCATCATTTAAATATGCCTTTATATCGGGCCCCTGCCCGTCAACTACCCCGTTACCTGATCCACCAACAATAATATTCGAAAGAAAGCCATTGCCATCTTTACTGCTGTTGTCGGCATAATAGCTGATTTTCCCCTTACCGTATTGATAACTAATGTCTTTGGGCACAATAAAGCTGAAGGTAAAGCGGCCATTACTTACACTGGCCTTGCCCTTAAAAAGAATACTTTTTTGTACCTGAAATGGCACCACCATACTGGTTGGATCATTACCCAGGGTAGTTACAGTTTGGGATTTGTCAAAGATGGTAGGATAAATAGTTCCATTGAAATCATTAAGCGGGTTGCCTGCATTATCCTGAACTATCCCACTGATGGTGTATTGCGACAATGCTTTTAGTGTATCGGGCACAGCCGTTAATGCCTTTCCGTTGATGGCAGTTGTTTTTACCTGGTAAGCAGGAAAAGCAAGGGTGAGCGCGGGATCACCAAGCAAGGTGAATTTGCGGTTATTTACGACATCGCCTAAAAAATTATAGGTAGCATTTTTTGCCTGACGAACTGCTTCACCGAGACTGCGAAAGCTGCTGTCGGGCTTTTTCTGAAAAGCTGTTTTCAGATAGTTATCATTCATTATCCGGTTGCTGAAGGCAAACACAATACGGGTGGTGGTCATTAAGGCAATGGCGCCGGTGTTTTCGCGCAGCAACAGATTTTCGCCAATGGAGCTTACCAATGGGTTGTCGTAAGGCGCCACATCGCAGGTAGCGGTAATAAATAGAGGCAGCTTTCCTGCATTATTAAAAGTGTTGATAATATCCTGATCAAGCACTACTTCTTCTGCCAGCCGCCGGTAGCTGCCGTGGCCGGTATAATTCCATATCAGGTTGCCACTGAACATTTTATTACTTATAGCCTGGTTAACAGCCGGGTAACGGCTTCCTCCGGAACCACTTTCCTGCTGAAAGGCATCCAGATATATTTTATCGATATTTTCTACAGGCGCTTCGGTGCTTACATCGCCCGTCATTACTTCGGCATCCTGTAAGTGCAGATTATTATCTTCATCATCAGCTACGAAAGTGCATTCATTCCGCCATGGGCCTAAGCTTTTTGCATTGGTGTAGGCAATAATCTTATCTACAATGGCTTTCGCATCCCGGTCATTGCCGGCGGGAATGCGGCCGACGCCAATATCCAGCAGGTAAGTGCCCGATCCGTTGATGTCGTCGCTATCGCCCAAAAAACCAAAGAAATCGTCGGAAGTATAGGTTGATAAAGGATCAAGCGAAGCCGGACTTTCCCACGAGGGCACCATGTTGGTATTGTTGGTAATGCGTGTTTTGTAATCAAAAGAAGCATCGCCAAACAGCAACAGGTACTGGGGGCTTCTGGTTGAATCGCCTTTAACCCTGTCGTAGTACATTTTTACAAAGTCGCGTATCGCAGCAGGGTCAGGCGAGCCGGAAGAAAATTCATTGTACACCTGATCTACCGTTACTACTGTAGTATTCAGCTTATCATGTTGCTGGTGATATTGGGCCAGGCGCTGTGCCTGTGCCAGCAGGGCAGGATGCGTAACAATAATATAATTGGTAAGAAAACTGTTGTGCAGATTTTGATTGGGCACCGCTCCTGCCGCTACCGGAGTTAAAAAGCCAGCGTTATTAAAAGCAATGTATTGATGCAGTCGGCTGCAATCATTTATAAAACGGAAATCGGCACCGTTCATATTGCCCTGTATTCGAACCGGCTGCAGCGGATCAGTAATATCCCATACCTGTGTGGAGGAAGTGGCATTAGACAGAATAAAACCGCCTACACCGCCCGGCGCTACGCTGTTCCAATCACGGAATAATAGTTGGTTGCTGCCATTCATATTCAAATCGGCCCTTGCAAGTATTTCGAACCAGTCGAGCCAACCCTGACTTCCCGAACTGCCCGGCGAATAATTGAACTGCACGGAAAGCGGCGACTGCGTGGTGATGAAAGCAGCTGATGACTGGGTCATTTGTGCAAAAGGATCGTAGGAACCGGTACCGGAAGCCGCCAGATCCATTTGCATAACCTGCTGACCATTAATGCGTACAGTGAACCGGCTTCCTGAACCAAAAGAACGCGACACACAATTGGCGACTATAGAAGCAGACTGCGCCGAAATATTGGGAATATTAACCGTCCAGGTTCGGTTGACCATTTTACCCGGCGCATCGGAAAATTCTTCGCCATACCATTGGCGGCCGCTGCTTAAAAAATTTACCGTATCCAGTTCATAGAACCAATTGGCATTGTATTGGGTAATAGTAGTATTGGGAACGCTTGTTGAATTATTAACCGTTGCAATTCTTTTTCCGGTTGAACCGATGTTCAGGTAATAGTATGAAGTTTCGCTGTAAACATTTTTCTGGTGATGGAAAGTTTTATTGGTTGAATCTTTTATCCAGGCATGCGGGCCGCCGGCATAAAAAAGTATGTAATCGGAGCCATTCAGTATACCGTCACCGCCATCTTCTACCCAAATAGCATTTTCTGCGAGATCATCTGTTTTGGGGTCACCGGGTTTTTCGGGCTGCATTTGTCCGCCATTCCCGAACAGCCGTATTGAAGATGAGGTGAGGGAAGCTGTGTTAACACCAAGGGAGTTGAGGAAGGGGATATCGATTTTGTAGATTCCCGGAGCATTCGCACTTATTTTGTACCAGTTACCCATCGCCAATACAGAATTGGCCGTATATATACGTTGGGATAAGCCCGGCATATAATTTATTATAAATATGCCTGCCATCATAAGGCGGATAACAGGTCTACAAATCATGCGTTCAAAAATAGAAAGAAACCATTCAAAAACCTTGCTGGTTTTTGTTAGATTTCATATCCGGATACCCTCAGTAAAACTTTAAAAGCGCCTGTTACACAGGTTGTTTTACCAAAAACAGGTATATTCGCCGTCCTTTCCTTTTTGTGGAAAAGCAATATAAAATCCGTACAATATTTGCTCTATAATAGCGTTTAACCAAATTGAACCAAAGGCAAAAGTCATCAAAATGAATTTGAAAAACCTATTTATCGTATTATCCTGCGCAGCTGCGGTATCTTCCTGTAAGAACGGGAAGCTGTTTGGAAAAGACAAACACGAAAAATCCGAAGTAACGGGTTGGAATTACAATGATAAGAACATGGGTGGATACCAGGTATCCCGCGAAAAAGAACAACGCACCGGTCCTGGTTTGGTGTTTGTTCAGGGTGGTACTTTCACCATGGGCGCCACCGAAGAGGATGTTATGGGCGACTGGAACAACATTCCTACGCGTAAAACTGTAAACTCTTTTTATATCGACCGTACAGAGGTTGCCAATATTCACTATCGTGAGTATCTGTACTGGATCAATAACGTATTTGATGGCGACGAATACAAAGCTGTAAGAGCAGGTGCATTGCCCGATACCCTGGTATGGCGCAGTGAACTGGCATACAACGAGCCTTTGGTTGAATACTACTTCCGCCACCCCTCTTATAACTACTACCCTGTTGTGGGTGTAACCTGGAGGCAGGCTTATGACTTCTGCTTATGGCGCAGCGACCGCGTTAACGAAAAAGCTTTATACGATAAAGGCTTCATCAACAAAAGCAGCCTTAAAAATATTCAGGGCCAAGGTAGTGAGGCATTTAATACCAAAGCTTATCTGCTTGGTTTAACTACGCCCACTCCTGGTAACGAGGTTCGTTCTAAAAAGAACCCGTTAAAGAACCCCAACGGTACTCCAAGAACTACAGTTACCTTCGAAGATGGTATCTTATTACCGAATTACCGTCTGCCGACAGAAGCAGAATGGGAATATGCGGCACTGGGTCTGGTTGGTCAAAACCCCAATCCCAGTCGTAAAGAAGGAAAACGTGGTGAAGAGTTGATCACCAACAAACAGGTTTACTCCTGGACGCAAAACGTAAACGGTTTGCGTGACAGCCGCCGCGGAACATGGCAGGGTACTTTCCTCGCCAACTTCAAACGTGGTAATGGTGATAACATGGGTGTAGCCGGTGGTTTGAACGACCGCGCTGTATACACTGCACCGGTAACTTCATTCTATCCCAACTCTTTCGGCCTGTACAACATGTCGGGTAACGTAAGCGAGTGGGTAGCTGATATCTACCGTCCGCTGTCACCCACCGATGATGACGATGTTTCTCCTTATCGTGGTAACCACTACGAAAATGTTTACAAAAACAAAGATGGTGAGTTTGAAAAGGATAGCGTAGGTCACGTTAAAACAGTATATGTAACTGATGAAGAAAGCAAAAACCGCCGTAACTATCAAAAAGGTAACGTTATTAACTACCTCGATGGTGACTCTCTGATCACTGGCGTTGGTTATGGTACAAACGATGCCGCGTTGAACGCAACTGTAGGCCGCGGTTATGGTATAACTACCCTCATCAGCGATAAATCAAGAGTAATTAAAGGTGGTAGCTGGAACGACCGTCCTTACTGGTTAAGCCCCGGTACCCGCCGCTTCATGGAAGAAGATCAGGGAAGCTCTACTGTAGGTTTCCGTTGCGCAATGGATCGCCTTGGTAGCCCTGAAGGTAACGGCCGTAAAACCGGTATCGATTATCCGAAGAGAAGACAAAATACCCGCAAACGATAAATGGTGTTTTCAAATTAAAGCAAAAAGCTATCCACTTCGTGGATAGCTTTTTGCTTTAATGGCAGTAGGCAATGAGCAGTAGCCATTGGATAAATTCAAAAAACCACCACCCATTGACCACTGCCTACTGCCTATTGCCTTAAATTTGTTTTATGACCATCGAACAACTCTACGATATTTACCGGCAATATCCTTCGGTACAAACCGATACCCGGAAACTGAAAAAAGGCGATCTCTTTTTTGCGTTGAAAGGGCCGAACTTCAATGGCAATCAGTTTGCTGCTGCCGCTCTTAAAGCAGGATCGGCATATGCCATAGTAGATGAAGCGCCGGCCACGCCCGATAGCCGTATTATAGTGGTTGGCGATGTACTCACCACTTTGCAGCAACTGGCCAAACATCACCGGCAGCAGTTTAATATTCCCTTTATTGCCATTACCGGCAGCAATGGCAAAACTACCACCAAAGAACTTGTGCATGCCGTGCTATCGTCTTCCTATATTACCTATACCACACAGGGTAATCTGAATAACCATATCGGTATTCCGCTCACTATTTTATCTATTAAGTATGATGCCCAAATGGCTGTAATTGAAATGGGCGCCAATCACCTTCGTGAAATTGCCGGTTACTGTGAATATGCCTTACCTACACATGGCATTATTACAAACATCGGTAAAGCCCATCTTGAAGGGTTTGGCAGTCTTGAAGGCGTTCGCAAAGGGAAAGGCGAGTTGTACGATTTCCTGCGCGACCATAATGGAACCGTGTTTACTATGTGGGATTACGACTATCTTCAACCGATGACCAAAGGCATATCGATGGTGGTTAAGTATGGCACCTCATCCGCGGCCGACATTGTGGGCACAGTTAAACAAAGCGAGCCTTTTTTAAGCGTTTCTGTTTCCAAAGGAGCTTCATTACCAGTTATACAAACCCAGCTGGTAGGCGCCTATAACCTGCCCAATGTTCTGGTAGCTGTTACTGCAGGCAAATTCTTCAATATACCTGATGAAAAAATAAAAACAGCTATTGAAAATTATACACCTTCAAACAGCCGCTCGCAGCTGATTGAAAAGGATGGAAATAAATTCATTCTCGATGCCTATAATGCCAACCCTACCAGTATGAGGGCAGCCATTGAGAATTTTGCCCGTATACAAGCGCCCCAAAAAGTATTAATGCTGGGCGGTATGGCCGAACTGGGTAACGACAGTTTGCAGGAACATGAAACTATCATCGATCTGATTAAGCAATATACGTGGAAGGAAGTGTTGCTGGTAGGCGGCGATTTTTTAAAGATCAATCATCCATATAAAAAAATGCTCAACGCATCGGAAGCAGCTGCCTGGTTCCGTGAACAGCAATTTCGCGATACCTATTTCCTGATCAAAGGATCGCGAAGTATGCAAATGGAAAAGGTGTTGCAATAATTAAAACGCATTTTCAACCTGTAATTGCTGCACCTGTTGCAGCAATTGTTGTTTTTGGGCATCCTTCTGCTGCAGCCAGTGATCCTGCAGTTGATGCAGGGCATGAGCTTCTTTTTCATCACAACCATCGCTGCAATCTGACTGCAACAAAGAAACAGCCAGACGACGGTCGTTAAAGTCACCGAGATCCGAGGCTAAATCATTCAACTCTTTTTCACTTTTCCATCCGGTGGCGGGAAAAGCAATGTCGCAATCATGCTCAAATATGCGCATGTTGTAAATAATGTCTTTAATATCCTTTCTGATTGAATGAAGGTCTGTTTCGTTGTCTGCGGTAAGCAACAGAATATGAATGGATGCTATTTTCTGCTGAATAAATTTCCGAACTATATTGTCGTGCAACTGATGTGGTAAGTCTTTTTTAATAGCATGGGCAATCTTTTTCAGATGCGCCCGTTCAATCGCTGATACTGTTTCTTCTTTATAAACAAACAATTTTTGATTGAAGCATTTAATAAAGGAAGATAATGAGGATGCAACCGGTGTACGTGTTACTTCGGGCAGGAACAACTGCAGATCTCTTACACTGCCGCACGACTGGTAAATTGCTTTCAGGGAATGGTGTAAGCGTAAATGACCGGCATCGTTTTCCATTTGAAGCAATCGTATAAAGGCTCTTATTTTCTTATAGCCAACACGCAGGTCGTGAATGTCTTCGGGGTCAAAAGTGCCTGGCAGATGGTTACAACATTTTTCAATCTGGTCCATGTACTTCTTTACTACATCTTCCATCACCTGCCGTTTCATACGCTGCTATTTTCCTATAATATACAACTTTACTGCCA
>Ga0207667_10004647_pt1 | contig 16832 bp, 12 predicted proteins | sample KBSCornC52_FD_184301 | JGI IMG/M metagenome (GOLD analysis project Ga0207667, IMG submission 184301) | Corn rhizosphere microbial communities from Kellogg Biological Station, Michigan, USA - KBS Corn C5-2 (SPAdes) (version 2) | ecosystem: Host-associated > Plants > Roots > Rhizosphere > Soil ...
GCGGGTGGCACGGCGAGTGGCGGCACGTCCAGCGGCGGCACGTCGAGTGGCGGCACGTCCAGCGCGGGCACTGGTGGCGCGAGTGGCAGTACCTCGAGCGGCGGCGCAGGCGCTGGTGGCACGGCGGGTACGGCGGGAACCGGCGGAACCGGGGGCGCGGGCGGCGGCGGCGCCGATTGCACGACCTTCTGCAACGACGAAGAGACCATCTGCAAATTCGGTGCGGCGGACATGGCGCCGTACGCGAACAAGGGCGCGTGCATGACAGCGTGCATGGGCTTTACCCTCGGCAACGTTGGGGTTTATCCCGCTGGTCCAACGTCGGGGGATACGTTTGCTTGTCGTCGCTGGCATCTCAGCAAAGCTGGTGACACCGGTCCGGCAGCGACGCATTGCCCGCATACCGGTCAGATTTCGAAGAACACATATACTACAGACCCCACTGCAACCGGCCCGTGCAAGTGATGCCGAGCTGAACGGAAGCTAGTACGGGCGTCAAACGGCGCCCGTATTGCATTTCGCGCTGAAGAATCACGATCTTCGGAACCAGGTCCCAAGCTCGAACTAGACTTCTCCTAGATGACCATCACGCGCCGCTCCACGCGAGTTCCGTTTGGTGTTTTGGCCATCGCCGGCTTGATGGCGCTCCACGTTGGTTGCTCGAGTAGCGACCTGACCACGAATCGCCAAGGCGGCCCACTGCCGCCGCTTCCGGACGCCGGCGCACACGAAGCCTCTCTCTCTGACACGCCAGTTCCGTGGTGTGCCGCCTACCACATCATCAACTGCGTCTGTCAGCAGTGCCACCAGAACCCGCCGATCCACGGCGCGCCGATCCCGCTGATGACGTTCGCGGATACGCAGGCACCCTTCCCGCCGAGCAGCACCAAAAATAAGGTCTGGCAAACCATGCAAGATGCCGTTTCGACCCGCTTCATGCCGTACACGGGCGACAAGACGGTGTTGCCCCCGGTGCAACCACTTTCCGATGCGGACTACGACACGCTCCTCAGCTGGTTCGCCCAAGGCGCAACCGATCTCGGCGGGCAGGATTGCCCGATGGAGTGTGATTGGAGCAAAGGGGCGCCGTGAGGCAGCGGAGGGGGATCTACTTGGCCAAGCGTTGTACAGAGCCGACGCTTGCGTTCCCGCTGACCCAATAGATGGAAGTCGAATCTTGAGCGATTGCGTCTGGCAGAGTTTGACTTGGCGCCATCACTTCCGGCGTGGTGCATCCGGAATGCGCACAGCGCGCGATGACGCCGCCACCGTAGTCGGCCCAATAGAGCGCTTGGGAATCCGCCACCATTCCTCCAACGCTGGTGGCGTCGGCGAACTTCGAGGGCTTGACCGCCCCGTTGGGTAACGGAATCCTGAATATTGCCGTCGCATCGGCCGCGGGCGTCGTCCCACCGAAGTTGCCGGCAACGTACAGAGCGGTTTCCCCTACTGCCATTGCGGTGCCTTCTGCTACGAGACTTGAAACGAGCTTCGTCGTCAGGCCATCCGACAGCCGCACGCGCCAGACGGCTCCATCGGTTTTTAGGTCACCCTGGGCGTCAAAGTTGGAATCGTTGAACCAATAGACGTTTTGTTGGTCAGCCGTTAATCGGTCGGGATTGGGGGACTTGGGCTCCACACGAACTGGACTCGAAGCGCCTGCGGAGAACCTCCAAAGCGCGCCGTCATCCATCGCGTAACGAGCTGGGCATGCCCAATAGAAAGTCGAGACCGATGCGGAGAAAAGCAGCTTGAGGCAAGTCGAGCCCGTAGGAGCAAAGTCAGCCGGACCCTTGCTGCAGTTCGGCGCATCGCACGTGCGCACGTGATCCGTGCCAAGCCAATACACACCACTTGCCGACACGGTCAGGCCACTCACGTAGGGTTCATCGGGCACGATCACTTTCGCGACGTCGGACAGGTCCACTCGACGCCTTGCGATGTATTTGTGCTTCTCCAGATCGTCAGCGGCCCCGGACCAGTAGACGTAGGTACCATCCGTCGCGATGTCGCTCGTATAGGTTTGATCGGGCGCGATCAACACTGGCTGGCACTTGCCTAGGTCACATGCCCCGCCCAGGCAGTCGTGCCCGCAGGCCCCGCAGTTCTTCGCATCCGTGCTCCGATCGACGCAGCCACCGGCGCACTCACTCAGCCCCTCCTTGCACGAGCAGGTGTTGGCCGAGCAGGCAGCGCCCGCGATGCAGCGCTCGCGGGCGCAACACGGGTCACCTGGCGCGCCACAACTTGGCTCGGCCTCGCCGGCAGCGCCCGCATTCTCGCTACTGTTCGCTGTCGCACCTGCCGAGCCTCCGCTTGGGCTACCGCCGCTCTCCGCCGGGGCTTCGCCTGAGGCGCCAGCCGCGGCCGCTACGTCGGTCGCACCGCCGCTCGCGCAGGTTCGCGATTCTTGGCAGCCATTGAAATGCCCGGTGTTGCACGCCTGAGCCGCAACTGCAGCAAGCGCGGCAATAGCCACCGAGCTTAAACAGACCGTGAACGAAGCCCGAACGAATGGATGGCTCATGGTGGATCTCTCAGCGATGGTGCTCGCCCGCAGATGACTCAGCCCCGTGCCCAGATTTCACCCTAGAACGACGCTAGTTGACTAGTCGGACGTTCGGGCTAGCCGTTTGTCCGCGTTCGAGCGAATGGGCCAAGGTATGTCCGGGCGCCGGGCGCATGCCGTTGACATCTGAACAGCCGAGCAGTAAAACCTTCCCCACGGGTCGCTTGAACCACCCGCAGAGGTCGCATCATGGATGAGAAGCCGAAAACCAAAGCGCTCGAACTCGCGATTGCCAGTGTCCAAAAGGAGTTCGGCGACGGCGCCATCATGCGCCTGAAAGATGGCGAGAAGATCGGTGGCGACGTGCAAGTGGTGCCGACCGGCTCCATGGGGCTCGACATCGCGGTCGGCATCGGCGGCTACCCGCGCGGCCGCATCATCGAAATTTACGGGCCGGAATCGAGCGGTAAGACCACGCTCACGCTGCACGCCATTGCGAACGTGCAACGTCAGGGCGGCGTGGCCGCGTTCATCGACGCCGAGCACGCGCTCGACATCACCTACGCCAAAAAGCTTGGCGTCAAAACGGACGAGCTGCTCATCAGCCAGCCCGATTTCGGTGAGCAGGCGCTCGAAATCGTCGACATGCTGGTGCGCTCCGGTGCCGTGGACCTAATCGTGATCGACTCGGTGGCCGCGCTCGTGCCCAAGGCTGAAATCGAAGGCGACATGGGTGACTCGCACGTCGGTCTGCAGGCCCGCTTGATGAGTCAGGCGTTGCGCAAGGTCACGGGCTCCGTGTCGCGCTCGCATTGCATCATCATGTTCACCAACCAAATCCGCATGAAGATCGGCGTCATGTTCGGTAGCCCCGAGACGACCACCGGCGGAAATGCCCTCAAATTCTACGCTTCTATGCGCCTCGACATCCGCCGTATCGGGGCCATCAAAGAGACCGTCACCGCGGGTAAAGATCCCGTCGCGGTTGGCAATCGCACCCGGGTCAAGGTCGTCAAGAACAAGCTTGCCGCACCCTTCCGCGAGGTCGAGTTCGACATCCTTTACGGGCACGGCATCAGTCGTTCCGGTGAAATCATCGATCTCGCCTCCGATCTGAACATCATCCAGAAGAGCGGTGCCTGGTTTTCCGTCGACGGCGAACGAATCGGCCAAGGGCGAGACAACGCGCGGACCTACCTCGAGGCCCATCCCGAGCTGATGCAGAAGCTCGAGCACAAGCTATTGCTCCACCATGGGATTGGCATTGGCGGCACAGCCACGCCTTCCGTGAACGCGCCTGGCTCTGAGGCGTCGAAGCCAGCGGGAAAAGGTGAGGCGGCGGGGCACGCCGCAGCACCGGACCCCGCCAAAGCTCAAACGAATAATGCCGGACCGAATGCACGGCGCGGCAACGTTCGCCCGAGCTAGTTGATTCTCTCGCGCTGCCTCCCAGCGCAAGGTGGAGCGTGCGACGAGCGGAGTACGTGACGAGTCCGAGCAGCCCGGGCGCGTGACGGCTCCGTTCGTCGCACGGCATTGTTGGTTGTCTCAGTTTGGGGTGTGGGGCTATGTCGGTTCTGGGGATAACTTGTTCGGATTGTTGGGATATTTGGTGCGCCCGGTCCGGGGGCCAGTGCGTGCCATTTGTAGGCGTAAAACTCTGGCCACTGCCTCGGAAGTCGAGGCGGAACGCGGGGTTAGGAGCGCCGTTGCGGGTGTCGGCAAATTCACATTCAACTGCTTGAAATTGCAGTTGTTTTTTCGTTTCCTTGACGCTGTTGATCTCGTCCCTTAGTCCCAATTTCAGGCACCGCTCGGTGCGTCCGGTTCTCATGGCTCCTCAACTGCGTTTCCCCTGGCTTCCCGCTTCTGTCGACCGCGTTGGTCGACGACGTGCCGCGCGCGTTTCAGTACCGCGCATGGCAACTGCAGCCGTACGCATTCCAGACCATCAGGCGCAGGTCCCGCTCTACTTCCTGCCGTCGGGCCCGCAGATTTTCATCCATGAAGGGGCGCGCCAGCGCCTCGAGCGTCGCCTAGAAGCCGCGTTCGGTGGCCCCGTGCAGCTCGGGGTCACGGACAACCGCCGGCGCATGGTCACGCAGACGCGGGCGCGCGGGCGCTTGCGGGTGCGGGTGAACATGATGTTTTTGGGGGCCGAGCCCCGCATCCTGGATGCGCTCGTAGCCTACGTCGTGCACGGCGACCGCGACGCCTCGACGGTCATCGGCGACTTCATCAACGTCAATACGCACCGCATCCGCGCCTCACGGCGCGCGACGGTCAAGCTCCAGGCCCAGGGTCACGTCCACGATCTCGGCGAGATCCTGCATCAGCTGAACGACACCTACTTCGGCGGCAGCATCGGCGATGTGTTGATCACCTGGGGGCGGCGCACGAGCCCCGCGGCCAAGCAACGGCGAACCATCAAGCTTGGCAGCTACAGCGCGTCCGAGCGCCTGATCCGCGTCCACCCAGTACTCGATGCCGAATGGGTGCCCCGCTACTTCGTGTCGTACATCGTGTTCCACGAGCTCTTGCATCACGTGATGCCAGAGGTGCGCATCGGCGGCCGCACCCTGATCCACCCGCCCGAGTTCGCCACGCGCGAGCGCGAATTCCGCTATCACGAGCGGGCGCTGGCCTGGGAACACAAGCACATCGACCGCTTGCTGCGCGCTCGGTGAAGCCGCCCAGCGCTTGCCGTTTAGCGCGGTCCTTGGGGCGCGGCAGGCCGTCTGCTCACGTGGCGCCGGCGCGGCGCCTTCTGGGGCACTTGGCCTTTGGGGGCGTGGGCGCGTACCGGCACTGCCAAAGCCGCGCCACCACGCGGGCAAACTCGCAATGCCGGCCGCCCCTCGGCTACCTTCGTGCTCTCGCCGTTTCGGCGAGAACTCTCGCTCCCGCCAGCAGTGTCAAAATTCGATGGCGAGGCCTAGCACCCAGGTGTTGGCCCCGACGTTCATGCGGGTCTTGGAACCAAAGCCGTCGAGTTCGCTGCGATACCATTCGCCGAAGATGTAGCTGTTGTTGATGCCGATGCTGTTGTCGGCGTCGCGTGCGGTTTGGGGGTCCAGCTCGTCCAGCAGGAACATGCCGCCGAGCGCATACTGCGGACCGTACGAGCTGCCATGTCCGACCGCGCCGTCTGCGCGCGAGGTCTGCCCGCCGTCGCTCGCCCACCAGAGCGCGTAGCCAAAGCCGAGCTTCGCGTAAGGCACGAGCGGGATGTGGAAATCCCGCGCGAGCACGTCGGCACGGAGTACGCCGACAAGGTAGAAGGGCATCACCGAGAGCGCGGTTTGCTCGCCCGAGAGCTGGCTCGGATTGGCCGTGAGGTGCGCATAGCCGGTCGCGCGCGTGTAGCCCCAGCCGAGGCCCGGACCAAGCGTGCCGAGGTGCGGGATGCGTACGAGCTGCCAGTCGCCCTCCAGACCAACCATGTAGCGACTACTATCGCCGAACGTATCTTTGAAGGGCGTACCCGAAACCGAGCTGTCGACGGCCGGAATGTAACGCCCAAACCGGATTTCCGCGGCCGCATATTGCGGCGACTCGCGGTGCTCGCGCGGGGTACTGCCGTAGGCGCCGAATTCGTCGACTCCTTGCGCGGCGGCAACCCGGCAAATTCCGACTAAAGCGAGCGTAAGGATAGGAACGAAGCGTCTCACGCTGCGCGCCTCCGCCGAACGACGAGGCAGGAGGCGAGCCCGAGCAACATGAACAATGGCAGCGGCTCGCGTCTGGTCGAAAAACTACAGAAGCCGCCGCCGCCTTTGCCACCGGCTTCGCGGTACGCCTTGAAGAAACCGTCAACGGGCTGCGGCACCTGACAGCTCAAGAGCGAGACCTTGCCCACGTTCTCGAAGTTGTCCGTCGCTGCCACGCCCACGCGATAGGAGACGCCATTCACCAGGCCGGTCGCGTTCGCCTCTGTGGTCGTCGAGCTATTGGCGCTCCCGCATGTGAATTTTTCGTCCACTCGGTCGCCGTCCATGAATTGCGTGTCGCCGTCGCAGTTCGGGATCACTGGGCCCGCGTCCGTCGGAACCGGGCTTACTCCCGCGTCGGCCGCGCCACCGCCGGGCGGGGGATCGCAATACAGTCGGTAGCCGTTGACCGTCATGTCGGGGCTTTGGTTATTGGGATAGTTGAAGTGGATGGGCAAAAGGCCGTCGCCGATTTTCGCGGTTACGTTCTCAGGAGGGGGCGGGGCAATCAACTTGTACTTGCCTTCCCACTTCACCGCGCTGCCTTGGAGCTGCGCGTTCCCATCCACCAACATGAAGTAGACGGTGATCGGCGTCGCGGCAAAAACGGCGGTGTTGTCGATGCAGGCTTCCTGTCCGGAACCGTGAATCAAGGTGCCGGTGGGAAGTGTGGTCGTGGTCGTGCCGCCGGTTCCACCCGCCGATGTCGTGCCCGCGCTACCGCCGGCATCGAGTGTCCCCCCCGTTCCCGCGGTTCCGCCCGTGTCGGTTCCTGCAGTTCCACCGCTGCCACCGGCGCTGGTCCCACCGGTTCCACCCGTGTCCGTCGAGCCGGTCTGCGCGCCGTAGAGGGTCTTCCCGGCCAACAAATCGCGCACGTGAATCTCCACGATCGGGTTGTTCGGATTGGTCGACGACGAGTCGGGAATCGCCTCGTACAGCTTCCAGCACAAGTTGCTGTTCACGGTCGTGCGATTTGCGGGCTGGTCGCAATTGCTCCCCGCCCAGGCTTGGAGAATGAAGCTTTGCCGGCCGGTGAGTACGACCGAAAACTTGAGGATGTCGTCCCCCATGCAATCGGCGTAGTTGATTTGCGTGTTCAGCCGGAAGCCGGTGCGCATGATGCTGTGGGTCACCGGGGTGGGGGCGAGGGTGATCGTGGTGGCCGTGGGAAGGCTCTGGGCTGTTGCGCTACCAACGGCGCTAAGAACCACCATGGGAGCCAAGAACGCGAACACTCGGCGAAGGGAGGACATCTGGCGGGCTCGTTTGAGCACATGGCGTGCCACGCTGCAATTCCCGGGAAGAACCGGGGGGAAATGCCGGAGCAGGGGTCCCTATTTCGCCAAGCTGTCTGAACGCCTTCTGGGCGTGTCAAACTGACAAAGATGCTGCGGCCGGCTTCAGTGTTCGACGGACGGTTTCGGGTCCTTGGGAATTTCGCTGCTGCGGCAAACTCGATCGCTCCGGCGGAGGAGCTGAGCACGGGGCGTCGTGTCTGGTTGGTGCTGCTGTCGGTGACCGCCAATGCCGAGCAGGTGGCGGATGCGCTCGAGCGTCAGCTGCGCTTTGCGCTCGGGGTACCGGGCGTGGCGCGACCGATCGCTTCCGGTGTGGACGGAGGGCTCGCGTTCGTTGCGTTTGCCGCACCGGCGACCGGCAGTGTTGCCGAAGCGCGCGGCGAGCTCTGGGCGCCGCGCCGGGTTGCGGCGCTCGCTGCGCGAATTGCCGACGCGCTTGCTCCTTTGCACGATCAGGGCATCGCGCATGGCTGCGTTTGTCCGGAGTTGATCGTCGAAGGCGAGTCGCGTGACGTGCTATTTGGCTTCGGCGTTGCGGCGCTGGCCACGCGCTTTGGCGCGCCGGGCGACGCGAGTCAGATATCGCCCCCCGCCTATCGCGCGCCCGAGCTGCGCAACGCGCTGCTCGCGCCAAGGCCCGCGAGCGACGTGTTTGCGCTCGGTGCGCTGCTCAAGGAGCTGCTGTGCGGTGCGCCCAATCCGGAAAACGCCGGCGAATTGTCAGAAAAATCGCTGAACCCGGCGCTGACCGCGTTGCTCGAGCGTGCGACCGCCGCCGAGCCGCGCGCGCGGCCCAATGACGTGCGCGCGTTTGCCCGCGAGCTCGCGGGCGCCGCCGCCGAAAGCGATGCACTTGCGAGCGCGCCGAGCGGCGCTCCGCGCGCGGAGCGCTCAGCGTCCGAGAACGAGCCGCGCGACGTTTCCGCGAGCGCGCCGGAAGCGGAGTCGAATCGCGCTGTGTCAACCAAGCCGACCGCAGAGTCGTCAGCGGCGCAGCCTCTGGATCCGTCGTCCGAGCCGAGCGCGGAGTCGTCAGCGGCGCAGCCTCTGGATCCGTCGCCGCTCGCGACTCGGCTGCCTGTCGCGCCGCTCGCGAGCCAACCACGACCCGCTGCGCCGCCGTTTGCGCTGCCACCGACGCCAGCGCCGAACGCCGCGCACGGCAGCACGTGGGTCGCGCTGCTGGTCGTGCTCGGGGGCTTTTTGTTGATGAGTGGCAGCATCGTGGGGGCGACGGTGTTCGCGTTCCGGCACGCGCGGCCCGTCAAACCACCGGCGGTTCCGGCGGTGACCCATGCTCCGCCGCCTCCCAGCCCGCGTTTGACGATTCCCGGGCCGAGTGACGACGAGCTGCCGCCAGTGCCACCGCCGCCCAAGAAGAAGACGTCGGCACCGCGGGTCGTGATCAGCCACGCGCCGCTCGTGCCGCCGGGAGTGGGGCCGAGCAGCTTTGCCGAAGAGGCGCGCGCGGCCTTGCCCGTGACGGGCAGCGAGCCGATTTGGGGTACGCGCAACGCGCCGCTGAGCTGGCTCATGTTCGGCGATCTGGAGTGCCCGCACACGCGGCACGCCTGGCGCGCGCTCGAGGCGGCGAAAGTGACTTTTGGCGACGATCTGCGGATCGTGTTTCACCATCGCCCGCTGCCCGAGCATGCCTACGCGCAAACGGCCGCGCGAGTCTTGGCGGGGTTCGCGCGAAAACGAGGCTCAGCTGCGTTTTTCAGTGTGCTGCACAAGATCGCGCAGGACGACGCGGCGCTCAGTGACGAGCGACTGAGCGCGCTGCTGTCCACTGCCGGCTACGCCAGTGATTCAGTGCCGGAGCTTGCCACGTTGGGCGACGCTGCGGTCGACGCCGATCTGCAGCTCGCCGGGCAATTCGGGCTGCGAGCGACGCCGCTTTCCTTCTTGAACGGGCTGCGCGTCGAGGGCGAGCGCACGCCCGACGAGCTCGAGCGCTTGCTGCTCGACGAACGCCGCACGGTCACTTGGGCACTGGCGACCGGCGCACCTGCCAAGGAATTGTACGCGACGCGCACGAGCAGCAATCTGATCGGGCTCGGCGAACAAGACGCGGCCCGCGTGTGCGCGCCGGTCTTGGATTCGCCCGCGCGCGGCCCAGCCGACGCGCTGGTGACGCTGGTCGAGTTTTCCGACTTCGAGTGCCCGTACTGCAAGCAGGTCGAGCCCACGCTCAAGACCCTGCTTGCTCGCTATCCGCGCACCTTGCGTGTGGTTTGGAAGGATTACCCACTGCCACAGCACAAGCGCGCGCGCCTGCTCGCAAACTTCGCGGCCGATGCGTTTACCCGCGGCGCAAACTCGGGTTTTTGGGCCGTTCACGACGGGCTCTTCGCGCGCGCCGGCGATCTCGACGATGGCACGCTGGGCGAGTTGGCAGGCAAAGCCGGGCTAGACAGCGCGCTGCTTTTGGTCGCAGCGCACGCCGGTGCGCATGACGCCGCGATTCGCCGTGACGTGGCGCTCGGCGAGCAACTCGGCGTCACCGGCACGCCGACCTTCTTCGTCAATGGGCGGCGGATTCAGGGCGCGCTTGCGCTCGAGCAGTTCGACGCGCTGATCCGCAGCGAGCTGGCGAGCGCCGAGCACATCGTCGCGCGCGGCGTGGCGCGCGACAAACTGTATCGCTTGGTCTGCGACAGCGACTAGAGTCGAACTTCGACGTGATTTTGGCGGCGCAAGCCGTCGAGCCAACTGCGGCGCGCTTGGCCCATCTTATCCATGTACACGCGGTCGCCGAGCTCGCGCCGCGCGTCCTCGAAGCTCGGCAGCTGGGAAGCGTCGCGCGAGTTCACGCGCACGATCACGTAGTCGTCGCCCACGCGCAGAGCGGGAGACGATTCGCCGACTTCGAGCCCGAGCGAGGCGCGCGCCACGCTGGGCGGAAGATCGGCGAGTTTGTCTTGGGGCAGTAAACCGCCAAGCTCCTTCGTGCTCCGATCTTGGGAAAATTGCCGCGCGAGGCTGGCAAAATCCTGCGTGCGCGCGGCTTCAGCCACGCGCTCGGCGAGCGCGCGGCCCGAGCCGTCCGCGCCAGCGGGAATGCGGATCCAGGCCACACGCAGGCCGAGGCGCTGGCGTTCCTCGAACACGAGCTTGCGGTAGGCCAGCTTCAAATCTTCGTCCGTGACGCGAATGCGGCCCTGCAGGCGGACGTTGACGAGCTTGGCCTGCAATAGCTGGCGCCGGAGCTCGTCGCGATATTGCTGCTCGCTGATGCCGGTCTTCGCGGCCTCCGCCAAGAGCTTTTGGGTGGTGATCTGATTTTGGCTGGCGACGCGCGCGATCGCTTCGTCGATCTCTTTGCTGGAGATGGTGATTTTGGCCTGAATGGCCGCGCGCTCTTCCAGCTCTTCGTCGACGATCTTGTCGAGCACGCCCTTGTACACCTGGGAGATCGCAGCGTTGCGCTGCGCGCCCGAGGCCACGCCTTGGGTCACCTGGATCAAAAACGGCTGTGCGCGCGTCTTCAAATCGCTGAGCAAGATGGCCCGATCGCCGATCACCGCGACCACGCGCTCGATCACGGTCGCGGCGGCAGGCCGACTCGTGAACGTCGCTAAACCGAGCGCGGCGAACGAAAGGAGCCCGGTGAGGGGAGTCAGGAAGGCGGGGCGGCGGCGCACGGCTCGGCTTTTAGCACCCCCTTCCTTGACGGGCGCGAGGAAACGAGAGAAAAAACTGGAATATGGGGCATTTGGCTTGGCTATTCGTGGGGATCTATCTGCTGACCGCGGCTGTTTCGCAGGCAGCACCGGGCGCGAGCGCGGCTCCTCCGGCTGCGGCGACGAACTCAGCCGCGACGGCGCTCCCGCCGCCACCGCCCGCGCCGCCCGCCGCGTCCCCGCCGCCCACCGCATCGCCCGCGCCCGCGCCCGTGCAGCCCCCGGCGCCGAGCGCGGCTCCGGCTCCGCCCGCGCCGAGCGCGTCGGCGCCGCCAAACGCGGCCCCGCTGCCCCCGCCGCCGACGGCCCCGCCGGGTTATCAACGACCATATCCCGGTTATGCACCGTATCCGCCACCCGGCTACGGTTACTACTATCCGCCTCCACAACACGAAAAGGTGCGCTTTGCGCAGGACGCGGCGCTCAGCTCGTCACCGTTCGTGGATGTGCTGGTCGCGAGCATCTCGTGGCAAAACCGGGTCTCGCAGTTTCTGAACGTGGGCTTTCAAGGCGGCGTTTATCTCGCGCACCGCGTGCGCTTGAGTGCGAACGTGATTTTGCCCACGAGTGACGTGCGCGACGAGTATTCGCCGGCCTACGACTATAGTCCGGGCAGTACCGGCTACTACATGCAACAGCCGGCCAAACGCGCCTCGCTATTTTACGGTGCGACGCTCGGCATCGTCGTGGTCAGCACGCCGACGTTCGTGATGGCGCCGGGCGTGGCGTTCAGCCGCACGGATGTGTCCGACTATGGTTCGTCGCTCGCGGTGGCGCTGCCGTTCGAGTGGGTGACCGGCAATGGGCTGCGCTTGGGCTTGGAGTTCGACGCGGGCCGCGCGTTCGGCGGTGTCTATCACACGCAGTGCTATTCCTATTCCGGGGGCGTCTCGTGTGGGCCGCCGTTGACTCCGGATCGCCCGTCGGGCACCTCGATTTTGCTGCAATTTCAGCTGGGCTTTGGCTTCAATCACCCGGAGCCGCTGCCGCCCGCAAACCCGCCGCCGAGCGCTTGGCCCGCAGGGCCGCCCGCGGGTTCGTCGAATGCGGTACCGGCGCCGCCGCCTAGTTGAGCCGGGCTCGCTTGCCCGCGTCGCTCAGGGTCGAGGGCAGGGTCGCGACTCGCCCACGCCCCCAAACCAAAACTCGAGCTATGCGCTCAGCGTTGCATGTGGTCGGCGTCTGCGGTCGTGACGAAGAAGTGGCGCGGCCAGTGACGGTAGTAGGTCGCGCGCAGCACCGGCGCGCCGTCGTCGGCGTCGACCTCGTCCGTCAATTTGCCGACCACGCGCACGAGCGAGCCCTTGCCGATGCTGTGTTCGCCGATGTCGTCGTCACTGGCGAGCTTGACCGTGGCGTGCACGACCGCGTGCTCGTGCTCGCTGACCGTGACGCGGCAGGTGTCTTCGTCGAAGTCGTCGCACAGGTTGCGCTCGCTCAACGTGCGCATGCTGAGCGTGAGGTACGCGCCGCCGTCTTTGGATTGGGAGCGCGTTTTGACGACGCCGAATAGGCTGACCGTGCCCTTCTTCCAGTCGTCTTTGTCGCGCGCGGCCATCACCGGGTCGTATTCGCGCGCGCTGTTCGTGGCGTCGGCTTCCGCGCTGAGCGGCTGGTAGTTGCGGCTGAAGCCGTAGGGGCCGGCGGAGTGGCAGCCGAAGAGCACGAACGGCAAGACGAGAGCGAGGCGGCGCATGGAGCCGTCGACTAACACGCCGTGCCCTTGGAATCACGCCCGCGATGCGCGGGCCGGGCTGCTGCGTGCTCCGCGTGTGGCCGCCGTTGGAACATTTGCTCCGCGCGAGAACGGCGGTAATACGCGGCATGCCCCATCCCGAGCCCCTGCTGCGAGAACGCCTCAAATCGGCCCTCGCGCGCGCCTTCGGTGCCGAATATCGAGATACCGATCCGCTGCTCCGCCGTTCCGAGCGCGCCGATTTCCAAGTCAACGTGGCGATGAGCCTGGGCAAGGCGCTCCGTCGTCCCCCGCGTGAGGTCGCGCAAGCGTTGCTCGCCGAGCTGGATGTGAGCGATCTGTGCGGTCCGGGCGGCGTGGAGGTGGCCGGCCCCGGCTTCATCAATCTGACGCTGCAGGATGACGTGCTCGCCCGCGCCTTGGGCGAGATGCTCGCGGACGCGGCGCTCGGCATTGCCAAGGCCGAGCAGCGCGAGGTGTGCGTGGTCGACTACGGTTCGCCGAACATCGCCAAAGAGATGCACGCCGGGCATCTGCGCTCGTCGATCATCGGCGACACGTTGTGTCGCGTGCTCGCGTTTCGCGGTCATGACGTGATTCGCCAAAACCACATCGGGGATTGGGGCACGCCCTTCGGCATGCTGCTCGAACATTTGTTGGACGTGCAGCAACAAGGCGCGGCCGGCTTGGATCCGAGCGCGATCACCGAATTTTATCAGGCTGCGCGCACGAAGTTCGATGCCGATCCGAGCTTTGCCGACCGGGCGCGTGCGCGCGTGGTGCGGCTGCAGAGCGGCGAGCCGGAGACCTTGGCCTTGTGGGCCGAGTTCGTGGAGAGCTCGAAGCGCTACATGACGACCGTGTTCGAGCGCCTCGGAGTGGAGCTGGTCGACGCCGATGTTCGCGGCGAGAGCTTCTTCAACGACAAATTGCCGGGCATTGCGGCCGAGCTCGAAGCGCGCGGCATCGCGGTCGTGAACGAGGGCGCGTTGTGCGTGTTTCCGCCCGGATTCGTCGGCCGTGAGGGCGAACCGCTGCCGCTGATCGTGCGCAAGAAAGATGGCGGCTTTGGCTACGCCGCGACCGATTTGGCCGCCATTCGTTATCGCCACGAAGTGCTCGGCGGCACGCGGCTGTTGTACGTCATCGGTGCACCGCAACAGCAGCACCTGGCGATGGTCTTCGCGGTCGCCAAAATGGCAGGCTGGCTCACGCCGCCCACGCGCGCCGAGCACGTCGCGTTCGGCTCGGTGTTGGGCGAGGATCGCAAGAAGCTCGCTTCGCGGAGCGGCGAGAGCGTAAAATTGATCGAGCTGCTCGACGAGGCCGTCGAACGCGCGCACCAGGCCGTGCTCGAAAAGAACCCGGACCTGCCGGAAGAGGAGCGGCTGCGCGTGGCGCGCCAAGTCGGCATCGGCGCCGTGAAGTACGCCGACCTGAGCAGCGATCGCATCAAAGACTACGTGTTCGATTGGAAGCGAATGGTGGCCTTCGAGGGCAATACCGGTCCTTATTTGCAATACGCGCACGCCCGCATTCATTCCATCTTTCGCAAGGCGGGCGGCGAGACGGAAGGCGGCGCGATCCGCATCGCGGCCCCCGCAGAGCGCGCGCTCGCGCTCGAGCTGCTCGCCTTCGGTCGTGCGCTGGAGGACGTCGAGACGACGCTCGAACCGCATAAATTGTGCGGTTATTTGTATGGTCTGGCGTCGAGCTTCTCGAGCTTCTTCGAGGCTTGCCCCGTGCTCAAGGCGGAGCCCGCCGAGCGGGCTTCGCGACTAGCACTGTGTCAGGTGACGGCGCGCACACTCGCGACCGGGCTCAACCTGCTCGGGATAGCCGCGCCGGAGCGGATGTAGCGCGATCGCGCGCTCGGCGCCGGTACGCACGCAAGCCGAGCTCGAGGCCGAGCAGCAACAGCACGATGAACCCGAGCTCCGGCGAGGCATCGACGCGACCGGCGGCGCCGCCTTCGCGCGCGAGCGCGGCGCTATTCGGCGGCTTTTGCGGCAGCGTGGTAAGTTCGCTGGCTTCGAGGGTCACCACGCGATCTTCGCGCTTGTCGTCGATGTGCACGACGTAGCGGCCGGCGAGGCCCGGCGTGAACGCTTTTTGCGCGCCGCCAGCGGCCGCGTGTTCGCTCGGGGCCAGTTTGCCGCGCGGGCCGTCGACCGCGACGTTCGCATTCGCCGGAAACAGCCATTCGCTGCCGGCGATGCTTTGCGTGACTCCGCGGCGCGTGCTCGCTTCGCGTACGAAATAGTCGAGCAGCGCGAGGAACGCGGGCCGCAGCGGAAAGTCGCTCGGCTCGAGCGATGTTGGTAGCGCGACCGTGAAGATCGCACCGCGGCCCAGCGTGCGCTCACTGAGGAATGGCTGATGGTCCGAGAAAGTCGCGAGAACCTTGGCTCCCAGTAGATCGGCCGCAGCGAGCCCGGCGCGCCCGTGCAGGCCGAGCTCGCGAGCGCTCGCCGCCTCCGGTCCGAGCCAGGACAAGGAACTGTCGTCCAAGCCGGCGGCTTTCGTGCTCTCCCAATGCAGCGCGCCGTGCACGAACGGTTCGAGCGTGGCTCCGAGCGGCGTCTGTTCCGCGCGCGGACCGAGAAACGCGACCGCGACGCCCCCTTGTTCGACGAAGGCGCTCAGTGCCGAGCGCGCTTCGGGCGTGATGCCACCGGGATCGTCGAGCAAGACGAGGGCACTGCCGTGGAGCTCGCTCGGGTCGTCAGGCAAGAGGGCGAGTGGGTGCACGAGCGCGTTGCTTTGCAGCGCGGCAAGAGCTTGCTCGAGCACCGGCGCGCCACCCGTTTCCGCGGAGGCGTTGGCGGCGTCCGCGACGACAGCCACGCCGAGCGCGGCGGACTCCGCGGCGACTGCGGAGTGATCGTCGCTCGCCAGCGAATCGCCGCCGTTCAGCTCGAGCTCGGGCCGTTCGAGCTTGGGATCGGCATCGAGCCCGAGCTCTTGGACGCCCGAGCGCGCCGACAGCGCGACGCTGGCCGCGCCTTTGCTGCCGGTGAGCGATAACGTGCGGCCGGAGGCTGCGGCCGCGGAGGTACAGGCGACTTGCGCCTCGATCCGCCGCCCATGCCGCTCAGCCCAGCAAATACCGCAATTTTCTCGTAAATTCGTGAGCTCGGGGACGGGCACCGAAAGCGGCGGTTGGCCCTCCGGCAGGGGACCCGCGGCCAAGTCGCTCAGCACGACGACGCGCTTGTCGTGCTGAGGCATTCCGGCGAGCGTGGAGCGCGCGAGGCCCACTGCGCCATCGAGATCGGTGCTGCGGTCGCTTTCGCTGAGCTCGGCGAGTGCGCGCCGCGCTGCGCTCAGATCGGTCGTCGCTGCCAGAGCCAAGCGCGCGGGCTTGCCCGCGAGTACGATCGCGATCGCGTCACCTTCGCGCGCGGACGCGAGCAGCTCTCGAGCGGCGCGGGCCGCGCGTTCGAAGCGCGTGCCGCCAGCGCCCTCGGCGCGCATACTGTGCGAATCGTCGAGCACGAGCGCGAACGCCACCGAGGCGCCGGAGGTGCGCGCCAAGGACAGCCGTGAGCAGCGCACGAATGGCGTCGCGCCGATCAGCGCCAAGCACACGATGACCAAGGCGCGCAGCAGCAGGAGCAGCCGATCCTCGACCCGGGCTCGCTCGCGCGCGCTGGAGCGCGCGGCCAGGACCAGCGCGGCCGGCGGAAATGCGCGCTCACGGACGCGTCCGCGGCGGAGCAAGTGCGCCGCGATTGGGATCACGACGAAAAGCCCCACACCGAGCGCGGCGGCGACGAGGAAGCTCACGCGCGCCCCGCGAGTGCATCGAGCACGTTGCGCACGGTCCTGACCGGATCATCGGTCGTGCTCGCCTGGATCAGTGAGCCGTTGCGCGGAGCGAGCCGATCGGACCAGGCCTGGGCTTGCGCAGCCAGTGCCGCGAGGTAC
>Ga0207667_10004649_pt1 | contig 16830 bp, 19 predicted proteins | sample KBSCornC52_FD_184301 | JGI IMG/M metagenome (GOLD analysis project Ga0207667, IMG submission 184301) | Corn rhizosphere microbial communities from Kellogg Biological Station, Michigan, USA - KBS Corn C5-2 (SPAdes) (version 2) | ecosystem: Host-associated > Plants > Roots > Rhizosphere > Soil ...
TCCATTGGCATCGCGCAGCGCAGCCCGCTCGGTGATTTTGATCTTCTCGTACCCCGCACCGCCAGTCAGCGCGAGGTGCGGGGCCACCGGCAGGGTGACGTCGCCGCGCGCATATCTGCCCACATAGCGCTGATCGAGCTGGCTTGCATTCTCCTGTGTATAGCCTCCGCTGACGGTCCAGCCGAAGGGAAGCCGCCCCGACGGCATGCCGATGCTGCCGTTGACGTCATGGCTGGTCGCGTGGCTGTAACGGTCGAGCCGCGGCTGGCCGCTTGGCAGGATCACGCGGTTGTTATCGTCGACGGCGACATAGCCGAAGCGATAGCTGCCATTGATCGAGAGCGGGCCAGCATGCGTCGCCAGATCAGGCCCGGCATAGACACCGTAGATCTGCGTGACGTTGTTGGTATTCCCGGTGAGGAATACCGGCGCGGCGCCGCGAATATCTTCGCGCGCGCGCGTGGCGATCGCGCCGCCTTCGAGCGACAGCAGATTGGGAACGACGTCGGCGCGGGCGCGCGCAATGCCGCTGTGCACATCCTCGTCATTGAGCTGGTGATTCCAGCCGAAGCGATGCTCGTAGCGATAGCTGATCTGCGCCTCGACCCGCTTGCTCCGCACCGATCCGTCCACGCCGGCGGCCACCGTGCTATAGGTCAGCACGTCGCCGCCATTGTTGAAGTCGGCATCGAGAACCTGCTGCACCTCGATATAGGGTGCAATCCGCGTTTCGGCATGTGCGGGAACACCCAGCCCCAGCATCGCCAGGATCGAGGTGAGAAACGGGGCGGCAAGCTTCCGCATCGTCAGCCTCCATATCCATAATAGGCGCCGAAGCGGCGGCCGTGCGGCGCGATCTGAACCGCGTTCAGGAGCAGCCGCACATGCTCGCAGCCGGCCAAAAGCCCCAGCGCCTCGCGAAGCTCGTTCTCGCCGGTGACGTCCGCGCGCACGATCATCAGCACCTGCCCCACAAGACTGGCGAGCACCGAAGCGGTCGACACCGCCAGCGCAGGCGATGAATCGAAAATGATGATTCTCGAAGGTTTGGCGATCAGCGTTTCGAAGAGGGCGCGCATATGGCCGGATGCCAGAAGCTCGGTGGTCTCGTTGAAGGCGCGACCTGTCGGCAGCACCGAGAGATTGGCCAGATCGGTTCGGATCACGCAGGATTCGACGTCGAGCGTCGGATCGCAAAGTGCATCGACGAGGCCGGGGCCGCCCTCGATGCCCAAGGTGGAGAGGATCTCGGGCTTGGCGAAATCCGCGTCGACCAGCAGGACTTCGACATCCTTCTCCCGGGCCATCGACAGCGCCAGATTGACCGCGCAGAACGTCTTGCCTTCGTTCGGCTCGGCGGAGGAAACCAGAATCGCGCGGCCATCGCGAACGGGCTCGACATCCTGGTCGCCCAGCGCGCTCAGCAGCAGCTGGCGCTTGACGATCCTGAATTCCTCGGAAAGCGGCGACGGCACGGCATCGGGCGTGAGAAAGCCCGCTTCGGTAAGACCGGCGAGATCGACATGCGCGATCCGGCCGGGGATTGGGCGCGGCGCAGGCGGCAGCATCTCCGACTGTCCAAGCTGCAGCTCCTCAAGCTCGACGCGCGCATTGATCTGTTCGGCGAGATTATAAGCTTCGGCGGCGCGTTCGATCAGCGAAGGGCGGCGGGCTGCTTTTGGCTGAGTTTGCATATCCGGGCTCCTCACGCCGTCAGCCCGCGCTGGACGAACTCGATCACAAGCAGCAGCAGGAAGGCTCCGCCCAGGCCGCCTGCGGCGCCGGCGAACCATTTCAGCTTCTGCTTGCGCAGCTCGGTCTGTGCGGCGGTCAACGTTTCGGGGATTGCGCCCAGTACAGTCAGGCCGGTGGCGCGCGCGAGCCGATCCGCGGTGCTGTAGCTGATCTTGAGCTGGCCGAGCGCCCAGGCAGCCCCTGCCCCGGCGCCGATGCCCAGAATCAGCACGGCAAACAGCAGCAGCGGACGATTGGGCGAGGATGGTAAAGTCGGGCGCGAAGCTGGCTCGATGATGCGCACCTGCACGGCCCCACTGCGATTGGTAACTTCGGCGCGCAGCCGCACTTCCTCACGATTGGCGACCAGCTTGTCATACTGATCTTTCTGCACTTCATAATCGCGTGCAATCCGCGCCTGCTCAGCCGCGACGTCGGGCTGGCGAACCTGCAAATTGGTGAGCGCGTTGAGATCGGCTTCCAGCTCCGCCTTGCGCGCGGCGAGCGAGGAAGCGGTCGCCTGCTTGTCGGCCTGCATGGCGCGCATCGACATGTAGAGCGGGTTCGCGGTACCGCCCGCCGCTGCCGCGCCGCCGTCCGTACCCTTTAGCCGGGCAATCTGCGCACGCAGCGCGATCACGTCCGGATGCTGATCGGTCCAGCCCTTAGCCTGCGCGTCAGCGAGCTGCGCCTGCAACGTTGCCAGCCGGCTCACCCCGGCCGCGCCCGGCACGGCGGGTGCGGTGATGGTAGCCGGCGTAGCCGCCATCTGCGCGTTCATCGCGGCAAGGCTGCTCTGCGCGGAGGCGAGATTCGGATCCAGCGTGGCAATCTCGGCACGGATCGCATCAGCCCGTTGGTCGAGCGAACCTGTACCGGGAATGTTGGCGAGATATTTCTGCTCGAACTCGACCCGCCTGGCGGTGGCGTCGCGCAGCGCGCCCTCGCGCCGCTTGATCTCGGCGTCGAGGAACTGAAGCGACTGGGCTGCCTCCGCGCGATCGTTGGCGGCATTGCCTTCCACGAAGAGATCGATCAGCTTCTGCACAACGTCATGCGAGAATTGGGCATTCTGACGATCGGAAAGTCCGCCAATGCTCGTCTCCGCCGAGATTTCGAAAAGATTGTCCGGCTGCACGACCAGCTTGATCCCCTGCGCGACGTTGCCGACCATCGCGGCGACATCCGCATCCGTGCGTGCCTGCCGCCCCGCATCGGTCGCGCGGACCACCTTGAGCAGGGTTTCGGTCGAGGTCAGCGTCTGGCGGACATGGTCGATATCCTGCTGCGCATCGCCGGGGGTTATCCCAACCTGCCCCGGCAACAGCGATTGGGTCTGGACGAGCACCTTGGCGTGCGATTGATATTTGTTGGGGATCAGCGAGATGACCAGCCATCCGAGGATGCACACTGCCCATGCCACGGCCAGCGCCAGCCAGCGCCGCCGCCAGATCATGTGCAGCGCAATGCGGATTTCCTCGTAGATTGCGTTCATCCGCTGCGGCCTAGAACATGCTTTCGGGGATGATGATGACGTCGCCCGGCTCGAGCTTCACATTGGCCGACGCGTCACCCTTTTTGAGCAGGCGCGCAATCTTGAGCTTATATTCGATCTGCTTGCCGCTCTTGCGGTCGAAGCGGATCAGCCGCGCATTATTGCCGGAAGCAAATTCATTGAGACCGCCCACGGCGATCATGGCGTCAAGCAGCGTCATGTTCGCGCGATAGGGCAGCGAGGCGGGCTTCTCGGTGGCGCCAACGATGCGAACCTGCTGCGAATAGGTGCCCGAGAAATTCTCCACGATCACCGAGACGATCGGATCCTGGATATATTTGGAAAGCGCGGCGCGGATGTCGTCGGAAAGCTGCGCGGGTGTGCGCCCCACGGCGGGGAGATCGGAGATCAGCGGCGTCGTGATGCGACCATCCGGGCGCACCTGAACCTTCGCGCCAAGCTCCGGATTGCGCCATACGAAGATGGTAAGCTGGTCGAGCGGGCCGATGACATATTCCTCGCCCGGCCCCTCATGGGTGCCGACGAAGGACGCCGAAGGAAGCTCATCGGCAGGCTTGGCTGCCGCCATGCTCGCGCTTGCCGCCGCCATGAGGCCCAGAATGAGCCGCACGTTTTTCTGGAGCCCCATTTAGACCGCCCTTTCGCAACCTGAATCTATCCGATCCGGCGAGTAGATCTCCGGATTCAGGGTCCGCTATGGGCTGTTCAGGTTAAAACAGGGTTAGGCCTAAGCGACAAAGCCGTGATCGACCATGATTTCCTTAGGTAAAGGGTGTCCCAAAAAGGCACTGGGGCTCGCTGTGAGGCCATAGGCCCCGGCCATGAAGATTGCGATGAGGTCACCCACTTCGGCACGGGGCAGCAACACCTTATCCGCAAGCCGGTCGAGCGGCGTGCAAAGGCAGCCGACCACCGTCACCTCTTCCTCCGGCTCGGCGTCGAACCGGTTGGCGATGGCGATCGGATAGTTTCGGCGCACCACCGTTCCGAAGTTGCCGCTGGCGGCGAGCTGGTGATGGAGCCCGCCATCGACGATCAGGAAAGTCTCGCCATGGCTCTGCTTGCGATCGACGACGCGGGTCAAGTAAACCCCTGCCTCGCCGACCAGCCATCGACCAAGTTCGATACAAAAATGCGATTTCACAAGCATTTGTGATCGATTATTCAAAATCGATGAAAGCTCAATTCCGATCTCTTCGATATTCAACGGCTGCTCGCCTGGAAAATAGGGGATACCGAAGCCTCCGCCCAGATTGACCAAGGGCGGGAAAGTGCCCGCCGCTTCGGACAATTGCGTCACAAGATCGAGTGTCGCCCGCTGCGACGCGATGATGGCCGTGCTATCCAGCGCCTGCGAACCGGCGAAGATATGGAATCCCCGCCAATCCGCACCTTCGGCAATAAGCGTTCGCACCAGCTCCGGGACCCGCTCGGCATCGACGCCGAACGGCTTCGCACCGCCGCCCATCCGCATGCCCGATCCCTTGATCTCGAAGCTCGGGTTGACGCGGATTGCGAGGCGCGGACGCACGCCAAGCTGCGTCGCGATCGCGAGAGCGCGTGCGGCTTCGCCCTCCGATTCCAGGTTGATAGTGATCCCTGCCTTAATTGCGGCCGCCAGTTCCCGATCGCGCTTGCCTGGGCCCGCCATCGAAATGCGATCGGCAGGCATTCCCGCCGCCAGTGCCATGTCCAGCTCACCGCCAGAGGCCACGTCGAAGCCATCGGCTAAGCTCATAATGTGATTTAGGATTGGTGCGTAAGGATTTGCTTTGACGGCGTAATGCAAACCCATTTCCGGTGGCATGGCAGCGCGAAACTGTTCAACCCGCCGGCGGATGATCGCCGCATCATAGATAAACAGCGGCGTATCGCCAGCCTGAGCGACGATCTGTGACACGTCATGTCCGCCGATCTTCAACGGGCCGGAAGCGGGCAGGAAATCCTTGGGGATGGCACCAGCCGGCTTCATGCCTTGAACATGCCCTTGATCGCTGTGCGGTCGAGCTTGCCATTGGCGTTGCGCGGCAAAGCTTCGAGCGTAAGAATCGCGCGCGGCTGCATGAAATTGGGCAACTCCCGCTTGAAATATTGTCTCAGCGCCGCTTCGTCCTCCGGACGCCCGGCGATCGCCAGCGCGATCGCCTCCCCCATCGTCTGGTCAGGCACGCCACAGGCCACGGCTTCGCGCGCGAAACCGCTCGCTATAGCGGCCTCCTCGATTTCGGTGGGGCTCACACGATTACCCGCAGTCTTGATCATTTCATCGTCCCGCCCGACAAAACGAAGCAAGCCATCGCCGCCGCGCACGACCGTATCGCCCGACCAAACCGCGACGCCGCCGCAGATCGATGCAGGAGGCGCAGGCCGAAAGCGAAGCGCGGTCTGCTCCGCATCGTGCCAATAACCCTGCGCGACCAGCGGCCCGGCATGCACAAGCTCGCCGGGCTCATCATCGGCAGCGATGCTGCCATCGGGTCGAACCACCATCACCTCCGCCAGCGGAACGGCAGTGCCGATCGAATCGGGATGCGCGTCGATCAAAGCCGGATCAAGGCTGGTCGAACGGAATGCTTCGGTGAGGCCGTACATGCTGTGCAGCGCCGCGCGGGGAAACAGCAAACGCAACCGGCGGATCAAAGGCACGGGAAGCCTGCCGCCGCTATTGGTAATGATTCGCAATTGTTGGGCGGCCGCCGGCGTCCATTTGGCGTCGGCAAGCTGGGTCCATAGCGGCGGCACGCCGGCAAGGACGCTGATCCCGAAACGCCCGACGGCTTTCATCACATCGGTCGCCATCAAATAATCGAATGGCACCACGCAGCCACCCGCCATCCATGTGGAAAAGAGCTGGTTCTGCCCATAATCGAAACTCAGCGGCAGCAGGCACAATGTGCGATCCGAGGGCGCCAGCCCAAGATACTGCCTCACCGACTCAGCGCCCAGCCAGAGATTGACATGGCTGAGCACCACGCCCTTGGGGCGGCCGGTCGAGCCCGAGGTATACAGAATTGCCGCGATATTCCGTGGGTCGGCACCCGATGACGTCATGACGTCACCGTCAAATGTGAGCGCTGTTTCATCGGTGATCGCGCAAGCCGATGGCACGTCCGCCCCGGTCAGCGTCACCCGACGTTGCTCGCCCGTTACCAGGAGCCGCGCGCCGCTATCCTGAAGGATATGCGCGACCTGCGCATGTTTGAGCAGCGGATTGATTGGAACGTGAATGAGGCCGGCGCGCGCCGCCGCCAATGGCATCAGGCAGGCGACACGCGTCTTGTTCAGCCAGCTTGCCACACGGTCGCCAGGCTTGCAGCCAGCCGCCAGAAGCTGAACGGCCAGAGCGCCTACACCCGCCTCCAGTTCCGCAAAGCTGAGCATACCCTCCCGATCCACCAACGCGGGCGCATCGGGCGCGCCGCAGCTGGTCAGTGCATCGATCGGACGGGCGGCAACATCGGGGGCTTGCATGATCGGCTCTGGCACTGCCACATCGGCTCGATCAGAGAAAGCTTGTTGGCGGGAGCGCGATGCCGATTGAACTTGCCGCCTTCACCGATATCGAGGCGGTCGCAACCGATGCCGCGGGCGCGCTCGATCGAGCGCGCCAGCCGAGCCTGTTCGATCGGCTGGACTGGTATCGGCTGGTGGTCGGCCATTGTCCGCCGGAAGGATCGCCATTGATCGTGCGCGCGCGCGATGGTGCTAACGCCGCATGGCTGTTTCTCTCCCGCCAAGGCCAAAAAGCAGCGGCGTTGGCGAATTGGTATTCGCTCAAGACGGGCATGGTCTCCAGCGGGCGACCAGTTCCCGCTCTGGTAGAAGCGATCGGAGATTATCTGCGTACCAACCTCCATCTCGCCTCAATCGAGCTGGCGCCGCTGCCGCCGGACCAAGCAGACATCCTCGAATTGCCGTTTCGCAACGCTGGCTGGATAGGTCGGCGCAGTACCGCCACGTCTAACTGGGAGGTCCGCACGGCCGGAATAGATTGGCGGCATTTCCTGCAAGCTCGCCCGAGCCAGCTCCAAAACACAATCCGCCGCAAAGAAGGTGCGAGTGACCTCGAGATCAGAATTATCTCGGAATTTAATGCATTTGCCTGGCAATGCTATGAGGATGTCTACAAGGAAAGCTGGAAGCCGACCGAAGGATCGCCAGCATTTTTGCGAGCCCTCGCGGAAGCGGAAGGCAAGGCGGGAACGCTGCGGCTGGGGCTCGCGCTCGCGAGCGGCAAGCCGGTGGCCGCGCAATTCTGGCTCGTCGAAAATGGCGAAGCGACCATTCACAAGCTCGCCCATCGCGAATCTTGTCGCGCCAAGTCGCCAGGCACAGTCCTCAGTGCCGCCATGTTCAGGTACGTGATTGATGTCGACAAAGTGCAGCTGATCGATTTCGGAACGGGGAACGAGCCTTATAAGGCGCAGTGGATGGATCAGGTTCGGCCATTGTACCGGCTTCGCCTTCATAACCCGGCTACGCTCCAGGGCGGCGTTGGTGCGCTTCGCGACACCTTGTCTGCAGCCCGGGCAAAGGTTAGGCGGGCGCGACAAACGGGTCGGAAGATGAGCTGATGGCGCAGGGGAGCAACGTCGACGCAATCGTAAGGGCGGTTTTGGCCGACGTGCTGGGGATTAATCCAACTCGGGTGGCAATGTTCGATGATGACACGCCGTTGTTCGGCGCGCTGCCCGAGCTGGACTCGATGGCGGTCGCCGGTCTGCTCACCGAGATGGAGGATCGGCTGCACATCATCATCGATGACGATGACATCGATGGCGAGATGCTGGCGAGCTTCGGCGCACTCCTCCGCTTCGCGGAACACAAGACGCAGGGATGACCCTCCCAGCGGCCGTTGCTTATTTTTATCCAACCGGTGGCGGTGAAGAGTTAATTCTCAGATTTGGAGCGAGTTACGCAACCCAGGTTGTTCTAATCGAATCATTATTTGAAGAACGGAATTTTCTCCGGCGCATTGCGGTACAGGTTGGGCGCGCCCTCCAATCCTACGACATCGGCTGCTCTATTCCTGATATACCCGGCACGGGCGAGAGCTTGATCGACATGGCCGATGTGACATTCCCAGGGTGGCAACATGCAGTCGCCGATGCGGCGAGGTTCGTGGAGAAGAAGAACGGCACACTTCCGTTCATTGCAGCATTGCGCGGCGGAGCATTGATTGATCACACCGCGTCAGCCAAAGCTTGGTGGCGTTTCGCTCCGGCCACCGGCGCCGAGCTGCTTCGGCCGATGCGGCAGGCGCGCCGGATCCGCGGCGCCGCGGACCAGCAGGATCATGCGGGCTATAGGCTAAACGAGGCCATGGTGGCGGCCCTCGACGCCGCTACGCCCCAGTCCCCCACCGGTCCGTTACGGCAAACGCCGGTTAGGCCCGACGGCATTGCACCGTGGCGGCTGGCTGAACCCGGCAACGATGAGGTATTGGCCAACGCTCTGGCGGATGATCTGGCGCAATGGATCGCTACATGCGCCGCGTCCTGACCTTCGACTGCGAGGGCGACCAATTGGTCGGCACGCTTGATGGCGCCATGGGGGAGACCGGCGTCCTGATCGTTACTGGTGGTCGCCAGACCCGGATCGGCCCCCATCGGCTGATGGCGACATTGGCCCGTGATCTCGCTGCCTCCGGCATCTCGACATTCCGCTTCGATCGCCGCGGAGTTGGCGACAGCGGCGGAAATGATCCCGGTTATTTGGGTAGCGCTCCCGATATCCACGCTGCATTGGTGGCGTTCACGGCCGCCTGTCCCAGTCTGCGGAGAGTCTGGGGTCTCGGGCTTTGCGATGGGGCTACCGCGCTCGCCCTCTATGGTGCTTCTCTTAGCCTTGCAGGCTTGATGCTGCTCAATCCCTGGGTGGTGCCGGCGGAACCCAACAGGCCGCCGCCCGCTGCCGTGCGTGCACATTATCGCTATCGGCTGCTGAGGCCTGAGGACTGGCGACGACTCGTCACCGGAGACTTCAACCCGAAGTCTCTGGTCAACGGCTTACGCACCGCCTTCTCCCGTTCGGATCAACGTCTTGCAAATGACGTCATGTCGTCATTTTCGACATTTACCGGCCCGATCCATATCCTGCTCGCCTCCCAAGACGCGACTGCGCAGGCGTTCCTCGCTCAATATCGTGGGGCTGCCGGCAGGAAAGCAGCAAAGCAGCCGAACATCCGCTTGGCGCTGCGCGATAGCGGCTCGCACAGCTTCGCCAGCACGGCCGATATGGAATGGCTGACCGCGCATATAAGGACAGCCATCGTCGGCTAGGCCGCTACGCTGGCCTCAAACCGTGCCTCGGCAAGATAGCGTTCCGCATCGAGCGCCGCCATGCAGCCCGTGCCCGCTGCGGTGACAGCCTGCCGGTAGACCTTGTCCATAACGTCGCCACAGGCAAACACGCCGGGAATAGCCGTTCGGCCAGTTCCCGGCTCGACGACCAAATAACCATCGCCATCGATCTCGAGCTGCCCGCGAAACAGGGCGGTCGCCGGTTCATGACCGATCGCTACAAAAGCCCCGTCGAGATCCAGCCGCGAGATCTTGCCGGTGGCAGTGTCGCGCAGGTCGAGCCCGATCAGCCCCGCATTATTCTCTCCCCCGACGAAGCTTTCCACCGCCTTGTTCCAGAGGATTTTGACATTGGGGTGGGCGAACAGCCGCTCCTGCAGGATCTTTTCGGCGCGCAACGTGTCGCGACGATGAACGAGCGTCACGTCCTGGCTGTGATTGGTGAGGTACAATGCCTCCTCGACCGCCGTGTTGCCGCCGCCGATCACTGCAACCTTCTTGCCGCGATAGAAAAAGCCGTCGCAAGTCGCGCAGGCGGAAACGCCCTGACCGCGCAACCGGGTCTCACTCTCGAGGCCCAGCCAGCGCGCTTGCGCGCCCGTCGCGATCACCAGCGTATCACCCGTATAGATGGTTCCACCGTCTCCGGTCAGCCGGAACGGACGGCGCGAGAGATCGACTTCCGCGATCATGTCATAGACCATCTGCGCGCCAACATGTTCGGCCTGCGCCCGCATCTCGTCCATCAGCCACGGGCCCTGGATGACCTCGCGAAAGCCAGGAAAATTCTCGACGTCCGTGGTCGTCATCAATTGGCCGCCTGGCTCCAGCCCCTGGATGACGATCGGCTTCATCCCCGCGCGGGCGCCATAGATGGCCGCGGTCAGGCCTGCCGGCCCCGAACCGAGAATGAGCATTGCGCTATGGACCGTCTCGACCATGAAACCCCATCACTTCTATCTGCGAACTGTCTCGCACATAGGGATGAAGGGGGGTTGGATGCAATGGAGAGCAATACGATCAATCCCGGCGCATCAAATAGAGCAGGCAACCGGATCTGAACTCCCAGCTTTCGTCGAGACAGGCCTGCGGCGAGTGGATACCCTGCCCGATCGCCCAACGATAGCCGGCCTCCCGCTCGGAGCAGCCGGAACATGCACTGTCCGTTTCTTGCTCGGCAAGGCCAGTGCTCGACGATCTCGCAGATAAGTGGGCGCTGTTGACCGTCGCTTGGGCCGCCGCCAGTCCACCGGTGATCGCGCATGCAAGCGCCGCCAGGAGCTGACATGTCAACGCAGGAAAGCGGTCCATATCGTCACCTCGATCATCGTGCCCGCTCGCCTAGGAAACTTTGACGTCATGCTTCCGTTCCGCACTTGCGTGTTCGAGGAAGCGGGCCGACCCGATCGGGCGCAACGGCCGCCGGTCCATAAGCGACCGATCGTCAGCGCCGCCGCGTGCGCGTGGGCGCGTTGAAATCCGGATGTTTTCCGGCAATCCAGCGCATGAAGCCGTCCAGTCGCGGCTGGCTCGCAGGCGCAAGTCGCTTTCTTTCGAACTGGCCGAGCTCGGCGTTGGAGAAGAATGCATGGAGGGTGCGGTGGCAGATCGGATGCACCGGGACGGTGATGCGCCCTCCCCTGCTCTTCGGCGTGGGATGATGCCATTCGATCTTACGACCCAGGGGCCGACTGCAGAGCCAGCATTGCTGATCGCGCTGCGGGTCCGCCGGCTCAGCCAAGCGCGCCATCGGACCGCTTAGCGAAATGCCCAGCGCAACGTTTTCGCCATTGCCAAGGTACTTGTGCGAACGAATGGGCGAGTCACGAATGTGCTGCGCAGGCCATGCATCTCCCGAGCCCAGTCAGGCAGCAGATCCACCGCGGCCTGGCCGATCACCCGCTGCGCCGCCGCCATGGCAAGATTATCGGGCCGCTGCTTGAGCACGATCGCAGCGATCTCGCGCGTGCGCGCGTCACATAATAGTTGCGGTCGCATTCTTTCCACGAGCTGCTCGGCCGCGGCACGACTGCGCGGAACCGGGTCAGCGCCGAGCGCAAGCGCGATGCCCGACATCTCTTCGAAATAGCGATCCTGATCCACATGCGGCATGCCAGGTTCGGCATAACGGATGCGTGCGTTCAAAAATGACAATGCTTCGGAAACGTGCACCCAGGCCAGTAGCTGCGGGTCGTCAGCCGAATAGTTGGTTCCGTCGGGCAGCGTGCCGCACACCTGCGCATGCACCGTGCGCACGCGCGCCATCGCGGCTTCCGCGTCCTCGCGCGACGCATAGGTGGTGAGCGAAATAAAGCGCGCGGTTCGGCGCAACCGGCCAAGCATGTCTTCCCGGAAGTTGGAATGATCCCATACGCCGCCCAGCACTGCAGGATGAAGCATCTGCAACAGAAGCGCCGACATTCCACCGACCATCATCGTGACGACGTCGCCATGCACCCGCCAGATCACCGAACCAGGACCGAACATGCTTTGCGGACTGCGTACCACGGGCTTTTCGCCGCGCGATTGATCGTTGAAGACGGCGCGTACGTTACGAATGAGCGCCCGCCTGGCCAGAGCAGCCGGCGACATGATCGATAATCCTGTCCGCATTGAACCCGAACCGGAAGCCATTCATCCCCGCTAACAAACTGCGGACGCGCAATCTACGCCCGCCATGCATTAGCGTTCCAGCAAGCCGCGCTGCCATGAATATGGCGGTGGTTGGATCAGTATGAAGAGCGTTGCTGTGCCAGCACGTCACGCAATGCCGCTTGGCCAGCGCCCATCGTCGATTTCGGCGACGGATTATCCACCGCCATGAGATGCTCGGCAAGGCCGCGAAAGCGCAAGGCATCTCGGGGATCGGAAGCATTGGAGGCGGCGCCGAGGTAGTGCTGAATCCGCATCCGCCGATCCTCCTGCTCCTTCGAAAGAAGGTCCTGATGGATACCGGCTAAGGTCTTGGAGTGCGCCATGGATTGGCCATCGCACGAATCCGCTGAATGATCACTCAGGTTTGTTACGGAGCCAGCATTCCATCAAATTGCCGCAACAGTTGCTCGATCCGCCGCGGCTTAGACACGTTGATCAATTCATGAGCAGATTTTCACGACTTTTTAACTAACTTCGGTTATACATTCTTCATTGCCCGCTGACGGCAGGCAGGAGAGAGCCGATGTCGCGTTCTTTGGTGAGTCCAGTTTGGAAGTGCGTATCGGAAAACCGAACGCCGCGGGCGATGGAATTAGATTCGCTGACCACGAAAATATTGCGTGAAGCCTTTGGCGACGATGATCGTCCACTCAACCATTACCGAGCAGAAGTTCTGGCCCATGCGGCGCTGGAGGGAGATGTCAGCCGGTAGCGGCTGCGGTCATTGCTGACATTGAGTTCTCGCTGTCGCGCTCAAGCTCGGCGGCAAAAGCGGTGAGCCGTTCGGCCACACCGCGATCCCGGACCATGGCAGCCATTCGCCGAAACAAAGCAGCCTGCCGAAGCAGGTCCTTTTCGTCCGATCGCTTGAGATCCACCATAGCCTTTCATTGCAGATCTGCGCATGCTTGGCACTAAGGATAGTCCCGGAGTCAAAGGCTGCCGCTGCGCTCACGCGTTGCGTGCATCTAAGATCGTTGTGCGTCAGGCTGCTGATCGGGATGAGCGGCCGCGACCGCTGGATGCTTCCGGGCATTTTCCGCCACGCGACAAAGCGCCGGAAAGCGATCGAGCGGAACGTTGAAGCGCTCGGCTGAATAGACCTGCGGCACGAGGTGGCAATCAGCGATCGTGAGGTGATCGCCAAAGGCGTATGTGCCTCCGTAACGGACGATCATCGCATCCAGGGCGGTGAAGCCCTCCTCGATCCAGCGCGCAATCCAGCCGTTCCTGCCATCTTCATCCGCCTTGAAATCATGTTTGAGCACCTTCAGCACCCGCAAATTGTTGAGCGGGTGGATGTCGCATGCGACCGTCATCGCCATTGCCCGAACGACCGCACGCTCATCCGGGTTCACCGGAAGCAGCGGTGGATCGGGGTAGCGCTCTTCCAGCCATTCTATGATGGCGCTGCTTTGCGTAAGCACCGTGTCGCCAGCCTCAAGTGCCGGCACGAGCGCTTGCGGGTTGAGCGCACGGTACGTCTCGGCAGCTTGTTCGCCCGCCAGAAGGTTGACGGGATGCTGGCGATAGGCAACGCCTTTGAGGTTGAGCGCGATCCGCGTGCGATAGCTTGTTCCGGAGCGCCAATATCCGTGAAGGATCAATTCCCGATGCGGCATGGCGCAGCCATAATCGTGCCCCGGCATTCCCCGAAACCAATTCGGGCGAAACCAGGCGTCTCCGCGAACGCCGTCAGGATTACTTCGTCACCGTCTTCCAGGAACGTGCGGGTCTCCCCCCCCGGCAGCGCGATTGACCGCTTGCCGCCTTGGCAAAGTTCGAGCAGGCTGCCCTTGCTCTCCTCCTCACCGCCTGACAGCGTTCCGGTGCCGAGCAGGTCGCCGGGCTGAAGATTGCAGCCGTTGGACATGTGATGCGTCAGGAGCTGCGCAGCGGTCCAATACATGGCCGTCATATGGCTGCGGCTCAGCCGGTAAGGCGGCACGCCCGCCGCGCGCATGCGCGCGGAAAGGATGTGCACCTCCATCGCCACATTAAACGCACCATGCGCCTGATCGGCCGCATCGAGAAGGTAGGGCAGCGGCTCGGGGTCTCCCGCTGGTCTTGGGGGCTGCGCCACCCGATAAGGCGCAAGCGCATCCATCGTCACGATCCACGGGGAGACGCTGCTGTGGAAACTCTTGGCAAGAAATGGGCCGAGCGGTTGTGATTCCCATGCCTGGATGTCCCGCGCCGACCAGTCGTTGAGCAGGGACAGCCCGGCGATATGGTCCTGCGCCTCGTCGATCGGAACAGGCTGCCCCAAGCTGTTTCCTCGCCCCACCCAGACCGCCATTTCGAGTTCGTAATCCAGCCGCCTGCTGGGTCCGAAGGTGGGCGAGCTCGCTTCGCGCGACCTGATTTGCCCATTGGGTCGGATGACATCGGCTCCCGATACACGGACCGACGACGCGCGGCCGTGATAGCCGATCGGGACATATTTATAGTTGGGCAACAGCGGATTTTCGGGGCGGAACAGGCTCCCGACATTCACAGCGTGATGGATGCCCGCGTAAAAATCCGTGTAGTCACCAATTTTCACCGGCAGGTGCAGGGTGCGGCGCGTGGCTGGAAACAGCGCAGCGCGCACCGCCGCTCGTTCGGGACCGGTCAATAATCGAAACACTCCGTGACGCAGCGCACGCAATGCAGCGTTTCCACGCCCCAGCAGATTGTTGAGCGTTGCTTGCCCCGCCAGCCTTGCTGCCTCGCCTGCCTCTCCCTCCAACAGATCGGCGACTGCAGCGAGATCGAGTATTTCGTCGCCGATTGCGATGCCGCCCCGCGCCGGCTGGCCATCGGACGAAAAGATGCCGAGCGGAAGATTCTGGACCGGAAAATCGCGATGCCCATTTGCGCTCTCGACCCAGCTCCTGGCGGCGGGATCATGCGTAAAATCGGTCGACACCATCAGCCCTGCGGCTCCTTGTGCAGCCATTCGGCGTGGCGGGGCGCCCTTTTGGTGTGTGACCATTCTTCAAGCATCAGGGGCGCCAGCCGCTCAAGCTCTGCATATTGCTCCTTGGTGCCGATATCGCATGCCAGTTCAATTCGATGGCCATTGGGATCGAAAAAATAGATCGAGCGGAAAACCCCGTGATAGGTCGGGCCAAGCACGTCCACTCCCTGCGCCTCGATATGCGCCTTGGCGGCGAGTAGCGTTGCCAGATCGGAAACCGCGAACGCGATGTGCTGGACCCAGGCCGGGGTATTCTCGTCACGTCCCATCTCGGGCTGTTCGGGCAACTCGAAAAAGGCGAGCACATTGCCGCCGCCGCAATCCAGAAACACATGCATATAGGGATCATATTGGCCGGTCGACGGCACATGATCCTCCGCAAAGGCCGTGGTGTAGCGCATGCCAAGCACGCGCTGATACCATTCCACTGTCTCCTTGGCGTCCTTGCAGCGATAGGCGACATGATGGATCCGGCTTAGCGAAAAGGGCGCGTTCATGCCGCCTTCTCCCCGGCCAGCGCTCCGCGCTGCAGCTGGTCACGCTCGATCGACTTGAACAGGGCGGTGAAATTGCCCTCGCCAAATCCTTCGTCCTTTTTGCGCTGGATGAATTCGAAGAACACCGGACCGATCATGGTCTGCGAGAAAATCTGCAGCAGAAGACGCGGGTCTCCCTCGTCGGTCGAGCCATCAAGCAACAAGCCGCGGTGCTGAAGTTCGGCGACGGGTTCGCCATGGCGGGGCAGCCGCTCCTCCAGCATGTCGTAATAGGTCGCCGGCGGCGATGGCATGAAGGGCGTGCCGAATGCTTTGAGCTTGTCCCACGTCGCGATCAGATCGTCACACAGAAAGGCGATGTGCTGAATGCCTTCGCCATTATAGGCACGCAGAAATTCCTCGATCTGGCCGCCGCCGGCCTTCCCTTCCTCGTTGAGAGGGATGCGGATCAGGCCGTCAGGCGCGGTCATGGCGCGGCTGGTTAGCCCGCTATATTCGCCCTTGATATCGAAGTAGCGGATCTCCCGGAAATTGAAGAGCCGCTCATAATAGCGCGCCCAATAGTCCATCCGACCGCCATAAACATTGTGCGTCAGATGATCGATGATCCGAAGTCCGGCTCCCTGGGGATGGCGCTCGACGCCGGGCAGATATTCAAAGTCGATGTCATAGATCGAAAGCTCGTCACCGTAGCGATCAACCAAATAGATGATCGCGCCGCCGATACCGCGAACGGCAGGCAGCCGCAGTTCCATCGGGCCGGTCTTGGTTTCCACGGCTTCTGCGCCCCGCGCCAGGAGTTCGGGATAAGCTTTATGGGCATCGCGCACGCGAAAGCCCATCCCGCACGCTGACGGGCCATGTTCGGCAGCAAAATAAGCCGCAGGCGAACCGGGCTCATAATTGGCGATCAGGTTTATGCCCCCCTGGCGCCAAAGCTCGACATCCTTGGAGCGGTGGCGCGCAATCCGAACGAAACCCATTGCTTCGAAAACAGGCTCCAGCAACCCACGCTCGGGTGCACAAAACTCCACGAATTCAAAGCCGTCGAGGCCGATCGGATTTTGGAAAATATCGGGCACGCCACTCTCCAGGACGATATAGTTACGTCTGAAACTATTTTATGCTTTAGCTGACTGGTGTCAAATGATACTTGTTTGGCGA
>Ga0207667_10004652_pt1 | contig 16824 bp, 16 predicted proteins | sample KBSCornC52_FD_184301 | JGI IMG/M metagenome (GOLD analysis project Ga0207667, IMG submission 184301) | Corn rhizosphere microbial communities from Kellogg Biological Station, Michigan, USA - KBS Corn C5-2 (SPAdes) (version 2) | ecosystem: Host-associated > Plants > Roots > Rhizosphere > Soil ...
ACCCATCCGCCTACGCTGTTTTTTACGGACCAGTTCTATAATTATGCGACGGGCGATCCCGCGGACAAGCGGCTGGTATGGTACAGCAATTCGATACAGGCGGGTTATAACAGTCTGACAAAGTTCAATTTCAACTATATGGAGGAGCCGTTGGTACATCTCACGGAAATAACGCTGATCCGTGCAGAGGCGGGCGCCGAACTGGGTGGCGGCATGCTGACTACTGCCATCTCGGATATCAATTCCATTCTTACACGCGCATACGGTGGTACTTCACGCAATTTGCCGGGAACTTCTTCCGCGGCTGCCGTCGTCAGCTCCACACGTACGCAGCGTGAGCTTGAAATGGTGGGAGAGGGAAACCGCCTCAACGAGATCAAGCGGATCGGGGCACGCAACGGAACAAACATCGACAGGAGAGGCTCGCCCTACACCTGTCCCGGTTTTATCCTGCAGTTCCCCAAGGCGGAACAGGACGCGAATGCGGCTTTCCTGCTCAATCCGGAGGGTGCATGTTTTTAAACTAACCATTAAAATGACAACCATGAAACGTACAATGTTTATTATAGGTGCACTGGTCCTGCTGGCAGCGTGCAAGCCGGAGAATTACAAGCCTGTGGGCAAGCTGGCCTCCCCCACGGCATCGCTGGCTGGAACCTGGAAGATCACCAGCGTGACACAGAAGGATGAAGATGCCGCCAACAAAGGATTCCCTTATCAAACGGCGGACCTGACGCAGGTGTTCCCGTATACGGACTTCTCATTGACGCTGAATATGAATGGCACGACACCCACTACGTTCACTACTACGCCGGGGAACTCTCCCAGGATCATCAGCCTGGCCAGCGGCAACTGGACGGTGGACGATCCCAGCTATCCTCAGGTGCTGACACTGGTCAGCGGCCCGGATACGGCGAAGGTTACTCTGGGAGGTTACCCCACAGGAGCCAATACAGCGCTAAAGGTCACGCTGGCAAAGCATGATGCTTCCAGCGGCAAGCTGCTCATCTCTTACAGTTATGTGTTCACCAAACAATAAAATCATTCAGCAATGAAAAAGATACTAACGAATCTGCAGCCCGCCGTTCCAGGGATATTCCCGGTGATGGCTGCTACTCTGATGCTGCTGCTCTCCGTGGGAGCCCGGGCGCAAACACCTACTTTTTCACCTTCTTCCTTTACGGCACAGGACCAGGTGACCCTGACCATCGACGTTACGGGTACCCCCATGGCCGGCGTCAGCCAGGCGTATATCTGGATCTGGGCCAATCCCAGCGGGGTAGGGCCAGCGCCCAATGGCGTGGTCAATGGTCAATGGACTGCTTCCGACCCGTCCTCGAAGATGACGTCGCAGGGCGGCAATAAATGGTCCTTTACTTTTACGGGTACGACCCTGTTCGGGCTGGCGCCGGCCGACCTGCATGATTTTGGATTTCTGCTCAAGACGGTAGACGGCAGCAAGCAGACCTCCGACTTCAAGCCCTTCAAGTTCGATCCGCTGGTATTCACTCCCACCAAGCTGCGAATCTTCCCCGCAAAAGTAGATACCAGTGATGTGGTGATGATCAATTTCGATCAGAGTCTGGGCGCAACTGTGAATGAGCAGCGGATGACCCCTGTCTCCGCCACGGTAACGGCTTTTGACGAGACAGGCGCACAGGCCGGGGCGCCGGTGACGGTATCCATTTCACACAATGCAAGCACTACCATCTGGAAAGGGTTTTTTATACCCAATGTTTCATTCAAGGCTGCTGCGGGACATGTGCTGTATAAATTCCATTATAAGTTCAATGGCACGGTGCTGGACAGCAGCGGCAATCCATCGTCTGTCAGTACGGATGAGGCGGAAGTGGTCTTTATTTCCATGAAATGATAAAAAAAATTGTATGAACCTATATATAAGAACAACATTGGCCGCTGTCCTGGTACTTGCGTACGCTGCCTGTAAGAAGCCGGACCTGGCCGGAATGAATTCCACCGGGGAGGGTCTGGTGCCCTTCTCCCTGCAGTCACCTTCATCCGGAACTTCCGTGGTGCTGAATGCAGCAACCCCTGCGGCCACGATTGATTTCACCTGGACGGCGTCCACGCCGGGACTGCACACGCCTCCGACGTACAAGTGGGTGGCTGCGCTGAAGACGGGCTCTGTAGATACGCCGCTGGTGGCCATCCCGGCAGGCAACAATGGGTTGGATACAAAGCTTTCACTCAGCTATCAGCGGCTGGACAGCGCCCTCAAGGCGGCCGGTATTGCCGCGGGCGCGCAGACGAGCCTTCAGTGGAGCATTCTGGCGGACAATGGGTCTACCAAACTGCTGGCGCAGAATACGTATAATATCACGGTGACCCGCATGCAAGATGGGGCTTCTCCCTTTGTGCTGCTGGGGCCTTCGTCCACCACTTCCTCGATGGTGATCAATCCGGGCTCTACGACAGACACGCTCCGGTTTAACTGGACCCGGTCGGTAGCAGCGGGCGCCGGTACGGTGACATATAAGGTCTGGTTCTACAAGGATGACGCCATGTCCACGCCGGTGTTTTCCATATCTTCCAACAGTGGCGGGAAGGATTCCGTGCTCAGCATGGCCTATGCCCAGTTCTCGGACTCGCTGAATGCGCATGGCATGACGGATGTATCGCAGCTGTCTCAATTGAAGTGGACGGTGGCTGCGACCAGCGGCAGCTGGAATCAATGGAGCAGCTATGTCAATCAGCTGTATGTGTTACGGGAGATCGATCTGTTTTTGGCGGGCAGCTTCCAAAGCACGCAATGGGATCCTCCTTCGGGTATTCAAATGATCGGGGATAATCGTTCCGGACTGCAAAACAAGATGTATTGGATCTATATCTATCTGCCTGCCGGTACGCAATTCAAGATCACACAGGGCCGGTCATGGGATGTCAACTTCGGAGGCGATGGCGCGGGCAATCTTGTTCCGGGCGGTACCAATTTCTCGGTGACCAATGCCGGCGTTTACCGTATCTCGGCCAATATCGACACGAAGACATACGATATCAGCGCGGGCCGGATGGGTTTTGTGGGTGGCGCGGTAACGAATGTCGGCTGGAATCCTCCCAGCGTGTTCCCCACGTCGCAGATGCATTTTACAGGCACCAATCAGTTCATGGGTATCTATAGCTTTACCGCCGACGGCTGGAAGATGATCGATGGGGACCATTGGAATGATGGCTCCAATACGGTGGCCGAGGTGCGGAGCTATGGATCGACGAACGGCAGCACCCTGGTTGTCAATGCGGACAATATGCCCAATATTCCTTCCGCCGATATTTACCGGGTCACCTGGGATGGATCGGATGCGAAGAACCTGAAATATACGTCACGGCCCTGGCATATGTATCTTATCGGCAGCGCAACAGCCGGTGGATGGGACAACAGCAATGCGGCCCTTCCGGAACTGACCTATCAGGGTAATGGCGTCTGGAAGATCACGGGCGTCACGCTAACCGGTGGCCAGGAGTTCAAGTTCCTTATGGTAAAGGGCACCTGGGATTACAATTATGGTGGCACGGACCCCAGCACCAATGCACTTGCAGGGGGTAATATACAGGAGGGTGGCGGTAACATACAGGTGCCCACGACAGGTACTTACACTGTGACCATCGATGAATATAACAGGACATATACAGTTCAGTAAAAAAACAAGACCATGAGATCACTGCCCGTACTACTGCTGACCCTTCTGATGCAGGTCCCGGGTTTCGCCCAGCTGCTGACGCCTACCCCGCCCTTCCCGGCGGATACGGGAACGGTGACGATAGTCGTGGATTGTTCGAAGGGCAATCAGGGGTTGTTCAATTATGCGAACACGAGCGACGTATATGTGCATACGGGCGTGATCACCAATCTCAGCACGGGCCAGACAGACTGGCGGTATGTGAAGTTCAACCAGAATTTCAACCAGCCAAATCCTGCGCTGGCCGCCACCTATCTGGGTAATAACAAGTATTCATTCACCATCCCCGGCATAAGGGCTTACTATGGAGTGCCTGCCGGGGAAACTATACTGCGGGTGGCGATCCTTTTCCGCAGTGGAGATGGGTCCAGGGTGGAAAGGAACAGCGATGGGTCGGACATGTATGTGCAGGTGTATGACAACAGCAGTCTGGCGGCGCGATTTGTGCTGCCACCCTACCAGCCGAAATATACACCTGTGCCGGAACCTGTCAACAAGGCCGTGGGAGACACGTTGGGCGTAAGCTATGTTTCGAACAGGCCGGCGTCGCTGAAGCTGTATTTCAATGGGGCGTTGGTAGCTTCGGCTGTGGGGGCGACGACTCTATCCTATACGCTGCATGTGGTTGCGGCGGGAGCGCAGCGGGTGATCGCCGTTGCCGATGACGGTACGACCTCTCATTCGGACACCCTGAACTTTTTTGTATCCGGTGCAGTGAATGTCGCGCCCATTCCTGCGGGGATGAAGGAGGGTATCAACTATCCTCCCGGAGACACTTCGGCGGTGCTGGTGTTATATGCGCCGCATAAGAACAAGGTCCTGGTGGTGGGGGACTTTACCGGATGGGCTCAGCAGACGGGCTATCTTATGAACAGGACGCCTGACAGTAATTTCTATTGGATCACGATCCATGGCCTGACACCGGGCACGGAATACGCTTACCAGTATGTTGTGGACGATACGCTGACGGTGGCGGATTACAATACAGAAAAGGTGCTGGATAAGGATGTCGATCCTGGCATTTCGGCCGGTACATATCCCGGACTGAAGGCTTTTCCGGCCCAGGCTGCGGGTAGTCTTGCGAGTGTGCTGCAGACGGGGCGGCCTGTTTATACATGGCAGGTAAACAATTTCCAGCGACCGGACAAAAAAACACTTGTGATCTATGAGCTGCTGGTCCGGGACTTCACGTCGGCGGGTAATTGGAAGGCATTGCAGGATACGCTGGGTTATCTGAAGCATCTCGGCGTGAATGCCATCGAGGTAATGCCGTTTAACAATTTCGAGGGGGGCAGCAGCTGGGGTTATAATCCTAATTTCTATTTCGCGCCGGATAAAGTGTATGGGACGGAGACGGCGTTGAAACAGTTTATCGATGCCTGTCATCAGCAGGGCATGGCCGTCATTATGGACATGGTGCTGAACCATAGCTTTGGCAGCAGTCCCATGGTGCAGCTTTATTTCGACAATGCGAAGGGCGTGCCGGCGCCGGACAATCCCTGGTTCAATCAATACCCTACGCACGCCTTTAATGTGGGATACCAATTCAATCATGAGAGCGCTGCTACCCGCACTTTTACACAGCGGGTGATAGCGTACTGGCTGAACAATTACCATATCGATGGTTACCGGTTTGACCTGGCCAAAGGGTTTACGCAAAAACGCACCTGCGACGCCCTGGGGAATAACTGTGATGTAGCGGCCTGGGGGCATTATGACAGCAGCAGGGTTGCTATCTGGGATACCATTTATAATCAGCTGCAGACTATCTCTCCCGGCAGCTATTGTATCCTGGAGATGTTTGCCGACAATGATGAGGAGAAGGTGGAGGCGGGTCATGGCATGATGCTCTGGGGCAATCTGAACGACAATTTTGGGCAGGCTACCATGGGTTATTCAACAGCCTCGCCCAGCGGCAATACCTGGGATCTCAGCGGAGGTGTCTATACCAATCCTGGCTGGGATCAGCCGGGGCGGGTTGTTTACCAGGAGAGCCATGATGAAGAGCGGCTGATGTATAAGAATGAGCAGTACGGCAACAGCAGCGGTTCTTATAATGTAAAGGATATTCCTACCGGACTGGCGCGTAACGGGATGGCGGCCGCCTTTTGGGCGATGCTGCCGGGTCCAAAGATGTTATGGGAGTTCGGGGAGCTGGGGTTTGACTATTCCATCAATCGTTGTGAGGATGGCACGATCAATAACAATTGCCGTACGGCTGCCAAGCCTTTGGGCTGGTCCTGGCTGTCGGACAGCTCGCGGTTGAAGCTTCATAATGTCTATGCTGCGATGCTAAAGCTGCGTGTGCTGTACCCTCAGCTGGCCCTTCCGTCTGCTTTCAATGCCAGCCTCATGGGGGCGGTTAAAACATTGACAGCGGTGACGGACAGCATCAGCGTTGCGATGATCGGCAATTTCGATGTCATTTCGGCCAATACGACCCTCACATTTCCAGCGGCAGGCACCTGGTACAATTACCTCACCGGTGAGGCTTACAATGCTACCAGCGGTCCGCAGTCCTTCTCGCTGGCGCCGGGGGATTTCCGGGTGTTTGTCAATAAGAATCTCTCGGGCAATGTGGCGACGGCTACGGGGGATGTCACTTATGCCCGCAATCCTTTTGGGATCCGTGTCTATCCAAACCCTGTGGAGGGTGGTAATTCTACGGTGGAGTACCAGCTGCCGGAGTATGGGAAGACCTATGTATCCGTGCTGAACCTGGTGGGACAGAACCTGGCGACGGCGGAGCTGGGGGCCCAGCCGGCCGGGAAGTACAGTCTGACGCTGGATCAGCTGCATTTGAACGTATCTTCTTTGGCGGGGGGATACTATGTATTACGTATCGTAAGCAAGCAGCAAAGCTCACAGGCGCCGTTTTTGATCGGGAGGAGGATGGATGCAACGGAGAGACAGGAGCTCTTGTCAAACGGAGAAATGAACCTATGATCAAGTCCCTCCTTTCTGTAGGTTTGCTGCTCCTTGTCCTGCTGCCGGGGTGCGGTAAAAGCCATTCGCCGCAGCCGGGTCTGACAGGGCGATGGCGGTTCGACGATGCTGTCAGCGTCAATCCCGGCTGGGTCGTAGATTATGCCACCGGAGGGGTTCTGGAGCTGCGTTCGGACAGCACATATACTCAAACGGCCCCATGGGGAACGATCGTCTCAGGCACGTATAGCACTGCTGTTTCCAACACTGGCACTGTCTCACATTCCTTCCTCTACCTTAAGATTACCGATAGCAGTACCGTTTCCCCGTTTGAGATGCAGCTGAACGATCTGAGATTAACATTGACCGGAAAGTATGCTATCGAGCATTATCACAAACTATAACCCGCATCATGAGACATATCATAAATCTTCTGGTCATAGTGGCCGTTGCCCTTTCTGCTACGACAGCCTGTAGCAAGGGACATTCCGGGCCTTCTGGAATTTCGGGCCTGACGGGGAGATGGCGTGAGCTTTCCACCAGCGGCGGCATCGGGGGCCAGACGATACGATACGACAACGAGATGCGCATTCTCCAACTGAATGAGGATAGTACGTGGAGTGTCTGGTTCAACGGGGCGTTTGGGCAATCTGGCGTTTATAGCCTTTCCACGATGACAAATGGCAATCTGACTGACACGCTGATCATCTTCAGGGACAATACTACCGGCTATCCCCACCGGCAGCTGTTACAAAGGATTGACGAGCACCTGTTCCTTGGAGACATTGACATTTCAGATGGATATACCTCTTCCTATATCCGGTGGCCGGCCGTGTTCCCGCAATAAAAATTTATTGTCTCCGGTGTCTGGGACGTTCCGCAAAAACCTCAATGATCATTGCACGTCCTTTTGATGATCGATGATAAATTGGATAATCTCTTCCAATGGCTTGTCGATGCGGCTAATGGCGTCGTTGATATCGTCGCGGCTAACCTGGGCGGCAAAAGAGGGGGTCTTTAGCTTTTTCAGGATGCTTTTTACGTCCATGCCTTCATAGCGGGTCGGGCGGATGAGGGCGGCGGCGTGGACAAAACCGGACAGCTCGTCGAAGACGTAGATCATTCTGTCCATGGTATTGTTGGGTTCCACGCCAAAATAACCGGGGCCATGGGAGGCGATGCAGTGGATTACTTCGGGATCGACATTCAATGCTTCCAGCTTTTCGATGATGATGCGGCAATGGGCTTCGGGATATTTTTCCCAGTCGGCGTCGTGCAGGAGTCCGGCCTGCTCCCATTTGCGGGCTGTCAGCTCGTCGGCGCCTTCTCTTTCCAGGGCCCAGGCTTTCATGACGGCGGCTACCTGCTTCATGTGCAGGCGGAGCCGTTCGTTGGGGACCCATTCGTTGAGGAGGGTCGTGGCTTCTTCCCGGGACAATAATTTACCTGTGTTGGCCGGGTCGCCGAAGCTGCTGCGTCCCAGTGCGAGAATAGGAGAGGACATGTGTGGTCTTTTGGGCAAATTAATGCAACGTCCCCGAGGAAAAAAATGTCAAAAGGGGAAACCTCCACATATGAGATCTTTTTTTCACGAGCCGCCAGGGGCGGGTCGTCCGATAGGACAGGCTTTAGCGATATGTGGGCTTGCTGTACTGCTGATGGTATCCTGTAGCAAGGATGCGATCAATCATAAAATAGAGGGGGATTGGAAACTGGTTGCTTACTCAGGCTCCATCATGATGGTCTATACGATCTATGGGACACCCCAGTATCTGTCCCTGAACCATGATCATACCTATACATTGCGGTTTAATGACTCGCTGGTCTCTTCGGGCATCTATCATGTGGATAATCCTATTGGGACACCGCGCGTCTCTCTTTATTTTTCCGACCGGCGTTATTCGGATGGGTATACGGCCGGATGGAGCGGCGACAGTCTGGTGCTGGTCTGGAGAGGGGCTTTTCTTAACTCGGGGCGGCCGGTGATGAAGTATGTGAGGAGGTGAGAGTTTTTTCCTGTCAAAATTTTTATTGTAAATCAACCTATTATGAAGGGGCGCTGAAAAATTAGTGCCCTTTTTCTTTGGAACATCGCCCGAATTCGTCCTACCTTTGCACTCCTTTCCAAAGGTGGCCTGCCGGCTGCCGGGTTGAAGGGCCTTTCAATGCCGCCGGGATAGCGACGGCTTCATGTAAAATAAATAAGACAATGAGCAAATTACATTTCACCACCAAACATGCGAACGAGGCTACCGTTAAACGCGACTGGTATGTTGTGGACGGTACTAATCAAACCGTAGGTCGCGTGTGTTCCAAGATTGCCGCTGTACTGCGGGGTAAGAACAAAGCCTACTACACTCCTCATGTAGACTGCGGAGATTACATCATTTTTATCAATGCCGACAAGGTTAAATTCTCCGGTGACAAGCTGGAAGACAAGATCTACATTAACTTCTCCGGCTACCCTGGAGGCAAGAAGGAAGAATCTGCCAAGAGCCTTCTGAAACGCCGTCCGGAAGCTGTGATCGAAAGGGCTGTAAAGGGTATGCTCCCTAAGAATCGCCTGGGTCGCAAGATGGTCAAGAAATTATTCGTGTATGCAGGCGCCGAGCATCCGCACACTGCACAGCAACCCAAAACATTAACCTTCTAATTTTTCAGATAAATGGAAAAGCAAAAAAATGCAGTTGGTCGCCGTAAAGAGGCTGTAACCCGTGTGTTCCTTAGCAAGGGCGAAGGCAAGATCACGATCAATGACAAGGATTATAAACAATATTTCTCTCTGGTATATCTCCAGAACCAGGTAGAGCTTCCCCTGAAGACGGTGCAGCTGGCTGATAAGTACGATGTAAAGATCAATGCTGCCGGTGGTGGTATGAAGGGTCAGGCTGAGGCCTGCAAGCTGGGTATTGCCCGTGCGCTGTTGGAGGTCAATGCTGAGTTCCGCCCTGCTCTGAAGGCTGCCGGTCTCCTGCGTCGTGACCCCAGGTCTGTTGAACGTAAGAAGCCAGGTCGTAAGAAAGCCAGAAGAAGCTACCAGTTCAGCAAACGTTAACAATCTGCCCAACCAAGGCGGCCCTTGTGTCTGCCGGGCGCAAATAAATCGATCACCTAAAACTTCCGGCCGGCTGGTCTTCGGACGGCCGGAAGCCCAAAATAAACAAAATGGAAAATAACACTTCATTACAACAGCAACTCCTTGAAGCCGGTGTCCACTTCGGTCACCTGCGTAAGAAGTGGAATCCCAAGATGCTGCCTTACATTTTTGCTGAAAAGAAAGGCATCCATATCATCGACCTGAACAAGACTACCGAGAGCCTGCAGGAAGCAGCGGCAGCTCTGAAGCAGATTGCCAAGAGTGGTAAGAAGATCATGTTCGTCGGCACGAAGAAACAGGCTAAAGAGATCGTTACCGAGTCCGCCAGAAAGGTGAATATGCCTTTTGTGACCGAGCGCTGGCTGGGTGGCATGCTGACCAACTTCAATACGGTGCGTAAGAGCGTGAAGAAGATGCAGAGCATCGAAAAAATGCTGAATGACGGTACTTTCGACAGCATCACCAAGAAGGAGCGTCTGACGCTGGCCCGTGATAAGGACAAAATGGAGAAGGTGCTGGGTGGTATCGCTCAGCTGGGACGTGTACCTGCTGCCCTCTTCATCGTAGACATCGGTCACGAGCACATTGCGCTGGCAGAGGCCAAACGCCTGGGTATTTCCACCTTCGGCATGGTAGATACCAACTGCGATCCCAATAAAGTAGATTTTGCCATTCCTTCGAATGACGATGCTACCAAGTCCATCGCCATCATCGTTGGTTATGTTGCTGCTGCCATCGCTGAGGGCCTGGCTGAAAGGCAGGCTGCCAAGGAAGAGGATGTGGAAGAGACGGGCGGTGATGAGAATGAAAGGAAAGCAGCCCGTCTGCAGGCAGAGGCAGAAAATGAGGCAGCCCGTGCACGTGGAGAGAAAGTGAAAGGCAGCAGCCAGCCCAAGCGCAGGATACCGAACTCCGGTCCTCGTCGTACAGGCGCGTCTCGCTAGGTCATCGCCTGCAGCCGGCAGGCAATCAAATATGAGCTTGCCGGACCGAAGGTCCGGTGACAAAACAAAATCTTAAAAATTTAATAGTATGTCAACTGCAACTATAACAGCAGCCGATATCAATAAGCTGCGCCAGACAACGGGCGCCGGCATGATGGATTGCCGTAAGGCCCTGGTAGAAAGCGATGGCGATTTTGAAAAAGCTATCGACTACCTGCGTAAAAAGGGACAAAAAGTTGCTGCCCTTCGCAGCGACCGTGAGGCTAAGGAAGGTGTCATCATTGCTACCACTACTGCTGACAATAAGACGGGGTTTATTGTTACCCTGGCTTGTGAAACGGACTTCGTGGCGAAGAATGCAGATTTTATCGCATTTGCGCAAAGCATCGTTGCAGTAGCGCTGAAAAATAACGTAAAGTCCCTGGAAGAGCTGCTGGCTGCTCAGCTGGATGGCGCAGCAGTATCCGACAAGATCAACGACCAGGTTGCCAAAATTGGCGAAAAGGTACAGCTCACCCGTTTCGAAAGAGTAGATGCGGAAGGTGTAGCCGCCTATATCCATGGCGCCTATCGCATGGGCGTTCTGGTAGGGTTGACAAAGAACACTCCTGCTGTGCTGGAAGCCGGTAAGGACCTGGCCATGCAGATCGCAGCTATGAATCCCGTAGCCGTAGATCCCGACAGCGTTCCTGCCGATGTCGTAGCCCGGGAAAAAGCCATCGTGACCGAGCAGATCAAGAATGATCCGAAAATGGCCGGCAAGCCTGATGAGATGATCGACAAGATCGCCGTTGGCAAGCTGAATGCTTTTTTCAAAGAAAATACCCTCACTGCACAGGCATTTGTAAAGGATGCTTCCAAGACGGTAGGAGATTACCTGAAAGGTGTGGATGCGGCCGTAAAGGTTACGCAATTCAAAAGAGTTCAACTTGGATAAATAAATTAAAGGGGGCTTCGGCCTCCTTTTTATTTGCAAAGAAAGGCCACAGGCCTTTCCCAAGACATTATGCGGGCAAAGAGCGGCACGCATTTTTTTCTGGAAGTGACGCTCCTTTGCCTATATTTGTGGCCCAGGAACCGACCCTGTCGGTTTGTCCGACCAATTCCGAACAATTAAGATCATCCGACATGGTGCCTAAGTACAAGCGTATTCTACTGAAATTATCCGGCGAAGCATTGATGGGAGATAAAAGTTTTGGGTTTGATAATGCTGTCATCGCCCAATACGCAAAGGATATCAAAAGCATCGTAGAACTGGGAGTACAGGTAGCCATCGTCATCGGTGGAGGAAATATCTACCGTGGGATGAATGAGGCAGAGACGGGTATTGAACGGGCGCATGGCGATTATATGGGCATGCTTGCCACGGTGATCAACGGAATGGCCATGCAGGCAGGGTTGGAAAAGATCGGCGTATACACCCGACTGCAGAGCGCCATCAAGATGGAGCAGATCGCGGAACCTTATATCCGCAGAAGGGCCATCCGCCACGTAGAAAAGGGCCGCGTTGTAATTTTTGGTGCGGGTACTGGTAATCCTTATTTCACAACCGATACGGCCGGCTCGCTCCGCGCCATCGAAATAAATGCAGAGGTCATTCTGAAGGGTACGCGTGTAGACGGTATCTATACTGCAGATCCGGAAAAAGACCCTTCCGCTAAAAAGTTCAGCAGCATCACATTCCAGGAATGCATTTCCAAAAACCTGCGGGTGATGGACATGACTGCCTTTACACTGTGTATGGAAAACCAGCTGCCCATTATTGTCTTCGATATGAACAAACCTGGAAATCTGCTCCGGGTGGTGAGGGGTGAGAAGGTTGGAACCCTGGTAAAAGACTGATTGTGTGAAGCTTGCGAAAAATGACAAATCCATTTGCTTATCTGAGCAAAGCATTGTAATTTAATGGCTTATCGCCACCTAAGACACCGCCGAAGTGCGGTTCGTCCGAAAGAACAAACATATTCCAGGTGGTTTTTTAGTGCTTCCCTCTAATAAGGCGAATCCCCATGGTTCGTCGTTCGTCCAGGTGCTTCGAAGACCTGTGACCGTTGAAGATACTCCCTTGAAAAACATGGTATAACTTTTTATCTATTCATCCCTGAAAGCCAATGTGTGTATTTTTTGGTAACCAATAGTTCCCTACCGTTATGAACGCCTTAAACAATCTGGACATCATTTTAGGATTTCAGCTGACCATGGGTCTGCCTGAAGTCATTATTGGAGTGCTGGGGGCCCTTATCCTTGGCTTCACCATTCATTTTTTCTGGAATTCCAAAAAGAGTCTTCGCATCAGCGATCCCTCTGCCAATGCCGGCATCAGCGATAACGACAACTGGAAGCTGAAGTATTACAATGATATGGACATGCAGGAAAGGGCACAGCAGCTGTTGCGCGAAAAGCTTACGCAATCGCAGGAAAGCGAGCAGATACTTGCTATCGAGCTGGAAGAGACACGTAAAGAGATAGAGAGCCTTCGCAGGGAGCTGGAAGAGACAAGGACCGAGCTGGATGATGCCGAATACCGAGTTACCAAAGTTTCGGAACAGCATGCGCAGGCGACGGCCAGCGCCGCAGCGGTAGCTGCTGATCCGGCCAATGCTTATCTTGCCCAGCTAAGGGCTGCACAGGAGAAGCTGCTGGAGCATAACAACAGCATCGCCCGTCTGCTGGAGCAGACAGAGCTGTTGGGTCAGGCGGAGAGAAAGATCATGGATCTCCAGGTAAAGAATGAAGAGCTGACGGACGAGCTTCGGCAGTCCCAACAGCTGATCGTAGAGAAGGAGAGTGAGATCGGGTACCTCCGTCATCAGAAAAAGCTGGCGGAAGAAATGAGCCTTCGTCTCGACAAAGCGTATGAAGAATATAATTCCCTTCAGGAGAAGCTGGTGAAGCTGCAGACCTATATCACCCAACCTTATAAGAAAACCGCCGACTACGACGAACTTAAGGAGGCCTATTTCAAGATGGGGAAAGAGCACGATGAGATGAAGCTGCGTCATATTTCCCTGAGGGAAGAAAACCAGCGTCTGACACGAATCCTGGCTGATACGGAAGAGAAGCTGAAGGAAGCTAATTTTCAACGTCAGCAGTTCCAGAAGCGGGCTGCGTTCCTGGAAGAGCTCAACCATGATCTACAGGAGATCTCCGAACATAATAAAAAAATTGAAAGTCAATTGCGTCGTGTCTCCGACATGGAGGCTCTTTTGGCCCGGATCACGGGCTCCGGGGGTGATGAAATGCCTAAATAAATGATTTACCTTCGTGGATGTTATGTCATCCAATATAGCCGATATTAGAAAAGACTACAAGCTGCAATCTTTGTCCGAAAAAGACGCTTTGCCGGACCCTTTCGCCCAATTTGAGAAATGGTGGAAAGAAGCGCTCGACTCCCATATCGATGAGGTCAATGCTATGACGCTTGCTACGGCTTCGGCGGATGGCATGCCTGATGCGCGTATCGTATTACTGAAAGGTTTCGATACGCAGGGATTTACCTTCTTTACCAATTACAGCAGCGCCAAAGGAAATGAGCTGTTGGAGAATCCGCGTGCCAGTCTTGTCTTTTTCTGGAAGGAGCTGGAGAGGCAGGTGCGTATCAGCGGGCTGGTGGTAATGGTCAGTGCGGCGGAAAGCGATGCTTATTTCAACAGCCGGCCGGAAGGCAGCCGTATTGGGGCCTGGGCTTCGCCTCAGAGTGAATTCATCGAAAACCGTGAATGGCTGGAAGAAAATGAAAGAAAGATGAGGGAGCAGTTTCCGGATGGGCTCATCGAGCGTCCTTCACATTGGGGGGGCTATCGGGTCAGGCCAACCAGGGTAGAATTCTGGCAGGGGCGTCCCAACAGGCTGCACGACAGAATCCTTTATAGTCTGGAAAAAACGGGTAGATGGAAGATCGGGCGACTGGCGCCGTAGACACCAGCCCCCGTCCATATGCAAACGGACCGGAGGTTCGTGTCCGAAGGAGACATTGGATTTTTCCGGCGCACGGATTACATTTATCAGAGAATCTGTGCGCCGGACATTTATTTGCCTTCTTTCTTCGCAGGCGCTGATTTTTTAGCAGGCTTTGCAGGGCGGCTTTTGCCATAAGAGCCTTTGAATATCTTTCCTTTCTTGGTTTTTTTATCTCCTCTTCCCATTTGATTTACTTTTTGGAGCGCGTGGAATGTGCGCTATATTTCTGATGTCTGATAAGCGGACAGCGGGTCCGTTGTGAAACTAAGAAAAGCTCCGGTACCCTGCCATGACGCCTGATATCGGAGCTGCGAGCCACCGGAGGCGGCCCTGGTCAGTTGTGCCGGTTATAATTTAGCAGACAGCTCTTTACCTGCCTTGAACTTAGCTACTTTCTTGGCTTTGATCTTGATAACAGCGCCAGTCTGAGGATTGCGTCCGTTACGGGCGGCTCTCTTGGATACAGAAAAAGTACCGAAGCCTACCAGCGTAACTTTTCCGCCGCCTTTCAGCGTTTTGGTAACTGCTTCAACGAAGGAATCCAGGGAAGTATTTGCCTGTGTTTTTGTGATGCCTGCATCATCGGCGATCTTTGCGATCAATTCAGCTTTGTTCATAGTGTAATTTTTTTTTGTAATTAGCTGCAACAAATATACCCGCTTTTTGAATCCAACAAAATTTTTTTAAACTTTCCGGAGGTGAGCTTAGCCGTCTCTAAACCGCGTGGGACAAGGATTAGACGGGATCGGCCTTCGTAGAATTCCTATGGCAAACTTACGCCCGATGGCTGAAACCCTTGTCAGTTCTATGTTTCACGGCCATGGGCTGAAATCCTTTGCGGGCAAGGATTTGAAAAGAATTTACAATAAATTTCAATTCCCCCGACTTTTTTTAATTCTTTTCCACAAATAGTGCACAACAACCTGTTGCCAGGCGAAGAGGCCGTCTCATAAATAATGAGGCGGCCTTTTAGCATATGGCGCCACCAGGAGGCTACCATAGATAATGGAAGGATAGCGTAGGGACAGTAAATATTGTTAGCGGATTTTACAGGCAAAGTGAGGTTGGAACAGGAACTTAGAGAAGCAAGATAGCCTTTTTCAGGCGGTTTTCTTCCTCAGGTTGTGTGCCAGTGCGAGTAGACCGGTTTCCACACTTACCTTATCAATACCCCGCAGCATAAAGCGCTTAAAATGGTGATTATGTTTGATGTTACCAAAGACGGGTTCTGTATCCCAACAACGCTGTTTGCGCTTTTGAACGCCCCGTTTGGTCTTTAGCCGCTTGTCAGCCTTTCGCTTCAATCGGTTCAGGTTGTGGTTGACACCAATGATCCGGTTGCCTTTTTGATCATGGCATTGCTTTCTGAGGGGACACCCTACACAGTTCTTGGCCTGGTATTGGGTGAGGGTTTGTTCATAGCCGCCTTTGGTAATGGATGTTTTTGTCCCAATCTTTTTCATCCTTTGACCGGAGGGACAGTAATAGACATCTTTATCCGGGTCATAGCGCAGGTTCTCTGTGACATAGGGACTCGTGTTCTTTAGTCTCTCGCTCTGCTGCCGGTCAAAGTAATTGTGCTTCACATAAGCGGTGATCCGCTTTTTCTCCAACCATTGATAGTTCTGCTCGCTGCCATAACCGGCATCGGCTGTAATATTGTTGGGCTTGCCCAACTGGTTAATATGCTGCTGAAGATGAGGGATCAGCGTCCCGGTATCAGTCGTGTTAGGATGCACACTGTAGGAGGCAATGTATTGATTGTTCGTGCTGATCTGCACATTATAACCTGGCTTTAGCTGGCCATTTCTCATATGGTCGTCCTTCATCCGCATAAAGGTGGCATCCTCGTCGGTCTTACTGTAGCTGTTCCTTTGTGCTCCGATGATCTTTTCCTGTTGCTCATACTTATCCAGTGCTGCCGGCCATTTCTTTCGCGCATAATTCAGCTTTTGCCGAACCTTGCCAGATACCTGCTTGTCCCTCAAAGCATTGTTGATCTTCTCGATCGTGGCCTGAACCTTCTCTTTATCAATCTTATCAAAGTCAGACGGATCGGTATCATCCCACTCGGAGGCTGCCACCGACTGGGCATACTTCCACAACTCGTCCAATTGTTGCTTCATCCGCTCTTTACTGGTCTTGATCGCTTTACCCCATACAAAGGTATAGCGGTTCGCATTGGCCTCAATCTTGGTCCCAT